>Ga0073934_10006517_pt1 | contig 16959 bp, 14 predicted proteins | sample LarsenN4metaG_FD_76834 | JGI IMG/M metagenome (GOLD analysis project Ga0073934, IMG submission 76834) | Hot spring sediment bacterial and archeal communities from British Columbia, Canada, to study Microbial Dark Matter (Phase II) - Larsen... ... | reverse complement strand
TTTACGCTGGTCGAACTACTCGTCGTGATCGCGATCATCGCGATCTTGATCGGCCTGCTGTTGCCGGCCGTTCAGAAAGTCCGCGAGGCCGCCAATCGAGCCAAGTGCTCGAACAACATGCGCCAACTCGGTCTGGCGTGCCTGAACTTTGAATCGGCCAACCGCGGCTTGCCTCGCGGCGGCGAACACATCTTTATCGGGACGCCGACCGGCGGCAGCGCCGGCGCGTACAAGCTGCAGGATCTGCAGATGACCCACACGCTGCTTCTGCCTTACATCGAGCAGGGCCAAGGCGCCGAACGCTACGATCTGCGGTATCGTTACAACCAAACGCCGGGCAACATCGCCGTTGCCGGTATGACTCCGCCGATTTTCTTTTGCCCGTCCAATCCGCTCGCCGGCGATCGAACCGGCGGCAAAACGGACAGCCTGGGCTATGGATGCGCCGACTATACGACGGTGCCGTACATCCAACTCAATCCGGACGGGAGCTCGGGACCGGGCTATTTCAAATCGGCAACGACGGGCAAACAATACCCGGATGCTTACTATAGGTACTACGGCGCACCGCCGCCCGGCGTGAGCGCGTCGAAAATGGTCCAACTCGACCACACGCTTCCTGCGGGAACCATCGATGCGATGTACGGATTGCCGACCATCGGCGAGATTTCCGACGGCACCTCCAACACGATCCTGATGTACGAGGATTGCGGTCAGAATGAACGGATGGGACCGCCGATTTCCAATGCCTACTACGATCCGATTGAAAACTCCTTCAGCAAGAATTGGCGCTGGGCGAACCCGGACTTTTCCTCCGGTCTGTCCAAGAAGTTGAATAACAACAAGGGCGCCACGTATACGACCCCCGATCCGAACGGCGACGGCTGCACCTGGATGTCGCACGATTGCGGACCGAACAGCGAAGCATTCAGCTTCCACGGCAACGGCGTCCACATGGTCTTTGCCGACGGTCACGTCGCCTTTGTGCGCGAAAGCATCTCAATGCCCATTCTTCGCGCGATGGCAACTCGCGCGGAAGGGCGATACGAGGCAACCATCGGCGCTGGCGACGTCGAATAAGAAATGGCAATCGACGCACCGACGGCCGACCGTAGGCCGCCGGTGCATTCTATTTCTGTCGAATATGGCGTCGGCCACTCAGGCTTCCCAGAGTAGGAACATCCGACGGCCCTATTTCTTTTCCGACTTCTTGTGCTGATTCAGGAAATCGAAAATCTTCGGCATCTCGTCGATGACATTGATGTGATCGCCGCCCGGGACTTCGATATACTCGTGCGTCATTTTGAGTTCTTTCATTTTCTCGGCCCAGGGACGGACGCGTCGAGCCGGGACGAGGTTGTCTTTTTCGCCCTGCACGAGTATGACCGGCACGTGCTTCATCTTTTCCAGTTCGTCCGGCTTGCGGAAAACGGCGGGAGCGATCGGGGCGAGCCCCGCCCAAAGATCGGGATACTTGATGCCCAGGTGCAGCGTACCGCCGCCACCCATCGAATGGCCCATGAGATACATGCGGTCGGCGTCGATATTGAAGTCTTTCCGGCAAATGCCCAACACGTTCATCACATCCTGTTCGCTGAGTTCGTAAAGGTTCGAGGGATTTGCCTTCAGAAACGGCGGGGCGTTGCCGTACCAACCGCTGGAGTTGTACCCCATCGGAGCGGCAATGATGTAGCCATATTCCTCGGCCAATTCGGTCAATCCGGGATAGCGGATGATCTGCTGCGGATTGCTTCCGAGTCCGTGCAGCGCGAGCATGAGCGGCGTTTTCTTCGATTGGTCGTATTTCGAAGGAACGTATAAGCAGTATTCCATTTCCTTGCCGGCGTCCTTGAAGTCATAGCTCTTTTTTTGAATCCGCGACCAGGTCTTGCTGATCAGCGGTTTCTTTCTCTCTTGTGCGTTGACGTTGCCGGTCGAAAAGAGTGCGAACATGCACGCAATCGACAGTAGAGATTTGAGCAGTCTCATCATGGGGCCCCTTTCGAATCGCTTCGCAAGGAATTATTGCCATCGCCGCGAAAGAATCAACAGCAAGATCACGCGCGCCGAAGTTCGACTTGCTGGACTCCTTCGATCCCGTTGAGATCGTTCACCAGGGCCAAGGCTCGGTCGTGCTGCGCCAGGGCCACAACGTAGCTCAGGTCAAGCGCGGCTCCTTGTCGGGCAGTCGTCACGGCGATCAAGCGCGATTGACGGAGATGCTTGCGAAACAGTTCTCGAAACATCGCCTCAGGATCCTGCCCGAGCCCGACTCGAATATTAAGCGAGTAGTCGCCGTTTTCAGGCCGCGCTTTCGGCTCGTCCGAAGCGCGAAACACAAAGGCGGCAATCGTCGCGAACGGAATCGCCAGAATCGGCACGATAAAAAAGCCGGCGCCGACCGCCATCCCGACACCGACGGCGAAAATGACGAACGCCGTATCGCGAGTGTCCTCGACGACCGTTCGAAAGCGAACGATTGCCAGGGCGCCAACCAGGCTGAATGCACGTGCGACACTGTTGCCGATTACCAGCGTGACCATGGCGATCAGCACGGTAAGCAGAACGAGCGTGGCGATCAGACCGGTCGATGAAGTTCGCGCCTTGGCATTCGTCACGTAATAGACGCCGGCGACAACGCAGCCGAGGGCCAACGCCACGGCGAGTCGAATTGCCGCGGACAACACGGAAACATCATGTTCCGTTTTGAAACTCTCCTGAAGCCATTCAGGCATGTCCATTCTCCCGAACACGGCTGTTCGTGCCGAACCAGGCTTCTTGACATCGGCGATACTTCGAAACGCCGACCGGGCTCAGCCGCATCTCCTCGATTAACCGGCGAAAGAGCATCGGCAGCGCCAAGCGGAATTTCATTTCGAGAATGACCTGTCCCTGGAACGGCGACGTTCCTGCCGTTAATTCCGGGACGCGCCAGTCCTCCGTCGGGTTGGCGCGAATGTTTCGATCGAGCGTAAGCCGCAAGCCAGATTGCGACTGCGCGCCAACAAACGCGGTTCGGCGGTAAGCGACCAGGCACGCCGGCCGAAGCCGGCGCATCAGCAAACTCTGATGAAACCAGTGCCCGGGCCAGGACGCAAGCGCGACCGGATGCGCAAGCACCGGCAGTTCATCGTGTCGAATGGCGACGCGTCGTTTAGCGACTCGATCACCCGATTTCGATTTTCGCTCTAAAAAGAGAGCCTCTTCGCTGCCGTAACGTCGAATGCGGAACTTGCGCCGGCGGTAGGACGGCGCGCGGTGAAAAACGTCCAGCGCGGCGGTATCGCAATACAGCGTGGTCGTGTCGTAGGCGCCTCCCAATACTGGGTCGCCGTGAGGATCCGGCATCAGATGCGAGCGAGCCCAGCACTCGACGTCCCGCGCAAGCGCTTCATCGACGAGGAACTTCAACTCAAACGCCGGGCCGATGCCGTCGCTTTGGGCAAGGAGCGACGGCGATACGGCAACCGTGTTGGAATCGCCGAGCATCATGGCCCGCGCTCCTCGGCCGGGGATTTTCTCGGCTCGCTATATCCTAGCAGGTACTTGCGTCTTTGATCGGCGAACGCGCGAAGCGGGAACTCGCGGCCGCGGCCGGGAGCCGCTGCATCGTCAGCGGTCACGCGCAAAAATGCCTCATACGATTCGAGTTTGCGCGTGTCGCTTTCCACTTCTTTGGCGATCAGTTTGCGATATTGGGCGACGACCGGGCCGAGGTTCTTCCAATCCAGCGATTTGTCCGCGATGGTGCGAACGTAATCGAGGTATTTCTTGCGCAGGCTCGGCACGGACAGCAGCTTGCTGTGGAGGGGCTTTCGCGCATCGTTGATGCCGGCCAGCGGATCGAGCTCGATGCCGCCGCCCGGTCCGCGCATGCCTGGGCCGCGCTCTCCGCGTGGAGGAGGACCATCCGGCGGGAATCCGCCCGGACTACCCGGCGGAGGGCCGCCGGGACCAGGTGGACGCCCCGGTCCGCCCGGACCGCGGCCTCCCGGCGGGCCGAACATTCCGGGACCCATGCCGGGCCGAAACGCCTCGTTCATGTCGTGCGGGACCAGATGGAATTTGCCCTTTTCGTCCAGGTAAATGCAATAGTCGCTGGAACGAATCCAATAACCGTCGCCATTGATCAGTGCCAGGTCGAGCGCCAGGAACCAAAGGGCGCCGTCAATGTCCAGGATCGGCGCCAGCGCTTCTTCCAGTTTTTCGCTCGGCGTCTGGTTCAAAACTCGGCAGAGGTTGATCAGCGCCTTCCACGACTTTTCGTTGTCCTTCGACTTGATTTCGTAGCGACGTTTATAGTCGCTGATCTTGTCGCCCAGATAGGTGAGCCCGCCGTCGGCGCCGGGGCTTCCAGAGACCTTCCAACGCGTCCCCTTATCGGTTTTGAAGTTTTCTTGAAGGAAAACTTTGTCGAACTGCTGAACATTCGCGTAGACGCCCCAGTTCTCGCCGTTGATGACGACTTTGACAAGGTTCGCCTTCGGCGCCGGGATGTACTGACGTGCAATGTGCGAGTAAAGCGCGCTGCTCAAGAAGGACGCATCCTCGTGCGCATTGAGCAAGTTCAGCGTCTTGTAGCCATAAAGCCTTTGCTTCGCGTCGGCGAAGTCCATCGAAAGATTCAACGACCGTTTATAGCCTGTAGGCACACCCATATAGGAAGACATGCCGCGAAAATGGACGCCGACATTGGCGTACTTCTTGCCATCGACGGTGAGCGTGCACGGCACTTCGACATCGGTGCCGTGAAAATCCTGCAACTCGGATTCCCAGTCTTTCTCTTCGAATTCGAGAAACAGCGTACGAAGTACGGTCGGTTCATACAGGGAGGCGTTGGGGTATGAACTGACGTCCGACGGCGCGACGTGTTCGCCGGGTTTGGGCGGTTGCTGGTTGCCCCTCGCGAAACCGGGAGGGCCGAAGCCGCCGGGACCGCGACCGGCTGGGCGATCCTTTTTTAACTGTTCGCGCGCCGCCTGGCGTTCATCTTGGTTCGGCCGCTTGTCGCCGTCTTTGTCGAACTGAGAAACGATCTTTCGCTGTTGCATCATCGGCCCGCCGGGACCGAAGCCGCGTGGTTCCGGAAAACGAAACTCCTTGCCGGCCATTTCGCTCCACTTCGCTTGTTGTTCTTTCGTGAGCACGGCTAAAAGGTCGGCTTGCAATTTGCGCCGCTGCTCCGGGTCGAAGCCAAATGGTGGGGGAGCGTTTTCCTGGACGGAACGAATTTTCTCCCGCTGCTCGTTGGTCAGTTGGAGTTGTTTCGCGAGATCGTCGCGATTGAAAGCCATCGGCCCCTCGCGCTGCAGCTTCAGTTGATTCAGCCGTGCGATCTGTTTCGGCTCCAAGACCTTGGCCACGGCTTCGTCGGCCTTTTGATTCGCCTGTTCGTTCTTCTTGCGCATTTCGGCAAAGAGTTTGTCGCGCTCTTCCGGCGACAAGTTGGGCAGTTCGCGAAAATCCATGCCCTCCATCGCCTGTCGCATTTGCCGCTGCAACTCGGCGATGACTTCATCGATTCGTTTGTTTTGACTATCGTTTGTCCCGAGCTCGGTGCGAACTTCGGGCATGCCCAACAACATGGCTCCGGACATCGGCATGCCGAAGGGCATCATCATCGGCCCACCCGATCCGCCGGGCACTCGAGGCGGCTGTGCCGCCAAACCGCCAATAACTACCGACATTACTGCGAAACACAACCAGGAACACCTGCGAAGCATGGATCACCTTTTTGGATTGGATCATCCACAATACATGATCTATGTCGCGAGGCGACGGAAAGTTTCGTAATTCTTGAACGATTTTTCACCTACGCGTCACTTCCACAGCACTCATTTATCTTTCACCTCTTCCCAAGTGTCGAAGGGTCGGGTAGTTTCACATTCCTATGCTCTTCGCGCTCGCCTGGCAGGATTATCTGGTCGTTGCCGTCTATGTCGCTGTGCTGGCCGGCATGGGTTGGTATTTTGCTCGCCGCCAAAAAAGCGCCGACGAATACTTCCTTGCCAGCCGGCGCGTGCCGTGGTTCGCGGTCGGCGTCAGCATTATCGCCACATTGATGTCGAGCCTGACTTACCTGTCCGAACCGGGCGAAGTCTGGCAGTCGGGCATCACGACGCTGCTCGGCAAAGCATGGGCGATCCTTACCGAAATGTTCTTTGTCCTTTTCTTCTTTATCCCTTTTCTCATGCGGTTTCGTTTCACCTCCGCCTACGAATTTCTGGGCGTCCGCTTCGGCCCGAAGACGCGCTGGTTCGGCGTGGTGATGTTCGTCTGCCTGGTCGTTTTCTGGATGGGCTTCGTCGTATTGGCGATGGCAAGAGCCGTTAGCCAGGTCGCCGGGGTTCGGCTGGAAGCGGTCATTGCAACCGTCGGATTGATCGGAACCATCTACACCGTTGCCGGCGGAATTCGAGCCGTGATCTGGAAAGAAGTCCTGCAGGTCATTCTGATGCTGGGCGGATGCGTCGTTTGCATGGCATACGTCTCCGCGGCGACCGGCGGAACCTGGCTGCCGGACTGGTTTCAGGCAACGCTCGACTATCGGCGGGAAGTCGAAGGTCAGAGCATAAGCCTGGTCAGTTTTGATCCGTTTCGCCGCATCAGCGTGTTTACGTTTGGTCTGACGATGTTTGTCTGGCACTTTTGCACACATCTGGGCAATCAAATGGTCGTTCAGCGTTATTTCTCGTGCGAAGACTTGAAGGCGGCTCGCAGAAGTTTCGTCACGGCCGCGATGTTCAGCATCCTGATTAACTCGATGCTCGTATTCGTGGGACTGGCGTTGATCTATTTTTATCAAAATGGACATGGCACGTTGCCGCTCGACCCAAAGGTGAAACGCGATGCCGACTTGATATTTCCGACTTTCATGGTGCAGCAATTGCCGGCAGGCTTGGCGGGCGCCGTGTTGACCGCGGTGCTCTCGGCCGCAATGTCCACGATCGACTCGGGCATCAACGCGATCGGCACGGTGCTGACCGTCGAGCGCCGTCGGTTTAGCCGCGAGCGTGAGCGAGCGCTCAACCCAGATTCACCCCAACATTCCGTGCGATTCGCGCGAGTGGTCACACTCGTTGCAGGGTTATGCATCACCCTGGCGGCCTACGGCCTCGATCGCATCACCGCCGGCCGGAACATCCTCGAAATGATGCCGCGGAGCTTCAATTGCTTCTTGATGCCACTCGGGACGCTGTTCATCCTTGGCATGTTCGTACCGCGCTGTGGACCACGTGCCGCTGTCTTCGGCGCCGTCGCGGCATTCGCAACGGCCGTGAGCATCGCCTATGCGAAGGAGCTGTACGGCGTCAAGGAATTGAGCTTTACGTGGATCCTGCCCGGCGCCCTGGCGGTCGGCCTGTCGGTGGGAATTGTCGGCGGCATTTGGGATCGATCGCGCCCGGAGCAGGTCGCCGGTTTGACCTGGTTCACACGGCATGCGATCCCCAAGATCGATCGACAGTTGATTGCACCGTGGCTGTTAAAGGAGATTGAAAGCAAGGAATCCGCGACGTTCGCCGCTGACACCGATGTCAAAACAACGTAATCCATCTGCGAAACCATGGAAGACTTCATGAGACCATTCCGGCTCGCATTTGTCGGCGTCGATCATCCGCACGGCGCGGGTTGGCGGGAGTTGCTTCCCGCGCTGCATGATGAAATCGAATTGACGGCCACTGTGCCGCGATTTGGCGGATCGCTGACCAGCCTCGAAGAGCGCTACGCGCATTTGCCGCGCTTTGGCACGGTTCAAGAACTCGTTGCCGCCGATGTATGCGACGGCGCGATCGTCTGTTTGCCGAACAGCGAGGCGTCCGCCGCCGTGGCGACTCTGGCAAAGTCCGGAAGGCACGTCCTGCTCGAAAAGCCGGGTGCTGCCAGTGCGATCGACTTTGAACCGGCTGCCGAGGCCATACGCGAAAAGGGGGTCGCATTTCAGAGCGGCTACATGTGGCGTTACGACGCCGGTGCGGAACGGCTCAAGGCGATGCTCGCGGAAAAGCGCTTCGGCCAACTCATCAGCATCGAAGCGGGCCTGTTCACCAGCGACGTGGCTCGCAGAGGATCAGGCCATTATCTGTTCGACCCGGCACAAAGTCGTCGCGGTTTCTTCAACTGGCTCGCTTGCCATTGGTTTGACCTGTTGCTGTTTCTGATCGATGAACCGATCGTTGCCGTCACGGCTCGCGTCGGTCGTTTCGGCGCGACGCCCGTCGAAGTCGAAGACGGCGGCGCCGCCATCCTTGAACTGGCCGGTGGTGCGCTGGTCACATTCACCGGCGGATACTGGTTGCCGCGCTGGACCGGCGAAAGCCGCTGGACAATTCGCGGCAGTCAGCGCTGGGTCCACTGGGAGCCGTCCAAGCCGGGCACCGGGGGCGCATTCGCGATCCATGGCCCGCAGCCGCAATTCATCGCGATGGAGGAAACGTTCACGCTGCCGCCGGATTCGACGCCCGGCTACGGCGGGGCGCGCTCACACCGCCTGATCCGCGACTGGCTGCACGATGCTCGAACCGGCGAACGCACGTGCCGCAACACGGTGGAATCGGCACTGGCGACATTGCAGCTGCTGGATGCGATTTATGAGGCGTCCGACGCGGGACGAAGGATCGTCGCGAACCCGCGGTAACGAATCACTCTTTGCTGCCGGCGGACGATCCACCAATCGAGCGATAATTCGGCGTCGTGCCCCAGTTCAATTTGTCGCGCAGCGTGCGGTAGTAGGTTCGCCCGGGCACTTTCACCAGGCGAAATGGAACCGGCGCTTTTCGGAGAATAACCTTGCTGCCTGTTTGTAGTTCGACGACTTCCTGCCCGTCCACGACCATCCAGGCACTTGTCGCCTGGCGAATGTGAATGATGTACTCCTTGTCCGCCGATTCCACGACCGGCCGGCTCGTCAACGAATGCGGGCAAATCGGAGAAACGACAAAAGCGTGCAGCTCCTGTCCCAGTATCGGCCCGCCTGCCGATAAACTGTGCGCCGTCGAACCAATCGGCGTGCTGACGATCAGCCCGTCGCCGCGAAAAGTGGAAACGACATCGCCATCGATGGACAAATCGATTTCGATCATGTGAAAAGGCGGACCGGTTTGAACGACGACTTCATTCAAGCCGAGAAAGTCGCGGCGGCCGCCGGGCAAATCGACCGAACACTCGAACATCAGGTGCGAAGTGGTGCGGTAATTTCCCTTCGCCACTTCGGGAGGGCAGCGCGAACCTCTTCGGGTGACAGGTCGGCCAGAAAACCGAGCTTGCCGAGGTTGATGCCCAGCACCGGCGCTTGCTGCCGGCCCATCTGCCTGGCGGCGCGGAGAATAGCGCCGTCGCCGCCGAGCACCAGAGCCAGGTCGGCGCGATGATTGGACAAATCGACCTTTTGATAGAGGTCGAAAACGACGATTTCGCCGAATTGTTCGAGAAACGGGAGGAGGCTTTGCGCTTCTTCGCGAACGTTGGCACGGGCCGCATTGCCCAGAACGAAGAAGCGCATGCCGAGCCCCTAGGAAGCGCGGGTCACCGGGACTAACTCGTCGCGCCCGGCCGCCGAGCGAACCGCCTGACAAATGCCATGAACATCGAGGCCGAGAGCCGCCAGCAACTCGCCGCGCTCGGCATGCTCGATGAACCGATCCGGTATGCCGAGCCGGACGATGGTCCGCGTATCGAGTCCGGCCTGGTTGGCCGCTTCCAATACGGCGCTGCCAAAACCGCCCACCAACGTTCCCTCTTCGACGGTAACGACAAACGGCAATTCTCGAATCGCGCGGCAAATCGTGTCGGCGTCCAGCGGTTTGACGAACCGAGCATTGATGACGCCGATTTCGAGTCCTTCTTCCAGCAACTTTTGCGACGCCTTGACGCAGACTGGAAACAGTCTCCCGAAGGCGATGATTGCGCCATCCCTGCCCCAGGAGTGTATTTCGGCTTTGCCCAATTCGACCGGAGTGGAAACGCGCTCCACTTTTTCGAGGTTGGCTTTGGGGTAACGCATCGATGCCGGGCCGTCCAGTTGGAGGGCGAATTTCAGCATCGGTGCGACATCCGACTCGTCGCCGGGCGCCATGACGACCATGTTGGGAAAGACTCGCATGTAGGCGATGTCGAAGCAGCCGTGATGCGTGGGGCCATCCGGACCGGTCAAACCCGATCGGTCGAGAGTAAAGGTGACGGGCAGATTCTGCAGTGCGACTTCCTGGAAAATCTGATCGAACGATCGCTGCAGGAACGTCGAGTAGATGTTGACGATCGGCCGAGCGCCGGACTTCGCCTGACCTGCCGCAAAGGCGACCGCATGCGATTCGCAGATGCCGACGTCGAAAAACCGCGTGGGGAATTTCTCGCGGATCTTTTCCAGCTTGTTGCCCTGGCACATGCCCGCCGTCATGACCGTGATGCGAGAATCATCCTCCATCATCTGCGCGATTGTCGTACTGACGGCATCGGTGTATGCCTTGCTGCCGCCCTTGCGCAGCGAGAGAATGCTGCGATCTGGTCCGACTTTTTCGAACACCGGCGGCGTGTGGAACGTCACCGGATCCTCGCTTGCTTGCGGCACGCCGTGGCCTTTTTCCGTAAACACGTGCAACAACACGGGACCATCGATGCGCTTGACCTCGGCCAGCGTCCGGCGCAGCAACGGCAGGTCGTGCCCATTCACGGGGCCGTAATAGCGGAAGCCGATCTCCTCGAACAGCATTCCATCCTTGAGAACCGCCTTGAGATTGTCGCGGATGCCCTCGAGAAAGCTGTGCGTCACTCCGCCGACAATGGGAATTTTCGGCAAAAGCTCCGACATCATCCGCTTGGAACGCATATACATCGACGAGCGGCGGCATTGATCGAGATACGTCGCCAGCGCTCCGACCCGCGGGCAGATCGACATCTTGTTGTCGTTCAAAATGACCAGCAGCTTCTTTCTCAGCCAGCCGGCGTTGTTCAGCGCTTCGAATACGATGCCGGACACCAGGGCGCCGTCGCCAACGACGGCGACGGAATGGCGATCGCTTTCTCCGCGCAAATCGTCTGCGACCTTCAGACCGAGTGCGCATGAGACGCTGCACCCGGCATGTCCCGTCATGAAGAGGTCGTACGGGCTTTCGATTGGATTCGGATAGCCCATCAACCCGTTGCGCGTTCGCATCGACTCGAACTGGCGGTATCGGCCCGTGATAAGTTTGTGCGGATAGATTTGATGGCCGGTATCCCAGATCAGGCGGTCGCGACTGAAATCATACGTCAGGTGCAACGCGAGCGCCAGTTCGACGACGCCGAGGTTGCTGGCGAAATGTGCGGGCCGAATGCTGAGCACGCGAACCAGTTCGTCGCGCATTTCCTGGGCAAGCTGCCGAAGCTGTTCGTCCGAGAACTTTTGCAAGTCGGCTGGCGATTCAACCTGTGAAAGCAGGTGACTCATCGATAATGCTCCTCGACATCCATTTCTGCCGCGCTTCCCGCGCGACGCCCGAACATTCTATCGGTCCCTGGCGACGATGGACCGTGCCAGTGCCGTTAACGGCGTTGCCGCCGCACCCAGCGGCCGTAACGTCGATTCGGCTCGTTCCGCCAAGATCTCCGCAAAGCGCCGGCTTTGGTCAACTCCCATTAAGCCCGGATAGGTCGGCTTTCCCTTGGCCGCGTCCTTCCCTACCCGCTTGCCGGCAACTTCGGCGTCTCCCGCCGCATCCAGCAAATCATCCGTCACTTGAAACAACAAGCCGAAGTTACGGCCAAATTCGTCCAGGCACTCCGTCGTTTTGCGATCCGGACCGCCGTTTCGTTCGCCTTGAGCGGCGTATAGCCCCAATTTCAACGAGGCTCGAAACAACGCCCCGGTCTTTTTCGCGTGTATTGCCTCAAGATCGTCTATCGTACATGATCCCGAACGGCCGGGAATCTTCCCTTCCCAGGTCAAATCTTCGACCTGACCGCCGACCATCCCAGTGCCGCCCGATGCGGCGGCCAATTCACGGCACATCATCGTCGCCGTTGCCGGCGGATAGCTGCTCGCCACAAGTTCAAACGCCAGCGTCAGTAACGTATCGCCGACCAGGATCGCAAGCGCTTCGCCAAACTTCTTGTGACAGGTCGGCTGGCCCCGTCGCAAATCGTCATCGTCCATGGCCGGCAAATCGTCGTGTACCAACGAATACGTGTGCACCATTTCCACGGCACAGGCAGCCTTCAACGAATTCTCGATCGTTCCGCCGCATGCCTCGCACGCCAGGATCGTCAACAAGGGCCGCAGCCGTTTGCCGGGCGACAACAGGCTGTAGGCAACGGCCTCCTGCAAGACCTGCGGCGAATTTCGCAAAAGACCCAGCGATTCGCGAAGGCGCGCATCCACTCGCTGACGCAGTTCCGACAGAACACTTGCCAGGTCGAATGACAATTCGCAGCCTCAAAAGTCAATTCGCAAATACGTACCTCCATCTTAGTGATGGTCGCTGCTTTTTGCACGCGATGTTGTGCCGTCGTCGTCGAGACTTGAACCAGAAAAAGGCGATGTTGACAACCGTTAATAAGCGCTATCGGTCGGTCTTGGCCGGCGGCGCGCCTCGGATGAATCTTCGCCGCGGGCAGGCATGGGAAAAGGCTTGGGAATTGGTTTGCCGAGTTCGTTCTCTTCCGACATCTCTTTGACCGTTTGTTCCGCTACGCGCAGCACCTCATAGCAATGCCGCAGCAACCCGATTCCGGTCTCGTATTTGGCCAGCGACTCCTCCAATGTCCCGTCGCCCTTTTCCAGTGCGCGAACGACTTCCTCGAGGTTTTGCAGCGCTTCCTCGAATGGAAGCGGCGGCTGCCCGTTGAGCGATGGCGTTTCCATGGGAGTTATTCCGGCTTGTTGGAAGTTGTCTCGGTTTCTTCGACCCGGCTCACGATCCGGCCCTCGCGGAGTCGAGTGATGATTCGTTCCCCGACCTTCACTTGGTCCGCGCTTTGAATCAGTTTTCCGGTCGCCTCCGCGGAGGTCATGCTGTAGCCGCGACCCAGGACGTTGAGCGGGCTGAGGGATTCCAGTTGCGCCGCCGAGGCGTCGAGCTTCGAGCGCGTTTGCGACAGTCGCGTCTGCATGACGCGGGCCAGCCGTTCGCTCCAATCGTCGAGTGCCCGCTCGCGTTCTCGAATAGGGTCGAGAGGCTCGCGCAAAACGCGCCGGCTCGCCAAATCCTCCAGCCGGCGAAGCAGCAAGCGAAACCGCTGGGTCTGTGCGGCCGACATGCGTTCGGCACATGCTTGCACCTGGCAGATGATTTCGCCGCGGTCGGGCGCGACGATCTCAGCCGCGTGGCTGGGAGTCGAGGCGCGTACGTCGGCAACGAGGTCGGCAATGGTGACATCGACTTCATGGCCGACGGCGCTGACGATCGGGATCTTCGATGCAAAAATTGCCTGTGCGAGGACCTCTTGGTTGAATGCATCCAGGTCTTCGCTGCTGCCTCCGCCGCGGCCGAGGATGATGACGTCGGTCGGGCAAAGCTTCTGCGTTTTCCAACGATTAATCTGGATGATGGCCTCGGCAAGTTCTTCGGCGGCGCCTTCGCCCTGCACGCGGGACGGCCGGACAAAAACCTTCGCGGCCGGCCAGCGGCGCCCGAGAATCTTGATCATGTCGCGCACTGCCGCGCCTGTCGCCGACGAAACCAGGGCCACGTAGCGCGGAAAGCGTGGCGGCCGGCGCTTGCGCCGCGTGTCGAAATAGCCCAGCCGACTGAGCTTCTCGCGCAACTGCCGCAATGCCAATTCGGCCGCGCCAATTCCTTTCGGATACATGCGCGAGACTTGAATCTGATACTCGCCCCGCGCCTGATAGATCGTCAGGTAGCCCGTGGCCACGACGTCCAAGCCATCCTTCGGTTCGAATCCGACCGGCAGCTTGGAAAGCTGCCCGCGATAAATAACCGCCTTCAGACAGGACTCCTCGTCCTTCAACGAGAAATACGCATGACCGGAGGTATGGAGCTTGAAGTTGCTGATCTCGCCTTCGACCCAAACACTCTTGTAGCCGGCTTCCAGATCACTCCTTACCTTCGCGTTCAGCTGTGAAACGGAAAGGACCGTGACGTCCGGCGGCACAAAGGCATAGTTCGTTTCCGCGACCGCCATGATGACCCCGAATGTTCGCTGCGAGCTGGCCGCTGTCGCGGACCGACCACGCGAGCGGCGAGGTTAAATCCTCGTCAACTCAAACCCAAATGTCTCGGCCACCGCGGGATTGGTGACCCTGCCTTGCCGAACGTTGATGCCTTCGCGCAAAGCGATATTCTCGGCGGCGGCCCGATCCGCTCCCTTGTTGGCCAACTGCAACGAGTACGGCATGGTCGCGTTGGTCAGCGCATACGTGCTCGTGCGGCCCACGGCGCCGGGCATGTTCGTCACACAGTAATGCACAATGTCGTCCACGATGTATGTCGGGTGGCTGTGCGTCGTCGGCCTGGCGGTTTCCACGCAACCGCCCTGATCGATCGCAACATCTATGATAACCGATCGTGCCCGCATTCGCTTCAAGTCGGCTCGCGAAACCAGCCGTGGCGCCCGAGCGCCCGGAATCAAGACGGCGCCGATAACGAGGTCGGCCAGCGAGAGCGCGTCGCGGATGTTGTGCCGTTCGCTGAACAACGTGGTCACGTTGGGCGGCATGACATCGTCCAGGTACCGCAACCGGTCGAGATTGATGTCGAGGATAAACACATTCGCGCCGAGACCGGCCGCGACCTTGGCGGCGTTCGCGCCGACGATGCCTCCGCCGAAAATGACGACGTTGGCGGGCGCGACTCCCGGCACGCCGCCCAGCAAGATGCCGCGGCCTTGAAACGGCCGCTCCAAAAACTTTGCCCCTTCCTGGATGCTCATCCGGCCGGCGACTTCGCTCATCGGCGTCAATAGCGGCAATTGACCTCGCCCGTCCCGGATTGTCTCGTAGGCGACCGCCGTAATCCCCGATTCGATCACGGCGCGCGTCAGTGCTTCGTCGGCGGCGAAATGAAAGTACGTGAATACAATTTGCCCGCGGCGCATCATCGGCCATTCGTCCGGCAACGGTTCTTTCACCTTCACGACCATGTCCGCGTTTCGCCACACATCCGCACGGCTCGCAACGATTTCGGCGCCGTTCTCGGAATACTGTTCGTCCGCGATGCCGCTGCCCTGACCTGCCCCGGCCTCGATCAGCACCTTGTGACCGGCGCGAGTCAATTCCTCGACGCCCGCCGGCGTCATCGCGACGCGGTATTCGTCCGTCTTGATCTCTTTCGGCACTCCGACAATCATGGATTTTCCCGGCTGTTGAAGCATTTTCTGGAATGGTGCAATTCTGCGACAGCTTCGCCGAACTTTCAAGGTCGGCAGTCATTCCTCGTCCAAGAGCTGTTCGAGGATTTTTTCCAAGGGACGTCGTGCCGCCTCGCGTCCCGTCAGGCAGTGCACCTGTCTGCGCACTTGCTCGATGAGCAGATCGGCCGGAGCGATAACGTCGCAGCCGCGCTGTTGTGCCTCGCGAAGCAACGGCGTCTTCCGCGGCAACGCAGTGAGGTCCATCACGGCCATGCCCGCCTTCAGGAATCCGGGATGCAACTCGCTTGTTTCTGTTCCTTCGCTTGCCGCCGACGTTTCATCGCAAACAACCAGAACATCATGAAGAGTCGAGTAGATGGCCTCGATCGGGATTTGCCGTCCGCCCAACATGCGGCTAAAGCGGGCGGAGGTGTCGCGGTCGCGGCTGGCGAAGATCAAAACGCCTCCGCGTTCCTTGGCCGCCCTCGCGATCGACCGTGCGGTCGCATTCAGACCCACGAACAACATAACCGAACCATCGATCGACTTGCCCCGGCTCGCCAGGGAACGTTCAAGCGCATCCATTGCCCCTGGTCCAAACGTGTGCCGGCCATGCCAACTCTTGTTTTCACCGGCAGTCAAAAGGTCGACGGAGTTTTCGACGGGCATGCCGCCGGGGTTTAGTACGACTGGTGCGACCGATTCGTCGATCGTGCCGGCGACTTCGCGAAGAGCGTCCTGTTGGTCCTCTTCGACGACGACGCCGAGCAGTTTGACCGCCTCGATCACTTTGCGGAACAGCCGGACGTTGCCGACTTGTAGAGGCAAGCAGCGGATCGGTACGTCGAGTTCGGCAAGAGCCGTGTTCAAAAGCGCGGTCGAAAGATACTCGCGCTCGCCGACGCCGGTCACGCCGATGAGCCGAGTTTGCGGAGTGATCGACCGATAGTGATAAACCAATTCGAGGTCGCGAATGGTCGGCTGGCCGGGGTAGGCTTCCATCCCACGTTCCAGGGCGGCCGCAGTCCATGGCGCCCCGATCTTTCGACCAAGAACCGCGAGCATGACCCCGGGCCGGCCCAGGCCCACGACAACGGTCGGCACCGGCAGTTTGGCCAGTATCTGCACCAACGGCCACGCCTCTTCGGGGGTTCGCGCCTTGCAGGTCAGTTTGACGATGTCCGGCTGCTTATGCCGCAACTCTTCGTAGATTTCTGCGATATCGCTGGGCGTTTCCTTCAGGTTCGTGTACGAAATGACGCGCTGGCATGTGCCGAACCGGCGCACCTGGTCGGCGATGTCGTATTCGAGTTCGCAATAATCGGCGCCGCTGATGATCGCTGTCTTCAGCAGCATGATCCGTTCATCTTCGCTCCCGCGCCAACTGCCGCCATCCTCGCGGCGGCGACAACTGAAAATCACCGGCTTGCGCCGCGCCTGCAATAACTCCTTTGGCTCGGCATCGTTGTCAAAAGTATCCAGGCGGATTTCCAGCAGGTCGGCGCCCATTTGCACCGCATTGAGCATATCCGCCATCGCCAGCCGCCTCGACGATTGTGCGATCGTGATGCAGATCATTGCCGTTACATCTTTCTTTCCCGATGGATGGGTCTCGCGAATCGCATGATACTGAAATCTTCCTGCAAAAGCCAAGCGAATTGGACTGTTTCACCGTGC
>Ga0073934_10006515_pt1 | contig 16963 bp, 16 predicted proteins | sample LarsenN4metaG_FD_76834 | JGI IMG/M metagenome (GOLD analysis project Ga0073934, IMG submission 76834) | Hot spring sediment bacterial and archeal communities from British Columbia, Canada, to study Microbial Dark Matter (Phase II) - Larsen... ... | reverse complement strand
CGCCGGCGCGCGGGCCTACGTCACTGGCCCGCGGGGGCGTACGTCACTCGCCCCCGGCGCCTCCTCGGCGCTCCATCTCCTTTCCTCCGGGAAAGGGAAAGACGGAAACAGAGGCCAAGGGTTGGTCCGAGACCCCAAACATCGGACCGGCGAAGCGTTGGCTTCGCACGATGAAGCCGCAGCCAGCTCTCACAGCATCGACGGCAGCACCCGATCCGGCGGCAAAAGGCCTGCGCTTGCGCGGGCCGTCTGCATGCAAGATGAGGCCGCCGGCCCCAACGTCACAGCATCGACGGCAGCACCCGATCCGGCGGCTTATGGCCGTCAAGGAAGGTCTTGATGTTGACGATGACCTTCTCGCCCATGTCGATGCGGCCTTCGAGCGTGGCCGAACCCATGTGCGGCAGCAGCACCACCTTGCCGGCGCGGGCGAGGCGCACGAGCTTGGGCGACACCGCGGGCTCCTGCTCGAACACGTCGAGGCCGGCGCCGGCGATCTCGCCGTCGGTGATCAGCTTCACCAGCGCGTTCTCGTCGATCACTTCGCCGCGCGCGGTGTTCACGACATAGGCGTCGGGCCGGATCAGCTTGAGCCGTCGTGCCGAGAGCAGGTGATAGGTCGCCGGCGTGTGCGGGCAGTTGACCGAAATGATGTCCATGCGGGCGAGCATCTGGTCGAGGCTTTCCCAATAGGTGGCGGCGAGCGCCTCCTCGACGCTCTCCGGCAGGCGGCGCCGGTTGTGATAATGAATCTGCAATCCGAAGGCGCGGGCGCGCCGCGCCACCGCCTGGCCGATGCGGCCCATGCCGATGATCCCGAGCCGCTTGCCCCAGATGCGGTGGCCGAGCATCCAGGTCGGCGACCAGCCCGACCATTTCTTCTCGCCGGTCAGCACGGTGGCGCCCTCCGCCAGCCGCCGCGGCACCGAGAGGATCAGCGCCATGGTCATGTCGGCGGTGTCCTCGGTGAGCACGCCCGGCGTATTGGTGACCGTGATGCCGCGCTCGGCGGCGGTCACCACGTCGATGTGATCGAAGCCGTTGCCGAAATTCGCGATCAGCTTGAGCCGCTCGCCGGCCTTGCCCAGAACGGCTTCGTCGATGCGGTCGGTGACGGTGGGAACGAGCACGTCAGCCGCCTTGACCGCTTCGGTCAGCTCGGACTGTGTCATCGGCCGGTCGTCGGCATTGAGGCGCGCGTCGAACAGTTCGCGCATCCGGACCTCGATCAAGTCCGGCAGCTTGCGGGTGATGACGACGAGCGGTTTCTTCAGCTTCGGCATGGTGTCGCCTCCGGCGCGGCACGTCGCGCCAGCGATCGGTATCGTACGTCCGATACACTGAACCTGCATGCCGAGTGTGGCAATCCGGCATCGCCGCTCGACTTTTCGCGGGTCGTTCAGGTCTCCTTAACCGGTGTTCCACAACACTGCACCCCTCATTTTCGGGGGCGTGCGGGCTGCGACCTCGGCCTATCTGCAACAGAAGGCTGCGGCAACACAAGCAGTCATGCGGAACACGATGGTTTCAACGCGTAACGGAGCGGTGACGGGCTGGTTTCGTGCTGCGCTTGCCGGGGCCGCCATGCTGGCAGCATCCGCGCCGCCGGTTGCCGCCGCCTCGGAACTCGCGACCGGGCCGTCCAGCGGCCTCCCGATACCGCGCTTCGTCAGCCTTAAGCCGGACAAGGTCAATGTGCGCGCCGGCCCGACGCGCCGCCACGACGTGACCTGGCAGTACACGCGCTCGGGCCTGCCGGTGGAAATCACCGCCGAGTCCGACAATTGGCGGCGCATCCGCGACTGGGAAGGATCGGAAGGCTGGGTCTATCACTCGCTGCTGTCGGGCCGGCGCACCGCCCTGGTGATCGCCAAGGCCAAGAGCGAGCTCGTCCCGCTGTTCGCTGCCGCCGCCGACCAGAGCCGCATGGTCGCGCAACTCCAGCCGGGCGTGGTCGCCTCGGTGCGGCGCTGCACCGGCAGGTGGTGCCACATCGTCGGAACCGGCTTCGACGGCTGGATCGCGCAGGAGCGGCTGTGGGGGGTCTATCCCAACGAGACGCTGCCGTAGGCGACGGGTCCGCGGCGAGCCGGATCAGCGCAACAGCGCCGTCTGGTGGGGATCGATAACCACGCCGACCGCGTCGCCGATCGCGAACGGCACCACGTCGCGCCGGTGCGGGACATCGACGGTCAGGTCGTTGCTGCCGAGGCGGATGCGATAGCGGGTGACGCTGCCGAGGAATTCGCGGCTCGTCACCGTGGCGGCGATTCCGGTTCCCGCCGGGCCGATCGTGATGTCCTGCGGCCGCACAGAGATCGCGGCCGGCCCCGCCGTGCCGCCGACGGAGTCCACGACGAAACCGTCGGCGACGAAGCGTCCGTCGGCCTGCACCTGTCCGTCGATCATGTTCGCGGTACCGAGAAAGCCGGCGACAAAGCGGCTGGCCGGATGGTCGTACAGCTGCACCGGCGTTCCCACCTGCTGGATGCGGCCGCGGTCGAGCACCGCGATGCGGTCGGCGACGGCGTTTGCATCCTCCTGGTCGTGCGTGACATAGACCGTCGTGATGCCGACGGCCTGCTGCAACTGCCGCAGCTCGGACCGCATCTCGACGCGCAGCTTGGCGTCGAGATTGGACAAGGGCTCGTCGAGCAGCAGCACCGTCGGCTCGATCACCAGCGTGCGGGCCAGTGCCACGCGCTGCTGCTGCCCGCCGGACAACTGCGCCGGCCGCCGGTCGGCGAACTCGGCCAGGCCGACCAGCTCCAGCACTGCCGCGACCTTGCGCGCGATCTCGGCTCTCGGCAGGCGGCGGCGCTCGAGCCCGAAGGCGACATTCTTGGCCACCGTCATGTGCGGCCACAGCGCGTAGTTCTGGAACACCATGCCGACGTTGCGGCTCCACGGTGGCAGATGCGTCACATCGTTTTCATTGATCAGGATGCGCCCGCTGCTCGGGATGCCGAAGCCTGCAATCAGTCGCAGCAGCGTAGTCTTGCCGGACCCGGACGGGCCGAGAAAGGCAAAGAACTCGCCCTTGGCAATGTCGAGGCTGACGTCGTCGATGATCAGGTTCGCGCCGTAGCTGAAGCTGACGTGCTCGATCGCCACGCCGCGGGTCATGAGAACGCTCCGACGCGCGCCTTCAGGCTGCGCTCGTGCTCGGCGATGCGGTACGAGATGAAGGTCGCAATCGCCACGACCACCACGGCGATCACGCCGAGCGCGGCACCGGGCCCGCGTCCGGCCGCCGACTGCATATAAACATAGATGCCGTAGGCCAGCGGCGCGTCGCCAACCCGGGTGACCAGCATCAGCGTTGCCGAAAGTTCAACCGCGGCGGTGGCGAAGCTGGTCACAAAGCCTGCCAGCAGCCCTCCCGTCATCAGCGGAACGACCACCCGCCGCAGGGTCGTGAACTTGCCTGCGCCGAGGCTCTCAGCCGCCTCTTCCAGACTCAGATGGACCTGCCGCAAGGCCGCGGTGGCGGCCGACAGGGCATAGGGCAGGCGGCGCACGGCATAGGCGATCACCAGCATGAACCAGAACGTCGCCAGCGACTCCCCGGAGATCGGCAGGCTTACGTCGTGATAGGTGCGCAGGAGGCCGATGCCGAGCACCAGCCCGGGGATTGCGACCGCCGACATCGCCACCTGCTCCACCAGCCGCCGGCCGGGCAGGCGGGTGCGCAGCACGATGTAGGCGACCGTCGCGCCGAGCACGACATCGATGAGGCCGGCGAGCCCGCAGTAGAGCACGGTGTTGGAAATCAGCGGCCCGGCCTCGCGATAGATGGTTTCGTAGTGGACGAAGGTGTAGCCGTCGGGCAGCACCGCGAACGACCACACCGTCCCGATCGAAAGCAGGAAGATGCCGATGTGTGGCGATAGCGACAGCGCAACCGCGAAAATGACGAAGGCGATCGCCGCAATGCGGCCGCCGCGCCGGAGCTCGCGCTGCGACAGTCCGCCGCCACCACGCTGCTGGGTGGAGAAATCGCGCCCGCGCAGGAACAGCGTGGACAGGGCCAGCCCGCCGACCGAGCACAGCACCATGATCACGGATATGACGTAACCCATCGGGTCGGTGATCCCGACCGAGGTGATCTTCAAATAGGCCTGCGGGGCCAGCATGGTGTTGACGTTGAGCAGGAGCGGCGTGGCGAGATCGTCGAATACCTTGACGAACACCAGCGCCGCGCCCGCGATGTAGCCCGGCATCGCCAGTGGGAACACGATGCGCGAAAACAGCGTGAAGCCGTGGGCGCCGAGATTCTGCGCGGATTCCTCCATCGCCGAATCGATGTTGGCGAGCGAGGCCGACAGATTGAGCAGGATGAACGGGAAGTAGTGCAGCGCCTCGACGAAGATGACTCCGTTGAGACCTTCCATGAACGGGATGCGAAATCCGAACCAATCCATCAGCAGCAGGTTGATGGTGCCGTTGCGGCCGTAGATGAGCTGCATCGCCACCGCGCCGACAAACGGCGGCATGACCAGCGGCACCACGCCAAGCGTGTGGATCAGCGCCGCGCCGCGGAAGCGGAAGCGTGACAGGATGGTGGCAAGCGGTACCGCGATGAGGCTCGCCACCACGACTGTCATGGTGGCAACGTAGATCGAGTTCCAGAACGCCTCGCGCAGCAGCTGCGTGCGGAAAAAGTCGCCGAAGTGGACCAGCGTGAAGCCGCCATCCGGATGCGTGAAGGCAACCTGGATCACGCGCAGGATCGGGACGACCAGGAATGCGAGCAGGAAAAGCGCGACCGCGACCATGGCGATGACCTGCGGCACGCTCGCGCCATAGCGGGCGGCGAGCGAGAACCGCGGCGCTTGGCCGGTAGCAACGGTCGTTGTCGACATGGCCAGGGCGTACGTCCGCTAACGTCCCGATGCCCGGGCACTCGCGAACAGAACGCATGGCGCCACTTCCTCTCTCGGCGGGAGAGGGGCAGCCCATGCGGGTCAATCGGCGGGTCCCGGCATCAATCGAGCACGATCCAAGGGCGCGGCTACTTCGCCGTCAAGGCCTTCGCCGCCAGCGCACGTGCCTCGGCGTAGTTCTTACTGGCGAAGGCATCCCAGCGGCTTTCGAACTCGGCCTGCCGGCCTGCGACCTTTTCGCCCTTCTTCAGCGCGCGGAAGGCGCCGGCAATGCTGCGGTCGCCGGCCTCCCGCTCGGTGATCGGCACGGCCGAGGCGAGCCTGCGGGCCTCGGCGATCAGGCGCTTGCCCTCGGCACTGGGGCGGGCGCCGAGCCTGGTTTCAGCCTCGTGAATCGCCCGCCAGGCGCTGTTGAGGTCCTTCAGGCGGAAGGTGATCAGCCGGTCGTACAGCGAGTTGAGCAGCTCATAACGTCCTTCCGACAGTTCGGAGTTGAAGGTGATGCCCTTCAGGCGCTTGTCGGTGAACGGATTGGGATAACCGGCCGGCGCCTTCTTGTAGGTCGCAAGCCGCACCGGCAGTCGCTGGATCTTGGGGTCGAGCAGGATCTGCTGCCCTTCCTCCGACAGCAGGAACTCGACGAAGGCGGCGGCCGCCTTCGGGTTCTTGGCATTGGCGATGATGCCGACATTGGCCGGCACGATGGCGGTCACGCTGGGATAGACGAACTCGACGGGGAACCCCGAAGCCTTCGCCGACAGTCCGAAGAAATCGATCACGATGCCGACGCCGTACTGGCCGGAGTTGACCGCGTCGGGAACGCCGAACGAGCGATCCGAAACCTCGGCGAGGTTGCCGCCGATCTCGAGCAGCGTCTCCCAGCCCTTGTTCCAGCCTTCGCCCTGAAGGATCGTTTCGACCGTCAGGTGCGTGGTGCCGGAGCGCGAGGGCGCCGAAATCCCGACATGGCGGTAATAGACCGGCTTCTTGAGATCGCCCCATTCCTTCGGCGCCGGCAGCTTGTTCGCCTTCAGGTAGCGGGTGTTGTACATGATGCCGTAGCCCGAGGCGGCAAATCCGACGAAATAGCCGTCCGGATCATTGACCGGATAGGCGCCGACCTTGCTGGCAATGCCGGTCGCCTTCGGCGTGTATTTCTGGAGCAGTTGATCGTTCTTCAGAACAGCAAAGGCATCCGGCGCCGAGGCCCACATGATGTCGGGCGGGTTCGACTTAGTCTCTCGGATGAAGGTGACCGCGGCCGCAGTATTGCGGTTCTGCACCTCGACCTTGGTGCCGGGGTTCCTCTTCTCGAACGCCTGGGCGAGCGGTCCGGTCAGGTCCTTCGGGAATGAGGTGACGATGACCAGCCGGTTCTCGATGCCCTGCGCATGGGCGGCACCGCCAACAAGGGCAAGGGCGGCGGCGAAAACACAGCGTCGGGCAATAACAAGCGGCTTCATGGACGACCTCCCGGAATGACGGTCCTGCGATCTTGTCGACAGTTGATGGCACGCGGATGAATCATGCAAGGCGGCTCGCCGCCGCAGTATTGCGGATGCCGTGCATGCAAAAATGCCCGGGAATGCCCCGGGCGGCTTGACCTGAGTCAAAGGGGGAAGCTCAGCGACCCTTGCGGCGCAGCCGCACCACTACGTCGATACGCGCGATCTCGTAGCCCTCGGGCGGCACCGGGGTGCGGCCGACGACGACGTCGCTGTCGGGAATGTCTAGCAGGGAATTCTCCCCTTCGACAAAGAAATGATGATGCTGCGAGGCGTTGGTGTCGAAATAGGTCTTCGATCCGTCGACCGCGACCTGGCGCAGCAGGCCCACGTCCGTGAACTGGTGCAGCGTGTTGTAGACGGTCGCCAGCGACACCGGCACCTTGGCCTTGGTCGCCTCCTCGTAGAGCATTTCGGCGGTGATGTGACGGTCGCCCTTGGCGAACAAGATCCAGCCGAGCGCCATGCGCTGGCGGGTCGGCCGCAAGCCCACGTGCCGCAGCATCGCCTTGACGTCATGCCATGGACAGCCAGTCAACGCCGTGCGTTCGCCGGCGGACGGTGCCGGCTCGGCGAAGTTCGTGAAGACCATGGTTCGCGACGAAGTCATGGGCGGATGCGCTCGGATACTACGATCGTTTCATTTGTAACATATTGTGGGGGACATGCAACTGCCTCGCAATAGAACCATCCGGACGCATTCGCGGGCGCCACCGGAGGAACTGGCGGAATCGGGGGAAACGCCTATGTTTTGCGGGGTCGGGACGCCTATGTTAGGAACCTCCCCTGCGGCCGCGCGGGGGCTCTGCGATACGGATGGGCCAGGGATGGAGAACCGGCAGTCAAGCTTCACATACGAGGATCTTCTGGCCTGTGGGCGGGGCGAACTGTTCGGCGAAGGACCGCAGCTGCCGCTGCCCCCGATGCTGATGTTCGACCGGATCTCGGAGATTGCCGAAGCCGGCGGCGAGTACGGCAAGGGCCTGGTGCGTGCCGTGCTCGAACTTAAGCCCGATCTTTGGTTCTTCCCCTGCCACTTCAAGGGCGACCCGGTCATGCCCGGCTGCCTTGGCCTTGACGCGCTCTGGCAGTTGCTGGGCTTCTTCCTCGGCTGGCTCGGATCGCCGGGGAAAGGGCGCGCGCTCGGTCTCGGCGAGCTCAAGTTCTCCGGCCAGGTGCTGCCGACCATGAAGAACGTGATCTATGGCCTGGAGATCAAGCGGGTAATGCGCTCGAAGCTCGTGCTGGGCATTGCCGACGGCTGGCTGTCGGCCGACGGCTCGATCATCTACCGCGCGATGGATCTCAAGGTCGGATTGTTCCGGGACGAGCCGCAGCCGAGCGGCGCGTGACGATGCGGCGGCGCCAGTGCGCATGCACTGCGCCCTAGAGGCGGACGAGGCTGGTTCATGAGACGTGTCGTCGTCACCGGGATGGGTATCGTCTCGTCGATCGGCAACAACACCCAGGAAGTGCTCGCGAGCCTGCGCGAGGCGAAATCCGGCGTCGTGCGCGCCGACAAATATGCCGAGCTGGGCTTCCGCTGCCAGGTGCATGGCGCACCCACGCTCGAGGCCGGCGAGGTCGTGGACCGGCGTGCCATGCGCTTTCACGGCGGCGGCACCGCCTGGAACCATGTTGCCATGGAACAGGCGATCCGCGACGCCGGGCTGGAGGAAAGCGATATCTCCAACGAGCGCACCGGCATCATCATGGGGTCGGGCGGGCCGTCGACCCGCGCCCTCGTGGAGGCCGCCGATACCGCCCGCACCAAGGGACCCAAGCGGGTCGGACCGTTTGCGGTGCCCAAGGCGATGTGTTCGACCGCCTCGGCGACGCTGGCGACCTGGTTTAAGATCAAGGGCGTGAACTACTCGATCTCCTCGGCCTGCGCGACCTCCAACCATTGTATCGGCAACGCGATGGAGATCATCCAGCTGGGCAAGCAGGACGTGATCTTCGCCGGCGGCTGCGAGGAACTCGACTGGACGCTGTCGGTGCTGTTCGACGCCATGGGGGCGATGTCCTCGAAGTTCAACCAGACGCCGGACAAGGCCTCGCGCGCCTACGACGTGGATCGCGACGGCTTCGTGATCGCCGGCGGCGCCGGCGTGCTGGTGCTCGAAGAGCTCGACCACGCCAAGGCGCGCGGCGCGCGCATCTATGCCGAGGTCGCCGGCTACGGCGCAACCTCCGACGGTCACGACATGGTCGCCCCCTCGGGCGAAGGCGCGGAGCGCTGCATGCGCATGGCGCTGAAGAACGTCGGCCCGCCGGTTGACTACATCAACCCGCACGCGACCTCCACCCCGATCGGCGATGTCAAAGAGATCGAGGCGATCCGCGCGGTGTTCGGCGACAAGTGCCCGATGATCTCGGCGACCAAGTCGCTGACCGGCCATTCGCTCGGCGCTGCCGGCGCGCAGGAGGCGATCTACTCGATTCTGATGATGAACAACGCCTTCGTCTGCGAAAGTGCCAACATCGAAAACCTCGATCCGGCTTTCGCCGACGTGCCGATTCTGCGCGAGCGTCGCGACGACGTGACGCTCGGCTGCGTGCTGTCGAACTCGTTCGGGTTCGGCGGCACCAATGCTTCGGTCGTGTTCAAGAGGCCGGACGCATGATCAGCGCGAGCGAGGCACGTTAACCTTTCGGGGCAATGACCCGGCCGTCGGCCGGTGCGTAAGGCTAAAGTGGGAGTGTGGTGACGCAGATGCCGGGGCTGATGCAGGCTAAGCGCGGGTTGATCATGGGGGTCGCCAACGACCACTCGATCGCCTGGGGCATCGCGCGCACGCTCGCAGCCCACGGCGCCACGCTGGCCTTCACGTATCAGGGCGAGGCGTTGGGTCGGCGCGTGAAACCGCTGGCCGCGCAGCTGAACGCGCCGCTGGTGCTGCCCTGCGACGTCGAGGACACCGCCTCGGTCGACAAGTTGTTCGCGACCATCGCCGAGCAGTGGGGCTCGCTCGACTTCCTCGTGCATGCCATCGCGTTCTCGGACAAGAACGAGCTGAAGGGCCGCTACGCGGACACCACGCGCACGAATTTCCTGCGCACGATGCTGATCTCCTGCTTCTCGTTCACCGAGGTTGCTAAGCGCGCGGCCGCGCTGATGCCGGCGGGCGGCGCCATGGTGACGCTGACCTACAACGGCGGCCAGCGGGCGATGCCGAACTACAACGTGATGGGCGTGGCAAAGGCGGCGCTGGAGGCGTCGGTCCGCTATCTCGCGGTCGATTTTGGCGCCTCGGCGATCCGGATCAACGCGATTTCCGCCGGACCGATCCGCACGCTGGCGGGTGCCGGAATTGCGGACGCGCGCAAGATGTTCAGCTTCCAGCAGCGCCATTCGCCGCTACGCCGCGGTGTGACGCTCGACGAGATCGGCGGTGCCGCACTCTACCTGCTGTCCGACCTGTCCACCGGCGTCACCGGAGACATCCATTTCGTCGATTCCGGCTACAACATCATCACCATGCCGCAGCCCTCCGCGCTCACCAACGGCAACGAAGCGGAGAACGGCAACGGCGATTCCTCCGTGAAGGATGCGGCGCAGTAGACGCCATGCGCGATATCTGGGTCCGAAAATCGCACCTGAAGCTTGCCACCGGATTGCTGGCGCTGGCGCTGCTGGCCGCGATCCTGATCGTCAACCGTCTGGCCTGACGCCTACTGCTCCACGGTGATCTTCGCTTTGCGGATCACGTCCTGCCAGAGCTGCGCCTCGGATTTGATGAACCGATCCATTGCCGCGATGTCGAGGTCGCTCGACTCGACAAAGATGGACCTCAGGCGCTCCTGAATCTCCGGCGTGCGCATGGCGGCGACGATCGCCTTGTTCAGCTTCTCGCGCACCGCCTGCGACGTGCCGGGCGGCGCCATCAGCGAGAAGAAGGTCGTCGAATTGAAGCCGGGGAGGGCGCTCTCGTCGATGGTCGGCAGGTCGGCAAGCTGGGCGATCCGCTTCGCGGAGGCCGCCGCGATGACGCGGACCCGGTCGGCACGATGCAGCGGCAGAATGGTGCCGAGGTCACAGAACATGGTGTCGACATGGCCGCCGGCAAGATCGTTCACCGCCGGCGCAGCCCCCTTGTAGGGCACATGCGTGATCTGCGTGCCGGTGCGGCTCTTGAACAGCTCCATCGTGAGGTGCGAGGTCGAGCCATTGCCCTGCGAGGCGTAGCTCAGCTTGCCGCCGCTGGCCTTGGCGTGCGCGATCAGGGCGGAGGTGGTCTTGGCCGGCGAGTCCTTCTTCACCGCCAGAACATTGGGCCCAACCGCCATGATTGCCACCGACGTCAGCGCGGCCGGGTCGTAGCCCAGCTTGCGGAACAGTGCGGCGTTGACCGTGACGATGTTGGGCGGGGTCGCCAGCAGCGTGTAGCCGTCCGGCGCCGCGCGCGACACCGCCTCGCCCGCGATGTTGCCGCTGCCGCCGGTCCGGTTCTCCACGGTCACCGGCTGGTTCCAGAGCAGTTGCAGGTGGTTGGCGATGATGCGCGCGGACAGGTCGACCCCGCCGCCGGCCGGCACCGAGACCACGATGCGGATGGGCTTGCTCGGATAGTCGGCGGCCGGTTGTGCGGCCGCGGGTGCGATCAGGACCAAGGTCAGTGCCGCTATCCGCAGCGCGTCGCCGGTCGTACGCATGATAATCTCCCTCGGGATCGTTGTGACAGCCGGCGATCATCTTGCTGTGCCGCATGAAGGCGATCAAGCCGCGACGCGATCAAGCCGCGACGCTTTACAGGCCCATGGAATTGGATCAGTCTTTCCGGAACAATGACATGCACTGTATGGAGCATGCGCCATGACCATCGCAGCAGACGCCGCCCTTGATGTGGTCCCGCTCTCCCGGCATATCGGCGCGGAGATCCGCAGGCTCGATCTGCGCGATCGTCTCGACGCCGCCACCGTCCGCCGCATCCACCGGGCATGGCTCGACCATGCGGTTCTGCTGTTCCGCGGCCAGGAGCTCTCGCAGGAGGACCTGCTGCGCGTCACCGAGTATTTCGGCCGCGTCGGCGCGCTCGGGCGGCCGGCCAAGTTCTTCCCCAAAGGGTATTCCCGCCTGCTGCCGAACATCATGATGATCTCCAACATCCGCGAGAACGGCGAGACCATCGGCGCGTTGCCGGATGGCGAGATGAACTTCCATCACGACATGATCCACAAGGAATTGCCGCATAACGGCACGCTCCTCTATTCGCTCGAAATTCCGACCCGTGGCGGCGACACGCTGTTCGCATCGGGCACCGCCGCCTATGATGCGCTCGATCCAGCCATCAAGGCGAAGCTCGAGGGTCGTCGCGCCTTCCACCATTACAATTACGGCGCAACGCAGCGTGGCGGTGCCGGCGGCATCGGCGCCACCAGCGAGGCGTCACATCCGGTGTTCCGCACCCATGACGAGACCGGTCGCAAGGCGATCTATGTGAACCGGCTGATGACCCGGCGGATCGAGGGTTTGCCCGAGGCAGAGAGCGACGCGTTGTTGGAGGCGCTGTTCGACCATTCCGAGAAGCCGGAGTTCGTCTATCGGCATAAGTGGAAGGTCGGCGACCTCCTGATCTGGGACAACCGCTGCTCGACGCACGCACGCGACGACTTCCCCTCCGACCAGCGCCGGCTGATGCTGCGAACGACCATCGAAGGGACGGTACGGCCCTACTGAGGCGGGTTTGCATTCAGGTTTTCGTCGCGGCGCCATCGGTCATCGCAGGTGGAAATCACCGGCTGGGCGATATTGCAGCAAAGGCGGCCGGGCAAAGCCCGGCCGCCAGCAGTTCTTCGGTAGGAGGCGCCGCTACCGGGCTGCGAGGTCGAAGCGGTCGGCGTTCATCACCTTGTTCCAGGCCGACACGAAGTCCTTCACGAACTTCTCCTTCGAATCCGAGCACGCATAGACTTCCGCCAGGGCGCGGAGCTGCGAATGTGACCCGAAGATCAGGTCGACCCGCGTACCGGTCCACTTGAGCGCCTTGGTCTTGCGGTCGCGGCCCTCGTACACATTGTCGCCGGCCGGCTGCCACTCCGTGCTCATGTCGAGCAGGTTGACGAAGAAGTCGTTCGTCAGCTTCTCGGGGCTCTTGGTGAAGACGCCGTGCTTGGAGCCGCCGGCATTGGCGCCGAGCACGCGCAGGCCGCCGAGCAGGACCGTCATCTCGGGCGCCGTCAGCGTCAGCAGTTGCGCCTTGTCCACCAATGCCTCCTCGGGCGACATGAGGTGCCTGCTGCGGTAGTAGTTGCGGAACCCGTCGGCGACCGGTTCGAGCGGGGCGAAGGATTCGACGTCGGTCTGGTCCTGCGATGCGTCCATGCGTCCCGGCGTGAAGGGAGCCTTCACCTCGACGCCGGCATCCTTGGCGGCCTTCTCGATTGCGGCGTTGCCGCCGAGCACGATCAGGTCGGCGAGCGAGACCTTCTTGCCGCCGGCGGCCGAGGCGTTGAACTCCTTCTGGATCGCCTCGAGCTTCTGAAGCACGGTCGCCAGCTGCTTCGGCTGATTGACCTCCCAGTCCTTCTGCGGCGCGAGCCGAATGCGCGCGCCGTTCGCCCCGCCGCGCTTGTCGGAGCCGCGGAACGTCGACGCCGACGCCCAGGCGGTCGACACCAGCTGCGACACCGGCAGGCCGGAGGCGAGGATCTTCGCCTTCAGGGCTTCGATGTCCTTGGCGTCAATGAGCGGATGATTCACCGCCGGGATCGGGTCCTGCCAGATCAGGATCTCCTTCGGCACGAGCGGGCCGAGATAGCGCTGGATCGGGCCCATGTCGCGGTGCGTGAGCTTGTACCACGCCCGTGCAAACGCGTCCGCGAACTGATCCGGATTCTCGTAGAAGCGCCGTGAGATTTTCTCGTAAACCGGATCGAACCGCAGCGAGAGGTCCGTGGTCAGCATGGTGGGCACATGCTTCTTCGACTTGTCGAAGGCGTCCGGGATCGTGGCGGCGGCGTTTTTCGCCTTCCACTGCTGTGCGCCGGCCGGGCTCTTGGTCAACTCCCATTCGTTGTTGAACAGGTTGTCGAAGAAGTGGTTGCTCCACTTGGTGGGCGTCTGCGACCAGGTGACCTCGGGGCCGCCGGTGACGGCGTCGCAGCCGACGCCGGTCTTGTACTTGCTCTTCCAGCCGAGGCCCTGGTCCTCGATGGCTGCGCCTTCCGGCTCCGGCCCGATCAGCGACGGATCGCCGGCGCCGTGGGCCTTGCCGAATGTGTGGCCGCCGGCGATCAGCGCGACCGTCTCCTCGTCGTTCATCGCCATGCGGAAGAACGTCTCGCGGATGTCCCTGGCCGCCGCGATCGGGTCCGGCTTGCCGTTCGGCCCTTCCGGATTGACGTAGATCAGGCCCATCTGCACCGCGCCGAGCGGGTTCTGGAGCTCGCGTTCGCCGCTGTAGCGTTCGTCGCCCAGCCATGTCCCCTCGGGGCCCCAGTAGAGCTCTTCGGGCTCCCACACATCGGCGCGGCCGCCGGCGAAGCCGAAGGTCTTGAAGCCCATCGATTCGAGGGCGACGTTGCCGGCAAGAACCATCAGGTCGGCCCACGAGATCTTGCGGCCGTATTTCTGCTTGATGGGCCACAGCAGCCGCCGCGCCTTGTCGAGGTTCGCGTTGTCCGGCCAGCTGTTGAGCGGCGCGAAGCGCTGCTGCCCGGTGCCGGCGCCGCCGCGGCCGTCGGCGATGCGGTAGGTGCCCGCGGCGTGCCACGCCAGGCGGATCATCAGTCCCCCGTAGTGGCCGAAGTCGGCCGGCCACCAGTCCTGCGAGTCCGTCATCAGGGCAGTCAGATCCTTGATCACGGCGTCGAGGTCGAGGGTTTTGAACTCCTTGGCGTAGTCGAACGCCTCGCCCATCGGATCGGACAGAGTGGAATTCCTATGGAGAACGCTGAGGTCCAGCTGATTGGGCCACCAGTCCCGGTTCCTGTGTGCGTGGGTGAACGGGCACTTGCCCGCGCTCTTGTCGTCGGTCTTTGCGTCCATGTCTCACTCCGATCTTGTTCGGGGGTTTCTTCGCGGTGTTCCGTATTGTGACTCGTGGGGGCTATTGCAGTCGCCGGGTCGCCTTTCGCGGCATCTGGCGGAGCCGGCAACCGCCGGCCGATGCGCTGGTTCTCTGGCCAAGGGTGGCCTCGCCTGCAACCACATTGTTGGGCGGATTGGAGCGGGTACAAATTGCGCTGGATCAAGGATCAGGTCTAATCGTATTGCCTGACAGGTCCCATCAGGTTATCTTATCGCATGATCACATTGAAACAATTGCGATATCTGGGCGCGCTGGCGGAACATCGGCACTTCGGGCGGGCGGCGGAAGCCTGCGCGGTCACGCAGCCCGCGCTGTCGATGCAGATCCGCGACCTGGAGAAGCTCCTCGGCGTTCAATTGGTCGAACGGCGGCCCGGCGAGGTCGCCTTGACGCATATGGGCCGGGAGATCGCGGACCGCGGCGAGCAGATCTTCACTGCCGCCCGCGACCTGGTCGATTTTGCCAAGCACGGCAACAAGGTGCTGGCCGGCAGGCTCACCCTCGGCGTGATCCCGACGCTGGCGCCCTATGTGCTGCCGCGCGTGCTTCCGAAGCTCCAGGCCAACTACCCGCAGCTCGAAATCGAGCTGCGGGAAACCCAAACCAAGGTGCTGATCGACGAGCTGGCGCGCGGCGATCTCGACGTCATCATGCTGGCGTTGCCGGTGACCGACGCCGGCCTCGAAACTGTCGGCCTGTTTCGCGATCCGTTTCTGCTCGCGGTTCCCGCCAACGACCCGCGCCCGAAGGGTACGCGCATCACCGCCCGCGACATCGACCAGGACCGTCTCATTTTGCTGGAGGAGGGGCACTGCCTGCGCGACCAGGCGCTGGCGTTCTGCGCCAACGCGAACCGCGGCGGCACCATGGGCCTCGGCGCGACCAGCATGACGACGGTCATGCAGATGGTGGCCAACGGCTACGGCGTAACGCTGGTCCCGCAGATTGCGGTCGATGTGGAGGTGCGCGACGAACGCGTGAAGCTCCTGCGGTTTGCGCCGCCGCCGCCCGGCCGCACGGTGGGCCTTGCCTGGCGCCGTACCTCACCGCGCAAGGTCGATTTTGCCGCGCTTGGTCAGGTGGTCACGCAGACGCTCGGCTTCGGCCGCGCGGGTGGCGCGAAGGCGCGGCGCGAGCACACCTGATCACACATCGGCCTCGCGACGAAGCGCCTGCCGGTCTTCCACGCAGTAGTAGCCGGCCAGGCGGCTGATCACCTTGCGCCGCATCCAGTCCTGGAGCACGCGGCTGACATTCTCGCGGGCGATTCCGGCCATGGCTGCGAGGTCGCTTTGCGTCAGCTTCTGCCGCACCAGGACCCTGCCCTGACCCACGTCATGTCCGAAGGCCTCCGACAGGCTGAGCAGCGCCCGCGCGACGCGCCCCTTCACAGAGAGGAAGCTGGTCGCGACCAGGGCACCGTTGGTTTCGCGCAGCCGCCCGGCCAGCAACGCCACCAGGTGCCGGTAGACTTCCGGGCTGGCCTGCCCGAAGGCCTCGAAGGTTGCGCGGCTCACGAATTGCAGCTTGGCGGCGCGGATGGCGGTCACCGACGCCGAGCGCGGCGCTCCGTCGATCATCGACAGTTCGCCGATCATCGCTCCGGCACCGAAGATCGCGAGAATGCGTTCGCCACCGCCGGGCGACACGATACTGGCTTTCAGCAAGCCTTCTTCGACGCGATAGCAGCCGTCGCCGGCGTCGCCGGCCAGAAACAGGGTCTCGTCGGCAGCAAGCGAGACCGGGCGCGCCTTGGAGAAGAGCTGAGACGACAGCGCCGCGGGCAAAGCGGACAGAACGTCGTCGCGTCGGGGTTGCGGCTTCGACATCGAGCCTCGGCGCTGCAAAGGGGCCTCAGAGCACAGTAGCGCAACATGCGCCGGGAGACACGCCAGTCCTGCCGGGCATCGGAAAAGAAGGACCCGCCCGGACGGATGGGCCCGGGCAGGCCCTTGGTCGCGATCTGCTTACATATAGGGGTAGTTGCAGATGTAGACGCGACGCTGGAGCCGCGGGCTCCACGCCCAGCACGTCGAACCATAGAAGTGGAAGTGCCGGAAGTGCCAACGGTGGTGGCCGTGGTGGTGGTGGTGGTGGTGATGGTGGCCGTGGTGGTGGTGATGGCCGTGGTGATGGCCGTGATGATGGCCGCCACCATGCCGGCCGCGGGCCTCCGCGTCGCTCATGGTCGCGAGCGAAGCGACCGTGAGCGCGACGGCGGCAACGGCCGCAGTGAGGACAGTACGGGTCATGGGGACTTCTCCGGGGTTGATCCAGGGCGACCATCGCCCTGGGGTGTGCCCCGTTAGTGCCCCGACGCCGCAAGAGGTGATGTGATGGCCGTCACAGGAATGCGCTTTCCGGTAAGCATGCCAGGCTCCGGTACGGCGGTTCTGTCTTTCGGTCGGGTAGCATTCTAGTATTCGGACCCTCCGTCCCAGGCGAGCCCGGCGCATCATGCCACGACGCAATCTCGTCCGCCGAGAGCCGCAGAGGGGCTTCGACCTCCCGCCCTGGGCCGAGCGGCTGCTGTCGGTGG
>Ga0073934_10006514_pt1 | contig 16964 bp, 10 predicted proteins | sample LarsenN4metaG_FD_76834 | JGI IMG/M metagenome (GOLD analysis project Ga0073934, IMG submission 76834) | Hot spring sediment bacterial and archeal communities from British Columbia, Canada, to study Microbial Dark Matter (Phase II) - Larsen... ... | reverse complement strand
CCGAACATGTCCCCGACGCTCCCTGGGTGTTCCTCAGCCGATCGGGGCGGCCTCTGACGCGGGTCATGCTCTGGATGCTGGTAAAGAAGTACGTCCGCCGAGCGGGCATCACGGGCAAGGTCAGTCCGCACACGCTGCGCCACAGCTTTGCCACGCATTTGCTCGAAGGCGGCGCTGACCTGAGGACGGTCCAGGAACTGCTGGGCCACGCCAACATCCGCACGACGCAGCATTACACGCACGTCGATCGGAAGCGGCTACGAGCGATTCACAAGCGCTTCCACCCGCGCGGCTAGGAAATGCACAAGCCCGCTGCCTCGACTCCTTGGGTTCTCGGCAGCGGGCTTGGGTCATTCGGGACCGTATCGAGCTATCGCCTCAAGGCAGCGGGTCAAGGCAGCGGGCCGGCGGGATACCGCGTGGCGTAGGCTATGTCAAAAAGCATGGGCCGCTCGTTCTCGTTCTGCTTCTGCCAGGGTCTGCCCTTGGGCATGTACTTTTCTAGGTAATCGAGGATCGCCTTCTCAACGCCGAGGGCTTCGTTGGTCAACAAGTTGATGCCAGCCAGCTTGGTCTTGGGAACCTCGATGCGGCCGGTCTTCTCCAGCTCCTTGAGCTCCTTCTCGGGCTTGATCCACTTGATGGCCTCGTTCCAGAAGTTCTTGGTGTCGCGATCGTCGCCGCCGTAAATGGTCAGCGTGTCGATGGCTCGCTTCTGGGTGAGGTTGGTCATGCGTTCCTTGAGCAACTGGCGGTAGGAGCGCATGCCGAGCTTGTCAGGCATTGAGAGCAGGATGAACCGGCTGTAGTCGTCGCCTTCCCACTTGTGGGGGTTGCGAAGCTGCTGGGCGATGGGCTTGCTCCAGTCGTTGGCCTTGTCGCGGTTCGGGTCGCTGTACTCGTTGTGGATGAAGAGTTCGGCCAGGACGCCGGCCTGTTCAGCGCAGATGAGGCAGATGTTGCTGGCATTGCACTCCATCGCGTTGTTCTTGAGGTTGAGCCATTTCTTGACAGCCAGGAGATCGTTGCCCAGCCAGAGCAGGAGGTTGTCGTTCCTCCAGTCGCGTGCGCTGATCGTGGCAGGCAGATTGTTCGGCCTGACGCCCGCTGGAATGGGACGACCGGGCGTGGTCCAGTACTTGGTCTTGTCAGCCAGTCTCGTGCTGTCGCCGTGGCCGCGGAAATCAAAAGCGAGAACGTGATAGCCTGCCTTCTGGAGCTTCTCAGGGAACTTCTCCCAGTCCTGCCGCTTGGCCCCTTCTTTCCCTGGACCAATCGGGTGACAGAGAACGATGACGGCGCCATTCTTCCCCTTGTCGCAGGGATACCAGTCGCCGACCAACTCCACTCCATCGTCGGTGGTAATCTCGGCACGTTCCTTCGCACTCTGTGCAGCCGACGCCGCTGGGAACGCTGCAAAGACGGCCACGAGCAGCATGCCGATCTGGAGTCGCCGGCGATCGAGAGAAAGATGGTTGAAGTGCATGAAGACCTCCAGCGTCGTGAGAGAGAGCAGGCCTTATTCGATAATAAACCGATGGCAAACATGGGTCAAGTTGGCACGAGCGCTCACCTGAGAGTTAGCTCCGACCCCATCCCCCATGCGGTCTGATTGGCGTGCGACTGGTTCATGGCGAGCAGCGCGGTAGACTACGATGGGTCAGCCGCCGATGCTGTGCTTTCCGCGAGAGGAGTCAAGCCATGCCTCTTGTCCTGTTGCCCTTGCTGCTGTTTCCCCTGGAGGATGGACGGGCGCCACTGGGATTGAACCTCTCCGGCGTCACCGACTGGTCGAGCGAGCTGGTGTTCGTGGATGCGTTTCGAGCCGCTCGTCCGTGGATCAGCCAGTCCAACGGCAAACCCTGGGGGCAAGGGGGGCCCCTGGATGTTGATGAAAAGGGGCATGTTCGCTCCCTGCGGGATGGACAGTTTGCCGAGACGGTCGTGTTCACCGACTTCAGCGAGGGGTTTCCGTCCGGCATGTATACCTGCCTCTATGCCGGTAAGGGCGAGCTGGATTTCGCGATGGACGCCAGGGTCGTCTCGCGCGAGCCAGGCCGGCTCCGCGTGGAGGTCAAGCCCAACGCTCGCATGGCCACCTGCCGAATTCTCAAGACCGATCCATCCGACCCCATACGCTCGATTCGCCTCATTCACCCAGGCCACGAGCAGTCTTACGAGCAGGAGCCTTTTCTTCCTGAGTTTCTGGAGCGTTGGCGGGGCGTGCGCGTGTTTCGCTTCATGGACTGGCAGAGCACGAACAACTCGCCAATCAAGGAGTGGACGCAGCGGCCAACGCTCGACCAGCATTCGCAGGCCATGAACGGGGTAGCGCTGGAGCTGATGATTGAGTTGTGCAACAAGACCAAGGTGAACCCATGGTTCTGCATGCCGCATCAGGCTAGTGACGATTTCGTTCGCCGCTTTGCGGGACTCGTCCAGCGGAAGCTCGATCCCTCGCTCCGCGTGTTCGTGGAGTACTCCAACGAGTGCTGGAACGGCCAGTTCAAGCAAGCGGGATACTGCCGAGAGCGAGGGAAGAATCTCGACCTAAGCAAGAACGACTACGAGGCTCAGCTCAGGTATTACAGCCAGCGGTCTGTTGAGATGTTCACAATCTGGGAGGAGGTCTTCGGAGGCAGGGATCGACTGGTGCGCGTGCTCGCAGCCCAATCAGCCAATCCGTGGACCGGCTCCGCCATACTTGATTGGCGTCAGGCCGGCAAGAAAGCCGATGCCATCGCCATCGCACCCTATTTCGGCCATCGCTGGGGAGACCCCAAAAAAGCAGATCAAAACGTAGCGCTCACCGCGGACCAGCTCGTGGACCAACTGCAGGAGGACCTGCGGGAGTCACACAAGCACGTCGCCGCCTACGCCGAGTTAGCCAGGAAGCATGGAATAAAGCTCATGGCCTATGAAGGGGGACAGCACCTCGCGGGTTATGGCGGTGCGGAGAACAACGAGCGACTGACCCAGTTGCTTCAGGCGGTCAATCGCCACCCGCGCATGAAGCACTATTACAGCCAGGACCTGCAACACTGGAATGAGGTCGGCGGAGACGTCTTCTGCGTGTTTTCGTCAATGGGCCGATTCAGCAAGTGGGGAAGCTGGGGGCTTCTGGAGCATCGGAAACAACCACTAAAGGAAGCGCCGAAGTTGCAGGCCATTCGCACTTACCTCCGCATGCAGGACAATCGCCACTGACCCGGCCGAGAGGGAGCCTGACATGGGCTGGTGGGGCGACTGGTTCCAGCACCTGGCTGTTGCGACCATTGGCGAGACCAGGGAAGAGGGCGAGCCGGTCTGGATCAAGATTGGGGATCGCTCGATCGAGATCGAACCGACTCCGGTTCCGTCGGTCAAAGGCGCTTCCAGCAGCCGAGACGTGGCGTTAGTCCGTCGCAACGAGCAACTCTGGGTCATCGTTCCGAGCACGTTGACATGGATTTTCGGGCTCATCATGGCCGTGGGCATGCCAACCGTCGTGGTTGCGGCGGTGATCTCCTACTGCAGAGCTGGTCTGCCGCTGAACAATCTGGGCTGGGAGCACTTGCTTGGCATTCTGGCGGGGATCGTCTTTATTATTGGATTCGGCATCATGATGCCGCGGTGGGGACTTATTCTCCTGACTCACCGCGTTCGCTTCGACAAGGTCAAGGGCGAGGTCAGCTTCCACTGGCTATTCCGCAAACGGCACAGCTTTCGGCTCCGCGACGTATGGGCTGTTCAAACCGTGTACGCAGGCAGCTACAGCGCAGGCCGCGGGCGCTTCAAGGCCTGGCAACTGAATCTCGTGCTTCGCAGCTTCAAGCACCGACGCGTGAACATTACGACGTGTGGCGGGCGGGAGTGGATCATTGAAGCGGGGCGCGAGCTGGCGGGTTTCCTCCAGGCGCCCTTCGCACAGCAGATCGGCGGCGGGGAACTTGAGTCGCGGGAGTCCGGCGAGTGCGATTCGGCTTGGCCTGAATGGGTCGCTTGCGAACGCAACACCCGATTGCAAGCGCGCGGCAATCGCCGGCTTACGCTCCAACCCGTCTACGTCAACGCTGGACCCAGTCAACGGGGCCTCGGCCGGTCCCTCGCGCAGCTCTGGAACGGGCCAGCTTGTGCCATGGTGGAACTCGCCAGGAACCCCGAGGCTGAGGATCAGCTTGTCGTGCGAGCCCGTCCTGGCGGCTTGCCTGATTTGCTCCGCTTTGGGGCCAGGAATACCTGGCCGCTGACGGAGGTCCAGGCGGTCTCGCTCGAACTTTGCTCCCAACTGCCAGAGGCCGGCGGCAAGGTGCTTCCGCCTTATCTGTGCAAACTGGCGCTGGAACTGCGCGATCCTCGCGAGCCCACGCTGGTGCTGGCCCCGTACGCCGAACTAGCCTGGGCGCATACTGCCGCAGAGCAGCTTGCACGATTCTTGCAGGTTCCGCTCTTCGATCGCATTTAGTGGCCAGAGGCCTGGGCCCCAGCGCTTACTTGCCGAGCTTTGCCGCCAGGAGTTCTTTCAAGCGTCGCCAGGAATCTTCGTCAGCCTTCTTGTCGTACTTCAAGCCAGGTATTCCATGCGAATCTGCATCCGGCACGGTGAAGCTGTGCCGCACGCCTGGATAGGCGACGAAATCGTACTTGACGCCCGCCTTGTCGAGCGTACCGCGAAAGGTCTTGATGACCTCTTCGGGGATGAAGGAATCATCCGCGCCGTGACAAACGAGAATGGCCGCCTTGACCTGCCTGGCCTCGGCCTCGGTCGGTCGAGGCAACGCGCCGTGAAAACTGGCCACGGCCTTGAGATCTGCACCGGCCAGGGCGAGTTGGAGGACCGTCGAGCCGCCGAAGCAGTAGCCGATGGCCGCGATTCGGTTCTTGTCGCATTGGGGCTGGGCTTTGAGGACTTCAAGCCCCGCCAGGGCACGCCCTCGCCAGTTCTCCAGGTTCATCCGCACGGCGTTGGCCATCTGCCCGGCTTCCATGGGATGCTTTGTGGTCTTGCCTTCGCCGTACATGTCCACGGCCAGCGCGACGTAGCCCAGTTCAGCCAGCTGTCGAGCACGGCTGCGCGCGTAGTCGTCCAGGCCCCACCACTCGTGAACAACGAGAACGCCAGGCCTGGGCCCTGGAATGCTGTCATCCCAGGCCAGGTAGCCGTTACAGGCAACATCGCCATGCTTGTACTGGACGGGCTTGGTGGTGACGGCGGCTGGAGAAGCGCTCGCCAGAACTGTCAAGACCACCAATGCAGCGCAGGCACGCAACATGGGGAGAATCCTCCGGTGAATTACGGACCACGGCGACATTCTACGAACGCTGGCCAGAGCGCCGTCAGGTGATGCGTATTGCGATGACCGTGGTGTTGTCTGAGCCGCCCTGAAGATTTGCCAGGTTGACCAGCCTCCGAGTGCACATCTCGGCTGAATCCGCTCTCTGGATCAGCTCGGTGAGCAGCTCTTGGTCCACATGATTCGTCAAGCCGTCCGAGCAGATCAAAACCCAGTCGCCAGGTTTCAGTGTGGTTGAGTAGGTCTGTGGATCGACGACGGGCTGGCCGCCAATGGCCTGCTGCAGTTCGTTCTTACGGGGATGGTCCTCGGCTTCTTCCGGCGTCAGGTGGCCAAGTTCGACCAGGCGATTGACCAGGGTCTGATCGCGAGTGAGTTGCGTAAGCCGGCCTCGGCTGTAGTGGTAGACCCGGCTGTCGCCGACGTGGCCGACGATCAAGTGCCGGCCATCGACATAGACAACCTCCGCTGTGCAGCCCATGCCGCGCTTGCCCACTCCCGGCGTGCGGCTGGCGGTGAAGACGTGCTTGTTCGTGTCGCGCAGCGCCTGGGCCAGGACGCTCTGGCAAGCAATCACGTCGAAGTCCGCTGGGCGTGTCGCTGCATCACCGGCAAGGCCTGAAAATAGCGGCTCGCGCATCAAAAGCTGGCGGAGGTGCTCGATCGCCATCGCACTGGCCACTTCGCCTGCTTCATAGCCGCCCATTCCATCGGCGAGTATGGCCAGCAGGCGCTCGCCCAGGTCATCCTGCCGCGAGCCCACAGAATGGATAAGAGCGAAGGCGTCCTCGTTGTTTGTGCGAACCATGCCGGTGTTCGTCCAGGCCGCGACGTCGAGCCGGCCGTGCATTTCCGCCTGGCCCACGGAGCGCAGAGTGCGGGCAAGCTCGACGAACCCCGACGGATCTTTCTTGGCAGCCTCTTCCGTGGGGAACCGGCTTGCTGTTTCGCGCACAAACGTCTTCATGATGATGCGGGCCAGACCAGGATGCGCATCGGGAAACCTCATGACGAAGGGTTTGGGAACTCCTTGCCGTTCAAAGTCCATCTCGGTGAGTTCACGGCCCAGGTGGAGCGCATAGAGCATGGCTCCGAAACCGTAGAGATCGCATCGGCAGTCAGCATGGGCACTGTCGAGAATCAGCTCCGGCGCGGTGTAGGGCGTCGCCTGGAGAGGTGGATTCGCTGGGAGAGGCAAGGGAAGGAGGTCGCCGAGGTCGTTGAGCTTCACTTGACCATCAGGGGTAATGGTAAGCAGTTCGGGACGCAGGCCCTCAATGATCGCCCCTGCTTCGTGCAAGGCGTGCAACATCTCGGCCACCTGGGCAAGCCACTCGTACCGCTCACCCGCGGTGAACTGCGGATCTTCCCATGCGTCCCAGAGCGATGTACCCTGGGGAGATTCCAGAACGAGATACGATCTGCCATTCGCCGACACCTGATCGAGCACCCGTGGCAAGGCGGGATGGCCCGCGTTCTCGATTAACCTCCATTCCCAGCCAATGCTGGGCCAAGTGCAGGAAAGGCCACGAAAACGCGCGCCGTCAAGGTCGGTGGAGGATTGATCCTGATCTTCAACCAGGTCAGGTTGATCCGGCATCTGTGCTTCGCTCGGCCTTTCACCCGTCGTAGCGTCGCCGCTGGAGGTTGGCTCGCCTTCGACAATGATGACCGGAACAGGGGCGCCGTCGCCGTGATCGAGGCCATGCCATCGCGCAAGTTGGCTCCGTTGCGAGGTCCGCTCGACTAGTTCGTAGCGGTTCGCGAGCCGAGCACTTGTGTTGTTGGAGACAGTTTGATCTGATGACTGCGGGGCGGCATTGGCAGGGAACATCCAGCCGCAATCAGCACAATAGAGTGAGGCGCCGACGCGCAAGGCTCCGCATACTGCACAGGGCTGTGGCGGAGGTGTTTCGACTTCTTGTGCGGGTCCCACGGGACTGGCCAAGGGGATCTGCGAGTCATCGTCTACCGGCTCGCCCTCTGGAATGGGCATCGCCACTGGGGCTGCCATCGGCACGTCGAGAAGTTCGAACTCGGGTGCAAGCGGTGTAGCCACGGGAATGGCTTCGGGTATCGGCGCCAAAGCTTCGTAGTCCGTGGCTGCTTGCTGTTCGCCGCTCGGCGACCCAGGTGTTGATCGATCATCCCAGGAGGGCAGCAACTCCTCCTGGGAGTTGGGCGTGAGCGCGCCGCTAAGTCGTCCCCAGAGACCGCCGACACGTCTTTTAGGATCGGAAGGGTTTGCAGGCATGATGAATACTCACCTTAGCCGATTGCCGCAGTGTATACAAAAGCGACTGCCCAGCCGATTGTTCTTGCCGCACTGATGGCACGCTGGGGCCAGTTCGGTAAGCGGCGCTGCGCAGCGAGCACAGTACGGTTCACGGACCCTGTTGACGTGCATGCACGTGGAGCAAGCCACCTCGGTGGTCACGCGGCGGTGTTCGAGGTCGAACTTGATCTCGCGTGCGGTGAAGTAGCGATCATTAACGTCTTCCGCCAGATTGGTCCGAACCAGTTCGTAGAACCAGCGGTGCTCGGGCGGAATCGACCCGTTGCCATCCCTGAGCGTCGCCTCCAGCTCCCTGGCGGTGTAGAAGCCCTCGGGAGCCTTTCCCGTCGCCAGGTGATACATCGTTCCCGCCAGGGCAAACAGATCGCTACGAGCTTCAGGCTTGCCGATGATCTGCTCCGGCGGGGCGTAGCCTTCGGTGTAAACCCTGGTCTTCGCGGCGAGCCGAGTTTTGAGGGAACGCCCGATGTCCCGCGCGGTTCCGAAGTCGATCAGCTTGATGGTCTTGCCATCTTCAAGGAGCATGATGTTGTCCGGCTTGAGGTCGCGGTGCACGATGGGTGGCGATTGCGAGTGCATCACATCGAGCACGTCGCAGATTTTCTTGCCCCATTCCACGATGAGGTCGATGGCAAACGGCCGATTGTTGTTGTTCTCCATCAACTTCAGCAGGTTTTCCCCACGAATGTACTCCATGACCAAGTGTGCGCTCTGCCCCTGATGGATGAAGTCATAGACCTTGGGAACGACATCCATGCTGGCCAGGCTGCGCAGGATCTCTGCCTCGCGGCGAAAGAAATTGAGCCGGATGGAAAACTCCTGGGCGTCTGCGCAGATCATGTCCTTGATGGCCACCTGTCGGTTCGCCTTGACGTCTCGAGCCAGGTAAACCGCTCCAAAGCCACCGATAGCGAGCAGCCGTTCCACCTGATAGCGACCCTGCAGCATGGTGCCCGCCGCGGTCGGCAACATGGTGTTGCAGCGCTGGCAGTATCGCTCCGAGGGCGGATTGGCCACGCCGCAAGCAGGGTTGGTGCAGAGGACGGGTTGCTCGTCGGATTCAGTCGAGCCGCTCTCGAGTTGAACCCAGCCGCAATCGAGGCAAGCGGTGGCTCCAGCCGGCATTGGGGTGGAGCACGAGGGACACTTGTTCGTCAACGCGGCGGGAGGCGGGGCCAGGGCGGCGCTAGCAGTTCGCTGCGACGATGTCGTAGCAGAAGGGGATTGCAAACTCCTGGAGGGCGGTGCTGGTGGCGCGACAGATGGCCTGGCGACGGGCTCGGGAGGACGAGGTCGTTCAGGGACGACGGGACGCGTTGGAGCAGTTTCGCGCTTGATGGTCGCTGGTTCGCGTGCCGGTTGGGCAGCCTGAGCTGTGAAGACCTTCTTGCAGGTCGGACAGCGCACGGGTTTGCCGGCGTAGTCTTCCGGAATCTGCGAAGGCTTGCTGCAGTGGGGGCACTTCGTCACCAGGGGCATCTTTGTCCTCGATATCGCTCAGGAGGTCGGAGCGGGTCGCTTGCGGCGCTCCTGAAACAGCAACTCACAATTCCCCAGCCGTATGCGATCGCCAGCCTTCAAGCGAGCGGGCTCTTTCACGCGCTCCCCGTTCAAGAATGTACCGCCTGGAGTCGATGCGTCCGCCAGCAGGTAGTCCCCGTCAGACTGGATGATACGGGCGTGCACTTTCTCCACGCCTTGCCCGCCGAACAGCCCAATGTCGCACCCCTCCGCACGCCCAATGATCGTCTCTGGCTTGGTCAAAATCAACTCCCGACCGACGCGGAAGCCCTTCTCCACGCGCACCCAGGCTTCCTTCAAGATCACTTGCGCAAGCCCAATGAGCAGTCCGATGCAAGCTCCCAGGGCAACGAAACCGACGGCGCTGGAACTCAAGAGTTCGTCAGCCGGCCGGCCCGTGAAGCGAGAAAGCTGGCCACGAACGGCCAGGAACAACAAGCTGCCGAGGAAGCCCCCCAGCGTTCCGCCGATGGTCCCGTTGATCACTTTCTTGATCGCACCGCTGGCGGACTCTTTTCTGGATAGCCGCACAACCAGGTCATAAATGCCCACGGACGCGCCGATAAGCGTGCCGGTCAAGGTCCAGCCGAACACCACAAAACCAGACAACTCGGCCAGGCTGAATAAAACCTGCCCGATGAACCCGCCAACCAACCCGCCCAGGCAGCCGACGATTACCGAAACAAGTACGCGAGGCGCCAGTTCGGTCAGGCGGCTTGCGCCGTTCCAGGCGCCATCGACTATGCTCAGCGCCAGGGCGACGATGACCCCGAGGGTCATCGCCTGGAACATCGCACTCAGGATCGCCGCCTCTGGTGCGAACAGCTTGGCAAGGCCCCAGCCGATCAAAGCGGCCCAGGCGCCGCACAATCCGCAATAGTAGATGAAGAGCCGAAACGACATGGCTAATTCGAGTCCATGCCCCTTGGGATCGAACAGCATGAAACCACGGCGACCGGCACGGCCACGTGGCTTCGCCCTGACTGGTCGCCATTGATTCTATCACAACCAGGAGTGCAAGTGGGCTATCAGACTGCTGGCGACATGGAGAGGGAAGAAGTCCCTTCAGAGAAGGCAGGACGCTGGAGTCGGATGCACGTCTCCAGCGTCCTGCACAATACAGGTTCGGCATGCGGGTCGAGGAAGGTCTGTCAACGCCGGCGTCCGCCGCCGTGAAAGGCTCCGGCCCCGCCGCGGTAGCCGCCAGGGTTTCCGCGAAACCCTCCGTAGCCTCCATAGCCGCCAGCCCGCTGGAAGTTGTTATGGTTGAACTCGCCGGCCTGACGAGCATTGAACTCCTGGTTCATCCTGTTGTTGAAATTGTTGAACTCGTTACGATTGCCGGCAAAGTTGTTCTCATTGAGCCGGTTCCAGTTGTTATTGAGGTTGTTACGCTGTTCCCAGTTCCCGTCGTTGCGCCGATAGACATTCCCGTCGTGTCCGGCGAAGACGTTGTTATTGAGCCCACGTTCGCGATTGGCAATGTTGTTGTTGACGTTCTTGAGATTATTGTTGATCTGCTGGTTGCGGAAGTTGTTCAGATGAACGTTGTTTCCCCAGCGGTTGTAGATGTTGGTATTGTTGAAGTTGAAGTTGTTCCCATGGATGTTATTGTAACGGCCGCCCCAGCCGTTCTCCCAGCCACGGTTCCACCAGTTGCCGCCCCAGCCGGCATGCCAGCCCACGGGGCCCCACCAGGGCCAACCCGCCCCGACGCCAAAATTCAGGCCCCAGCCTCCAAGACCCCAGCCAACATTTGCGCCAAATCCATAAGTCCACGGTGTTCCATACCAGACGCTGCCGGTCCAGGCCGGGTAGTAATAACCTGTGCCGTAAACAACCGTGCCGACGGGGTCATAATAGGTGCCGAAATAGCCTGGCGTGTAACCAGTATAAATCTCATCGCCGTTGGAGCCGTAGACCTGGACATTGGTCACATAGTTGATGGGGGAGCTGGTAGGAATGTCGTATATGCTGTCGGGCACCGAGGTCGCTGCCGTCCACGGCCCTTGAGGGGAATTGGCTGTGAACCAGACTCCGTTCTCGCAGCCGTAATAGCTGGTTGGAGTTACCTGGATAATTGGAGTTGGTGTATTGATGGCGTAAGAGAGCTTGGTGCCTTCGATGGGCTTGAACTGCGGTTGGCCATCAAACTTGGGCTCGAACTTGGCCTCGCTCTTCTTGATCGTCGCTGTCTGGGGAATGCTGTTGGCGATGACGGCTTCCTTGGCTTGCGGAGTTCCAGCGACTGCTGCAAGAACGTCTCCCTTGGGATGGTTTTCGGGGATCCTGGCAAAATCGGCTGGGAGATTGTTGGCCGCCACGAATTCCCAGGGACCTTGCTGGAGCGATTTCGAGCGGAACCAACGGCCGCTTGTCAGAACGTAAAAGAACTGTGTTGATGGGTCGAGGATGATCTCATCTGGTGAATTTGTTACGTACAGAAGCTGCGTATTCTCGATGGGCTGCATGTTGGGTTCGCCAGTAGTTTCAATGAGTTCCGCGGGCACCGTGCTGACGATGATCTTGGGAAGTCCACCGTCGTCGAGCACTGCCTTGATGTCCGGAGCGGGGTTATCCATGAGGTTGACCACGCCATTGGCTGACAGGGCGTCCTTGATCATGTCAAGGCCGTTGGGCCATTCGGCGGTCGCTTGCCATTCGCCGTCGATCTTGCTGGCCACAAACCACTGGTTCAGAGCGCGGAGGTAGTACTTGCCGGTCGTGGTGTCGAGAACAATGAGCGATCGAGTGTTGATTACCCTTTGGAGGTTTTGCTGACCAGTTTCACGCAACGCAGGGGGGCCATCCACAAGCACCAGCACGGACGGGATTTTGGTGTAGATCATTTTGGGAGGATCGTTCTTCAAGACGACCTTGCGCGGCTGTGATTGTGCCTGCGTCACCGCCAGGTTGGCCTGGAGGCGATCCAGGGAGACGCTGACGAGTCCCACGGGAACGAGCTTTCGCAGAATCCCGACGAAATCAGCGCCATCGGTAATGGGGAAGTTGCCCTTGGTGATGGAGACGTTTTCCACGGTGACCGTGCGGGCTTCCTTGTCAACTTCGGTCCGCGCAGTCAGCCAGACTACGCCATACACTGGCCGAGGTGAAGACTGGCTTGTGAATGACACGGCGGCACGTGCCTGGAGCTGGTTGCCCTGCCACGAGTCCACCTGCGGCTGATAGACGGTGATGCTGTAGCCATCGCTCGAGAACTGCTTGGGCCAGGAAGTATCGCTCGGCGGAGGCGTTGCGGCGCCTTCCTGCTGAGCCAACGACAGGGGACACAGGGCTGCTGTGAACACAATTACAATCATCGATAAAATCGAAGCGCGCATCGGGTTGCTCCTCCGAGAGAGTTTGCGGCCGAAGCAGTCCTCTCAGGTCCTGCTGGCCGCGATGGTTGTTCCAGCCCTATCCTCAGCCGAGCTCTGGGGTGGCCGCGTCCCTTCTTGCAGATACGCATGGAGAATGTCGAGCAGTGTCACCAGGCCGAGCGGGCGTCGGGGCTGGTCGACATCCACCACCACGAGTTGCTTGTAAGGTAGCTCAAGAAATCGATAGATGGCGTCGGCCAGCGACGTTGAGGCTCGAATTGTGGATACCTCCCTCCTGAGAATCTCGCGCACGGGAGTCGAGGGTGGGCATAGCCTTACCAGCGCGTTCTGTACGTCGGTCATTGTGCAGATGCCCATGAGCAGCCCAGCTTCGTCCAGAACCAGGTGCGCGCTCAGGCCAGAGTTTTCCATGGACGCTATCGCTTCGCTCAGTGAGGCAGCGGGGTTAAGCGTCGGATAACTCGATGTCATGATGTCCTCAACCTTTTGCGAGGTAAGGCGCTTTTCCTGGGCCAATTCCTGCCGGAACTTCCAGCCGGATTCCATCCGCTCGACCCGATCCAGCATCATGGTCCTCATGGCGGCGAGATGCTCGAGCAAGTCGCGAAACTGCCCGCTGCCGATGGTAAGCACATCGAGGGGTTCCTCGGCGCGGACTCCGAAACTGCGCCGTTGCCCGCGGATGATCGCTCCCTCGCCAAAGAACTCGCCTGGCCCGAGCAGTAGGACAGGCTCCTCGATGCCTTGCCGGTAGAACGCGGCTCGGCCTTTCTCGATGATGTAAAACTTGCTGCTGGGGTCTCCTTCCCGGTAGATCCACTCCCCAGGTTCGTAATGTGCACGGGGTATAAGCCGCGTTTGCCGGCTGCTGAGCATGACCACGTCGCGCGGGAAGAAGAGCTGCCAGGCCCAATCAAAGGCGATTTGCAGTTTGCGGGCCAGAGTCGGCATCTTGCTGAGATAAATGGCGCGCCAGAGAAACCATGCGAAGAACCCCGAAAAGCAAACGCCGAAGACATCGCCGACTGCGTTCTGGTGCCCGATGGCGGCGAACGAGCCCTGCATGCGAAAGCGGAACGGCACTGTCGGGCGGCCATCAAGCGATCTCTTGATGTTCCTGGACAATTGCCTGGCCTGCCGAAGGGCGAACTGGGCCAGCGTGGGGCTGATCTGGTTGTCGAAAGCGTTCGGCACCGCGGCAGCGTCGCCCAGCGCCCAGACATTGGCATAAGGCGGCACGCTCATGTCCGGAGCAGTCTTGATTCGCCCTTGTTCGAGTGCCAGACCACTGTTAGCGATGAGTGGGGCAGTGGTATTGCCGATTGTGCAGACAACAGTCCCAGCCTGAACTTCGGTGCCGTCCTTTAGCCGCACCCCTACCTCACTGACTGCGTGGGCTCGAGCCTTGAGCACGAACTTGATCCCCCGTGCCTCCATCTTCCTGCGAGCGCATAGCCCCAGCTTTTCGGGGAGCTCAGGCAGAATTCGCTCATGACTGTGAATTAGGGTCACGCTCAACTCATCCTTGCGAATGGAAGGATAGAATCGCCTGCTGGTCAACAGCAGATCAAGCAGTTCCCCTGCAAGCTCGACGCCGCTGAACCCGCCGCCGATGACCGCGAAGGAGAGCAGGTGCTTTCGCCGCGCCGGATCGGTTTCAACCTCCGCTTTCTCGAGCTGGCCAATGATCCAGTTCCTGAGATTCAGAGCGTCGCCTAGCGTCTTCAGCGGCAAGGCGTGCGAGGCCATACCAGGGATCAAGTTCACATTCACGACCTGGCCGGGAGCGAGCACGAGCTGATCGTAGGCTTGTCTGGCCAGAGTGCCATTAGGGAGTTGGTACTCGACCTGTTTCTCAGCCAGGTCGAGCCTGGTCACCGTGGCGGTGCGACACGTAGTCTTCTGAAGCATCTGTCGAATGGGGCGGACCACGTGCAACGGTGAGATCGAAGCCCCCACTACCTCGGCTAGCAAGGGCGTGAAGGTCAAGAAGTTCTCCTCGCTGAAAAGGATGACCTGCCAGTCACGGGGCAGGGACCGCTCAAGAGAGCTGGCGCAGTACACCCCTGCGAAGCCGCCGCCAATGACGACCAGATGTTTCGACATGGCTGATGTTTTCTCTTTGCGGGAAGTCCTTCACGAGCTATATCATACCGACGCCGACGCCGCCAGGATCGACACCCGATATCTCAGCGAGTGCGTTCGTGCCTGGATTCGCTCTTACTGCTGGTACCTTGCCGGAGAACCTCAGCGTTCTCGATCCCGTCTCCCCGCCTGGCGAGGCAATCCGATTTCTGTTCATCCTCGTCACCGGCATATGCCTCTTTATTCTTGCGGTCGTTTGGGCGGTGCTCTTCTGGTCCATCTTCCGATTCCGAGCAAGACCAGACCAGGAAACGCTGAGCGAGCCTCCGCAAGTGTATGGCAGCCTGCCCATCGAAATCGCCTGGACGGTCGCGCCGACGCTGATCGTCTTCCTCCTCGCGCTGGCGATCATTCGGACGACGGGAGAAGTGCGCGGACCTGCTCGACCGCCCGCCGGTGCGGAATCGCTGAGAGTGACGGTCGTTGGGCATCAATGGTGGTGGGAGTACGTCTACGAAGAGTACAACGGCGAAAAGCTGGGCTTCATCACGGCCAACGAACTGCACCTTCCGGCTGGGGAATCGGCCACTCCGCGGCCGATCTACCTTACCCTGAAGTCGGCCGACGTCTGCCATAGCTGGTGGACGCCGCGGCTCGCGGGGAAGATGGACCTGATCCCTGGCCGGACAAACCGCCTTTGGTTCCAAACCGACCGACCCGGCCTCTACCTCGGCCAGTGCGCCGAGTACTGCGGCACCCAGCACGCCGGCATGCTGCTGCGTGTCTATGTCGATACTCCCAGCGAGTTCCAGGCCTGGCTCGACAACCAGAAGCGATCGGCCGTCGAGGATCCCAAGGTTGCTGACGGCAAGAAACTGTTCCTGAGCCAGTCGTGCATTAACTGCCATCGGGTGAGAGGCACGGCGGCGGCGGGGACCTATGCGCCCGATCTGACGCATCTGATGAGCCGGGAGACGCTGGCCAGCGGCATGATCCTCAACACTCGCGAGAATTTGCGCCGGTGGGTGGTCGATCCCCAGAGCATCAAGCAGGGCTGCCTGATGCCGGCGTTTGGGTTGGATGACAAGCAGGTGGATTCGATTGTGGAGTATCTTTTGACGTTGAAATGAGGACCGATCCTCAACGCCGAAGACGTTGCACAAGCTGTGGAGTTTCTTCCCTTCGGGACGAATTGCGGAGATTGCATGGCCACTGCCGAACTTCCACAAGCCGAACCTGCGGTGGAGCGACCCGCCCTCACGGCGACGCTCCACGAATGGGTCTCGACGGTCGACCACAAGAAGATCGGCATCATGTACGTGCTCATGGCCATCGTCTTTCTGGTCATCGCGGGGATTGAGGCGCTGCTGATTCGCTACCAGCTCCTCTGGCCGCGGAATGATGCGATCAGTCCGCTCCTGTTTAATCAGCTCTTCACGATGCACGGCACGTCGATGGTGTTTCTCGTCGGCATGCCGATGCTCATTGGCATGGCCAACTATGTCGTTCCGTTGCAGATCGGCGCGCGAGACATGGCGTTTCCGCGGCTCAATGCGATGGGATTCTGGGTGACTCTCCTGGGCGGCGTGGTCATGTACTTCAGCTTCGTCATCCCTGGCGGGCCGCCGGCCATCGGCTGGTTCGCCTACGCTCCGCTCACCGAAAACACCTTCGCCCGAGGAGCGGGCACGGACTTCTGGATCCTCGGCCTGCTCATCGCCGGCGTCGGCACGATCGGCGGGGCGGTCAACTTCGTGGCCACGATCATGGGGATGCGGGCGCCGGGCATGACGCTCCGCAAGCTGCCGTTCTACGCCTGGACGACGTTGTGGATGGCGGTGCAAATCCTGATGGCGATTCCGCCGCTGACAGCCGCCCTCATCATGCTGTTGCTCGACCGACAGCTTGGGGCCCGCTTCTTCGACCCTCAAAACGGCGGCTCGGCCTTCCTCTGGCAGCACCTGTTCTGGTTCTTCGGCCATCCGGAAGTCTACATTCTCATCATCCCCGCGTTCGGAATGATCTCGGAAGTCATCCCGGTCTTCTCGCGGAAGGTGCTCTTCGGCTACGAGTTCATGGCCGCGGCCACGATGGGGTTGGTCTTCATCAGCATGGGAGTTTGGGCCCATCACATGTTTGTCGTTGGGTTGACACGGGCGGCCGACATCTACTTCGCCATTGCCAGCTTGCTCGTTTCGATTCCCACCGGCATCAAGATGTTCAACTGGCTGGCGACAATCTACGGCGGCAAGCTCCGGCTCCAGTCGCCGATGCTTTTTTGCCTGGGATTCCTGTCGATGTTCGTGCTCGGCGGGCTGACCGGCATCATGCTGGCCTGCGCCCCGTTCGACTTCCAGGTGTCGGACAGCTACTTCGTTGTCGGCCATTTCCACTGGGTGCTGATCGGCGGGACGCTCTTCGGCATCTTTGCCGGCATCCACTACTGGT
>Ga0073934_10006513_pt1 | contig 16968 bp, 19 predicted proteins | sample LarsenN4metaG_FD_76834 | JGI IMG/M metagenome (GOLD analysis project Ga0073934, IMG submission 76834) | Hot spring sediment bacterial and archeal communities from British Columbia, Canada, to study Microbial Dark Matter (Phase II) - Larsen... ... | reverse complement strand
TCGCTGGGGCGGCTTTCGCCGCCCCCCGCGGCACCCTCCCCGGCCATCCCACGATCCACTTCTCCAGTTCCTCGTCCGGCACCTGGGCCTCGCAGGCGCCGACGCGGCCCTTCACCGAGATGCCGGCTGTGTGCACCGTCTCGGGGGCGCCGGTGACGAGAGGAAAAAACCAGTAAAGATCGCGCCCCTTCGCCAAGAGCACATAGGCGCAACTCGGCGGCAGCCAGGTGATCTCGCTTAAAGTCTCGGGCGTGAGCAGCACGCAATCCTCCACCTGCGACAGGCGATTTGCGTAGTCCTTGCAGCGGCAGGTGTCGTGGTCGAGCAGCCGGCAGGCGACGTCGGTGAACAGCGTCTTGTCGCTCCCCTCCTCCACCAGCTTGTTGAGGCAGCAGCGGCCGCAGCCGTCGCAGAGGCTTTCCCATTCCTGCGGGGTCATCTCGGTCAGCGCCTTGGTCTTCCAGAAGGGCTGTTCCTCCGGCGGCGCGGCGCGCAAGCCGGACTGATCGACAGGCGCCTCGGTGCGGGCGGTCTCGGGCTTTCGGGTGCGGGCGGCCTTGGGCATGGGGGCATTCATCGGGGGTTACTTATAGTGACTCGGGCGCCGGGGGCAGTCCTTCCCTGCACCTCCCCCTGAAAGGGGGAGGTATAGCTCTGCCACCCCTCTTTTCGCCGCAAATTTCACGAAAGTGTGGGGTTTGCGGCGAGCCATTCTTGTGTATTGGCCGCCTAAAGCCGGATCAGTTAGAAGAAGCGGGACTCAAAGCGGCGCGGTCCGTCCGGCGGCGGCCCGCAGTCCCGGTCATCGAGAGCCCGACCTTGCGCGAGCATCCATCCATCGGCTTCCTTGAACGCCTCAAGCGCTTTGCGCTCGACCTCGACGCGCGCATCGATTCCGGCCTCTATTTCGCCGGGCGCTGGTTCCGTGAGATCTGGGAGCGCTTCACCACCTTCATGGACCGCTTCCATGTCGCCGGCTGGAAGCGCTGGTGCGTGGTCGAGCCGCTGTCGGAGGGCGCCACCTGGGGCATGGGCGGGCTGATCCTGGCGCTGGCTTTGGCGCTGCCCGCCTTCTACGAGACCTCGGACGAGGACTGGCTGAAGAAGTCCGAGCTCGCGGTCGTCTTCCTCGACCGCTACGGCAACGAGGTCGGCGCGCGCGGCATCAAGCATAACGACTCGATCCCGCTGGAAGACTTCCCCGATCACCTGATCAAGGCGACGCTCGCCACCGAGGATCGGCGTTTCTACGAGCATTTCGGCATCGATATTCCCGGCACCTTCCGCGCGCTGCTCACCAATGCGCGCGCAGGGGGCGTGGTCCAGGGCGGAAGTTCCATTACGCAGCAATTGGCTAAGAACCTGTTCTTGAGTAACGAGCGAACGATCGAGCGCAAGGTGAAGGAAGCCTTCCTCGCCATCTGGCTGGAAACGCGCTTGAAAAAGAACGAGATTCTCAAACTTTACCTCGACCGCGCCTATCTCGGCGGCGGCGCCTTCGGGGTCGACGCGGCCGCGCAATACTACTTTGCCAAGTCGGCGCGCGACGTGAATCTGGCGGAAGCCGCGATGCTCGCGGGCCTTTTCAAGGCACCGACACGGTTTGCGCCGCATATCAATCTGCCCGCCGCCCGCGCCCGCGCCAACATCGTGCTCGACAACCTGATTGAAGCCGGCTTCATGACCGAAGGCCAGGTCTTCGGCGCCCGCCGCAATCCCGCGAGCGCCATCGACCGCCGCGACGAACGTTCTCCCAATTATTATCTCGATACTGCCTTCGAGGAGATGAAGAAGTTTGCGGAGAAGCTGCCGAAAAACGTCACCGAGCGCGTCTTCGTGGTCCGCACCGGCCTTGACGTGAACCTGCAGCGACAGGCGGAAAATGCCGTGGAAGAAATGCTGCGCCTGTATGGTCGGCAATATGGCGCCAAACAGGCGGCCACCGTCGTTATGGAAAATGACGGCACCGTCCGTGCCATTGTCGGTGGCCGCGACTACGCGTCGAGCCAGTTCAACCGCGCAACCGATGCGCAGCGGCAGCCTGGCTCCTCGTTCAAACCTTATGTCTATTCCGTCGCCTTCATGAATGGATTCAAGCCGTCGTCGGTGCTGGTCGACGGCCCCTTCTGCATCGGCAACTGGTGCCCGAAAAACTATTCCGGCGGCTATTCCGGCTCGGTCACGCTGCAGCTCGCACTGACCAAGTCGATCAACATCATCCCCGTCAAGCTGTCGGTCGCCGTCGGCAACGGAAATGCCAAGGCGGGTCGCGCCAAGATTGTCGATCTTGCGCGCAAGATGGGGCTGCGCTCTCCGCTTCCCGACACGCCCTCGCTGCCGATCGGCGCCGATGAAGTGACTGTCTTCGATCACACAGCCGCCTATGCGACTTTCCCCAATGGCGGCAAGGCAGTCACCCCGCACACCATTCTGGAAGTGCGCAACGCCACCGGCGAACTCATCTGGCGCTTCGATCGCGACGGTCCGAAGCCGCGGCAGGTCATGCCGCAACAGGTCGCCGCCGACATCAACATGATCCTGAACAAGGCGGTCGAGGAAGGCACCGGCCGGCGTTCGATCATCGACGGCGTGAAGTCGTCCGGAAAAACCGGCACGACCAACGCCTATCGCGACGCGTGGTTTGTCGGCTACACAGGCAACATGGTTTGCGGCGTCTGGTACGGCAACGACGACTACGCGCCGACCAACCGCATGACCGGCGGCTCGCTGCCGGCCATGACCTGGAAGAAGATCATGGGCTATGCGCATCAGGGCGTCGAGCTGAAGACCATGCCCGGCGTTCCGCCCTCGCCCGGCCCGGTCGGTCCGCTGCTCGCAGCCGACGAATCCCGCCCGGGCGACGAAATTCCCAAGCCGACCCTCTTGACCAAGCGCGGCACCGATATCCTCGTACGTCTCGAAAAGTCGTTCGAGGATGCCAGCCGCGCCCTCGCCAAGACGCCCGCACGCGGCAGAACGGCGGAGAACCGCGACGGCACTCCCCTTCTAGCCGAACGCGAGCGCACCAATACGGTGCGCGGGAACTGAATTCGTATGTTATGCCGGCATGCCGACCGGGTTGATTGTCTGATTGCTGTCTAGCCGGAAACCAACGTGCGATTGCTCCTCGGATTATTGCTGGCTTTCGGCGTTGCCGCGGTGATCGGCCTTGGGACCACGCTGCTGGCCCTGTCTCACGGCATGGCTTTCGGCGCATTCACGATCGGTGCCTGGACCGCCTGGCCGCGCACCGGCACTGCCGAGATCGACCCCTATGCTCGCGCGGTGATTGCCCGCACCGGCGAATTGCCAATGGGATCCGGCGACGGGATCGCCTTTCTCGCCAGGACCGATGACAAGGGCTGGGCGCTCGATGGCCGCTGCGACGTCGTGGTCAGCGGGACGACACCGCAGGCCAGATTCTGGACCATCACGCTCTATGATCCGGAAGGTCGGCTGGTGGGCAATTCCCTGAACCGGCAGGGTTTCACCAGCCAGGAAATCGTGCGTAACGCGGACGGCTCATTCAGCATCGCGGTCGCCCCGCGCACGCGCGCCGGCAACTGGCTGCCGTCCGGCGGCGCCGAACGCTACGTGCTGGTTCTGCGCCTGTATGACAGCCCGGTCAGTCTCGCCAGCAAGACCGGCCGCGAAACCGTTCTGCCCTCGATCGAGCGCAAGGATTGTCCATGATCCGCTGGGCGCTGTGGCTTTTCGGAGGTGCGCTGATGGGCGGGATCGTGCATCTGGGCACGGTTCTGTATCTGCCAACAACGGCGACGCAGGATGCCTATGCCCGCATTTCCGCCGTCTCGCCGGTCAATGCGGTCGTCGAACTTCCGGCACCCTCTTCTGACAGCAGCATCCTGCCATTCATGGATCCGGCCTTCGCCTCCGCAGTCTGCCGCTACGATCTAGGCAGCGGCCCGATCACCTTGCGCGCACCGGTGAGCCCGGCATATACGTCGGTATCCTTCTATACCAATAAGGGCGTCGCCTATTACGCGATCAATGATCGCGCCGCCGGACGACGCGTCATCGAACTTGAGCTCATGACCAAGGCGCAGCGCGAGGAGCTCCCGGAAGACGAAGAAGTTGCAGCCGCCGACAAGCTGATTGTCGAGTCACCCTCGGACAAGGGACTGATCGTTCTGCGTGCGCTGGCCCCGGAGCCGGGCATGATGACAGCCGCGAGGAATGCGCTCGCTGCGGCGAAATGCGAGACGCATTGACGCTATTTGGTGATCAGGCGTCCCAGCCGCGGCCCGGGGGCGACGCGCGGTGTCGCAATGCGCGTGCGCATCAATGCCAGCTGGCGTTCCGCTTCGGCGGCCTGCCGTGACGGCGCCGAAATCACCAGCCGCTCGAGCGCCAGCCGGTAGGAAATTGCGCGCTCGTTCAGCGACTGATTGACCCAGCGCACGATCAGGGCATTCTCGTTCATGCGTGCGACAGCGTTCGCATGTTCGGGCGGCGCCAGTTCGGTTACGTGGTCGAGGCTGATCCGGCGCTTGGCATCCATGTCCTGAACCCGACGGGCGACTTCAAGGAACGGCCCGATGCGAATGACGTCGTTGCTGATATCGTCGATCAGCCGCGCGTAAAGCGCATCAGTCGTGCGCGTCACGGTGCCGAGCAATTCCTGCGTATAGGCCATTTCGTCATAGAGCCACCAGTCTGGCTGGAAGATGGTGGTCAGGCCGTATTCGTTGAGGATGGAGAACCAGCGCTTGCGCTCGTACGGCGGCTCAATGAGCGGGTAAGCCAGATCGCGCAGCAGCCGTTCGTCCTCGGTCAGACGGAAGACGGAGGCCGGTTCGCCGAAGCGGTTGGTGACGGCCGGGCCCATCCAGGCGTGGATGTCGTCGATGACCAGCGATTGCCGGACCCGTCCAAAATCGGTGTTGAGACAGCCGAGCAGCGGCACGCAAAACAGCATGCGACTGAACCGGATCGGTCGGCGTGCGGCCACTCTGGCTCCGGCGGTAAAGCCGTCCTCTCGTCCGCGTTTATCTCACGACCGCGCGCGGCGGCGGCGCTTGCGTCCCGGAGCACGCGGCGCCCCGTCGCATCCAGCAACCGGTTGATCGACGGCCCGCTCCACACGGATGACCGGCAGAATTACCACTTGTCCCGGCAGACGCGGTTCCACGGACTCCATACGCACAGACTGACGCTGACTGGCCGGGAAACTGATGACCATTCCCATTTTCCATCCCCTCGCCGGCGTTGCCTTTCTGGCCCGGCATACGCATCGTCCTGAATTGAATTTAGAAAGGGGCAAGGTTAACGCTCTGCTAACGACGCGCCGAATATTGTCCGGATGTACTTGTTGCGTCAGGTGGAATGCGTGCCGCGTCATCCTTTCGAACACCGCGATCTGTCCGGTATGCGCGGAGCCGATATCCGTCCGGCTTTGCTGCGCGAATTGACCGACCTCTATATCCAAAAACCCTCGCACACGGCGGAAGAGGAACGGCATTTCACCGAACTGGCGCTGCGGCTGATTGAGCATGTGGACGCTGCCGAACGTGCCTGGCTGGGTGCGCGCCTGGCCGCCTATCGTGGTGCTCCGCTCACGGTCATCCTTCGGCTCGCGCAACCGGACGCGGGAATACCTTTGCCGGACCTCGAGCCGGAACCATCGCCGCAAAATCTGCCGCGGCTCGACGTGCCGCGCGCCGAGACATTGAGCGACACGTTTTTCAACGCCCTGCCCTCGGAACGGCGGCTTATTCTGCTCCATCTCGACTATGCGCCCATCGCGCCGGCGATCGTTTCGCCACCCGCGGACGTTGTCCCGCGGCTCGAACAGGCGGCGATGGCGCGTGAGCGCGATCTATTCGCAGCGGCGCTGGAACAAGGTCTGTCGATAACGTCGGCCTGCGCTGAGCGTATTGCCTGCGACACCACCGGGGAAGCGGCGGTCGCCGCGCTGAAGGCGCTCGCGGTGCCATCACCCGCCGCACAACGCATCCTTCTCTTTCTGGATCCCGCCATCGGACGATCGCCGGACGTTTATTTTTCCCTGGTGCGGCTCTACGACGAGATCGATGAAAAAGCCGCCCGCCGGCTGGTCGCCATCTGGCGGCGCGACAACGCGGTCCCCGAGCGCCAGGGCAAATATAGGACGCACTTGTTCGATGACGCTGCCCCGCGCGCCCGAGACTTCGCCGATCACGCGGCCCGACCGGCCGCAGGCCAATCGCCGGTACCGCTGCCGCAAAGCCGTCCCGGCCGGAAGTGAGCGCTCAGCGCGCGATCTTGTCGAGGAAGTTCCGCCCCTGCCGGTCCTCGACCTCCACAATCCAGATATCGGGATCGAAACGCAGCTGGCTGGCAAGATAGGACTCGACCGCTGCATTGTCGGCAGGCAGCGTCTTCAGGCAGGCGGTGAAGATGCGTTCGGAAGGCTGGGCGTCGTCGAACACGGCCTGCGGCGCCGGGCCGAACAGGTCGGAAGTGCCGTCAAGTCTGTCGATTTTCACGAATACGGCTCCCGCCTCGTCGGCGCCGCGCCGGCGCACCACTGCATAGGCGCCCTCGATGGCACAGCGGCGAATATAGGCCTGGACCCAGATGCCCGATTTGAGGCGCATGACTTGCGTTTGTCACAGCGCCGCGCGCAAAGGAAGGGCTATTCCAGCGGGCGGCCGGTCGTTGCCGACAATTCGCGCAGCAGCCGCTGCGAAATCTGGCCGGTCACCGGCATTTTCTTGGAATGCTCGAACTGCTTGATGGCGTCCTGCGTCGGCGCATCCAGCGTGCCGGTCGGTTTGATCTGGCCGTAGCCGAAATCCGTCAGCGCCCGCTGCACCGCCAGGATGCGCTTTTGCGGGGACGGCGCAATTAGTTCAGCAATCGGATCGTGGCGCGGCGCCGATGCGGTCGTCACAGGCTTGGCTTTGACGTTCGATTGCACGATCGCACGCAGCAATTGCTCGCTCGGCTCGGCATGCTTCAAGCCGGCGCTCTGCTCGAATTCGCGGATCGCCGCATCCGTTTTCGGGCCATAGACGCCATCGGCGGCACCATCGTAAAAGCCGCGTCGCGCCAGTTCCTTCTGGATGTCGGCAATGAGTTCCAGGCGCGAGCGCGCGGGCACCGCCTCCTTGGGCGTGGCATTCTCGGCTTTCGCAGCCTCCGGTTCAGGCGGACGCGCGCGCGGCAACGCCATCGGACCGGACAGTTCGGTGCCGACAGTCCGAATCGGCTTCGTGGCTGGCGCCGCAGATTCCGGCGCGGGTCTGACCGCCACCGGCTTCGCTCCGAAGATCGGAGCCGGATGCGGCCCTTTCTGCAGGAAAAGCGCATTGACCAGGATTCCGCACACGGCAACGCCCGCCAGCGCCAGCGCAACAAGATCCTTGCGGCGGCCACGCGGCTGCGCGTCCTCCTCGTCATACCGGTCATCGTAATCGTCGATGACCGCTGCTCCCGATCTGCGGCCCGCCTTAAGCACTTTTTCTCACCAATGGTTCGTTCTGCCGAGACGCTACGTTGAGCGGCGTCGGCTGCCGCTCGGGCACGGGCCGCATCCTGTGACGCGGCTCGCAATCGAGCGGCAGGGTGATTGCAATGCGCGTTCCCTTGCCCAGCGCGCTTGTGATCTCGACGTCGCCGCCGTGCAACGCCACCAGGCCTTTGACAATCGACAATCCGAGCCCGGTGCCGTCATGACGGCGGTCGTAAGCCGAACGCGCCTGAAAGAACGGACTGCCGAGCTGCGGCAGATCGCTGTCGCTGATACCGATGCCGTTGTCCTCGACCACGATGACGAGATGGCCCGCCTCGGTTGCGGCACTGACCGTGACCTGCCCGCCGCGGTCGGTGAACTTGACGGCATTCGACAGCAGATTGAGCAGAACCTGCTTGAGCGCACGTTTGTCGGCCGTGATCTCAGGCAAATCGTCCGGCACGCGCTGCACGAGATCTAGCCCAACCTCCCGCGCCTTCAGCGCCAAGAGATCGCAGCAGGTGGCGATCACCTGGGCGGGCGCAAACGGCTCCGGCGTGATCTCGAAATCTCCGGTCTCCATCTTCGACATGTCGAGGATGTCGTTGACGACCGCCAACAGATGATGACCCGAATCGTTGATCAGCCGCGCATAGTCGCGGCGCCTCTGCGCGTCCAGGCGCATCTGCTCCTCGTTGATCAGCATTTCGGAGAAGCCGATGATCGCATTCAGCGGCGTGCGCAATTCGTGGCTCATGGTGGCGAGGAAGCGGGTTTTTGCCGCGTTGGCGCGCTCGGATTCGCTGCGCGCGATCTCGATCGCGCGTTCCTGCGTCTTGCGCTCGGTAATGTCGCGCATCACCGACACGACCTCGCGGCTGCGCAGCGCAGGCTGTGCGCCGGACGCCATTTGGTCGAGCGGACGGCATCGCATCTCGACCCAGAGAAACTCGCTTCGGCTATTGCTGCCGGGCGTCATGCGCCGCATGCGGAATTCGACGGATTGTGCGTCGCCCTTGTCGGCCGCATCTGCAAGCGCCGTAAGATAGGCTGGCCGGTCGGCGACATGCACCCGGTCGAACAGGCCGTGGCCAAGCAACTGCTCGGCGCGAATGCCCAGCATGCTCTCGGCCGCAGGCGAGATGAACTGGATCGCGCCATGCGGACCATGGCGGGCAATGACGTCTGTCATGTTGCGGGCCAGCAGCCGGTAGCGGTCTTCCTCTGCATACAGAAGCCAGAAGCTGGTGCGGGCCAGCGATTCGGCGCCGAGCGCGAGCCCGGTGGCGTAGAGAGAGGCGGAAATAATGCCGAGCGCGGCCAGCGCGCCTTGCTGAGGCATGCCGGTTGCGGGATCGGGAAGCAGCCCGGCGAGATTAGCGGCAAGGAGCACGCCTGCGGCGACGAGGGCGAATGTCGATCCCAGAGCCACCACCCGGCGCGACGCCGAGAGTGCCGCTTCCAGCGGGACCACGACCAGCCAGATCGCCGCGAAAGAGGCGATGCCCCCGGTGCTCCATGCGACCGCCGTCACGAGGCCCGTCAGTGAAAGTGAGGAGAGAATATGCGCGCCCTCGTAGCGTCCCGTGCGCGAGAGGAAATAGGCGACGCAGATCGGAACGAGAAGCCAGCCAAAGACCGCGACCTCCAGCGCGCTCGGCACGCCGCGTACGGCGATATAGGCCGGAAAAGCGGCCAGCGCGATCAGCGAGCCCAAGAGCCGCGGTGCGATGAAGGCGCGATGGCGGGCCGCCGTCAGCGGTTCCTGCCGCGCGGAAGGATGCACAAGACTGTCGATATAGTCGCGAACTGGCTTGAAAACGCTCAACTGACCCGTTGCACGCGGCTTTAAACGCACCGCGGCACTCCCCATTCACGCGCGGATCGTGTCAGAGGCCACTTAAACGAACGCTAAGGCGGCCGCGCACGAGGCGGCAAAAACCGCGTTTAGGTACCGGCCGGTGGCACCGGATTCACAATCGTCAGGTCATGGTGAATACAGGGTTTCCAGGGCCGCCCCGGGAGGCCGCCGGTGGCCATGCGCGAGCCGGAAATGGCGTCAATCACGGCCATTTCACAAGCCGGTCGGGAATTGATTCAAATTGTCGGAAAATCCGGCTCAAATTTTCCGAAAACACCCCGCGAATTCTCATCGAATAAGTCCAAAAACGCGAACGGGCTTTTCAAGGAGCCCTGCTAGCTTGTGCAACGAAGCGGCACAGAAAGAGCCGCGGGGAATAGGGTTGCGTCATGTTCTTCTTGTTGCGCGTGGCCTTCTGGCTGAGCATCGTGCTCGTGCTGATGCCGAGCGGTGCTCCGCAGCCGAACACGCCGAAGATCGATGCCGGCGATGCCGTCTCGGCGGCCTTCGCGGCCGTGTCCGACATGGGTAGCTTCTGCGAACGTCAGCCGGAGGCCTGCGAGGTCGGCGGCAAGGCCGCAATCGCCTTCGGCCAGCGGGCGCAGGCGGGAGCGAAGTTCCTGTTCGAAGTCCTGAGCGAAAAGATGGCTCCGGCGGAAACCGGCTCCATCAAGGGCAGCAAGATGCCGAACTCCCAGGACACTCTGACGGCCGAGGACCTGAAACCGGCATGGCGCGGTCAAGCGACGGCCGACGGCCACAAGCCGGTTTGGCGCGGCCCTTTGCCGCCCAGAGATCCTCGCCGGCCGGCATGAATACGACCTTCGCCGGGTGGATCCGGCGCTTTTGCGTCGTGATGCCTGTCAATATATGTGTCTGCGAGGGCCAAGCCCGGCAAGGACGGCAGGCGCATGTCGATTGACGAAATCATCGCGAATTTCGAGCTTCTGGATGAGTGGGACGACCGTTACCGCTACATTATCGAGCTTGGCCGCACCTTGCCTGAGCTGCCAGAGCAGGCCCGCATCGAGGCCAACAAGGTACAGGGTTGCGCCAGCCAGGTCTGGATGGAGACTCAGGTCAGGCCGGACGGCGCGGGCGGCCCGGTATTGACCTTTGTCGGCGACAGCGACGCCCACATCGTCAAGGGTCTGATCGCGATCCTCTTCGCGCTCTATTCCGGCCAGCCCGCCAAGGAGATTCTGTCCCGCGATGCCGTGGCGTTGTTCAACCGTCTCGGCCTCGCCGAACATCTGACGCCGCAACGTTCCAATGGATTCCGCTCCATGGTGGAACGCATCCGCCGCGATGCACAGGCGGCGCTGGCGCCGGCAGCGTGATCACGTCGCGGCATCTTCGTCCAATGCGGCGTCCTTCACGCCGGCATCTGGAGCGCTCCAGGTTCTGATTCCGGGGCGGGCTTTCCCGACCGCCTCGGCATCGTATCCATAGTGCCGCGCCAGGCATGCGAGGCCCAGTTGCAACACGATGCGCACCGAACCGCGAGGCCAATTGCGTTCGCGCTCGACATCCTCAAGCCCCTTCAGGAAGCAGCAGACGTCCAGCAGCAGGCCGGAGAATTCCCGCCCGACCGCATCCAGCGCCCGGTGCACACGCTGTCGCGCCGCGAGCGAACTTTCGGTGAATGTCATAGCCGGCGCGCCCGCTGGCCGTTGGCGCGAGGCCGACGGATCCCAGGTCGCCGTCGTGCGCGGCATCATCCGTGCGCAGGTGAAATCCGAGCGCAGCCGCTCTCCGGCCAGCAGGTGATGCGGCGCAATCAAGGGGCGGCCGTCCTTGCCCTTGCGCCGCGCGAGCCACATCAGCGGGCTCTCACCGTCGTCGACGAGCACGGAGGCAAGACCCTCCGGCGCTTCGGCCAGGCGAGCGGCGAGTGCGAGATGCTGCGCCCGCAGAGGATCGATGTCGGATTGCGGCCCGTGGTCCGGCAGGGCGGTCCGCAACGCGCGCTTCGGCTTGGACAATGGCTTGATCATGGGACACCTCAATAGGATTTATTACCTATATCGGTGCGCCGCTTAAATCAAGCAGAAAATAGGAAAAAAGTCAAACCTCGTGGCGATGGCGGCGCCTCCCCGCGTCAACGCCGCCGGCGGCGCTGCTGGCCCAGTCCCATCTGTTTGGCGAGCTGGGAGCGGGCCTGGGCGTAGTTGGGGGCGACCATGGGATAGTCGGCCGGCAGGCCCCATTTCTCCCGGTATTGCTCCGGGGTCATATTGTATTGCGAGCGCAGGTGCCGCTTGAGCGACTTGAATTTCTTGCCGTCCTCGAGACACACGAGATAGTCCGGCGTGATCGACTTCTTCACGGGCACCGCCGGCCGCAACAGCTCCGCGCCGGTCTCGCCCTGCCCGGCCGCGACCCGCACCAGCGCGGCGTGCACCTGGTTGATCAGCACAGAAATCTGGTCCGCAGCGACCGTGTTGTTGCTGACATAGGCCGAGACGATGTCGGCGGTCTGGTCGATGAATTTGTCCTTGTCGTCCATGGCAGGCCTGTCCGGGCGCGCATCCCTCGTGTATTCGAAGCAGTTGTTATAGTCGCATTGCTTGGGGATCGGGCGCAAGATTGCGAATAATACAATCTTAACGCCCCGATTTATTGGCACCCCACAAGATTTCGGGGACCGCCCCATGGCAGAATCTTGCAGATCACGGGTCATTGACCAATCGTGATTTGCAGGAAACGCCGGTTCTACTTACTTCCGAGACAACGCCCAAACCTGACACCCGGACGGACATCGCGATGGCTCATCACACGACTCCGAAATCGAAAGTCGTGAAAACTGATGCCGAATGGCGTCAGCAACTCACCCCGGAACAGTTTCACGTCACCCGCGAACACGGCACCGAGCGCGCCTTTACCGGCCCTTACTGGGACGAGAAGCGCGACGGCGTCTACAGCTGTGTGGCCTGCGGGGCCCCGCTGTTCTCGTCCCGCACCAAGTTCGATTCCGGCACCGGCTGGCCGAGCTTTTTCGCTCCGGTCAGCGATGATGCCGTCACCGAGCATGAAGACCGCTCCTTCTTCATGCGGCGGGTCGAAATCCGCTGTGCGACCTGCGACGCCCATCTTGGGCATGTGTTTCCCGACGGCCCGAAGCCGACCGGGCGGCGTTACTGCATGAACGGCACGGCGCTGCATTTTGCGCCGGAGAATGACAAGCGATAGCGCGCCGGCCAATAGCGAGAGACTGCAACGGGCGAGACATGTCTCGCCCGTTTCCGTTTCTGAGCCGCGTCAGGACGCGCTCTTTTCCAGATGATTACGCAGTTCCTCGATCGAGCCGAAGCGCACCACGCCTTGTGCAAGTTCTGCCTCAATCGAACCGTCCGTGTAGAGCGTGTACGCCATGCCATCCACCACGCCGGATTTCAGCACCGACACGGGTTCTGGTCGCGCCGTCGGTGCATCGCCCATACTGCTCTCCCCTCCCCCGATCGGGCGAGGCTCGGGTGCAGATGTTCCAGCGCGCTCGGCCGCCGGCGTACGGCTCTCCGCCGGCCAAATTGCGTCGTAGGCAGCCTCGGTACTCCGCCGCTCGGGCGGTGCGACGCGCGGGGCCTCCTTGCGCAGCGGCGGTTCGGATGCCGGCCGCGGCGGACGCCAACTCGGCATCTCAAGCGCATCGTCGGGCGACGGCGGCGCCGGACGCACCGGGCCGCGCGGCAGCGGCGGCGCTTCCGCCGCGTCGCCCAGGACCGGTTCCGCACCAATCCGCGGTTCGGGTGCCCGTGGCGCCCGCGGCTGCGGCGCGTCCGGACGGGCCGGCACCGACATCGGCATGCGCGCACTGGCGGCGCGGGGCGACGCCGGCTCGGCGGTGTCGACAGCCGGACGTGCCGGGACGGGCACATTCGTCATCGTCGGCCGTGCGTTCAACGCTGCGGCCAGATTGCCCAATTGTCGCAGGGCCAACGCCAACCCAATAACGATCAAACCGCCCATCAGGGCGGTCGTGCCGGCGACGATCAGGGTGTTGCCCAGACTGAACTCGTTGATCGGAATGCCAAATCCGACCATGATCGCCCCGATCGCGGCTGCCAGCAGCCCGATCACCAACAAAACAAAAGACATTTCGACGCCTCGCGCCCCGCCGCAAAATTCAGCAGAATTGTGACGTTCTTCACGTCGGCAGGCAAGTACCTGCCGAAATTGCCTGTGAGCAGTTTTCCGGTCCGCTCGAAAAGAGATAATCCCTGACGCCAGCCTTTCGTTCCGCCATGCAGGTGCCTTGGCGGACTGCGCCGGAAGGCGTTGCCGAGAGGCGTGGCAGCGCCTAATGAAGAGGCCTCAGTGGTCCGGTTTTGGACAAGTCCGTGTTTGAGGGAGACCCGTCCCATGTCATTTTCGCTGCCCGAACTTCCCTATGCCTATGATGCGCTCGCCCCGTATATGTCGCGCGAGACGCTCGAGTATCACCACGACAAGCACCATCTGGCCTATGTCAATAACGGCAACAACCTGCTCAAGGGCAGCGAGTGGGAGGGCAAGTCGCTGGAGGAAATCGTCAAAGGCTCCTTCGGCAAGAATGCCGGCCTCTTCAACAACGCTGGACAGCACTATAACCACATCCACTTCTGGAAATGGATGAAGCCGAATGGCGGCGGCAAGATCCCAGGCAATCTCGAGAAGAAGATTGTCAGCGACCTCGGCTCGGTCGAGAAGATGAAGGAAGACTTCATCCAGGCTGGCGTCACCCAGTTCGGCTCCGGCTGGTGCTGGCTCGCCGTCAAGGACGGCAAGATCGTCATCATGAAATCCCCGAACGGAGAGAGCCCGCTGGTGCAGGGCGCGCAGCCGATCCTTGGCTGCGACGTCTGGGAGCATTCCTATTACATCGACTACCGCAACCGTCGGCCCGATTATCTGAAGGCCTTTGTCGACCATCTGGTGAACTGGGACTATGTCGCCGAGATGTTCGAAAAGGCGGCGAAGTAATCACACCGGGGATTCAGGCGCGGCCGATGTCGGGATCGGAGCGTCTCCTCGACACGGCCGCGGCTGCCGTTCTTGCGGCAGTCGCGGTCATTGCGGCGCTGACCTTCCGCGATTACGGGCTGGGCTGGGACGACTACACCCACGCGCAATACGGCCAGATGCTGCTCGACCTTTACGGATCGGGCTTTACCGACAGGCGCGCCCTCTCCTTTGTGAATCTCTATATGTATGGCGGCGGCTTCGACATGTTCGCCGCGTTGCTGGCGAAAGTGCTGCCGTTCGACCTTTTCGAGACGCGGCGGCTCGCCGGCGCCATTGTCGGATTGCTCGGCCTGTTCGTGACCTGGCGGCTTGCACGCCGTCTGGGGGGCGCGGTCTGCGGGCTGCTGGCGCTGCTGCTGCTCGCGACCTGCCCGTTCTATTACGGACACATGTTCATCAACCCAAAGGATGTGCCTTTCGCGGTGGCGATGGTCATTCTGCTCTACGGACTTGTCCGAGCGCTGCAGGATTACCCGCGTCCCGGACCGGCAACCATCGCCGCATTCGGCGCCGGTCTCGGGCTCACGATCGGCACCCGCGTCATGGGCGGCATTGCCGCGCTATATGTGATTGTGCCGCTGGCCATGGTGATCGCCGGCGACATGCGCCGCGCGACAGCCGCGAAGGCGGCCGGCAATCTTGGACGCTTCCTCTTGTATTTGCTGCCGGGCTTTGTGCTTGCCTATGCCCTCATGGCGTTGCTCTGGCCCTGGTCGGTGCTTGAGCCGCTCAATCCGGTGCGGGCGGTCGGCTATTTCGCGCAGTTTTTCGAGAAGCCCTGGAAGGAAATGTTCGAGGGCGCGCTGATCTCCGTGCCCGATATGCCGCGCAGCTATATTCCGGTGCTTTTTTCGCTCAAACTGCCGGAAATCTTGCTTGCGCTCTCACTGATCGGCACAGCGTGGGTTGCCAATGCTGCGTTCGACCGCACCATGCCGATGCAAGGCCGCGCAGCTCTGGTGCTGATTGCGATGGCTGCGATCCTGCCGCTGGCCATCGCCGTGATTACACGGCCGGCGATGTATAACGGGATCCGACATTTCGCCTTCGTCATGCCCCCGCTCGCCGTGCTCGGCGGACTGGGCGGCGCATGGCTGCTGGATTGTCTGGTGAGGAGGTCGCGCGCCGCCGGAGTCGCGGCCGCCGTGGTGATCCTGATCGGCCTCAGCCTGCCGGTGCTGGCGATGGTGCGCCTGCATCCGTATCAATATACGCATTTCAACTGGCTCTCGGGCGGCATCAAGCATGCCGACAACCGCTACATGCTCGACTACTGGGGGCTCGCGTTCAAACAGGCCTCGCAGGAGCTGCGCGCCAGGCTTACCGAGCGGCTGGAGGTGCCGACGCGGCGCCGCCGCTGGCGCATTGCGGTGTGTGGCCCGCATCCGGCCGCCGAGGTCGAGCTCGGTCCCGAATTCGTCGCCACCTGGGACACCAGGGGCGCCGACTTCGCCATGATGCTGGGCGAATTCTATTGCGCCGAACTCGACGCGCCGGTGCTGGTCGAGATCGCGCGCGACGGTGTGGTCTTCGCGCGGGTCTATGACATCCGCGGCCGCAATATCTCGGATATGTTCACCATTCCGCCCGTCACTCGCTGACAGGAGTACGTCATGGCGCAGCCGGTCTATGTCTTCGACGCCTATGGCACGCTGTTCAACGTTCACGCGGCGATCGGCCGGCATCGCGACGCCTGCGGACCGGACGCCGACCGCCTGTCCGATCTATGGCGCACCAAGCAGCTCGAATACACCTGGACGCTGACGCTGGCCGACCGCTACGAGGATTTCTGGACCCTGACCGAACGCGCGCTCGATTATGCGCTGGCGCGGTTTCCGGCTGTCGACAGAGGGGTCGGATCGAGGCTGCTGGACGCCTATTTCTCGCTCGACGCTTTTCCCGACGCCCTGCCCGCCCTGCAAACGCTGAAGGAGCGGGGCCTCCGCACGGCCATTCTCTCCAACGGCTCGCCCAAGATGCTGGCCGCAGCGGTGACCGCAGCCAGAATGGACGGCGTGCTCGATCGGGTCCTGTCGGTCGACACGATCCGCCTCTACAAGCCGCGCGCCGAAGTCTATGCCCTGGTGACAAAGGCGTTTTCCGTCGCGCCGGGCGACGTCATTTTCGTCTCATCCAATCGCTGGGACATTATGGGTGCGGTCGCCTTCGGATTCCGCGGCCTCTGGCTCAACCGCGCCGGTTTGCCGGACGAATATCCGGATCAGGCACCGCACCGGATCATAACGGACATAACAATGCTTTCCTCCGCCACTGCCTGACAACAGCGCCGGAAGTTGCCGCAGCACACTCGCCTGTTTACTCGACGTAAGCCTCGCTCGCCTTCACCTGGTGCGAACTCGCACAATAGGGGCACCACAGGGACAGCTTGAGAGAGCGCATTTCGAGCAACACGACTTCGTCCGTCTTGATACTGGTCTGGACTTCCTGCCGGTTGTTCGGACAACGATACTTCAACATGACTGACGCAACCTCCGCCTCTTACGCAACCATGCCGGTGTCATCGTAGGCCTGCGGCGGACCGATTCTCTGCGGCGATCTTCGTTATCCACCGCTTGTCCACAGAAGCCGTGAATGCATTGCGGGAGATGCGCGCGGGCGCCGTCGCAAAACGCGCGCAACGCGTTGA
>Ga0073934_10006512_pt1 | contig 16968 bp, 7 predicted proteins | sample LarsenN4metaG_FD_76834 | JGI IMG/M metagenome (GOLD analysis project Ga0073934, IMG submission 76834) | Hot spring sediment bacterial and archeal communities from British Columbia, Canada, to study Microbial Dark Matter (Phase II) - Larsen... ... | reverse complement strand
GTTTTCAACAGCGATGGCCGACCACGACAGCAGGTCACCGACCAGCTTGTCTTCCATGAATGAGCTTGCGCACAAGCGACGCCCCCAGGGCGTGCCCGCGTGGTGCAAGGCCTGCGTCATCGCCAGGCGCGACAGGCTGTAGCCGCCGCCGCCATCGGCATAAACCGATGGCTCCGGCGATTTATCGATGGCACGACGCGCGAGCGCCGATTGCGATTTGCCCTGGTGCCAGCGACGATCGGTGCCGCCAACAGGCCGCCGCAAGATGCGGCCGTAATAGTGAAACTTGCGATAACTCAGACTGTTGAAATAGGCATCGACGTCAAGCAGGCAGTCATCATCGATCTTCACGAGGTACTGGAAGTCCGTGTTCTCGACCACCCAACGGATCATTGCCAGGGTTTTCGCCGGCAGGTCCTCGTAACGATCGGAAACAGCCAGCTCCAGGACATCGCCGTTCAGCACGTTGCCGCCGTCGCCGACCAGAACAATGTAGGGCACGCCCATCGCACGCAGGTCTTTCAGCCAGCTCTCGCGGATCGCCCTGACCCGGGTATCGAGATACTTGCGGCAGGAATAGACCACGACGAGGGTGTCCTGCCCGGCAACACCGCGCAGCTGCAACTTGTTCGGCACCGTCAACGCCGAGGCAACGGCCGCGTGGTCGTCGCCGCAACGCTGTTCCAGTTGCTGATCGATCTGGCGCAAGTAGCTCTGCAGGATCGCTTCGCCGGAAGCGCCAATGCCGTTTCTGAACAGGGCCAGCGCAGAGAGCACCGGCTGGGCCGGCCAACGCTGCCCGGAACCCGCCGCCAGGCCCTGGACAATCTGGCGTGCCAGCACCGGGGCCAGCATGGAAGCACCACCCACCGGCGCAAGCGCCGCCCACGCCCTTGCCAGGCAGTCGGCGGCGAGATACTGGCTGGCGGCGTCATCGAACGGCTTCACATCGCGCAGCACGGACTGCACGGCAGGGAAGACGGCTGCCTTGTCCTTTGCTTCGGCGATCGCCCAGATGCGCCGCTGGCCTTCGCCGACGCGCAACTGCAGGGCGTAGCGCGAACTGCGTCCGATGCCTTCATGCATGCCGGCAATGACGTGCGAGAGATCCGGCAGGCGCTCCAGCAGAGGCTCCTCCCCGGCGAGGGGCAGTGCTGCAAATCGCACGACCTCGGCGTCGCCATGGGAAAGGAGCTCCTGCAAGGGAAGCCCGTCGATCACCGTGCCGAGCGCTTCCGCCTCCAGCAGGCGCCTGCAGGTCAGTTCCCTGAGTACCTGCACAACGTCACGACAACCCGCACGCGAAAACAGCCGCAAGTCTTCCCGGATTCCCGCGGGAATCTCGTCCGCCGGCCTGGCAGCGACAAACGCCTGGATGCGCTGGAACGCAGCGTGCGCTGCTGCAAGCCTGGCATGCAACGGGTCGCCGCCCTGCAGCGCAGGCGCGAGCCGCGACCAGAATACCGGCGAGAAACCATAAATCTTGATCGCAGCCGCCTGCAGGTCATCCCAGAGCCAGTTGTTCCAGTAGACGGGACGCTCCATCCAGACGGCCAGCGACTCAATCAACTGGACGTCATGCAGCCGCGACCAATAGTCGACGGAAAGACTGTCCAGCAGGCCGATGACGCCGTAGGCGAACTTTTCGAAATGGCTTTCGCCTCGCGCCCGCTCGATCACCTGCCGCGAGGCCTCGGCGACACATTCTGTGTTGATCCAGCCCGGTATCTCGCGCAGCGAGTAGAGCAAGTCCGCCGCCCAGTCGACCTGGTCACCGGCAACCAGGAAAGGCAGGGCGAGCGACGCTGTCCAGGCCTGACGTGAGGACACCAGCCTTTCCAGATGCTGGGCAGAAACGCGCTGCCGGATCGCGTCGAAACGGCCGATGCGGCAGAAGAAGGGGATCAGGCTCTCGATGAAGCCGCTCTTGTCGACGCCTTGCGGCCAGTCGGACTCCGCCCGCTCCAGCAGTCGGTCTTCGCGGCCCGAATACTCGGGGAGGCGACGGTTGAAATCGCGCAAGGCCTGCCAAAGCAGGATGGACGTCAACTCAACGTCTGCGGGCGGCAACGGCACACCGGCATCGGCAGCGAGCCGGAGATAACCGGAAAGGCCATGCTGCCCGGCAGCACGCTGCAGGAACGCGGCCAGGGTCGATGGGAGGGGCAGGCGCGCACCGATGAAGTGCGCATGCTCCAGCGCCAGCATCACGTCGAAAGTTTCCTGCCGACTTGCGCGTTCCTGCATCTGCAGCCAATCGAGCGCATCCCGGGCAGCCAGGATCACCGGCACTTCCGGAAACGTCCGCCCCTCAAAGCTGAACTGCAACCGGCATGCAAGTTCGCCATCGCCGCCTTCCCAGATCCAACCGGGCAGCGTGAATTCGCAAACCGTCGCAACGACAACCTCGCTGCCATCCACAACGGCCACTTCCGGGAAGACCATGGCCATCGGGTCCGCGGGTTCCCCGTTGCAGAGAAGCCCGAGATCGCCGGCGCCGAGAACGCTCCGCTCCACCCGGCAACGAACCCGGAAGGGGCTTTCCGTCCACACCTGCACGGGCACCCGGCGCCCGCCAGCCGCCGGCAACGTCGACTCGCACGGAAAGTTCGCCCATTGGCCAGCCGCCGCAGGAACCGGCCGTACGCCGGCCACGAACGGCAGTTCGTCGCCATCAAACAGCACGACGGTGTCAGCCACCAGGCCCGGCGCCTCGTACAACCAGCGGGCCACCTCGTACGGCACACGGAACTGGAAGCCACGCAGGCCGGGCCGAGCCCCGACCACGGCAGCCACGTCCGGCCGCGGCACCCAGGACGCCTGCACGGCGACCACCTTGCCGTCACACCGGATGCGCAATTCGCCTGCCTCGCGACCAGCGCCCGCGACCCAGCCCCAGACATCCCTCTGGCCGAAGCCCTCGACGTAGCCGACTGGCGACGCTTCCTCTGCACTGGGGGTCGCCGCATCCGGCAGTTCTTTTCCCGAATCGAGACCATCGGCGACTTGCTTCATCAATCCTCCAGTGTCAGCCCGACGCAGCCATGACCTGCCGGCGACGAAGCCGCCGGCGTGCCCGGGGACCGCAATCCTGTCCCTGCGCCGGCCGATAAACCGGTCGACAAGAAACCGGCCAGACCATGCCTGTGCATGGCGCGCAAACGAGGGCGGCAGTTTAGCCGCTGGCCCTCGGTGCCGACACCCTGATTCACGGTGTTGTCGGCCTGGAAGGCGGCATACGGGCGTCAAACGGAGCGAGCGGCGCGGCAGCCGTTTGCCGCGGACCTCGGCCGGCTGGCACCTTACCCGGAGGTTCCCTAACATCGCCCGCGGCGCAACGGGCGCCGGCAGCCGGGTTTGTGGACTGAAGATGGCAACGCAAGACGAGAACCCCGCAGACGAGGGAAGCCCGGCGCACGTTGCCGGCTGCGTCGAGAGTTATGCAGACGGCCTGGTTACCGGTTGGGCATTCGACCGTTCCGGTGCGCAACTGCATCTGGAACTCAAGCTCGGCGACCAGCGCATCGCGCTGGCGCACCAGAGCATGCCTCGTGGCGATGTCGCCGCCGTCTTCGGCGACGGCGCGGCCAACGCGGGGTTTCGTGCCCTGCTGTCGGATGCCGACCGCGACAGGCTGCGCGAAGCGTTCAACCTGGACATGGATGTTGCCGTGCTCGCCAACGGCGCCCGCCTGAACACCGCGCTGCGCGATGCCACGGCCGCGGCGACCGCCACGCGCGCGGCAGCACCCGCCCCGGCTGCCGCACCCGCCGCACCCGGGCATGTCGACAAATGTGACTGCTTCCGGATCTTGGGCTGGGCGGCCGGTGAGAACGGGGCACGGCCGGTCGAGCTCTTCTGCGATGGCCACCCGGTGAGCACGACCGTGGTCAGGGAGGCACGTCCGGATGTGCTCGGCGAAGACGGACAGCGGATTGCGGACGCCGGCTTCGTCATGGACCTGCCCGCCGCCATCTGGAGCAGGCCTGCCGCCGATGGCAGCTACGCACTCGAGATCCGTTGCGGCGAAGACCCGTTGCCGGGGCTGAACATGCCCATCGGTCGCGACACCGCATGCGAGTGGGTTGCGCGCGTACTTGAACTCCCCGACACACCGGATCGCAGCCCGCTGCTGCTGCTCGCACTCGAGCACGTGCATGCCGGCAACCTGGCCCCTGCGCTGTCAGCTCAGCGACCGCTGTGGGCATCGCTGCTGGCAGCTGCAAGCAAACTCGGAATCGAAGAGGCGGCGTTGCGACCGACGACGCTGCCTGCCGGCGGCACCGTCGAGTCGATCGACAACCTGCTGCTGTGGGATGCCATGCGCGTACTGAATGCCCGCCTGGAGGCACGGCCCGCGAGCGCTGCCGACGCGATCATCGACGTCTTTCGCAGCGCGCCACTGACGCCGGCCGCCCGCGAGTGGTACGCCAATCTCGCCATCCAGGTGACCTGCGATACCGGCGAACTGGATCGCGTGCGCGAGATCACCGACTTCGGTCGCTTTGCCGGGATGGCGCAAACCGGCGACGCGGCAGCACTGTGCCTGGCAATTGCCGTGCTGGTGCGCGACGGCAAGGTCGCGACGGCCACCGACACGTTGTCGCGGCTTGCCGGCTTGCCGCGCGGCTGGCTCCAGACCACTTGCCTGCGTCACGCGATGCGCGATGTCCTCGCCGGCGAGCGGGAGGGCCGCATCAGCAGCACCGCCGCGGAACAATTCCGCGAGGCATTCCTGTCGCTGCTCGGGGCACTGGCCGGCGACTGGTTTTCACGCCTGTTTGACCTGGCTCTCGTGGAAACTGCCGTTGAGATCGTGATCGCGCGTGACCAGTACAGCGACGCACACCAGGATGAAGTGCTGGCGCAGGCAGTGCAGTATTTCGGCTTGTGCCCGCAATTCTGGGAAATCATCACTGCCCGCGGGCAGCGGCCCGCCACGGGCATGCTGGCGGAGGCCCACGCGCACTGGCGCGCCTGCAGCGACGCGCTGGCTCGCTGGCCGGCCGCCTCGCTCGACGCCGGCGCGCTTGCCGCACTGGAGTGGTTCTTCGCTGCCGGAAACGCGGATGCCTGCACCACCCTCCGTGAAATGGCGTGCAACATTGCCAGCGCTGAACAGGACGCAACGGCTGCAGCGACGCTGCTGCTTGCGTGCAGCCCTCAAGACCGGTTGCGCCTGTTGGCATTGCCCCTCCCGGTAACCCTGCCGGCCACCGCCAGCAGCGAGCCGATGACCAACATCATTCGCCGACACTCGGGCTGCAGTACGTCGGAATTCGCCAGACTGCAACGCGAGGCGGTGTCCTGTCTGCTCGGTATGCAAAAGGCAAACGTGGCGGGAGCCGAAGCGGCTGCCGGCGTTCTCGACCGCCTGGTTCGCAGCGCAACACTGCTCGCCGATGCACGCGCCATGCATCTCGGCAGCGACCTGATCGCCGCGATCGCCGCACGGCATGCGCAGGTTGGTGCCGACCGCTTCCGCCTGATGGCAACGTTGCGCATGCAGTTGCTGGCGGCGCTGGGCGACGTAGCCCGCACCGGTCCCGTACCGGCCCCGGTTTTCTCGGCGATTGCGCGCCTGCAGACGATGGCAGGCGACCGCCTTGCGCTCGCCGTTCTCGCGGAGGTGCACGCCGCACTGCAGGAAACACACCCCGGCTGGCAGCCGGCCGCCGGCGGGTCCGGGGCCGAACCTGCTGCTGACTGGCTGGCCGATACGGAAGTTATCGTTGTCGTCAGTAATGAAGTCGACGCCGAACGCATCCCTCGCATTCGCTCGTCCTGGGCAAACGAGCTGGCGGACTTCGGCATTCGCACGCTGTACGCGCGCCAGGACCTGGCCCCGGATGCACTGCACGCCGATGACGAAATCATCATCACCGCGCCGACATCCCCCGAAGGAAAGGCATCTGCCCTGCTGACGATGCTGCGGCGCCTGGCAGCGGAAAGAACGGCGAGCTATTTCGTCGTGCTGCCGGCATGTGCATTCCTTTCCGTTCCCCGATTCCTCGAGTCCGCCGCATACCGCAAGCACCACTATTACGGCAGCCTGCTGACCCGTGCCGACATCACCGCACGGCAAGCCGCCCAGGGGGCGCCGGAGCCTGGCCCCTTCACCCCGGCCCGCCTCGATGCCGCCGCGCCGGTAGTCGACCTGGAAGCCGGGTTCTCCATCTCGCGGGCTGCACTGCTGCAGGCCCTGTCGAGGGCCGGGACACACTTTGGCGTGCGATTGCTCGCCACCGCCCGCGACGACAGCGAGTTGCTCGCCGATCTGCTGGCTTTGAGCGGCATCCGCCCGGCAGACGAGGACTTCCACTGCCATATCCGCCAGGCCAGTGCAGGCAGCCACCCCGTCGCACACCGTCAGAACGCGTTCCTTCCCGGCCAGGACACACCGACGGTACTGACCACGGCCGGAGACGACGACGACTACGCGCACGTGGTTGCCGCCGCCTCCGCCGGCGGCCTTTGGCCGCGCAAGATCTGGCCCAGCACGCAGCCGCCCCGCCTGGGGAGAAACACCAACCAGCTTGACCTGCTGTCGCCACCCGCTGCGCTGCAAGTGCTGCAGAAAGCGGAGGTCACCGTTGTCGCGGTGATGCGCAATGAAATGCTGCTGCTGCCGCATTTCCTCGACCACTACCGCCGGCTGGGTGCCGGGGCATTCGTCGTCGTCGACAACCTCTCGGACGATGGCAGCCGCGAATTCCTGCTCGGCCAACCCGACGTGGTCGTCTATTCCGCCGATACCGAGTATCGCCATTCGCACTATGGCGTCACCTGGCAACACACCGTGCTGGCCAATCACTGCCTCGGCAAGTGGGTGCTGCTGGCCGATGCCGACGAGTTCCTCGTCTACGAAAACAGCGAGACGGTTGCGTTGCCCCGGTTCACGCGCGCACTCCAGGAAGGCGGTGCCGATGCCGCCCTGGTCCGCATGATCGACATGTACCCTTTCGACGACCTGCAGGATGCGGACTTCACGCGCGCACCTCCGTTTGCCGCCGCGCCCTGGTACGACCGCGAACCACTGATCGAGCTCATGTTCGGCGGCGGACAGTTCAGCAATTCGCGCAATTTCGTCAACGGACTGCGCCACCGGATAGCGCCCAGCCGCATCAACGCCTACGTCAGCCAGAAATACGCGCTGTTCCGCTACATGCCCTGGCTGCGCCTGTCGGAAGGCGTGCACTACGCGGCCAACATGCATGTCGGTGCCACGCCCGCGTTCTTCGCTCACTTCAAGTACCACGCGGGCTTCAAGGCGAAGGTGCTGACGGAGGTCAGGCGCAAGCAACACTACAACGGCGCGGAAGAGTACAAGCGCTACGAGGCCATGCTCGCCGAGGGCAGCGGTGCCTTCGGCAGCAACACCCTGTCCGCACGCTACGAAAGCAGCGCCGATTTCATGGCCATTGCCGCACACGCTGACCGCGCCCTGCGCGCGCGCGGACAACCCTGATCATGACGTCACCGAACCCGACACCTGTCCGCCACCGCATGGCATGCCCCTTCATTATCTGGACGCTGCAACGCACCGGCGGCACCAACCTTGCGCGCCGCCTGTTTGAAGCGAGCTGCTTGCCCGGCACGGATGGCAAACCGCTGGACACCGGCACCTTTCTCGATCGTGTGAGCGATGCCTGGAAGCTGCATGAGCCGTTCAACTACGGCAGCGAGGCCCGCGCCTTCGGCTTCGCATCGGAAGCCTGGCTGAAGCATGGCAATGCAGCAGAGCTGGACGCCGTCACCGATGCGGTCTGTGCGCAAGGCCTGCCGCTGAAGCACTGCGTGGAGATGGTGCCCGCGGAAGTCACCCTCTCGCTGATCAACGCCAGCATTCGCCACGGTTACCGTCATGTATTCCTCTTCCGCCGCAACCCGCTGGGCCGGCTGTTGTCGATGGAGTTCGCGCGGCGCAGCGGCGTCTGGGGGCCCAACCAGAAGGGCTCGGCCGCACCGGACGAGGTGGTCTTTTCCAGGCCGCTCGACGTCAACATGCTGGTCGCGCACGAACGCTCGAGCGTGGAAAAGCTGGAACGCACCTGGCACACGCTGGCTGCGGCAGGCGCACGCCTGCTGCCCGTCGCCTACGAGGACATCTACCAGCCGCGCGGGCCACTGCAGGCGCAGGACAGGCTGCTGCACCTGCTGCACTTTCTCGGCCTGGACCGGGGGCGTGAGGGCAACCGCGCTTTCGTGAACGAGATCATCGGTTCCGGGGATCAGGGCACGCGCGATCGCTACAACGGCTTCACCGGCATCGAGAAACTGCAGGCCGGCCTTGCTTCCCTGGCACTCTTTGACCGGTCAGACGACGCCCGCATGCTGCGCACGGAGCGGGCAAAGAACCTGCCCGCCTGGGTTATCCACGCGCAAATCGACACCCTGCCTGTCCTTTGCTGGCCGGACATGCCTTTCAGTGTCGGCGGCGTAGTCGTGCTCGCAAAGGACGCGCCGGGAGATGCACGCCTCCGCGTCCAGGGCCACGTGTCAGCAGAGGTGCACGGGCACTTGCCGTCACCGCGCATGGCCGAGCGATTCCCCGCCGCCGTAAATGCCGAGCGCGCGAGGTTCCGCATCGACGGCATCCAACTCCATGCAGGCGACTCCCTGGTGCTCGGCATCGAAACCGGTGGCGACGCTGTCGAGATCTTCCGCGTGCAATCAGGCAAGCAACCCGAATGAACGCCACCGAAAAACAGCCCGGCCCCGACTTCCTTTGCATCGGTGCACGCAAGACCGGCACGACCTGGCTCTACGGCTTCCTGCGCAAGCATCCCGGCTGTTTCATGCCGCGCGTCAAGGAAATCAACTTCTTCAATTCCGTGTTGTTCACGGCGGCGCCCGGCAAGGCGCCACCGCAGGCGCTGGAGGCCAAGTGGGCCGACTTTCGCAACAAGAAAAAGCTGCCGCCGGAAACGCCGGTTCCGGAAGCCTGGTACACGAATCCGGTGCGCTGGTACCGGCGGGCCTACGCACACGAGCCCGGCATCGTCAGCGGTGATGTCTCACCGCTTTACCAGGACATCCCGGCCGGCCGCATTGCCGCCATCCGGGCCGCGCTGCCGGACGCGAAGATCCTGTACATCCTTCGCCACCCGCTCGAGCGCGTGCTGTCCGACTTCAGCATGCTCACCAACAACCGCGGCATTGATGTCAGCACGCTGTCCGACGAGGACTGCATGACGCTGCTGCACGAGCACTACGGCAACAGCATCCGCTACGTCGATATTTTCCGTCGCTGGCAGGCCCACTTCCCCGTCGTGGTGCTGTGGTACGAAGAACTGCGCCGCGACCCGCAGGCTTTCGCTGCACAGGTCTGTGATGCGCTGGGCATTGCGCGCATGCCGGAGCTGGCGAGCGAAACCAGCAACCCGAACCCGTCGAAATCCTACGGGCCGCGCCCGCAACTCTCGGCGAATGTGAAACGGCAACTGGCAGCGATGGTGTTGCCGGAAGCGGAGGCCGCGCAGCAGCAGTGGCCGAACGAGTGGACGGCCGCCTGGGTCGCCGACTTGCGGCAAAAGGCCGCCGGCTAGGCAACCGCCGTGGCGTTGCGCACGATGCCACGGCGCGAGTCTTTCGCGACCGCTAGAGCCAGCGCGCGCGCCAGCGCATGAAGTGGCGCGCCAGCGCGCGGCGCCATCCGCCCGCCGGCATCTCATCGCGCCAGGCCTGCAACTCGGCCAGGGCCCGCTCGGGCGTCGTGTAGGTGCCGCTGCGGCGGCTCACGTACACCGGATACAGGATCAACGTCGCCGCAACCAGCTCATCGAGCGTCACCTGTCGCGTGCGCCGCGACACCGGCACGCGGTCGCGGGTGAGGCCCCAGCCGGCATAGAAGGGCTGCCCCCAGCAGGTCACCGGCTTGCCGCGGAGCAGGGCCTCGAAGCCTGCGAGCGACGTCAGCACATGCACTTCATCCACCGCGGCGATCAGCGTGTGCATCGGCGCATCGGTGACGACTTCGTCGCAGAGGTCGCCGGCGCGGTGTTCGTCCCGCCCGGGCTTGCGCACGCCGGCGACGACGTCCGGGTGCGGCTTGTAGACCAGCCAGGCGTCAGGGCATTCCCTGCGCACGGCACGCAGCAGGCCGAGGTTGGTTTTTTCTGCCGGCGCGCCGAAGCGGATCGATGCGTCCGACTCGACCTGGCCCGGCACCAGGATCACCCGCCGGTCCGTTTGCGGCCGCCGCCAGGACGCGCCCGCGACGTTGTACTTGGTGATGCCAGCGTCGACGATCGCGGCACGCAGCGCAGCCGCGCGCGCACACAGCGCCGGATCGAACGGCGCCTGCTGCAGCAACGTTTCCAGCCGTGACGGGCGCGTGGCGTCGTAGTAGATCCCGACGTCATCGAACACCCATGACAACGGCTGCACGAGTTCGGCACCGAGCCCGACGGAACGCAGGAACCCGTCCTCCACGCACCAGCGGCCGGCCCCCGGCGCCAATGATGCCGCCGCCACGTAACCCCAGTGCAAGTGCCCGGCTTGCGCCCGGGCACGCGCAGGCGTCATGCGCGACAGCAGGTCGCTGCCGGCGGTGAAGCGGTGCAAGGCGGGGCGCTTGGCCGGCGAAAACCCGTGCGCGACGAGTTGCTCCGGCAGGCGCGCGCGCTGCCGTCGCTGCAAGGCCATCCAGTCGAGCAGGACTTCCGGCTCGCAACGCGCGCCGGTTTCCGGGTCCAGGTAGCGCGGATACGCCACCAGCGCCGCGTGCACCAGCGCGGCCAGCGTGACGGGCGCACGGCGCGAGGGCGGCGGCAGCGCGTCATCGGTGAGGCCCCAGCCGGCATAGAAGGGCATGCCGAAGGTGCGCACCGGCCTGCCGTGCAGGAGTGCTTCGAAACCGAGTTGCGAGGTCACCGTGTAGACGGCACGCGCGCGCGCCAGCAGCGGCACCGGATGCACGCCCTCCGCCAACACCTGCACCCGCGCTTGCTGCGCGACCCACGCCATGTCGAAGCAGCCGCGCTTGCGGCCGGCGACGACATCCGGATGCGTCTTCAGCAACACGGTCGACGCCGGATGCTCCGCCAGCGCCGCTTCGAGCATGCGCACGAAACTGCGCGCATCGGCCAGGCCGCCGGCAATGGATGCATCACCGGCCGTCTGGTCGACCACCAGCACGAAATCCTCCGGCAGCGAAACCGCCTTTTCGCGCAGGTGGTTGTATTTGGAGACACGGGCGGCGCACCAGGCCTCGCGCAGTGCCAGCGCACGCGCCGCCTGCGCCGCCGTGACGCCCGCGCGCACCAGCGCTTCGAGGCGGGACTCCCGGCTGGCATCGAAGTAGATGCCGAGGTCGTCGACGACGATCGACAGCGGCGGCTCGTCTGCACCCAGCCCGACGGAACGCAGGAAGCCGTCCTCGATGCAGAGCAACGGCAGGCGATGACGCGCCGCCAGCGCGCGCGCGTGCGCTGCACTCGGGCGTTGCCCCCAGGCGAGCACCGCATCGGCCGGCGGGAATGCGCGCGGAAAATCCGCCCGCAGCAGTTCATGGTCGTCGAGCAGCGCCGCCAGGTGGCGATTGCGCCAGACGCCGGCGCCGGTGACGGCCAGCCGCCGCCGCGCCGATGGCAAGGTCAAGGCTGCGTTCCCGGGGCGATGCGCGCGCGCGCGGCAGCAGCCAACTGCCGGCGGCGCGCCTCGTCCTGCACCAGGTCGATGATGGCCGCCAGCCACGCGTCCGGCTGCATCGGCAGCAGCAGGCCGTCGATGCCATGGCGGACATGACCGCGGTAGGGTGCAACGTCGGCGTAGATGCCGGCAGCGCCCATGCGTGCGAAATCGAGGAACTTGGTGGCGCCGCGCGCAGCGTTGAAATTCCCCGGCAGCAACGGCGCCAGCGCGATGTCGCAACGGTAAGTCGCGGTGTAGGCCAGGTAGGCCGGCCACGACATCGGGTGCAGCACGGTGACGCGCGGCAACGCGCGGAACTGCCGGTTGATGCGGCCGTCACCGACGATGCTGAAGTGGGTGCGATCACAGCGTGACTGCAGTTGGGTCACCAGCGCGTGCAGCCAGGCCTGCTCGCCGGCGTGCGAGGCGGTGCCGTGGTAACTGACGGAAACCAGCGGCGAGGACGGCGGCGCCGCCGCCTCGACCAGCATGGGCTGCAACGCTGCGTACTTGCCGGCGAGGTACGGCGTCGACACCCAGAACTCGCTGCACAGATGCTCGATCGCGCGCCGGCGCAGGCAGGCAAGCCGCTCGATCTTGAAGCGATAGCGCAGCGGCAGCCCGGCGTGGGCGGCGCGGTCGAGCAGGTCGTCGTCCATGAAGTAGGCGACCGGCTTGCCATCGCGGCGCGCCCGCGCAAGCAGGCCGTCCCATGCGGCTGGCAGGTAACGGATCACCACGACGGCGTCGAAGGCCGCGTCGCGCGGCGGCGCGGCGCGGCAGTCGGCCAGCACGACGGCGAGGCCACGCGCGCGCAACAGCGGCGCGATGAAGAAGGCGAGCGACGGGTTCTCGCCTTCGCTGAGCACCAGCACGCGTTGGCCCCATCCATCGGCCGGCGCTCGCGCGGCGCCGGAATTTGCTGTCTGCACGTATCCCCCGGCGCCTCAGGGCGCGTTGGCGGCGGCCTCGGCCAGCGCGACAAAGCGATCGTTGATGCGATGCGGCGCGCGCGTCCACTGCGTCGGCATCAGCACGGCCGGGTGCCCGCTGCGACGCAGCCGGCTCGCGATGGCACCCATGTCGAACGCCGCCACCGGCAAGCCGGCGGCCAGCGCGATCGACAACGTGTAACTGTACGTCTCCGGCCACACCGATGGCAGCCAGACGATGGCCGGCTCGAGCTGCGTCAGCAACGCGACGGCATCCTGCTCCTCATAGCGGCCGGTCACGCGGACGCCGAGCGCGGCCAGCGCGTGGTCGTCGCGGGAAAAACCCATGACCGTGAAGCGGATCGGCAGCTGCCGCGCTCGCGCCTCGCGCGCGCAGGCCACGAGAACGTCATAGCCCTTGATGTTGCCGATGGCACCGATGGCGACCACGTGCACTTCGCCGTCCGCGTGCAACCGGCCGGTGCGCGCCGGTGGCGCCGGCCGCGCCACTTCATGCGGAACGACCTCGAAGCGGGCGGCCGGGAAGTACTTCGCCAGCCGTTCGGCGACGTCATCGTCCGGCACCACGACGGCATCGGCAAGCTCGTACAACTGCCGCATGGCGATACGCCAGCGCACGATGTCGGAGGCAAACGAGATGCGCGGCGAGCGCGTCAGGCAGCGATTGCAGCTGCCTTCGCGCGGTTCGCCGCAGTAGACGCCGGTTTCATCGACGAGGTTGATGCGCGGGCACACCGGGTAATAGTCGTGGACGATCATGGTCAGCGTGACCGCATCGCGCACGCCGGCAACGGCGTCGCGCAAGGCGCGCGCGGCCGCCTCCGGGTAATCCACCAGCTGGTGTACACGCACCTCGCGGATGTCGTAGTCGGCGAGCAGCGTCGAAAAGTCGTGTGCGCTGGTGGTATCGACGCCCGGGAGGTTGGGTAGCGCCGACAGGCCGGGCGCGCTGAGGATGGCACGCGCCGACGGCGTCATCGAGCGCAACTCGAACACGCCACGGCCGGCCGTGCGCAGTGCGCTGATCTCGTCGCGCACGAATCGCTCCGTGCCGCCACCACGGCCATGCGTGACGATCAGCACGTTGTTGCCGGTGCCGGCGCGGCGCAGGCGCGCCTGGTCGAGGCGTTGACGCGCGCCGGCGAGCGGGTCGCGCTTGATGAACGCCGTCACCTCGGCGTGATAGCGCGGATAACGCGCCGACAGCACCTGCATCGCGGCGTGGACGCGCGCGTGGCGGCTGCCGCCGAAAGACGTCGACCCCCAGTGCCAGACATACGTGTCGGTGGCGATCAGGTTTTGCCAGCCGGCCGCCACCGCGCGCTGACAGAAATCGTTTTCCTCGCCGTAGCCCTGCCCGAACGCCTGCTCGTCGAACGCCCCGACCGCGTCCAGCGCGGCGCGGCGGATGTACATGCAGAAACCGACGCCGGTGGGCGCCGCAACGGTCGCGCCGCGGTTCACCTGCGCGGCCAGCGCATCCAGCGTGGCGCCATCGGTCTCGAGCTTGCCCGGGTTGTCGCGGTTCGCCGCCGGGTAGCTGCAGAGGGTGGCGTTGTTGGAAAGCGGCGTCACGCTGGCGACGCGATCGCCGGCACAGGCGGCCGCACGCAGGCGGTCCAGCCAGTCGTTGAAGGGCTCCGCATCCGAATTCAGCAACAGGACATCGCGCGCCGGATGCAGCCGCATCCCGCGATTGACGCTGCGCACGAAGCCCTGGTTGCCCGCGTTCTCCAGCAAGGTGAACAGCCCGCGCGCCGCCAGTTCGCGCAGCGCCCCGGCCAGCGCCGGCTCCGGCCCGTCGTCATGAATCACCACCAGTTCGAACGGCGTCTGCTGCGGGTAACGCAACACCGAGTGGATGCAGCGCAGCGTTTCCTCGTAGCCCTTGTAGACCGGCACGATGACGTCGACGAGTGCGCCGACCGACGAGCGTGCCGACACCTGCTGCCACTCTTCCGCGGACGGCGCCGATGTTTGCGGCACGTCGGCCGCGGTGCGCCCGGCGGCCAGCGCATCCGGATCGTGGTCCGGGTGCGCGCGCAGGAAACTGAGCCGGTCGAAATCCGCGATGGGCTGGCGCCCTTCCTTCCAGCCGTAGAGGAGGAAGTGGCGCAGCGGATCGACTTTCGCGTACTTCACGTCGCGGTACTGGTGCAGGTAGAAGCCGGCGTCGAACCAGGGGCCGGTGGACGCGCCGACATGGCGACCGACCCAGGCGTAGTGCAACAGCGAGTTCACCATCTTCGGGCACTTCGGCGAGACATGCGCGCGGTAGTGCGCCGGCTCGAACAGGCGGCGCGGCGAGCGCCCCTCGACGTCACCGAACCAGACGAAATGCTTCAGCGGCTTCATGCCCGAGGCCGCCACGTCCGGGTACTGCTGCAGGTACCACTCGGCATCGAACATGCCGGTGCGGCGCACCAGCCGGCGCATCAGCCGCAGGTAAGCGCCGCCGGCGCCGATCCGGCGCAGCAGCAGGCCCAGCATCTTCAGCAGGAACAGGACGAAGCGCCCCAACAGCGGGCGCGGGGAAAGGTTCATCGGCGCTGTGGATTCCGGTGGCAGCCCCGCCGGAACCGGGGCGCGCAGGGCGGCAGTGTAGCCACTCGCCCCCGCACCATGAACCTGCCCGCCGACCGGCCGGATGACGGCGGCGACCGGCAGGCGGCGCGGCGGCGCGCCGCGCGATCAGAAGCCGCTGACGACCTTGGCGGTGACGGCCAGCTGGTAAAGGATCTGGCTGAGGTCCTTGGCAACCTGGCGCGACTTCACGTCGATCTTCGGCAGCACCAGGACTTCGTCGCCGGAGCGCAGGCTGACATCCCGCGGCCCGGACCGGAACCAGCCCCACTTCTTCCTCACCGCCTCGAAACTGCCGTCGTTGCGCGCGATGACCACGCGCGAGACATCGGCGTTCTGCGAATAGCCGCCGGCGCGCTCGATGTAGTCGCCGAGCACGGCGTCGGCGTCGAAGGCAACCGCGTTCGGGAACAGCACCTCGCCACTGATGAGCACCAGGCCATCGTGCTTCGGCACCTTGAGCAGATCCCCGTTTTCCAGCAGGAGCTCGTCACGGGCGGACGCGCCGGCAATGTAGACCTGGCCGATCGGGTCGACGCGCCGCGCGCGATCGATCCACTTCAGCACCATCTCCGCTTCCTCGGCGCGCAGCCCGGCCTCGTCGTTGGTGCCGGAACGCGCCGTCAGTGCCGACGCCTCCAGGCTGCGCAAGGCCGTGTCGAGCAGCAAGCGCTGGCGCTCGCGCACGCTTTCGCGGAACAACTGGACGCTCCTGGTTTGCGCCTGCGGCGTGAAGCGTACCTTTTGCAGCAGGTCGCCGAGCTTGGCGCCGTAGGGCAGCACGAACTCCTGCGGACCCTCGATCTCGCCCTCGACGCGGACGGTGATGGTGCCGGGCTTGCGGTCGACGGTGAAGCTGACCTCGTCCCCGTTGCGGATCACCGCCGACGACGCTTCCGAGATCGGGAAATAGTCGACATCACGGGTGGCGCCCGAGTTGCGCGTGATGCGCACGTTGGTGACCTGCGCGCTGGGGCCGGCGAGCCGGACCAGGTTCGCGAAATCCAGGCTGTCGCCACGGAATTCGAAGCGGTTGGGATGACGCACCAGCCCGGACACTTTCACCGTCGACTGGCGTGACGACACGAAGATCACGTCGCCATCGGCAAACTGGACGAGCGGGATGCGGCCATCGAGAAGGAAGTCGTACAGGTTCACTTCGGCCCGCGTGTTGCCGGCGCGCTTCACCTGCACGCTGAGGAAGGAGCCGCGCTCGAGGTCTATGCCGCCGGCGAGGTCAAGGTAGTGCAGCAGGCTGTCCATCGACGTGCCCGAGTAGAGGCCCGGCCGGTAGACGTTGCCGCTGACGAAAACCCGCACCGGTTGCGCGGCAGCAAGGCTCGCGTAGCTGAACACATTCGCACTGAAGACACGGCGCACCGCGCGATCGATCGTCGCCTGCAACTCCTGGTTGCGCACGCCGAGCACGTTCACCGGCCCCACGTGCGGCAGGAAGATGTTGCCCTTCGGGTCGACGGTGAACAGGGTGTCGAGTTCGTAGCCGCCCCACAGGCGCACCTGCAACTGGTCGCCGGTGGCAATCACGTAGTCGGGATTGAACTGCGACGCGCCCTGTTGCGCGAAGGTGCCGGTGAACAGGCTGGAGCCGAAGGTGTCCAGCCCGCCACGCTTGCTGTAGTCGAAGGTGCTTGCGGCCGAGACGGCCGCCGCAGGCACGCTGGTTGCGGGCGCCTGTGCCGGCAGTTCCGCCGACTGCACGGCCAGCGAGGCGAGCAGTCCGGCAAGCAATGTCGTTATCTTGTTCATGGTTCAGTCCTTGTGGTCACGGATCACCGCG
>Ga0073934_10006511_pt1 | contig 16968 bp, 10 predicted proteins | sample LarsenN4metaG_FD_76834 | JGI IMG/M metagenome (GOLD analysis project Ga0073934, IMG submission 76834) | Hot spring sediment bacterial and archeal communities from British Columbia, Canada, to study Microbial Dark Matter (Phase II) - Larsen... ... | reverse complement strand
TGCCGTCGAGCCAGGCCCGCACCGCGCGCGCCTCGTCTTCGGTTACGGTTTGCATCTCCGCATAGAGCGCCGACTGGCTGAGCCGTTCCTTGAAAACTCCCGTGGGATGCAGTAGTTCGTCCGGGATGATGGCGTTGTACATCCCCATACATCCTTCGTCGAAGACGCCCATAATAGCTTTGTCGCGGCGCAATTCCCCGGCCATCATTGCGCCCGTATGTTCGGCCGCGGCAGGCAAGCGGAAGGCGCTCAACGGTTTCACGTGACTTGTGTCGTGATTCACCGGTTCACCTGCTAGCCAGCGTTTCAGCCCGTCCAGGAAGAACAGGTCGCGGAAATCCTGCGACCACAGGCTGCTGTACTTCACTCCAGCCTTGGTCAACGAGGCATTGAGGTTGAGCAGACCGACCAGTCCGGGCCACTGCCCGCTCCAGTTCGCCACTGTCAGAATGGGCCCTTTGTGCGTATACAGCCCGTGCAGGAGGTGATGGCTGTACTGCCACACGGCTTCGACCACGATGAGCGGAGCGTTTGGTGGAATGCGGCGGAATACCTGCATGCCGTATTTCTGGCTGTCGATGAATCCGTGACCCTTGGCGGCGTCGAACGGATGGCCGCGTTCCACGCTGTAGCCGAAGCCGCGCACGGCTTCCATCACGGCCTGCTCGGTTTCCAACTGAGCGGGCCAGCACTTCTGATTCGCAGCCAGGCGCAGATCGCCGTTGGCGACAATGAGGACAGGATCAGGCATGCTGCTATTAAATCAAAGCCTTGCTATTCTGAAGAAGTCCCGCCGTTTCGCGCCGCAAAGCGCACCCAAGGGCCGGTAGCTCAGCGGTAGAGCATCTGACTTTTAATCAGGTGGTCGCGGGTTCGATCCCCGCCCGGCTCACCATCTCATCCCAACGCGTTTCGGGTTGCTCACGAAGCAAGACATAGTCCTGATCAAGCGGGGCCAGCAGACCGTTCACGACCCTTGGACGGCATTCTCCGTTACACTTTCCTGATAGGACTCGACAGCACCTCTATGACTCCCATCCGCCGTGTTGCGGTATTGGGCGCGGGCACCATGGGCTCGCGCATCGCCGCTCATTTTGCTAACGCCGGCTTTCCCGCGCTGCTCCTCGATATTGTCGTACCGAATCAGCCGCAACGAAACGCAGCCGCACTCAAGGGAATCGAGACTGCCAAGAAGCAGTCCCCGGCCGGTTTCTTTACTGACTCTGCGGCCGCGCTGGTCACCCCCGGCAACTTCGAAGACGATCTCGACAAGATCCGGGACTGCGACTGGATCATTGAAGCGGTCACCGAAAACCTGGAGGTCAAGCGGGAGCTGTGGCGCAAAGTGGAAGGACTGCGGCGCCCGGAAAGCATCGTTTCGACGAACACCAGCGGGATCCCTTTAGCAAAGATCACCGAAGGCTTTTCCTACGACTTCCGGCGGCATTTCCTGGGTACGCATTTCTTCAATCCGCCGCGCTACCTGCACCTGCTCGAACTGATCCCCGGCGCGGACACGTCCAGCCAGGTGATCAAGGCGGTGCGGGAGTTCAGCGACCGAATGCTGGGCAAGGGCGTGGTGGACTGCAAGGATACACCCAACTTCATCGCCAACAGGATTGGCAGTTTCTTCGGAGCCACTGTCCACAAGATCATGCTCGAAGACGGCTACACGATCGAAGAAGTGGATGCCATCACGGGTCCCCTGATCGGGTTGCCGAATAGCGCCAGTTTCCGTTTGCTCGATATTGTCGGGCTGGATGTATGGAATTTCGTTTCGAAGAACCTGTATGACCTGGCGCCCAACGATCCGTGGCGCGAACGGTTTGTGCCGCCGCCGTTTCTGACAGCGATGATCGAACGCGGCTGGCTGGGCGAGAAGTCGGGTCAGGGGTTCTTCAAGCGTGTCGGCAAGGAGAAAGCGATCCACGCGATCGACTTGCGGACGATGGAGTATCATCCGGCGAAACGTGTGAATTTTCCGGCTGCCGAAGCAGCGAAGATGATCGACGATCTGCCCACACGGCTGCGCACGCTGGTGAGCGGCAACGATCGCGTGGGCACGTTTCTGTGGAAGCTGTACAGCGACGCGTTTCTTTATTCGGCGGAGCGCATTCCGGAAATCGCCGATCGTGTGGTGGAAGTGGATCGCGCGATGCGCTGGGGCTACGCGCACAAACTGGGGCCATTTGAGTTGTGGGATGCGCTCGGTTTTGAGGATTGCGCCCGGCGCATGGAAACCGAGGGGCGCACGCTTCCGCCGGCCATTGCCGAGATGCTGCATTCCGGAGCGAAGAGCTTCTACAAGGCTGCGGATCACGACCGCGAACCGCGCACGGTGTATTACGACCTGCGGCATGCGCGCTACGAGACCCTCGAAAAACGCCCCGGCATTCTGGTGCTGCACGAGCATAAGCGCGCACGGGGAGTAGTGAAGCAGAACGCAGGAGCCTCGTTGATCGATATCGGCGACGGGGTGTTGTGTCTGGAGTTCCACTCCAAGATGAACGCTTTGGGCGAAGACCAGATCGGGATGGTGTACGCGGGCATCGAGGAAACGGCGCGCAACTTCGAAGCGCTGGTGATCGCCAACGAGGGCGACAATTTCAGTGTCGGCGCGAATCTGGTGCTGGTGCTGCTGGCGGCGCAGGAAGGCGAGTGGGACGACTTGAACGCCGCGATTCACCGTTTCCAGCAGGCCAACATGGCGATTAAGTACGCGCCGAAGCCGGTGGTAGCCGCTCCTTTCGCGCGCGCACTGGGCGGCGGTTGCGAGATCGTGCTGCATTCGGCCCGCGCGCAGGCATCGGCCGAGTTGTATATGGGCTTGGTCGAGGTTGGGGTGGGAGTGATTCCGGGCGCAGGGGGCTGCAAAGAACTGATCGCGCGCTTGAAGGATCCGCGCAAGGTGTTCGAGTTGATCGGCATGGCCAAGGTGTCCACGTCGGCGGAAAACGCAAAAGAGCTCGGCTTGCTTGACAAGAGCGCAGGCATCACGATGAACCCGGAGAGATTGGTTCACGACGCCAAGGAAGCGGCACTGGCCCTGGTGAGTTCGTATCGCCCGGGCACGCCGCGAACCGACATCAAGGTAACGGGTGAGGGCGGCTTTGCAGCGCTAAAAATGGGCGCGTGGCTGATGCGGCAGGCAGGTTACATCTCGGATTACGACATGGTGGTAGCCGAAAGGCTGGCGCGCGTGTTGACCGGCGGCAAATTGACGGGCGAGCACCAGGTGAGCGAGCAGTACCTGCTTGACCTGGAAAGGGAAGCATTCTTGAGTCTGTGCGGCAATCCGCAGACGCAGCAGCGGATGCAGCATATGCTGAAGACAGGGAAGCCGTTGAGGAATTAGGCGTGAGGTGACAGGCGTCAGGCCTGAGGTGTCAGGAGTTGCCCGGGACCTGATGCGTGACACCTTTGAGGGAGCCAAAGATGCAAGAAGCCGTAATCATCGACTGTTTGCGTACGCCCGTGGGTAAATCCGGGCGCGGCGCGCTGAGAAGCGTTCGTCCGGACGACATGGCCGGACTTGTGATCCGCAAGTTGTTCGAAAAGTACCCGCAGGTTTCGAAAGAAGACGTGGACGATGTCATCCTCGGATGCGCCATGCCCGAAGGCGAGCAGGGGATGAATGTGGCGCGGATCGCGGCTCTGAGTGCTGGATTGCCGGACATGGTTCCGGCGGTGACGATCAACCGGTTCTGCTCGTCGGGCTTGCAGGCGATCGCAATGGCGGCGGAGAAAATCCGCGCGGGAATGGCGCAGATCGTCGTGGCGGGCGGTACGGAATCGATGAGCATGATTCCGATGTCAGGGCGCTCATTTGCTCCGAATCCGCGCCTTGTAGAAGAGCGGCCCGAGATCTACATTTCGATGGGCCTGACGGCCGAAAACCTGCAGCGGCGCTACAACATCAGCCGCGAGGATCAGGACGCATTCAGTTATCGCAGTCACCAGAATGCCCTGAAGGCGCAGGCCGAGGGGCGATTCGACGAGGAGATCGTGCCTGTCGACGTGGAAGCGACTACGCTGACCAACGGCTCGCCCAAGACTCACAAGTACACCGTGAGCAAGGACGAAGGGCCGCGGGCGGATACCTCGCTGGAGGCTTTGGCGAAGCTGAAGCCGGTGTTCCACGCGCAAGGGACGGTGACGGCAGGCAATTCGTCGCAAACCAGCGATGGGGCTGCCGCCGCGATCGTCATGTCTGAAAAGAAAGCCAGGGAACTGGGACTGAAGCCGAGAGCCCGCTTTGTCAGCTTCGCTGTGGGCGGTGTTCCACCGGAGATTATGGGCATCGGTCCCGTGGTGGCGATTCCGAAGGCGCTCGCCCTGGCCGGCTTAAAGCTCGACGACATCGGCCTGATCGAGTTGAATGAAGCGTTCGCGGTGCAGGCACTGGCGGTCATCCGCCACGGCGGACTCGACATGGAGCGCGTCAACGTCAATGGCGGCGCCGTCGCGTTGGGGCACCCGCTTGGCTGCACTGGAGCAAAGCTCACCGCGACGATCCTGCGCGAAATGGAGCGCCGCAACACCCGCTACGGCATGGTCACCATGTGCATTGGCGGAGGTCAGGGCGCCGCTGGTATTCTCGAACGAATGTAATTTTCCTGACTGGGAGGAAACGAATCATGGCAACCGCCGCGGCTCCGCACACGCTGCCCGCTACCAAGGGCGGCGCATTCCTGCTCGAATCCCGTTCGCCGCACGAGGTCTTCACCCCCGAAGACTTCACGGACGAGCATCGCGCCATAGCTCGAACGACCGAAGAGTTCTGGAACAAGGAAGTGTTTCCGCACCTGGAAGCAATCCAGCACCAGGACCACGAGCGCGCCGTCGCGATTCTGCGCAAATCCGCGGAATTGGGCTTGCCGGCGGTAGTCGTGCCTGAAGAATACGGCGGCATGGAGATGGATCTGGTTTCGGCGATGGTGGTTGCCGAGGGGCTTTCCAAAGACGGTTCCTATTCCGGGTGGCATGGAGCGCACGCCGGAATCGGCACTCTGCCGGTGTTGATGTTCGGCACGCCCGAGCAGAAAAAGAAGTATCTCTCGCGCCTGGCTTCCGTCGAACTGGTTGGCGCTTACGCATTGACCGAACCGCATGCCGGTTCGGACGCGCTGGCCGCCCGCACGCGAGCCGACCTGGCCGAGGACGGGTCGCACTACGTTCTCAACGGCAACAAGATGTGGATCACCAATGCCGGACGGGCGGACCTGTTTACCGTGTTCGCCAAGGTCGGCGGCGAGAAGTTCACGGCGTTTCTGGTGGAGCGCGCCTGGCCCGGAGTGTCGGTGGGCCAGGAAGAGAAGAAGATGGGGATCAAAGGCAGTTCCACCTGCGCTGTCTACTTCGACAACGTCAAGGTGCCTGTCGAGAACGTGCTGGGCGAGATCGGGCGCGGGCATATCATCGCGTTCAATATTCTGAACCTGGGCCGGTTGAAGTTAGGCCCGTTCGCTGTCGGCGGCTCAAAGGAAGTGCTGCGGGTTTCCGCCAAGTATGCCAATGAACGGATGGCCTTTGGTGGTCCGATCGCCCGCTTTGGCGTGATCCAGCACAAGCTGGCCGAGATGCTGATTCGCACCTTTGCCGCGGAGACGATGAGCTACCGGGTTACCGGGATGATTCAGGGCTTGCTCAGCGGCTGGGACTGGTCGCAACCGGATGCGGCGGGCACGCTGTTGAAAGCGGTGGAGGAATTCGCCGCCGAGTGCAGCTATATCAAGGTGTACGCGTCTGAGGTGTTGGATTATGTCACGGACGAAGGCGTGCAGATCCACGGCGGGTATGGCTATCACCAGGATTACGCAGTGGAGCGCGCCTATCGTGACAGCCGCATCAATCGCATCTTTGAGGGCACGAATGAAATCAACCGTCTGCTGGCCACCGGCATGCTGTTGAAGAGGGCACAGCGCGGGCAGTTGCCGCTGGTGGAAGCCGTGAAGAAGCTCCAGGCTGAGATTACCAGTGGTCCGGGACTCGCCGCTCCGGACACTCGCCCCTATGCCGAGGAAGAGCGGCTCACGTCCAACGCGAAGAAGTGCGCCTTGCTGGCGCTGGGAGCAGCGTATGTGCGGTACCGGGAAAAGATCGAGAGCGAGCAGGAAGTGATGTCTTCGATTACCGACATTGCGATGAATGCGTTCGCAATGGAGTCGGTACTGCTGCGTTGCAAGCGTCTGTCGGAGAGTTCCAAGGCCGATATCGCCTACGATGTTGCAAGCGTGTTTATCCGCGACTCGATGAATGTCTGCGAAGACGCCACCCGCAATGTGCTCGCCGCGTGCAGTGAGGGCGACATGCTGCGCACGAACATGGCTGTGCTGCGGCGCTTTGCGAAGTACGAACCTGTGGACGCGGTTGCCGCGCGGCGCCGCCTTGCCACCCGGATTCTCGCAACAGGACGCTATTTGTTCTAGCTATGGTGCTTTTCCAATGCGGCGCTGACGCGCCGCGCGGGCGGAAGCCCACCCCCAGCGCTTTGGCGGGCCGGCGTTCGTTATGACCCGGCGTCCGAGACTGATCGTCCTGGTTGGCTTGCCCGGTTCCGGCAAGTCAACCTGGGTTTCGCGGCAGGGCTACTCCGCTCTCAGTTCCGATGCGACACGCCGTTTGCTGGCGGACGACGAGGAAAGCCAGAGTCACAACCGGCGAGTGTTCCGCGTGCTGCGCTTCCTGGCGGCGGAACGGGTGCGCGCGGGCGCGCCGGTCACCTATATCGATTCGACGGCGTTGACTCCCTGGGAACGCAGATCCTGGATCCGGCTCGGGCAGTTGTTGGAAGCCGATGTGGAAGCGATCTTTTTCGATGTCCCGCTGGAGGTCTGCCTGGAGCGGAATGCGGCGCGCACGCGAGTGGTGCCGCCGGACGTGGTGCGGCAGATGGCGGGCCGGCTGGTCCCGCCGTCGCTGACCGAGGGATTTGTGCGCGTAAGCGCCGCAGCGCAGCTCTGATCGGGGCGGCTTTTCACCCACGGAAGGGGATCTTCGATCTCTGGATACCGACCTGCTCTCCCAGCACCATTCGCAACGCACGCTCAGTGACACGCGGCTCCAGAGTAGGCCCGAAGGAAACCTTGTTCACCGGGCTGTTGCCGGAAGGCGCCATCAGATCGAGTTCCACATAGGGGATCAGGTTGCCTTCCTTGGCGCGGTACTTGATCTGTCCAGCTTCCTTGCCGAACACGATCAGGCGCCATTCCGCTTCTTCCCTATAGCTCGGGTTTTTGAAGCTGACCAGGCATTCGGCGATGAAGCGGCCAAAGCGTTCCAAAGCGGTATCGAGACTTGCCGCGGCTTGTTTTGCGGCGTCGGTGCGTGCGCGGAATTGCCGCATCATGTCCTGAAGCGTCCCGCCCGCAGGTTTTGCTTTTATGATCTCCAGTCCTTCGTTCACTGCTGTTTCCTGCAAGTCGAAAAGCTGCTGGACCCAGCCTTTGATCAGGGCTTCCTGCTTCCTGGGATCGTAGATCACCCGTCGCAGCCGCACTTTCCCTCCGCCGACGCTGGACAAAATGGCTGGCTTGAACCCAAGCGCGTACCCGTCGCCCGAGCCGCCATATCCCCGCCACTGGCTGAGCAGATCTCCATTGCGGCAGAAACAGGCGATGTAGGCGCCTCCATGCTGGTCGAGGATGGAAAGCTTCCCGGTGATAGCGTCGGCGACGCGTGGTTTCGTGATCACGCGCGTAATCATCTGCCCGACGAAGCCGATGATGCCGCCTCCCGCTTTGATCTCCTTGGGCGCCTCGCTTTTTGCTTCGTACGCCTTCTTCGCCTCCGCCAGAACGCGGGCTACCAGTTCCTGCGCGTAGCGGCCCTCGGATGGATCGTTCAGATACTCGAAGTGGGTAGCCCAAAGTTTTGCCTTCTCGACGATACCCAGCAGTCCCGCCGCGGTGGTGTAGTGAAACAATGTACCCGGCGGTTTCTTGTGTAACGACTCCCAGTCGGATTCCAGCTTGTCGAAACCGCTTGTGGCGGTGGCCAGGTCTTGGGGCATCAACTAAACCTTCATGTACACCGTTTTCACTTCCAGATAAGCCTGCAAGCCGTACTCGCCCAACTCCCGTCCGATGCCGGACTGCTTGAACCCGCCGAAAGGAGCAGCGGTGTCCGTGATGCCGTAGCAATTCACCCAAACCGTGCCGGCGCGAACTCCATTCACTACAGCATGGGCCTTCTTCATGTCGCGAGTGTACACCGCCGCGGCGAGCCCGTAATCCGTATTGTTGGCGCGCCGGATCACCTCTTCGACATCGCTGAACTTAAGAATGCTCATCACCGGGCCGAAGATTTCTTCGCGCGCGATTTTCATATCATCTTCGACGTTAGTAAAGATTGTCGGTTCCACGAAGAACCCCTGCTCCCCGCAGCGGTTACCGCCGCAGGCGAGTTGTGCGCCTTCGGCCCGTCCGGACTCGATATAACTCAGGATCTTTGTGAACTGAGTCTCGTCCACTTGCGGGCCCTGTTCCGTTTTAGGGTCGAACGGGTCGCCGACGACGCGCCGCCTGGTCCTGGCTATGCTCTTCTCGACGAATTCGTCGTAGCACTTATCTTCGACAAACACGCGCGAGCCCGCGACGCAGCACTGGCCCATGTTGAAGAACAATCCGTCGTGCGCACCGGCCACAGCGCGATCGATCTCCGCGTCGGCAAAGATAATGTTGGGGCTCTTGCCGCCAAGCTCGAGCGTGACTCGCTTGAGATTGGTCCGCGCGGATGCTCCGAGAATCAAGTGGCCGACCTCGGTCGAGCCAGTGAAGGCGACCTTGTCAACCCCGGCGTGCTCTGCGATGGCCGCACCGGCTGTTTCGCCATATCCCGGAAGGATGTTTACGACTCCGGGCGGGAATCCGGCTTCCACGATGAGTTCGCCGACGCGCAGTGCGCTAAGAGGGGTCTGCTCAGCCGGTTTCAGGACAACCGTACATCCAGCGGCGAGAGCCGGGGCGAGTTTCCATGCCTGCATCAGGATTGGGAAGTTCCAGGGAATGATCTGGCCGACGACGCCCACCGGTTCGTTGCGCGTGTAACAGAAGTAGGGCCCGCTGACCGGAATGGTGTTGCCCTGGATCTTGTCGGCCCAACCGGCGAAATAGCGGTAGCAGGCTACAGCGAGGGGAAGATCGACTTTGCGCGATTCGCTGATCGGCTTACCGTTATTGAGGGTTTCCAGGGCAGCCAGTTCGTCGATGTTCTGTTCGATGAGATCGGCCAAGCGGTTCAGCAGAACGCCCCGTCCGGCGGCCGGAATGCGGCGCCACGGGCCGCCTTCAAATGCTGCCCGTGCGGCGCTGACGGCGGCGTCTACGTCCGCGGAACCGGCCTCGGCCACCTGGCAGATTTCCTGGCCGAGGGCCGGATTGCAGGCGGGGAACGTACGGCCTTCCCTGCTGTCTACAAATTGGTTGTTTATGAGGAGCTTAGTGGCCCGAACGCCCACGCCCGGATGAGAATCGCTGATCATAGCCATGGTTGAAATTACCTCCCGCCGATAGAGCCACCGCGCACGTCTGACGGTTCAACATTAGCAGAGGCACTGCGGGGATGGCGTGATAAACTGAAGAGGTCGCAAGCGCGTGGGCGGCTAGCTCAGTTGGGAGAGCACCTCGTTCGCAACGAGGGGGTCGTGGGTTCGAGTCCCATGCCGTCCACCAGGCTTCTCCAGCCTGGCATGCGCGCTCAAGCAGGATCAGGCGGTTTTCTAAGGTGCAAGATGTCCGGCTTTCCTGACCTTGCACCTTAGTACTCGGTTGTAGAGGTACCAAACCGATCAAAGTTACTTGTAGGCCTCTCGGAGCCTCTGTTGTACTCCTGTTGCTTATTAATAATGCCCAACTGTGGGCATTCTTGCGGAGGAGACTGCATCCAACGCCGACTACGCTTCCGACACGACCGCGGCGACGGTGACTGCGAAACTGGACATTACCGATAGCAGTGTCTCCTTCCCGTCAAGCCTTACCAAGAACATCACGATTCAACTGGAGACCGGAGGAATCGCTACAGCCGCTCCTCCGGGCGGACTCGCGGTGAATCTGGTCTCCGCCAACACCGCCTGCGTCACGCCCGTTGCGACGCCGGTGACGATTGGTGCGGGTCTCGTTACCGTTGTAGCGACGCTGCAGTACGGCGGGACAGCGACGCTGCCTTGCACTACGACCGTTACGGCTTCCGGACCGGCTGGTGTTGTTACGGACAATGTCAGCGTCACTGTGAATCCAACTCCCGGTATCACAGGAACAGGGACTATTCGCGTGGGCGCGGGGCTCATGGAGAGCGGCAGCGCCACGCTCGGGTTCACGCTGCATGGCGGCGTCACCGTTCGCGTTGAGTCGTTGAATCCGACTGTGGTTCAGGTGGCGCCCAACGCCACCACGAACGGATCTACATTCGTCGACTTCAACCTGCTGAACGGCGAAGGGAGCGTCAGCTACTACTTCCATTGCCTGGGAGGAACGGCGGGGCAATCGGGGACTATTCAGGTGAGTGCTCCCGGCTTCCTTACTCGAACCCATATCGTGAACTGCGTCGAGCCTCTGATCCGGTTCATAGACCTGGCTGCTTCCTACAATGCATTCGCCGCAGACACCCTATTCCGTTTGCAGACGGGTGTGAACTCGGTGTCCGGGACTGCGATTAATGTTCAGCAGAACTTGCGTTTCGGCGGACCGGACCTGGTTGCCACGATGACCACTTCCGATGCCGGAATCGCACGCTTGAAGGGACCCGGCGGACAGGTTGGCGCCAGCGTCGACATCACAATTCCAGCCGGATCAGGCCTCACCCCCAGCAGCGCCGTGAACGGGCTGTCGTTCGACCCGGTTGCGGTGGGAACGGTGACGCTGAGCCTTTCGGCGCCCGGATTCACCACGGCTTCGAATAACGCTACGCCGAACATTACCATCACGCCGAATACGATTACCATGCCTGGCCTGATTCGAATCGGCGCAGGCATGATGGACAGCACAACAGCGATCCTGAGCGCCACCGGTCACGGCGGCGTCACCGCGCACTTGGAATCGGACAATGCGGCAGTGTTGTTTGCGCCTAACCTGACAACCACGCCCACCACCACACTCGATATCAATGTGCCCAACGGCTCCAGCTCGGTCTCCTATGTGCTGCATTGCACGGAGTCTGCGGCGGGGCAAGCCGCGACGATCACACTCACGGTTCCAGGGTTTGTCACGAACACTCACACTGTAAACTGCGTGACGCCGCTGGTCCGCTTCATCGACCTCGCCGCAAGCTACAACACGTTGAACCCCGATGTGCCCTTCCGGGTGCAGACCGGGATCAGCACTGTTGGTACAACTGCGCTCAACGTGCAGCAGTCGATCCGTTTCGGCGGCGTGCCGTTGACTGCAACTGTTACGTCCGATGCGCCGGCTGTGGCGCAGTTGAAGGGACCGGGAGGACAGGTGGGAGCAAGCGTCACGATCACTGTCCCGGTGGGTTCCGGTCTGGTTTCGGGTCTCTCTTTTGACCCGCTGTCGGTGGGCTCGGTGAGCGTCAGTATCTCGGCGCCACCGTTCACCACTGCGTCGAATAGCTCCGCGATGCCAATCACGATCAGTGGGCCGACCATCACTACCTTCGCGGCGAACGTCGGCGCCGGCATGATGGACAATCACAGCGCTAGTTTGGGTGCGTCAGCCCATGGCGGCGTGACGGTTCGCGTTGAGTCCGACAACGCTAATGTACTCATCGCCCCAAACACTAGCACCACGCCGGCATCGTTCCTCGATGTTGCTGTTGGAAACGGCAGCGTAAATGTTCCCTACGTGTTGCATTGTCTCGAAGGCGCCGCCGGCACAACCGCGACCATTACGGTGAGTTCGCCGCTGTTTACCACGGCGACTCATAGTGTCACTTGCAGGACCCCCCTGGTTCGGATCATCGACACTGCGGGTTCCTACACAAGCTTCTCGCCCGATGTGGCGTTCCGCGTTCAGCTCGGAATCTCCACGCTAGGCGGCACCGCCCTCAGCGTTCAGCAATCGCTGCGGTTTGGCAGCCCGGGCGTTACAGTCACAGTGACGACCGATGCCCCATCCGTGCTTCAGCTTAAGGGACCCGGAGGACAGGTTGGCGCCAGCGTGACGCTTTCCATACCGGCGGGCGTCGGCCTTGCCAGCGGATTGTCGCTCGATCCGCTGTCCTCGGGAACGGCGAACTTGAGCTTTTCGGCTCCGCCCCTCGCCAATGCATCCAACCCCTCTGCCCTGGCCATCACCATAAACACCCCGGGGATCAGCCCGCCGGGAACACTGACGATCGGCGCCGGGTTGATGGCTGAGTCGGCCGCATTCCTCGGAGCAAGCGCTCATGGCGGTGTCACAGTGAGAGTTACCTCGTCCAACCCGAGTGTGGCTCTTGTCTCGGCGAATACTTCCACGGCGGGAGCCGCTTTCGTCGATATCCCTGTAGCGAACGGCTCAACATCCATCCCATTTGTAGTTCACGGCGTGGAGGGTGCCGCCGGCAACACAATCAGCCTGACCTTTGAAGCGCCGGGCTTCACCTCGGCCTCGTCTTCCGTCAACATCGTGCAGCCCGGAATCCGCGTGGTCGATATCACCAGTAGCAGCACCTTCTCCGCTGGTGCGGCGAACGTGAACTTCCGTATACAAATAGGGCTTCCAAACACGACCTTCACCGCCCTTACAACGCAACAGGGCGTCCGCGCCGGTCAGTCCCTGTCCGTCACGGTCACAAGCTCGAACGGAGCGGTGGCTGACCTGGTGGTCACGGGAACAACGGCTGCAACGGTGAACCTGACCATGGGTTCGAACGTGGGCATCACCAACTCGGGAGTTGCTGCGGGCGGCGTGGCGCTGGATCCGAAGGCTCCAGGCACCACCACAATCACTCCGTCCGCAAGCGGGTTCATCACGGTAACGGCGCCAACGGTTACCATCACGCCGTAACGCGCACCCGGCTTCGCCGCTTCAACGGCTCCAGACTTTGGCGATAGAGAATTGCCAGAAGTTGTTGTCCGGAATCGAGGGCTGCAATCCGAGTTGCCTGCGGATGCCGCCCTCCACCCGGGTCCCGCCGCGAAACGTGATCGCGACCAGTGTCTGGTAGCGGATCACCCGGTGTCCGTTTGTTCCGTAGAACTCCCAGGAATAGGTATGAGCTGGGCCGTGGCGGAAGGTAACGCTCACCCGTTCGCTCTTATGCAAGACATGCTCCACCCAAACTTGGGTGTGCAACAGCGATCCTTTGGGCAGCGGGCTTTTCAGGAGCGTCCAGGAATCGCTGGTCGCGATGACGCCGAGACGCCGCGGGAGCGCGGCGCGGTAGATCAACGCCTCATGCGTCAGCCAGTCGTTGGTCCCGGTTTTGACATTGGCGAATTTCCAGTGCTGAAACCCAAACAGAGCGGCGAGTTGCTGCCGCCCTTGCTCCCATACAGGACGCCGGTACTCAACGTTGGCCTGCCAGTCGCTGCGTCGCGGATCGAGTCCGAGCGATTCGGACAGGCACACGTACACTGAGTCGCCCTGGCTCCAGGCGTTCGTGAGGCCGGACTCAATGCGCGACTGCCAGGCCGGTCCATTCCCGAAGGCGCCGCCCAGCGTCAGTTGGAACGTGTCGGCGAGGCCGGTGACCAGCGTGGTGGTCCATCGCGCCGGCGGCTTTGGCGGGGCCCCCTGGGTAGGCATGCTGACGGCGACAACGAGCACGCCAATACGCTGCAAAGCAGTATTCAAGACATAATTATCTCAATATTCGTGCGCGGCTAGCGCTTCCCCGGGTAATGCGGCGAAAAACGCTGCGCCTCCGGCCGTAAACCGAGCCGGCCTTGGACCACCCATGGTTCGCCTCGCTCCGCCAGGTGCTGCACCATCCGAGCCCGCCAGCGGCGCAGTTCCGGGCTGCGCGCGGCGTCCGAACTGAGGTTGCGCGTTTCCTGCGGGTCCTGCGCCAGGTCGAAGAACTGTTCCTCGCCGGTTGGAGCGTGGAATATGTACTTGCGCAGGCCGTCAGTGAGCGCATTCCAGTGATTCGCGGGGCTATAGCAGACGTCGTGTTCCAAGTCGATATACTCGCGCCAGTCCGGTTTCTGGTTTCGAAGTAACTCAAGCACGCTTCGGCCATCCATGCCATCCGGGATGGCCGCGCCGGCGGCATCGAGCAATGTTGGCAGGACATCGCGGATCTCTACCGGGTGATTCAGAGTTTGACCGCCACGGAATCCGGCAACAAAGCCGCGCGGGGGACGCACGACGAAGGGAATTCGCGCGGACGATTCGTACGCGTACGATTTGCGCCACAGGTTGTGATCGCCGAGCATGTCGCCATGATCTGAGATCATCACGATGAGAGTGTCGTCCAGCATGCGCTTCCGCTGCAGCGCGTCCAGAATCCGGCCAATCTGATCATCTACCTGCGTAACGACCCCGTAGTAGCCTTGCCGGGAGCTGCGCACTGTTTCTGCGCTCAACTCGCCGTGCCAGAGTTCGTTGCTTGCGTCGCTGCGTCTGGAATAGCGCCCGCACCAGTCGCCTTTCACCGCCGCCGGGATGCTTGCATCGCGGTATTGTCGTAGAAAGCGCTCGGGCGGATCGTAGGGGCTGTGCGGGCGGATGAACGAGACCTTCAGAAAGAACGGCTCAGGTTGTGAATAGCCGTGAATGAAGCGCACGGCTGTCTCGCCGGTCCACACCGTCGGGTGGAGTGCTTCCGGCAGCGCGTATGCTTTGGCCCGGTGATCGTTCCAACTCAGTCCGGTTGCATAGGGATTCGCTCCCGGCATCTGCGATTGGAACCAACTCTCGTAATCGCTCATGTCGCGCCAGGCGTGCGGGACCTTGCGCTCCCGCAGGTCGAAGTGCGGAATCGGACTGTGCTCGTCGAGAATTGTCTGGTGGAAGCCGTGCAGATTGCGCATCGGGGTCCAGTGCATCTTGCCGATGCCGGTGGTGTAGTAACCCGCATGACGCAGCATTCGCGGCATCTCCCTGGGGTAACTCTCTGCCACGGCAGCGTAGCCCAGCATGCCATGCCGCCATGGCGACTGGCCGGTCAACAGGGCCGCGCGTGCCGGAGTGCAGGTAGGTGTGGTCGAATAGGCATTTCGAAAGAGTGCGCCCTCTTTTGCGATGTGATCGAGATGCGGTGTTTTGATGACACGATTGCCGGCCGCACCGATACAGTCGGCGCGATGCTGATCGGTCATCAGCAACAGGATATTCGGCTGTTTTTGAGTTGCGGCGCCGTGTGAGCGGAGAAAGCCAGGAGCGGCACATGCGCCAGTACGCAACATTTCCCGGCGGCTGACGCGAAGAGCCATGATCCGCATTCTATCTAGGCTCGTAGAAGCTGAGCGAATTGTCTCCCTGGCTTACAATTCGGACCCGGCGGATCGCTCCGTAGCGGTCTTTCAGGTGATGCGTAAAGCGCGACGCATGCTGGACGATCACCATCGGCCGCGGGGCGGCGCCGAGCGCTTCCAGGCAGAGACGGTACTGGTCTTCGCGCGGGTAAGGCGGATCGAGGAACACGATGTCGGCGCCGAACTTCGCGATCACGGGGGCGGCATTGCCCGGATGCACTTCGCAGCGAGCCCCAATCTCGAGATCGATCACGTTTTGTTCGAGGCAACGTAGGGCCGCCCGGCTCTTCTCCAGGAAAATCGCATAGCGCGCACCGCGGCTGAGCGCTTCAATGCCGACCGAACCGCAACCTGCGTAAGCATCCAGAAACACGACACCTTCGATGCGCGGCGCGAGGATGTTGAAAAGCGACTCGCGCAGGCGATCCGGTGTTGGCCGTACGTTGTCGCCGGGAGGCGCTTTCAAGCGCCGGCTGCGAAACTCTCCACCAATGACTCTCAACTTGCTCCTATCCCACCAGGGCCAGTCCGTAACGGCTCTGCCAGTGTTCTCTCAAGTACCTGGTCGCTGCGGCCAGTTCCTGCTCAGAAGGCGGGTTCTCGACGAACGCCGCAGCTTCGTTGCGCGCCAATTCCAATAACTCCTGGTCGCGAAGCAGGTTGCCGATGCGGAACGTTGGCAGCCCCGATTGGCGCGTCCCCAGGAACTCACCAGGCCCGCGGAGCCGCAGATCCATCTCCGCAATATGAAAACCATCTGTCGAATCGACCAGCGTGCGAATCCGCTCGGCCGCTGTGTCGTTCAGGCGCTCGGTGACCAGGATGCAATAGCTTTGCTCGCCGCCTCTTCCCACTCGCCCGCGTAACTGGTGAATCTGGGCGAGTCCGAACCGCTCGGCATGTTCTATGACCATTACAGTTGCGTTCGGAACATCGACGCCGACTTCGATCACCGTGGTCGAAACCAGTACCTGGACTTCGCCCCGTTTGAATGAGTCCATCACGGTTTCCTTCTGCTCAGCGGGCAGTTTGCCGTGCAGCAGGCCGACTTTGAGTGAAGGGAAGACGCGCTGAGAGAGTTCCTGATAGGCCTTTTGAGCGGCCTTCATCGCCTGTGTTTCAGATTCCTCAATGGCCGGGTAAACAATGTACGCCTGCCTGCCGCTGTCGACCTCGCGCTTGACAAAGCTGTAGACCCATTCGACCTGATCGGTGGTCTTGTGTATGGTCTGGATCGGCTTCCGTCCAGGCGGCAGTTCGTCGATGACGCTGGTGTCCAGATCACCGTAGATGGTCATCGCCAGGGTGCGCGGAATCGGAGTCGCCGTCATCACCAGAACGTCGGGAGAAACGCCCTTCTGCTGTAGCGCCCTGCGCTGCAAGACTCCGAAGCGGTGCTGCTCGTCGACAATGGCGAGCCCGAGTTTGTGGAAAACCACGTTCTCCTCGAGCAGCGCGTGGGTGCCAATCAGCACGTTGACAAAACCTATCTCTACGGCGCGCTTAACAACTTCTTTTTCTTTCTTCGTGCTGGATCCTGTGAGCAGAGCCACTTGATAATTCAGTGGCGCGAATACCCGGCTGAGGTTGAAGTAGTGCTGCTGCGCCAG
>Ga0073934_10006510_pt1 | contig 16970 bp, 14 predicted proteins | sample LarsenN4metaG_FD_76834 | JGI IMG/M metagenome (GOLD analysis project Ga0073934, IMG submission 76834) | Hot spring sediment bacterial and archeal communities from British Columbia, Canada, to study Microbial Dark Matter (Phase II) - Larsen... ... | reverse complement strand
GGGTCCGCGCACTCGCAGGCTCCTTTCAGAGTCGGTGCGAGCATGGTAGTACGGCGGGATCGATCTGTCGATGCCCCGCGAGTCACTTTTTCAGCACCCTGCTAGGATCGAGAACGTCACGCCAAGGCGCCGGGTGAACTCACCTACGGCGCCACGCTTCCCCCCCCATTCGCGCCGCCGGCGGGCTCTGCCTGTCTCGCCTGTCCGAACGGCGGCAACTGCGCTCCGTCAGTGGAGCGTGGCGTTCGAACACAAAGGAGGCATCGCTCATGACACGATTGCTGCTTCTCGTTGGCCTGGGCGCGGCGCTCGGGTACACATCCACTGCGGCGCAGAGCGCGTCGACAGAGGCAAAGGACAAGGACACGATCACCGTGACCGGCTGTCTGCAGGCTGGCAGTACATCCGACACCTTCACCCTGTCGAATGCGACCGAGGCGTCGGCCGCCTCGAGCCCCACGGGGACGTCCGGCTCCTCGACGACCGGCTCGCCGGGCGCCAGCGGATCCTCCCGCAGCGCGAGCTCGAAGTACGAGCTGACCGCGAGCGGAACCGTCGACCTGAAGCCCCACGTGGGCCACAAAGTCGAAATCACCGGCACGCCTGACAAGAGCGCCGTCGGGACGAGCGGCTCCTCGTCGTCCACGACGACCGGCGCCGGCTCGAGCGCTGCCGAGACGAAGAAGCTGAAGGTGACGGCGGTGAAGCACCTGGCCGCCTCCTGCTCGTAGAGGCGGTCACGCCACATGGCACGGGGCGGGATGCCATCCCACCCTGTGTCTCACTCGCGGGCTACGGCTTCCGTGGAGGGTATCCGGCCCAGACCGGTTTGCACCCCGGTCCGCGCGGGTCGAGGCACCTGGGCGACTCGATCACGTGACCCGAGTAGCCAGGCTGGTATTTCAGCGGCGGCACGGTGCCGGGCTCGACGTGCCCGTTGCCCGCCGCGTTTGCATAGTGCTCGAAGGCATACGCCATTGCTACCAGCCTTGCGTCATCCCAGGCGCGTCCGAGCAGCTGAAGATTGATTGGCTGCCCGTGGTCGTTGTAGCCGGCTGGAAAGACGACCGTCGGAATCCCGTTTGCCGCCGACGGCGTATCGCGCCGGCCGAACGCCGCCTTGTTGCCACCGCCGTCGTTCAGGCTGATATCGCTCAGCAGCCCCGGGTACACCACCGCATCGACGCCCAGACCGTCCGCGCCGGCGGTGTCCATCCAGATTTTTGCCGTCGCCTGGCGGCCGGTGCGATAGTCGCGGAACGCCTGAATCTGGGCCGGCGTCAGGCGCGGCGCCACCGCCGAGGGCTGGCAGCCCGGCGAGCTCGGATCGGCCCGCACGTACAGAATCTTCTTCTGCGAGCAGTTCACGTCCACCGCCGTGAAGATTGAAAAGCCCTGCGCGGCAAGCTCCGGGTGCCGATCGATGTACTGCATCCAGCCCTCCGAACGGATGTCGCCCGCAGGCGGAGCCGGCGCGGGAGGCGTATCGGTGCCGCCGACGGTGGCGCCGATCTCGACAATCGTGGCACCCGCTTCGACGAAATACTTCAGCGCGGCCTTCGATGCCTCGATCGTCCCGGTGGTCCCGAGCGGATCGATCCAGGCCGACGGGACGTAGCCGATACGCTTGCCTTTCAGGGCGTTCACATCGAGCACCGACCGCCAATCCTCGGGAATGCGATCGTCGGCGGGCGCGGTCGCCGGATCCTCCGGGTCGGTTCCCGCGACCACGTTCAGCATGTCGGCAAGGTCCGAGACCGACCGCGTGATCGCGCCGCCGAAATCCGTGAGCCAGACGAGCGGCATGACACCCGTTCCGCTCTGCAAGCCGTCGGTCCCGCGGAGCGTGACCAGGCTGGCCGCGCTGGCCGGACCGTAGAGCGTATCGCCGGTCTGCGATCCGAGCGCCGCGGCGGCCATGCTCCCGGCAACGGCAACAGCCGAACCGCCGCTCGAGGCGATCGGCGACTTCGAGGGGTTGAAGATGTTCCACACCTGACCCCACGCGTCGTTCGAGTAGTGCCCGCTCGTCGCGTACTCCTCAAGCGCCGCCTTGCCGATGAGAACCGCGCCTGCCTCCCGCAGACGAGCGACTTGAAACGCGTCTCGCGCCGGCAGGAACCCTTCGAACGTCATGCTGCCGTTCGTGGTCGGCATGTCGTACGTATCGAACAGGTTCTTGATCGCGATGGGAATGCCGAGCAGCGGACCCCTGCGTCCGGCCGCCCGGGCCTCGTCCGCGGCCCTGGCCTGGGCCATCGCGTCGACGGCCACGTGCTCGTAGGCGTTGAACCCGAACTGCCCGCGGTCGTACACGGCGATGCGATCGAGGTACGCTCGTGTGATCTGCCGGGACGTGGTGACGCCCGCCTCCATGTCGGCCCGCAGCTGCGCGATCGTCTTGCCGACCACATCGTACGGCGAGGCGGTGATCGCCTTTCTTGCCGCCGGCGCCGGGGCCTGCATCACGGCGCCCGCCTTCGCGCACGCGTCGTGGCTGAGTCCGTCAGTCGCCGTGGAGAGATCGAAGTTGTGGATCGAGCAGATCTCGGCGGCCGTCAGGCCGCTGACGTCCGGCGCCTGTGCGAGCGCGCCAGCCGTCGCTTCGACCGCGGCACGCACGCCGGCCGATGTCGCCGCCGTGACCATCGGCCCGAGCACGACGAAGTGAAGCAGCGACTTCGTCGTGCCCGGAGCGAGCGTGAGCCTGTTCACATACGCCTGGAAGTTCCCCTCGTGCCCGCCGTACACCAGCGGGTTGTTGAACGTATCGAACAGCCAGTTGCCGGCAAACGTGATCGCGCCGTCGAATGGCAGGTCGGGCGTGCTCGGCGTCCCAAGCACGGTCACCTGAGGACCTCCGACCGGAGTGTCGCCCGAAAGCGGCGTGGCAACCTCGACCCACGCGTCGGCGGCGCTGACGGTTGCATCACCGCTCGACGTGGCAACGATGGCGCTCGAGTTCGCGCCTGCCGGGCCGATGCCTGACTGGCCGCCGAACGCCACTCTGATCGTGAGCGGCGCTTTCGTGGTGTTCGTGAAGCTGTCGAGCCACCGCCCCCAGTTGGCGCCGCGGTTGATGTACACGGAGCGCGAGATGCGGACGCCGCCGAGATCGATCGACTGCGTGGTGGTGAATCGATCGACGCCGTCGAATCGCAAACCGAAGCCCCGCAGCAGCTCGCCGTTGAACCGCGGCGCGGGCTCGAGCTCCACGAGCACCTTGATGCCCCCGAAGCCGTTGATGGTCGTGCTGTAGGCCCCGCTCACCCACGGAGCGACCTGCGTAGCCCGTATGCTTCCCGTATCGACGCGCGGCGGCGCGGCATCCTGAATGCCCCAGTACGTGCCGCTGGCATCCAGCACGTCGTGGAACGCCGATACCGACCGAGTCAGCGCGAGCGCGACGAGCGCGGCGGCAAGGAAGAAGATGCAGACTCGGCGTGCAAACGCCTGGCTCTCCATGGACTCCTCCCCGGGAATTGACGTGACTGTGGATACGACCGAGGCCCTGCGGCGTACGCGAGCTCCGGCGGGCGTGGCGGAAGCAGGAGCCCGAACCGCGGCGGCGATACTACCGGCGCGTCTCACCGGGCGCAACAGCCTGGCAGCCGATCTTGCGCAGCTTCTCGAGGCCGTACGTCACGTAAGGTCCACGGAAATCGCGCCCTGCATACGGCTGAGTTGCGCCCCTGTGGCCGAGCCACGATAGCCTTCGAGGGACTCGTTGTTGGTACCGGCTTCACACGGTCAAACCGCCGGATCCGGACGCGCTGACTGCGCAATCGCGCAGCTGAGCGAGGGGGCCGCCTGAGACCCCGCTCAGCAGGGTTCCAGCTCGAAGAACGGCTGCGATGCCTCTTCGGGGCAGTCGAGGTCTGCGGCCAGCGCGGCGAGCACGAGCCGCCCTTTGTACAAACTGTGCGGGTACTCCGGCTCGAACTCGCCGTGCGCCGCCGCTCGCTCGCCGAGGACCCGGGCGCGGGCGAGCCACCCGCGATCGCCGGTGGCGCGATGGAGCGAGAGGAGCGCGTACGCGCGCCCGGCCAGCCCGCAGCAGAGCGTTCCGGCCCCGTCGGGGGCGTCCCACACGTCCCATCCGGCGCCAATCGCCAGGTCGAGACAGGACGGATCGCCCAGCAGGCGATGGGCCAGCGTCCAGAGATGCACGTGCCCCGCGGTCCCGTTGCACCAGCCGGACATGTACGCCGCGTCGGTCCCGACCGCCAGAGCCCAGGGCCAGGTCAGTCCCCGCCCCCACGGCTCGGCGAGCACGGCCAGCTCGCGCAGGCGTCGAAGCGCCCCTTCCGGCGCATCCGTCCGCGAGATGTCGCACCAGAGGAGCGTCGCGTACACGAATCCGGCCCATCCGTGCGCGATGCCGAGGTTGTCGATGTCGCTCGCGGCAATCGCCGGCTTCGAGTCGAGCGTGTCCCAGAGCCGTGCGACACGGCTCGCGGCAAGCTGTCGGAGCGCTCGCACCAGCTCGCGATCGTGCGACGCGGTGGGCAGCAGCTGCGCCGCGCCCAGAATCGTGCTCGCGTCGCCGAGCGTCAGATCGAGCCCCGCGGTTCGTCCACCGGCCGCCGCCACGAAGGCGGCGACCGCTCGCGCGTGGCCCACCGGATCGCCCGCCGCGTGGGACACGAGGGCACGAACGAGATCGACGCCGCTGGCAGTATGCAGCGGAGACGCTTCTCCCACGGTCGAGGGCGAGATCTCGCCGCCCGCGGTCACGAAGGCGTTCGGATCGTGTCGTGCAATCGAGTCGGCTCGACGGGCCCACGCGTCGGCTCGGGCGAGCAACGCCGGATCCTGGCGCCTTCGAGCGAGGCGCTGGACGATCAGTGCGATGCCGGCAGCGCCGTAGTTGACGGAGGCGGAGGGCCCCGGCGAAAGGCCGCCCGTAAACCACGGGCCGTCCAGCGCCGTCCGCTCGAGGATCTCGTCGGTAGCTCGATCCAGCGCGGCCCGGCCCGACGGCCACTCCGGACGCGCCGCCGCGTGCACCGCGGCTAATGCCGGCGGAGGCTCGAGTCGCTCCAGAGCGTCGGCGAATTCCGAAGTCGTGGGAAAGCGCGCCGCCGGATCTTTCGCAAGGGCGCGGAACAGAGTGGCCTCGAGAGCAGGACAGTCGAGCCCGCGCTCGGCGAGCGGCACCGGAGCGGCGTCGACAATCTGCCGCATCAGCTCGAGGCGCCCGAGGCTGAACTCGAGGTAGTGCATCCCGGTCAGCAGGTAGTACAGCAGCGCAGCCACGGAGTACTGCTCGCCCAGTAGCGTGGGTGGCGGCATCGGCGCTTCCTCGAGGGCGCAGCGCGCCGCTTCGGGCTCGAAGAAGAACGCCACGCCTCCGCGCGGAAGCACCACTTCCGACGCCAGCCAGCGCGCCATCCCGAAGTCGATGAGGCGCACGCGGCCGTCGTCCACGAGCACGTTGCGCGGGTGGACGTCGCCATGGCACACGCCCCGCTCGTGCAGCGCCGCGTAGGCGCGTGCGATCCGGCCGACGAGGCGCACGCGACTGCGGATCGAAGCCTCATCCGAAGACCGAATCTCCGCCGCGGCGATCTCCGCTTCGAGTCCCCGGCAGTGCTCCAGGAGCAGAAAGCGACGTCCGCCGTGCTCGCCCGCGCGAATCAGCCGAGGAGCCACCGTTCCATTCACGTGCTCGAGAACCTGCGCCTCGCGCTCGAACAAGGCGGCCACGCGCGGGTGACCGGACCGCTCGATCTTCAGGACGCACGGCCCCCACTCCGGATCCCGCGCCAGATAGAGCTCCGTGTCTTCGACGAGGTGAAGGAGCCGCAGGACCTCGGCCTCTGCCACGCGGTCGCCGCGGGCGTGCAGCGGTTTGACGGCATCCGCCTCCTGAGAGGCATCCGCCTCGCCCTGCGGGCGGATGAAATCCTGCTCCATCAGCCGCCGGACGAGGCGATAAGCATCTTCGAGGACCGCCGATCCATCGAGACCCCGCGCCTTGCTGAAGAGCACGACGGCCTCGACGATGGTGCGGGGCTTTCTGAACTGTTCCACGAGCGCCGCAGCAGCCGGGTCGATGACCGTCGACGTGCTGCGGGAGTGCGGACGCGAGATCGCGAAGTCCTGCTCGCCGCAGTCGATGCTCCGGCGCGTCTGCTCGTCGAGCTTCGAGACCGGGATGATGAGGACGTCGTTCCTCAACGCGAGCGGCGCGGTGATATCCATGTCGTGCCTCGCTTCCGGGCAGCCGGGGCCGTCAGGCGACGCCGGCCCGCGCGTCGTGCCAGAGCCGCTGCTCGGGCATCCACCGTTCCACGTCTACTCCCTCGAGCGCGAGACGGGTGAGGGCGAACCGCGCCGCGCCGGGCGCACCGGGCTCTCGCCGCGCGTGCACCAACCCGCCCGCCAGCGTGGAGGTCACCCATCCGCGCCAGCTCTGCTGCGGCAGCCAGGAGAGCGGGCGCTCGCGGGGTGGGGGATCGACGCCCCACGACAGCAGTCCGTCCGGGTCAATCGACGCCGTGAACGGCACACCCTGGGCGGAGGCGCCACGCAGTCGCTCCCGCAGCGCCTCGGCAACCGCCGCCAACGCCGGCGCATCGTCGAAGTACGCGACAAGCTTGTCCGGGCGCAGCAGTCCCGCCGCGCTTCCGGCCAGCTTGAAGTGGCGAACGCGATGGCGCTCGAGCGTCTCGCGAAGCGCGCGGCAGGCGTCCGGCAGCGCATCCATCCCCGGACTGACATACAGCTTGTACGTAGGGCCATCCGGCGGCCGCGAGCGGCCGGCAGGACGGTAGCCCGAACGGCGGGAGAGACTGATCCAGTCACCGCCGTGTCCGCCGGTGACGGCCCACTCGCGCACCCGGAGCGTGCCGTCGTCGCCTACCAGCGCGAGGATGGCCGATGCATCGGGGTAGCGCCGCGAATGCGACGCGGAGAACGGCAGCCGGTTGTACGCGTAGAGCCAGCGGGCGAGCGTCTCACGATCGTCTGCATCGAGAGCCACCGCGGCGGAGATCGCGTCGAGCGAGATCTGCGCGAGCCGGCCCGACGCGCCGGTCTTCTCGGCGGTCCGGACCAGGCGGGTTGCCGCCGGTCCGGACACGAACTCCGCGCCTTCCTGGACCTCCAGCACGCGGTCGAGCACCAGCTGGGCGATCCCACGTGCGGATGGGTCGCGCTCCAGCGCGTACGACGGGAGCGGCCCCGGTTCGCGCAGCGTCAGGATGAGCAGCGCCGTCTCGCGATCGACCGCGCGCACGGGCAGGTGGGACGCGCCGCCATCGTGCCGTGGACGCAGAATGCCGTAGAAGTCCGGCTCGCGCCGGAGCTCGGCGAGCACACTGCGCTCGTGCTCCGTCAGACGGTCGAAGAGCACGAGCTCGTAGTCCGGGCTGGCACGAAGGCAGCGCACCGACAGGGGGTTCACTTCTTCCCGCCCCCCGATTCCTTGCGCCGAGCCTGAATCTCCTTCAGAGCCGATTCGAGCTTCGTCTCCAGATCCGCAAGCTCCTCCGGCGTTTCCGTCGGCATGTCGAGCCCCTTCTGCTCGAACTCGCCCAGGGCGCGCATCACCTGTTCGAGCTGCTCGCGCAGCACCCGGATTTCGGCCACCTCGTTGATGACCAGCACCTCCGGGTTGATCACGCGCGTGATTGGATCGTCCTCGAGCAGCGTGACGCCGATGCAGCCGCCCGGTCTGGTGTCGAACTCGCACGCCACGGTGAAGCCCGGGCAGCGGGTGTTGAACGGGCATGCGGAGATGGCCGCCACGCACGTCAAGTACCCCGGGCAGGCCGAGAGCGCGCCGCACGGGCTCAGGATGCCGCACGGCGTCAGGTACCGGCACGTCAGGTACGGGCAGGGGGTGAGGTATCCACACGGCGTGAGGAACCTGCAGCTCAGCCAGCGGTAGCAGAGGATCGTCGGCCGGAAACAGATACGCGTCCCGAGGAAACACCGGCGCAGCTCCGGCAGATCCCCTTCTCTGGGGATGATGGAAATGGCGAGGTCCTTCGTTCTAAACACCTGTGCCTCCCTTCCGGGCACGCATCTCGAGCGGGAACTGCCGTCGCCGATGGAGCGGATGCGCGCGAACGGGATTCTTTTGAGATCACGCGCGGGCGGCAATCGTCCGGTCGGTGCGATTGCGATGCAGGCGCGGGATCGGGTGGAGGTGAATCGTTGGATCTAGACCGAACGTGCTATGGCACGGCGGCGCCGTGGCGCAGGCCCGCCACGGCGGTGGCGGCCTGCGTGCGTCGTTTGACCTGGAGCTTGTCGAGGAGGTTGTGCACGTGGTGCTTGACCGTCGCTTCGGCGATGCCGAGGCGGTCGGCAATCTCCTTGTTGGAGAGCCCGTCACGGATGAGCATCAGGACCTGGCGCTCGCGGAAGGTGAGGATCTGATCGGCGCGAACGGCGCGAGTGGCGAGCGATCCGATCCGGCGGAAGAGCGTCGCGGCCACGCGGGGCGAGCAGATGAGCTCCTCGCGTGCGACCCCGGCCACGGTCGCCGCCAGTTCGTCCACCGTGGCGTCCCGGTGCACGTAGCCCGCGCATCCCAACTCGGCGTAGGCGAGGATGTCCGGCTCCGTCTCGCTGGCGCCGCAGACCACGAGCTTGGCAGAGGGCACCAGGCAGCGCAGCTCTGCGAACAGCTCCCGGCTCTGGACGCACGCCGCGTCGAGCACCACGAGGTCCGGTGCGGCGGCGGCAATGCCGGGCAGCGCCTCCGGATCGAGGCGGCATGCGCCGCGGACGGTCAGCCCCGGACACTGGCTCAGGACGGCACAGAGCGAGTCCCGGTACGCACGGACATCGCACACCACGAAAAGCGTCACGCCGACCTGCGAACGCAGCTCACCCATCGGCTGTACCGTCCGTGCGTGCGCAACGGGAGCCATGCGCCGCGATGAGGTGTGTGGAGGGGGATTATAGAGGCGCGGCGCGCGCATCTCGCCCGCAGGCCGGAGGCGGGCTCCGAAAGTCATGCAAGGCGGGCAATCTGCGCTCGTCGAGGTGTACATCTTAGGCATGCATATCGTCACCTCGACGCCGGAGGAGTTCGCCCGCTACTTCGAGGGTGTGCGAGCGCGCACGCTGAAGCTCGTGCCGCTCATTCCCGCGCCCGACCTGGAGTGGCGGGCGGCGCCGGGCGCATTCTCGTTCGGAGACACGCTTCGCCACCTCGCCGGCCTGGAACGCTGGATGTGGGCCGAGAACGTCTGCGGCCGCCCGGTCCGCTATCCTGGCCATTCCGAGGAACTGGCGCGCGGCGCCGGCGCAGTTCGCGCGTACCTCGATGCGCTCCATCGCGAGTCGATGGAGATCTTCCGCAACCTGACGGAGGAAGCGTTTCATGCGCCCGTCGTGACGCCGGGGCAGGCGCGTATGCCCGCGTGGAAGTGGCTGCGCGCCATGATCGAGCACGAGGCCCATCACCGTGGGCAGCTGTACCTCATGCTTCGAATGCGCGGCATCGCGACCCCTCCAATCTTCGGCCTCACGTCCGAGGAGGTTCGCGCCAGGAGCCTCGGCTCCCAACTCTGAGACCGGGGCTGAGACCGGGGCTCGCAGCGGCGCCGGCCGCGTGCGGGGGCTGCTGCACGCCCACCCGCAAAATCTCACGAGCGCCGCGGAAATTCGTGACGCCTCTGCCGCCACCCGGCCCCGGGATCGAACCGCGTCTCGCACGAAACCGGGGCTGTTCCACGGCACGCGACGGCGTTCCCGCAGGTACGCGGCTTGCTCCCTGACCGGAGGGCTGGCGGACGCCGCACTGTCAGCTCCTGGAGGAACCAGCGATGAACCTTCGCGGGGCCTGCCTGCTCCTGGCACTCTGTGTCTTCGGCCACGCGCACGATGCAGCGGCGCAACGGCCAACCGGGCAGGCGGTCTACCAGCGCGCCTGCGCTGCATGCCACGGGACAGACGGGCGCGGCACGGCGGCGGTCGAATCGGCTTATCCGATCGCGCCGCCCGATTTCACCGACTGCAACTTCTCGACGCGCGAGCCCGCCGCGGACTGGGTGGGCGTGAGCCATGCCGGAGGCCCGGGCCGCGCGTTCAGCCCGCTGATGCCCGCGTTCGGCGAGGCGCTGTCGCGCGAGGAACTGGAGCTGGCGGTCGCGCACGCCCGTTCGTTCTGCACAGACGCTGGATGGCCCCGCGGTGAGCTGAACATGCCGCGGGCGCTCGTGACGACGAAGGCGTTCCCCGAAGACGAAGCGGTGCTGACGGTCATCGCCGGCGAAGGGAGCGTCACGAACAAGTTCGTGTACGAGCGCCGCTTCGGCCCGCGCAGCATGTTCGAGGTGATCGCGCCGCTGCAGATCTCCGAACGCACGCCCGGCGACTGGACCGGCGGCGTGGGCGATCTCGGCTTCGCGTTCAAGCACGTCCTCGCCCACAGCCTCGATCGCGGCAGCATCGTCAGCGCCGCGGCCGAGGTGCTCGTGCCAACCGGCAGCACCGAACGCGGCATCGGCAGTGGAACGACGGTGCTCGAGCCGTTCGTCGCGTTCGGCCAGCGGCTTTCGGCGCGCGCGTTCCTGCAGGCGCAGGCCGGCGGCGGAATTCCGGTCGACCGCGATCGGCCAGACGAGGCGTTCTGGCGCGTCGTCCTGGGAACACAGTTCCGTCAGCGCGAGTTCGGGCGCCTCTGGGCGCCAATGGTGGAACTGCTCGCATCGCGGGAGCTGAGATCGGGAGCGTCGACCCACTGGGACGCCGCCCCGCAGGTGCACGTGACGCTGAGCACGCGGCAGCACATCAGGGCGAACGTCGGCGTGAGGGTCCCGATCAACGACCGCGAGGGACGGCCGGCGCAGTTCCTTGGATACCTCCTCTGGGAGTGGTTCAACGGCGGCCTTTTCACAGGCTGGTGACGCCTATGCGGCCCGCATCACGTCCGACCGTCGTGCCTGCCCTGCTCGTGGCGGCAGCCGCCGTCCTCATGGGATTCGAAGGACCAGCGAGCTCGGCGCAATCGTCTCAGAGTCCTCCGCCGGCGCCGGCCGCGCTGTTCCAGACCGCGGCGCCGTGCATGACCTGCCACAACGGGCTCACGAGCCCTGCCGGCGAAGACGTCTCGTTCGGCACGCTCTGGCGCGCGTCGATGATGGCTCACTCCGCGCGCGATCCGTACTGGCAGGCCGGCGTCCGCCGTGAAGCGATCGACCATCCTGGATCGCAGGCGGCGATCGAGAACGAGTGCTCGCGCTGCCACATGCCGATGGCGCACGTGCTGACCCGGGCCGCCGGCGGGCAGCAGTCGGTATTCGCCAATCTCCCCTCCGCCGCCGGCGCCGCGGATCCGCTCGCGGTCGAAGGGGTGTCGTGCACGCTGTGCCACCAGGTGGCCAGCGACGGACTCGGCTCGAAAGCCAGCTTCACCGGCGGATTCGTGATCGGTGCGGCGCCCGCTCGAGGCGCGCCGATTTTCGGTCCGTATCAGGTGGAGCCGGGACCCGCGGCGGTCATGCGATCGGCGGCCGGCATGCTCCCGACCGCTGCGACGCACATCCAGCAGTCCGAGATCTGCGCCACCTGCCACACGCTCTACACGCATGCGCTCGATGCCGCAGGCAAGGCGGCCGGCGAGTTCCCCGAGCAGATGCCGTATCAGGAATGGCTGCACAGCGATTTCCGCGGCGCGCAGAGCTGCCAGGCGTGCCACATGCCCACTGTTGCCGAGCCGACGCCCATCGCGGCAGTGCTCGGGCAGCCGCGCGAAGCGGTGTCGCGGCATGACTTCAGGGGCGCCAACTTCCTCATGCTGTCCGTGCAGAACCGGTACAGGGCCGAGCTGGGCGTCGTAGCGCGGCCCAGCGAGATCGAGGGCGCGGTCCTGCGGGCCAGGGCCTTCCTGCAGACGCAGTCGGCCACCGTCTCGATCGAAGCCGCGCGCCTCATCGGCGGCCGCATCGAGGCGGACGTCGTCGTTCGCAACCTCGCGGGCCACAAGCTGCCAACGGCCTACCCGTCACGGCGCGTGTGGCTGCGGGTGACCGTGCACGATGCGGACGGCCGGCAGGTCTTCTCGTCGGGCGCACTCGAACCGGGCGGGGCGATCGCGGGCAACGACAACGATGCGGATGCGACGCGATTCGAGCCGCACTATCGGGAGATCCGCTCCGAGCGGGAGGTGCAGATTTACGAAGCCATCATGGGGACCGCCTCCGGGGCCGTCACCACGGGGCTTCTCTCGGCCGTCTCGTACCTCAAGGACAACCGGCTGCCGCCCCGGGGGTTCGATAAGCGGACGGCTTCCGAGGACGTGGCCGTTCGCGGCGGCGCGCTGGCCGACCCCGACTTCACCGGCGGCGAAGATCGCGTCCGCTATTCGATCGACATTGCCGGGTCGCGAGCCCCGCTCACGATCGAGGCGCAGCTCTGGTACCAGTCTGTCGCCTATCGCTGGGCCGACAATCTGCGCGGGTACCAGGCGCCTGAACCGCAACGATTCGTTTCTTATTACCAGCAGATGGGACCCGGCACAGCCCTGATGCTGACGCGGGCGCTGCGAACCGTGGAACCGTAGCGCAGCGCCGGCTTCCCAAACCTACCCGCCCACCGGACGACGGCCAGAGACCCGGCCGCCTGGCGGTCGGCCCCCCGCGCGGCCGGGTGGCGGGATTCCCCTCCGTTTCTCGTTAATCAGAACAGCGAGAGAGTCCGGATATCCCGGACCCGGAGGGAGAAGCATGTCGCAGGCAGTCGAATCGAAACCGGCGCGCGCGCCGCTGAACGGCGTGGACACGCCCACGCTGTTCGCCACCATCAATGCCGTCAAAGGCACCCCGGAGCTGGCGAAATTCCAGTTCCGTGCGTCGAACCGCTGGCTCGAGGGCACCCACAGCCGCTCCCGGATCGAGACGTTCAGCGTTGCCGGCGGCGAGCACACCCACACCGGAGACGTCCAGTTCGATGCGGACCACCCCAGGGTCCTCGTCGGCGAAGACCACGCACCGACGCCGGTGGAGTTCCTCCTTCACGGTCTGGCCGGGTGTCTCACGGCCGGCATCGCCAACATCGCCGCCGCGCGCGGCGTGGCGCTGACGGAGGTGCAGTCGACCGTCGAGGGCGACATCGATCTGCGCGGCATCCTCGGCCTCTCCAACGAGGTCCGCAACGGGTATCAGCAGATCCGCGTGTCGTTCACGATCAAAGGAGACGCAACGCCCGAGACGCTCCGGGCGATCGTCGAGCAGTCCCGGGCGCGTTCTGCCGTGTTCGACGTCCTCACGAACGGCGTGCCGGTGACGATTGCCGTGAATGCCGGATAGCTCCATGCGGCGCATCGACGCGGCCATCATCGGCGGCGGACAGGCAGGGCTGGCGATCAGCCGCTGCCTGTCCGATCGGGCGGTCGATCACGTCGTGATCGAGCGCGGGCGCGTCGCCGAACGCTGGCGTTCGGAGCGCTGGAACTCGCTCCGCCTGCTCACGCCGAACTGGCAGAGCCGGCTGCCCGGTTATCGATACGAAGGCCCCGATCCCCACGGCTTCATGACGATGGCGGAGGTGATCGAGTACCTGCAGCGGTACGCCGCCTCCTTTGGCGCGCCCGTGGTGACGGACGCCGACGTGCTCTCGGTGGACTCCGCGGGCGCCCGCTATCGCATCGAGACGACGAACGGGGCGTGGCTCGCACGTCACGTGGTGATCGCGACCGGCTACAGCGACCTTCCATCGGTGCCGCGAATGGCGGCCCGCATCGATCGCCGGATCGTGCAGGTGACGCCGTCCCGCTACCGTCGTCCCGAGGACCTGCCCGACGGCGGCGTGCTCGTGGTCGGCGCGTCCGCGACCGGCGTGCAGCTGGCGGATGAGATCCACGCGTCAGGCCGTCCGGTCACGCTGGCCGTCGGCCGGCACATGCGGCTGCCGCGCCGCTATCGCGGGCGCGACATCCTGTGGTGGCTCGACCGGATGGGCATCTTCAGCGAGACCGTCGACCAGGTATACGACGTCGAGATCTCGCGCAGCCAGCCCTCGTTTCAGCTCGTCGGCCGTGAGGACCACGCGTCGCTCGACCTCTCGATCCTGAGCGCGCAGGGCGTTCGGATGGTTGGCAGGGCGCTCGGGGCGGACGGCGTCCGCGTGTGGTGTGACGACGATTTCGCCGCAAGCACGGCCTCGTCGGACGCGAAGCTGGCGCTGCTGCTCCGGCGGGTCGATCGCTTCGTGGACTGCAACGGGCTTGCGGACGAAGTGGGTGGGCCCGAGCCGTTCGTGCCCTGCTGGCCGGCGGCGCTCGCACAGACGCCAGGGGTCCTCGATCTGCGCGCCGAGGGCATCCGCACCATCGTCTGGGCGACAGGATTCCGGCGCGCGTACCCCTGGCTGCGCGTGCCCGTGCTCGACGCGCGCGGGGAAATCCAGCACGTCGGCGGGGTGACGCCGGCGCCTGGCCTCTACGTCCTCGGGTTTCACTTCCAGCGCCGCCGCAACTCGGCGTTCATCGACGGCGTTGGCGCCGACGCGGCCGAGATGGCCGCCCGGATCGCGCTTCAACTCGATTCGCGACGCGCGGACGCCGCGCCCGGTCGCGGTCTCGGCAACCATGTCTGTTTTTGACGCGCTGAAATCGTCGTACGACGCGGTGGTGATTGGCGCCCGCTGTGCGGGCGCATCGACCGCGCTGCTGCTGGCCCGGCAGGGTCTCAGCGTCCTCGCAATCGACCGCAGCAGATACGGCAGCGACACCCTCTCGACGCTGGCGCTCATGCGCGGCGGCGTGCTGCAGCTGCAACGATGGGGAGTGCTCGACGCGGTTCGAGCGGCCGCGACGCCTCCGGTCGTGCGAACGCGCTTTCGCTACGGCGACGAAGTGGTCGAAGTTGCCATCAAGCCCCGAGACGGTGTCGAGGCGCTGTACGCCCCGCGACGCACCGTGCTGGATCGGGTCCTCGCCGACGCGGCCGGCGCGGCCGGCGCGGCGCTCGTGTACGAGACGCGGCTGCTTGACCTGACGCGGCGGGCGGACGGTCGCGTCGACGGCGTGGTGGTGCAGGATCGGACCGGGGCGACGCGGCGGATCGCAGCCGGTCTGGTGATTGGCGCGGACGGGCAGAAATCGGCCGTGGCGCGGCTGACCGGCGCCAGGCCGTATCATGTCGGCGCACACGCCGCCGGCGTGACCTACACGTTCTGGGAAGGGCTTGGAGTGCAGGGCTATCACTGGTATTACCAGCCAGGCGCCAGCGTCGGCGCCATCCCGACGAACGACGGGCTGACGTGCGTGTTTACGGTGGTGCCGCGGGATCGCTTCGCGATCGAGATGACGGGCAACCTCGAAGCGGGATACCACGACGTGCTCGGCGCCGCGGCTCCGGATCTCGCGGCGAGCGTCGCCGGGGCACGACGGGCCGAGCCGTTTCGCGGCTTCCCGGGTCAGCCCGGGTTCTTTCGTCAGAGCTGGGGCCCGGGATGGGCGCTCGTCGGCGATGCAGGGTACTTCAAGGATCCGTTCACGGCGCACGGAATCACCGACGCGCTCCGCGACGCGGAACTGCTGGCGCGGGCCGCTGTCGAGGGAAGCGAAGGAGCGTTCGCGCGATACCAGGACGTGCGCGACCGGCTCTCGCGGACGCTGTTCGACATCACCGACAGCATCGCGTCGTTCGACTGGAACCTCGAGTCGCTCAGGGAGCTGCATCGTGCCCTGAGCCGGGAACTGCAGCAGGAAGCCTCGTGGCTTGCGGATCTGCAGGGCGAGACCGCCGCGGCACCGCTCGTGTGAACAGGAGTTACATGCAGAAACCGGCAGTGGGCCAGACGGCGCGCCGCACGGCCACCTTCACGGCCGATCACGTGCGCCTCTATACGGAGATCAGCGGCGATCGCAACCCGCTGCACTACGACGAACGGTTCACCGCGGCCACCCGCTTCGGCAGGTTGCTCGTGCAGGGCGGACTGACGACCGGGCTGCTGCACGCGCTCGTCGCCATGGATTTGCCGGGTCCCGGCACCGTGTTCCTCAGCCAGAACTGGCGCTTCACGAATCCCGTGTTCATCGGCGATACCGTGACCGCGGAGGTCGAGGTGCTGTCGGTCCATCCCACCAAGCCCGTAACACAGCTCGCGGTTCGCGTGACGAAGCAGACCGGCGAGACCGTGCTCGAAGGCGACGCGTGGTGCTATACCGCCGCGCCTCGCTGACGTCCCGTGCACGCCCAGACGCCCGGCGCCGGCATGACGAGCGGGAACGCGCTATGCTTGGCGTACGAACCCCTTGGGTGGGAGGGCACGGTGGTTGCGATTTCCCTCTCGGAGACGGACGCGAATCTGCTCCGTCAGACGCTCGAAGCGCGGCTCGTCGAGCTGCGCCGCGAGATTTCGCACACGGACTCGCCGCGATTCCGCGAGATGCTGTACCAAGTGGACGGCATGCTGCAGCGCGTCATCCAGCAGCTGCCGGTCGGCGCCGCGGAGCGCTGAGGCCGGCTCGAACGGTTCACCGGCAACTGCACGGCTGGAACGCAATCCGCCCGGCCGACGCATGCTCGAATCGCCGGACCTTTCTGGACTCTCTCGTGCAGCTCGCACGGAGCTGCAAAGCCGCGGGATTCCTCGAGCAGTGGTGCGCGGCCCATGGAGGGCAGGCTCCATGGGCCCTGCGCACGAGGAGGACGCCGCACGGTCCGGGCGGATTGTGGCGGCACCCCTCGTGCCTGCCCCGGACCGCGTCCCGTCGAGCACCGAGCCGGTCGAGAAACACGGGCCGCCGCTTAGGTCACTCCCAGCAAGACCTGACGAAGGGTCTGGCCTGCGCCCACGTGCGGCGCGTCCCTGCTGGCGGCTATTCCATCTCCGCGCCCACCTCGGGCTCAACGCTTCGAGGTCGCTCGAAGCGCCTTTCCCCCGATATCCCGCATGCGCAGGTAGTTGACGCTCCCCCAATGCGCCGCTTTCAAGCCCATCGCGCTCATCGGCACCGCGTACACCGGCTCTTCCGCCTTCAGCGACGCCGCAATGCTCAG
>Ga0073934_10006509_pt1 | contig 16970 bp, 14 predicted proteins | sample LarsenN4metaG_FD_76834 | JGI IMG/M metagenome (GOLD analysis project Ga0073934, IMG submission 76834) | Hot spring sediment bacterial and archeal communities from British Columbia, Canada, to study Microbial Dark Matter (Phase II) - Larsen... ... | reverse complement strand
TGGACGAGGTTGAAGAACCCCGGGATAACCTCGATGTGGCCCGGCGGGCCGTAGGTCAGGTGCGGGAAGCGGGCCAGGATGGCGAGCTTGGTCGCCTGGTCGGCGGCGAGCACGGCGGCGGCCACGAGCCAGAGGCGGCGGTAGGCCGCGATGCGTTGCCAAGGTGTCGGTCGGTCGGCCAACGAGGGTCAGCCTCAGTCTTCGCCGCCGTCGGCGTCGTCGCCCATCTTGGCGGCGCCTTCCTCCTCGCCGGCCTCGGTGAAGAGGCCGCCGCGTTCGCGGGCGCGATGAGAGTGGCGCTCGACCTGTTTCTTGGCCTCGGCGGAGTAGCGGGTGAAGGGCACGGCGAGCAGGCGTTCCTTGTCGATGGGTTTCTGCGTGATCTCGCAGATGCCGTAGGTGCCGTTGTGGATGCGCTTGATGGCGGCCTCGATCTCGGCGAGCGCCTCCTGCTCGGAGGACACGAGGCTGAGGGCGAAGTCGCGGTCGAAGGTGTCGGTGCCGGCGTCGGCCATGTGCTGGCCGTAGCCGGAGAGGTCGCCGGAGTCGTCCTTGGCGGATTTGAGCAGGGTCTCCTCGGTGTGCTCGCCGAGGGAGGCGAGGACGTGGTTGCGGAGGTCGACCAGCAGGCGGAAGTAGCGGCGGTGCTTGTCGGGCACCTTGTCCTCATCGAGGTCGAAGGCGGGGCGGCGGGAGCCCTTGTTGGGGTTGAAGCCGAGGATGTCGGTGAGGGAGGCCGGCTTGATGTGGTGCGGCTTGTGCGGGCGGTCGAGCTTGGTGTCGGCGTGCTTGGTGTGGTTCACGCCCTTAGCGCCGGCCTTGGCCTGCTTGGCGGCCGAGTCGGCCTGCTTTTCATTCTTCTTCGCGATCTCGCGGACCTCATCGAGGCTGAAGGCGATGGCGGCCTTGGGGGCGCTCTTGCGCTCGAGAATCATCTTCTTGAGATCGGCGGAGGACATGGCCTTGCCGCCCGCGGCGGGCTTGGCGGGCGCCTTGGCCGGGGCCGGTTTCGCGGCGGCGGGCTTGGCCGGAACGGGCTTTTTCTTCGCGGCGGGCTTGGGCGCGGGCTTCTTGGCGGTGGTCTTTTTCTTCGTGGCCATAAGGGGACGGTTCAGGAGTTAAGGGCTTCGGCGCACCGAGGGCAAACATCTCCGTGCACACTGTGAACAACTTTTGGCACCCAGCGCCAGCAGCGCGGGCAGCGGACGAGGCCGGTGGACTGGGCGTGGCGGGGGGTAATTTGGAGTGCCGCCCCGGCCTTCGGTTCCACTTCCGCTCGGGACACTATGAAAAATTCGGGCAGAAATGCGGCGTGTCGCTCCATGGCGGCGAAGGCGGGGCTGGCCGGATCGGCGGAGAGAGAGACGACGGCGTCGAGGGCCTTGCCGATGGTGCCGGCCTGACGCAGGGGCTCGAGCTTCTCGGTCACGGCGCTGCGGACCTTGAACAGCTCGGCAAATTCCGCATCGAGCGATTGATTGCGCCAGGCCGCGGGCGCCACCGGCCAGTCCTGCAGGTGGACGGATTCCTCGCTGTATTCCTTGCCGGTCCGGGCGAAGCTCCAGGCTTCGTCGGCCGTGAAGGTGATGACGGGGGCGAGCAGGCGGACGAGCGAGTCGAAGATGTGATGGAGGGCGGTCTGCGAGGAGCGGCGGAGCGGGTGGTTGGCGCCGAGCGTGTAGAGCCGGTCCTTCAGGATGTCGTGGTAGGTGGCCGAGAGCGTGACCGAGCAGAACTGGTTGCAGAGCTGGTAGACGCGGTGGAACTCGAAGGCCTCGTAGGCCTTGGTGCACTCCTCGATGAGCACGGCCGTCTGGTGCAGGGCCCAGCGGTCGAGCGCGTCCATATTCTCCACCGGCACGGCGTGCTTGGCGGCGTAGAAGTCGAAGAGGTTGGAGAGCTGGAAGCGGAAGGTGTTGCGGAAAAGACGGTAGGCTTCGCCCACGTGCTTGAGGATCTCGTCGTCCACCGGGATGTCGTCGCGGAAATCCTGCGAGGCGATCCAGAGGCGGATGACGTCGGCGCCGTATTGCGCGATGTAGGCGTCGGCGGTCTGCGGCTTCTGGTAGGTGGAGCTCTTGGAGATCTTCTGGCGGTTCTTGTCGACGATGAAGCCGTGGGTGAGGACGGCCTTGTAGGGTGCGCCGCCGAAGGCGATGACGCTGCACCAGAGCGAGGACTGGAACCAGCCGCGGTGCTGGTCGCTGCCCTCGAGGTAGAGGTCGGCCGGCCAGTGGGTGCCGCCCTGGCCGCGCCTGAGCACGGCGGCCTGGGTGGAGCCGGAGTCGATCCAGACGTCGAGGGTGTCGCGGCCGCAGGTGAGGGTGGCGGGGTCGGGCCAGCCGGCGGGCAGCTTCACGCCGGCGAGGATCTCGGCCGCGGAGGAGGCATACCAGAGGTTGGTGCCCTGCGCGGCGACCTTGTCGGCCACGGCGCGGATGACGCCTGCGTCGATCCAAGGTTTCTTGTCCGGGCCGTAGAAGGCGATGATGGGCACGCCCCACGAGCGCTGGCGGCTGATGCACCAGTCGGGGCGCGACTCGACGGCGCCGCGGATGCGGGCCTCGCCCCAGGCGGGCACCCAGCCCTGCGCGGCCTCGATCTTTGCGATCTCGGCGAGCGCGACCTGGCGGTGCCCCGCCTTGTCCAGCGAGACGAACCACTGGTCCACCGCGCGGAAGACGATGGGGGTCTTGGAGCGCCAGCAATGCGGGTAGCTGTGCGTGAGGTTCTGCTTCGCGAGCAGGGCCCCGACGCCGGCGAGTTTTTTCATCACGCCGATGTTGGCGGGCGAGGTTTTCTTCGCCGCGAGGTCCTCGACACTTTCAAGCGTGGTCAGGCCGACGAGGTCGGCGGGGATCCGGCCGTCGTCGACATATTTGCCGTCGTCACCGACCGGGCAGTAGATCTCGAGCTGATTCTTGATGCCCGACTGATAGTCTTCTGCGCCGTGGCCGGGCGCGGTGTGGACGCAGCCCGTGCCGCTGTCGGTCGTCACGTATTCCTCGAGGACGACGATCGAGCCGCGGTCGATGAAGGGGTGGCGGGCGGTGAGTCTGGCCAGCTGTGCGCCCTTCACCGTGTGGACGACGGACGGGGTCGCCGCGAGCTTGGCGGCGGTGGCGACCGCGCCAAGCAGGGCCCCGGCGACGATGATGCGCTCGGCGCCGAGGTCGGCGACGACATAGTCGACCTCCGGGTGCAGCGCGATGGCGAGATTGGCGGGAATCGTCCAGGGCGTGGTCGTCCAGATGACGATGGAGAGCGGCTTGTCGGCGGGCAGGCCGAACTTCTTCGCCTCCTCAGTTGGCACGAGGAACTTCACCCAGATGGAGGGCGAGACGTGGTCCTTGTATTCGATCTCGGCCTCGGCGAGGGCGGTCTCGAAGGGGATGGACCAATAGACGGGTTTCTTGGCGCGGTAGACGAGCCCTTGCTCGACGAAGGCGGCGAAGGTGCGGAGGATGTCGGCCTCGAAGGCCGGGGCCTTGGTCTTGTATTCGTGGTCCCAGTCGGCGAGCACGCCGATGCGCTTGAACTGCGCCTTCTGCTTTGCGATCCAGCCCTCGGAGAATTCGTCGCACTTGGCGCGCAGCCCGGCGGTGGTGAGGGTGAGCTTCTTCTCCTGGAGCTCGCGCGAGACCTTCTGCTCGATGGGCAGGCCGTGGCAGTCCCAGCCGGGCACGTAGGGCGTGCGGAAGCCGCGCATGGACTTGTAGCGGTTGACGAAATCCTTGAGCGACTTGTTGAGCGCGGTGCCGATGTGGACGTCGCCGTTGGTGAAGGGCGGCCCGTCGTGCAGCACATAAGCCGGCTTTCCGGCGCGGTTGGCCTGGATGCGGGCGTGCAGGCCGAGCTTCTCCCAGTGGGCGACGCGCGCAGGCTCGCGCTTGACGAGATCCGCCCGCATCGGGAAGTCGGTCTTGGGCAGCAGCAGCGTGTCTTTCAGGTCGGCAGCCATTCGGGAAAAGCGCCGGAAAGTAGCCCCGGGGGTAGGGGAGTCAAGGGGCGAGAGGAGGGGGATGCGGAGTGCGGAACGCGGAATGCGGAGTGCCGGAAAAGCATGGGTTCAATGGGTGAAGCGCGGTTTTGGGGCGCGCTCTGAACAGGGTAGGGCGAGGCGTCCTCGCCGAGCCGCTCGACCGGAGCACGATCATTTGCCGGTCGAAGAGGAGCGGCTCACCGGGGACGGTTCGCCCTACCTTGGGAATCAAGCCACCATATTCGCGCTGCTCCGGTTTTGCTCAGCGCCAGTCGCGCACGGTGGCGACGAGGGCCTCCATGCACTCGATCTTCGCCTCGGGCATGATGCCATGGCCGAGGTTGAAGATGTGGCCGCGGGTGCCGCGCATGGTCTCGAGCAGGCGGGTGGCCTCGCGCCTGACGATGTCAGGGGTCGTGTTCATGAGGACCGGGTCGAGGTTGCCCTGGAGGGCGATGTTGTCCGGCACGAGCTTGCGCACGACGCCGAGGTCGACGGTCCAGTCCACCCCGAGCACGCGGGCGCCGCTGAAGGCCATGTCGGTCAGCTGCATGGGCGTGCCCTTGGCATAGAGGATGACGGGGAAGTCCTTCGGCAGGGCGGCGATGATCTCGCGCATCCAGCGCAGCGAGGCGGCCTCGTAGTCCTGCCCCGCGATGATGCCGCCCCAGGAGTCGAAGAGCTGGATGGCGTCCGCGCCGGCGCGGATCTGCAGGCGGCAATACTCGATGAGGCCCGCGGTGAGCTTGGCCATGAGCGCGTCGAAGAAGGCGCGGTCGGTGTAGAAGAGCTGCTTGATGCGCGAGAAATCCTCCGAGCTGCCGCCCTCGACCATGTAGGTGGCGAGCGTCCACGGGGCGCCGGCGAAGCCGAGCAGGGCGCGCCCGCCCTTCAGCTCGGCCTTCACGCGCTGCAGGGCCTGCGCGACGTAGTCGAGATGCGCCGGGACGCGCGCGGGGTCGAGGCGGTCGAGCTGGGCGCGGGTCTCGAGGCGGTATTCCATCGCGATGCCGCCCTCTTCGCGGAACCTGTAACCCTGGCCGAGCGCCTCGGGGATGACGAGGATGTCGGAAAAGATGATGGCGGCATCGAGGGCGAAGCGCCGCAAGGGCTGCAGGGTGACCTCGGCCGCGAGATCGGGCGTCTTCACCATCTCGAGGAAGGAGTGCTTGGCCTTGAGCGCGCGGTATTCGGGCAGGTAGCGGCCGGCCTGGCGCATGACCCAGAGGGGCGGGCGGTCGAGCGGCGCACAGGCGCAGGCGGCAAGGAATCGTTCGCGGGAAGTCATCGGGGCGGACTTTCAACACCCTGCGTGCCGCGCTCAACGCTCAATTGTCCCGAAATAATGCCGGCCGGGACGCTCACGGGTTGTGGCCGGACGCTCAGGCGGGTTTGGCGCCGCGCTGGAAGAGCTCGGCGATGACGTCCTCGATCGGCACGTCCTGGATGCTGATGTCGTCCACGGGTCCGGTCGAAAGGATCTGCTGGCAGACCGCCACGATATGCTCGCTGGGCACGTGCAGCAGCACCTCGCCGTCCTCGCAGACCTTGCATTCGCCGTGCAGCGGCTGCCAGTCCGGGGGAAAGGCGCCGTCGCGGGGCTTGAAGCGGATGATGCGCTGCTGCGCGCCGGCCCCGGCGATCTGGTCAAGGTCGCCGTCGTAGATCTTCTTGCCATGGTCGATGACGATGACGCGTTCGCACAGCGACTGGATGTCGGCCATGTAGTGGCTGGTCAGCAGGATCGTGGTCCGGTGGCGGCGGTTGTAGTCGCGCAGGAACTCGCGCACAGCCTTCTGCGAGACGACGTCGAGGCCGATGGTGGGCTCGTCGAGGAAGAGGACGCGGGGGCGGTGGAGCAGGGCGGCGATGAGTTCCATCTTCATGCGCTCGCCGAGGGAAAGTTCGCGCACCTGCACGTTGAGCTTGTGGGCGACGTTCAGGAGGGCCACGAGCTCGTCGAGGGTGGTCTGATAGGCCTTCGGTTCGAGGCCGTAGATGGCGCGCAGGAGGTAGAATGATTCCTGGGCCGGGAGGTCCCACCAGAGCTGGTTCTTCTGGCCGAGCACGAGGGCGAAGAGCCGGCGGTAGGCGTTCTCGCGCTTGGTGGGGTCGAAGCCCGCCACGCGTGCGGTGCCGCTCGTGGGGTAGATGAGACCGGAGAGCATCTTGAGGGTGGTGGTCTTGCCCGCGCCGTTGGGGCCGAGAAAACCGACGAACTCACCCTCCTTGATCGTGAAGCTGATGCCGTCGGCCGCGCGGGTTTCCTCGTAGTCGCGCTTGAACAAGCCTTTCACGCCGCCCCAGAAGCCGGGCTGCTTCTTGTAGGTGCGGAAGACGCGCGTGAGGTTCTCGACTGCGATCATGCAGGCGGAGAATCCAGAAGTCAGAATCCAGAATCCAGAAGATTTCAACCGCCGGGCCGGGTTCGGGCATTATTTGCGTGTCAGGTCCCGTTTCATCGCCTAGCAAATGCTGATGCCGAGGCCTACCCCCGCACCGACGCTGGTGCTCAGCGCCATGCCGTCGGAAATCCGGCTGTTCCAAACGCGGCTGGTGCGGCCCCGCCGCGGGCGCGTGGAGTGCTTCCCTTGGGTGGCCGGGCGCCTGAATGGGCGCGAGGTCGTGACGGCGGTGACGGGCGTCGGAGTGACCAACGGGGCGATCGTGACGGCGCTGTTCATCGCGGCGGTGCGACCGCGCGAGGTCGTCGTGTGCGGCACGGGCTCGCGGGTGAACGCCCGTCTGCGCACCGGCGACACCATCATCTCAACCAAGACGATCCACCACGCCGCCGGCAGCCTGACCGACCGCGGCATGGTCTACCGGGCCGTGCGGGGACCGCTGCCGGGGCGAATGACGAGCTGGTATTACCGTCCTGATGCACGTCTGCTGCGGCTGGCGCGGGCGGCAGCCAAGACCTACCGGGCGGAGCCGGTCACGGCCAACGGCTCGACCTACGTGCCGGCGGTGCGCCCGGGTATCGTCTGCGCGAGCGATCTGTTCGGCGTCTCGGCGGCTAAGATCCGCGACCTGCGCGAAAAATTGAACCCCGACCTGATGGAGATGGAGAGCGCGGCCATCGCGCAGGTCTGCGTGCAGTTGGGCGTGCCGCACATCGTCTTCCGCGCGGGCAGCAACCTGACCCAGCCCAACCCCGGCGGCGATTACCGCAAGCTCGGGCAGACGGCCGCGGCCGCGGCGGCGCGCTGGACAATCCATTTCCTCGGGCATCTGGCGAAAGAGGGCCGGGCATGAAGCTCATCTCCAAGGGCGACGGCGAGGGCTTCGTCGCGGCGTTCATCAACAATCTCGTGCAGCTGCTGATCCTCGCGCCGCTGTGCGTGGGCGTGCTCGGCTTCTCGCCGGAACTGGTCTATGGGCGCATCCTGCCGGGCGTCGCGATGTCCTTCCTCGTCGGCAACCTGTTCTATGCTTGGCAGGCGCTGCAGCTGGCCAAGCGGGAGAACCGCACCGATGTCTGCGCTCTGCCCTACGGCATCAGCACGCCGGGACTCTTCGCCCATGTGTTCCTCGTGATGCTGCCGGCCAAGCAGCTGGCGCTGGCGCAGGGCCTGCCCGACCCGGAGCGCTTCGCGTGGCACGCCGGGCTGGTCGCGTGCTTCCTCGGCGGCGTGCTGGAATTCAGCTGCGCGTTCTTCGCCGGGTGGATCCGGCGGCACACGCCGCAGGCGGCGATGCTCGCGACGCTGGGCGGGGTGGGGCTCGGGTTCCTCGGGCTGGGCTTCCTGTTCCAGATCTTCGCCGCGCCGCTCGTCGGCTTCAGCACGCTGGTGCTGGTCTTCGTGGTGTTCTTCGGGCGGATGCGGTTCCGCGGCGGCGTGCCGGCGACCGTCGTGGTCCTGGCCGTCGGCACCGGGCTGGCGTGGGCGACGGGCCTGGCGCCCGTGGGCGGCTGGCAGGTGGAGCCGCTGGCGCATGTCCGCGCCTATTTCCCGGTGCCGATCCCGGGCGAGCTGTGGGCGGCGCTGAGCGGCCCGCACATCCTGCCGTATCTCTCGGTGGTGATCCCCATCGGCCTGCTCGGCGTGCTGGCCTCCCTGCAGAACATCGAGTCCGCCTCGGCCGCGGGCGACAACTACCCCGTCGTGCCCAGCCTCGTGTTCAACGGCCTTGGCACGCTGGCCGCGGCGGCCTTCGGCTCGCCGTTCCCCACCTCCATCTACATCGGGCATCCCGCCTGGAAAAAACTCGGCGCGCGCGCCGGCTACTCGGTGCTCAACGGCGCCGCGATCACGCTCGTCTGCCTGACGGGCACGATGGCCGCGCTCACCTGGGCCATCCCGGCGGAGGCCGGCATCGCCATCATCCTGTGGATCGGCATCATCATCGCGGCCCAGGCCTTCGAGGTTACGCCGAAGACCCATTACCCGGCCGTCATCGTCGGTCTGCTGCCCGCGCTGGCGGCATGGACGGTGCTGATCGTCAAGACCTCGCTCGGAGCCGCGGGCGCGAGCCTCTCGGCGGAGATGGTCAAGGCCGCCCACGGGGCCGGTGCCTACCTCGGGGGCGCCTTTGCCCTGGAGCAGGGTTTCCTCTACACGGCGATGATCTGGGCGGCCATCACCGTGTGCATCATCGACCGCGCGTGGTTGCGCGCGGCGGCGTGGGCGGCAGTTGGGGCCTTGCTGGCGCTTTCGGGGTTGATGCATTCCTACGCGCTGACCGGCCGCGACACGGTCATCGACCTGCCGTTGCTGGGTTGGTTGACCGGGCAGCTGGCGCCGGGCCGCGACCTGTTTCCCGCCGGGGCCGCCGCACTCGCCTACGGCGCCGTGGCCCTGATCTTCCTCCTGATCCGGTTCGTGGCCGTGCCGCGGGCCGACGATGAAATCGCCTGAAACCATGCCCGCCAAACTCCCGCTCATCGACCTGCACCGCCACCTCGACGGCAACGTCCGCCTCCAGACCATCCTCGACCTCGGCCGGAAGCACAACATCCGCCTGCCCGGCGACACCATCGAGACGCTGCGCCCACACGTCCAGGTGATGGAGGTGATGCCCGATCTGCTCGCCTGGCTGAACAAGCTGCATTGGATGATCGCCGTGCTCGGCGACTACGATGCCTGCCGCCGCATCGCCCGCGAGAACGTCGAGGACGCGCACGCCGAGGGCATCGACTACGTCGAGCTGCGCTTCAGTCCCTATTTCATGGCGGGGCCGAACAAACTGGATCCCGCCAAGGTGGCCGAGGCCGTGGTGGCCGGCATCGAGGAGGGGCGCGCCAAGACCGGGCTCAAGGTTAACCTGATCGGCATCCTCAGCCGCACCTTCGGGGCCGAGGCCTGCAAGGTGGAACTGGAGGCGCTGTTGACGCAGCGGGCGCAGATCACGGCGCTCGACCTCGCCGGTGACGAGAAGAACTTCCCCGCGGAGCTCTTCGTCGAGCATTTCAAGCGCGGACGCGATGCCGGCTGGGCGGTGACGGCGCACGCCGGCGAGGCGGGCGGCGCCCAGAGCGTGTGGGCGGCCCTCAAACTGCTCGGCGCGACCCGCATCGGCCACGGCATCCGCGCGATCGACGACCCGAAGCTGCTCGACCATCTCGCCGAGCACCGCATCGGACTGGAGATCAACCTCACGAGCAACGTGCAGACGAACACCGTGCCAAGCTTCGCCGCGCATCCGATGAAGGAATTTCTCCGGCGCGGTCTGCGGGCGACGATCAACACCGACGACCCCGTGGTCAGCGGCATCGACCTGCGGCACGAACTGGAGGTTGCGGCACCGGCGGCGGGATTGACGCCAACGGAAATCGCGCAGGCCCGCCGCAACGCCGTGGAGATCGCCTTCCTCCCGCCGTCGGAAAAGGCCGCGTTGCTGGGCGCGTGAGGCCGCGTCGCGTCCGCCTCACGCGTGGCCGAGGCGCTTGTAGTCGAGGATGGTGTGACTGATGTGCCCTTGCTTGAGACACTGCACGTCGGTCAGGGGCTCCGGAGGTGAGACATCGACGATGTGCCCCCAGATGAGGCGGTGCGAGCCGTCGTCGGCCGCGGGGCCGAAGATCTTGGGCACATGCACCTGAGCCGGCACGGTGCGCATCAGCTTCGTCTGCGGGGCGCAGGGGATCGGGAAGTTGACGTTGTGCACCGTGAAGCTGTTGCGGCCCATGCGGGGGAACCACTCGCCCACGAGGGTGGCGGCGCGGGCGGCGCTGTGGCGGAGCGTGGCCAGGGTCTCGGCGTCGGGCCTGCTGCCGTGCTCCTTGAGGAACGCGTAGGATTCGGGCGACACGTCCTGCGAGAACGCCGCGGCCGGCAGCCCGTGGAGCGCCCCCTCCCACGCGCCCGCGATCGTGCCGCTGGCGAGAATGAAGCCGAGCGAGCCGTTCATGCCGATGTTGATGCCGCTGACGATGCCGTCGAGCGGTTCGGTGATATGGTGGCCGAGGGCGATGTTGACGCAGTCGGAGGGCGTGCCGTCCATCATCCAGGTCGGGCAGCCGAAGCCGCGGTCGACGCGGGCGGTCTTGACGGGCCGGGAGCGGGTCTTGGAGGCGCCGGACCAGCTTTGCTCCACCGCCGGCACGGCGATGAAGAGCTGGTGCCCCGCCTGCTTCAGGGCGGCGACCAGTTCACGGAAAAAGACCGAGTTGATGCCGTCGTCGTTCGTGACGAGGAGTTTCATGGGTGTGTGTCGGGGCAGCTTTCAGCATTCAACCATAAGCTGTCAGCAACAGACTGGCGCGCTGGGGCTATCGGCTAGGGCACGATGAAATTGCCGACTTCGGTGTCCTCCGCGCCGAGCGGCGCCAGCCTGGCATCCAGGGCGCGGTAGGCGGATCCGTGCGTGTCGAGAAAGCGCTGCCAGTCCGCCTCGCTGCGCCACCGGTCGATCGTGAGGTAGGGCCCGCCGGTTTGCGCGGGATGGAGCAACTCGGTGCCGAGGTAGCCCTCGCCGAGGCGGAAGAGGCGGGCCCAGTCGCCGGCGGGGCCGTAGGCGGATTCGAATTCGGCGGTGCGGCCGGGCGCGGCGCGGAATTTCCAGACGCGGACGTAGGGCATGGCGGAACTGTAAGCGAGGAGCGCTGAGCTGTAAGCCGGAAATGCGGCGAAAAGAAAAGCCGTCCGTCTTGGGATGGTGACTTGATTGGGGTGGGCGTCGGCGTCCCTGCCGATACGTGTCGCCGCCGAGGATCCAGCCTTCGCCAAGGCTTCGGCGGACAAGCTGGCGGCGACCAGTGGCGGCTCGTCCGGAGGACTCGCCCTACCAAAAGAAAAAGCCGCGAGCGGGGTCGCGGCTTGGGAGAGGGGCGCGAGCAAGCTCGCTGCCTGCAGTTTAGGACTGGGCAGCCGGAGCCTCGTCCGCCTTCGTCACGTTGTGACTATGGCGAGACGAGGCGGGCGGCACAAAAAAGCCGGAGGCGTAAGAGCCTCCGGCTTGATGGAATTGAGCCAGCTCAAGACTCGATCGGAGCGGCTTCAGGTTGCGGTTGCTCGCCGCCCTGCTTCTGGGCGTCGAGCTCCTTCATCGCGGCGCGGCGGCTGAGGCGGACCTTGCCGGTCTTGTCGTCGATGCCGATGCACTTCACCCAGATCATGTCGCCGACCTTGACGACGTCCTCGGTGCGGCGCACGCGGAAGTCCGCGAGCTCGGAGATGTGGACGAGGCCTTCCTTGCCGGGGAGGCACTCGACGAACGCGCCGAACTCCTTGGTGCCGGTGACGCGGCCCTGGTAGAGCTTGCCCATCTCGATCTGGGCGCCGCCGCCGCAGAGGGCGTCGATCTCCTGCACGGCGCGGTTCATGGCGTCGGCATTGTTGGAGTAGATGAAGACCTTGCCGGAGTCGTCCTCGGCGATGTCGATCTGCGCGCCGGTGGTCTCGGTGATGCGGCGGATGGTCTTGCCGCCGGGGCCGATGAGCAGGCCGATCTTCTCGGGGTCGATCTGGATGGTCTGGATGCGCGGCGCGTATTTGCTGAGGTCCTTGCGCGGGGCGGGAAGGGCGGCGAGCATGACCTTGAGGATCTCGATGCGGGCCTCGCGGCACTGCATGATGGCGGTCTTGGCGATCTCGAAGGGCAGGCCGTTGATCTTGAGGTCGAGCTGGAAGCCGGTGATGCCCTTGGTCGTGCCGGCGATCTTGAAGTCCATGTCGCCGAAGTGATCCTCTTCGCCGAGGATGTCGGTGATGGTCTTCCACTTGGTGATGGAGCCGTCGGGACCGTTTTCGGTCATGAGGCCGCAGGAGATGCCGGCGACGGGGGCGATGATGGGCACGCCGGCGTCCATGAGCGAAAGGCAGCCGCCGCAAATCGAGGCCATCGAGGTCGAGCCGTTGGAGGCCATGATCTCGGAGACGACGCGGATGGAGTAGGGGAAGACGTCCTCGGGCGGGAGCACGGGGACGAGGGAGCGCTCGGCGAGGGCGCCGTGGCCGATCTCGCGGCGGCCCGGGCCGGTGAAGCGGCCGGTCTCACCGACGGAGAAGGGCGGGAAGTTGTAGTGGAGGATGAACGACTTCGAGGTGGCGCCGCCGGTGAGGCCGTCCATTTCCTGGGCCTCCTTGGTCGGCCCGAGGGTGGTGATGGCGATGTTCTGGGTGTCGCCGCGCTGGAAGGTGGCGGAGCCGTGCACGCGGGGGAGCACGCCGACGACGGCGCTGAGCGGGCGGAGGTCCCTCTCGCCGCGGCCGTCCGCGCGGACGCCCTTGGAGAGCACGGTGTGGCGGTAGGCCTTGTATTGCAGCTCCTCGAACACGACGTTGAGGTCGACGTCGGTGAACTTGTCGGCGCCGAGTTCGGCGGTGAGGGCGGCCTTGGCCTCGTCCTTGAGGAGCTTCACGGCGGCGCCGCGGGCGGCCTTGTCCTTGCCGAAGATGGCGGCGGAGATGCGCTCGGCCGGGACGACGCGCTCGATGATGGCGCGGGCCTCGGGGGTGGCGCCGACGAGCGGGAAGGTGGCCTTCGGCTTGCCGCAGAGGCGCACGAGTTCCTCGATGGCGGCGATGATGGGCTGGATGGCCTGGTGGCCGAACTCGAGGGCCTTGATGAACTCCTCCTCGGGGAGCTGATCGGCGGAGCCCTCGATCATGAGCATGTCCTTCTTCGTGCCGACGTAGATGAGGTCGAGCGAGGAGGACATCATCTGCTCGAGGTTCGGGTTGGCGACGAACTGGCCGTCGATCAGGCCGACGCGCACGGCGGCGATGGGGCCGGCCCACGGGATGTCGGAGATGGCGAGGGCGGCGCTGGCGCCGTTGACCATGGGGATGTCGGAGTCGTTGAGCTGGTCGGCCGACATGAGCTGGCCGATGATCTGCACCTCGTTGAGGAAGCCCTCGGGGAAGAGGGGGCGGCAGGGACGGTCGCAGAGGCGGGAGGTGAGGATCTCCTTCTCGGAGGGGCGGCCTTCGCGCTTGAAGTAGCCGCCGGGGAACCGGCCGGCCGCGGCGTATTTGTCGCGGTAGTCGACGGTGAGGGGGAAGAAGTCCTGGCCGGGGCGCATGGTCTGCGCGACGCAGGCGGTGACGAAGACGTTGGTCTCGCCGACGTTGACGTTGACGGCGCCGTTGGCGAGGGCGGCGTAGGTGCCGGTGGAGAACGTGATGCCCAGGCCGGGCACGGTGACATTATGCTTCTGATTCATGGTTTGGGATTGGGGGTGCGCGGCAGGGCGCCGGGCATTGGGTTGACGGATTTTCCGTTTCGATCCCCTCCCGAATCAGCTCCCGAGAAATTTCGGATTGCGGTCCCGGATCCGTCCGGGGCGGCAAGCGGAAATGTCCCGAGTCTCTGGTTCGTGAGGGTCAAGCAAAGGGCGGCCCGTCGGTGGGCCGCCCTTTGGTGAAAGCGGGTTACTTGCGCAGGTTGAGTTTCTGCAGCAGGTCGTTGTATTTGGCGATGTCCTCGCGCTTGAGGTAATCCAGCAGCTTGCGGCGGCGGGAGGCCATCTGGAGGAGGCCGCGGCGGCTGTGGAAGTCCTTGCGATGCGTGCGGAGGTGCTCGGTCAGGTGATTGATCCGGGCGGTGAGCAGCGCGATCTGGACGTCGCTGGAGCCGGTGTCCTTCTCGTGGGTTTTGAACTGCGCGATGACTTCTGACTTAACGGGTTGTGACATGGTTTATGTGGTTGGTGACGCGGTCGTTGGTGGATCCCGCCGGGGCGGGACCCGTGCCACCCGTCCCGCCAAGGCGGGACCGGCAACACCGTTATCCGTCCGGTTGCCCGGACTGACCGTGGTCGGCCCCCGCGACCAGCGGGTTCCGACTAACGAAGGGGCCATTAACCAAACCGCTCGGTCGCTGGGCAAGCGTTATTTTGCGGCCGACCGGGTGCGACGGGATGGCTCACAGACATCATCTTAGGTAACCCAAATAAACGATCATACCAAGCATTAGTGTTAATGCGCGTCTTGGGATAGTTGGGTAATCCTTTGAAAGAGCACGCAGCAATGCTTCGGTATCTATGTCATCTGGATGGGACGTGGCACTACGGGTTGGCCTCAGATAGAGTAACAGGTCACTTTTCGCTTGGTCATATGCCCGACCGAGTAGGATGTATCGTGCATCAAAATCTGCTCGTGTGAGCCAAGATAGTTTGCGCCGAACATTCCTAAACGCGTTGGCTGGCGACAAAATCCCGAGGAAATGCTCAGTGCGCGCGAATTGCCCGGCGATTTCGTAGTAGGCTTCGTTGTTTTGCTTTTTCGTCACAGGATTTCGAATGGCTCACCCGGCCCGCAGGTGCAGGCCCTTGATCTCGGCGCAGCCGGGCAGCTGCTTCAGCTTGGCGAGGATCTCGAGGCGGTGGTGAAACAGCTCCTGCCGCACGACGCTGTGCGAGACGAGCACGAGCAGTTGCCCGCGCTCGACGACGACCGGGTGCGAATACTGCGCGTTGGCGGTGCCGACGAGCTCGGGCCATTTCTCGCGGATGCTGTGTTCGAGCGAGTCGTGGCTGATGCGGTATTTGACGAGCAGTTCGTCGATGAGCGCGCCGAGTTCGGCGGTCTTGCGGCGCTTGGAGCGGTCGGTGTCCTCCGGCACCTCGCGCAGGGCGGCGACGAGGTTCTCGACCTCGCGGGAGAATTCTTTCGGCTCAGTTGCCATCAGAAGAAGGAACCACGAATGGACACCAATGAACACCAATTGATCGTAATTCGTGTTTATTCGTGTGCATTCGTGGTTTCCACACTTGGCTTCGGGCTCGACCGATGTTCGTGCTCGTAGAGACGGCTGTAGCGCACGAAGGCGCCGAAGGCCGTCGCCCAGGCGATGTAGAAGCCGGGGTAACCGTCGAGGAAACCAAGTCTCACCACATAGGCGCGGAAGAACCGCCAGAACGGCCGCAGCACGGCGGCGGCGAGGGAGAAGCGCGCGCCCTTCGCGGTCTGCTGCTGGACGAAGAGGTCGGCGAAGGGGTTGATCTTGGCCACGTGGCTGCTGAGCGTCGGGAACGAGTAGTGGTGCAGGTCGCCGCGCAACGTGGCCACGGCGCCGTCGACCTCCATCTTCTCGTGCACGAACTGGTCGCCGCCCCAGCGGGCGTGGGCGCGGCAGATGAGCCGCAGGCTGAGGTCGGGATACCAGTCGCCGTGCGTGATCCAGCGGTCGATGAACCAGACTTTTCTCGGGAAACGCGCGCCGTGGAAACGCTTGTGGTCCCCGCGGGCGAAGAAGGCCGTGATCTCCTCCTTGAGGGCGGGGGAGAGTTCCTCGTCGGCGTCGAGGCAGAGCGCCCAGGGCTGGGTGGCGCGGTCGAGCGCCCAGTTCTTGGTGTCGCGGTAGCCGCGCCACTCGGTCTCGAAGACGAGCGCGCCCAGCTCTTCGGACACGGCGGCGGTGCGGTCGGTGGAGTTGTTGTGGACGACGAGCAGCTCCGCCGCCCAGCCGCGCAGGCCGCCGAGGCAGCGCGGGAGGTTGTGCGCCTCGTTGCGGGCGATGACGACGACGGAGAGCGGCAGGGGGGCGGACACGGGTCGGTAGTGAGACAGGGAGCGGCGGCCCGGGCGATTCAGATTTTCCCGAGGAGGGAGCGCGGGATCTGGTAGAGGTAGCCGCAGGAGCGCCAGGCGCGGACCAGCGCCTTCTTCGCCGCCCCGGTTTGCAGCACGACGACCGCCAGCAGGGCCAGCAGGGGAAAGCCGGCGGCCTTCAGAAGGTTGGTGAAGAACCGCGACAGCAGGTAGCCGCCGGCGCCGCCCTGCTGGGCGCGGTCGACGACGCGCGAGCGGGCGGAGTCGAAGGCGTGCCGCGCGGCGTAGCGGAAGGTCGTGCGCGAGGCCGGCATCTGGTGGAGCACCTTGGCGGCCGGGGCGAACCACACCTCGAGACCCGCCGCGCGCACCCGGCGCACCATCTCGCCGTCGCCGCCGCCGAAGAGGTTCTTGCCCTGGCGGTCGAGGCCGGTGGCAAAGGGCCCGACCTGCGCGAAGACCCACTTGGGGAAGGCCAGGTTCGCGCCCATCGGGGTCTGGCGCGGCCCGAGCGGGCCGGCGTCGGGCCGGAACGCGAGCGGGGCATGCCACTCAGCGACCCAGTCTGGCAGGCCGTCCGGGAACACGGGCACCACCTCGCCGCCCACGCAGCCGATGCGGCGCGCGGCGTCGGTTGCGAAGGGCTCGGCGATGCGGCGCACCCAGTCGGGCTCCATCAGGATGTCGTCGTCGGCGAAGAGGACGATGTCGTGCCGCGCCTCGGCCAGCCCCCGGTTGCGCGCGTGGTCGAGGCCCTGCCTCGCCTCGAAGACATGGCGCGGCGCGTGGGGGCCGGCGGCGAACTCCGCGACGGCGGCGCGGGTGTCGTCGGTCGAGTTGTTGTCGATCACGAGCACCTCGAGCCGGTCGGCGGGGTAGTCCTGCCGCGCGAGGCCGGCCAGCGTCTGCCGGAGGAATTGCGCCCGGTTGTAGGTGCAGATCGCGACGGTGACGCTGGGGAGGGTCATGGGGGGACGCGGGGATTTGTAGGTCGGGCCCCGGGTCCGACACGAGAGAATTGTCGGCATCCGCCTCCGCCAAGGCTCCCG
>Ga0073934_10006506_pt1 | contig 16984 bp, 15 predicted proteins | sample LarsenN4metaG_FD_76834 | JGI IMG/M metagenome (GOLD analysis project Ga0073934, IMG submission 76834) | Hot spring sediment bacterial and archeal communities from British Columbia, Canada, to study Microbial Dark Matter (Phase II) - Larsen... ... | reverse complement strand
GTTGTTGGAAAGGTAGCGCTCGAAATTTCGGATGTCATGAAAGCGGTTCTTCCAGATGCCCTTGCCGGTCAGTTCGGGTGGCAGTTTCTGTTTGGCCAGAAACTCGGGATGCACCCGCACCACCAGCGTCTCCTCATAGTAGCTCCGGTTAAAGATGCCGATGTTGCCCCGGTTGGGCAGGCATTTCATGCAGCGCCAAAGGTAATCATGGTCGAGGTCCTCGGCGGACGGCCCCTTGAAGGCGTGAACCTGGCAACCCTGGGGATTCACGCCGGACATGATGTGCTTGATGGCGCCGTCCTTGCCCGCCGCGTCCATGGCCTGGAAGATCAGCAGCACCGCCCATCGGTCCTGGGCGTAGAGCTTATCCTGGAGCTCGGCCAGCGCCTGCACACCCAGGGCCAGGGCCTCCTTGGCGCGCGGTTTGTCTTCGGACGTCAAATTCAGCGTGTTGGCCGGATCGCAATCTTTGAGCCGGAACTTCCCGCCTTCGGTAACGCGGAACGGCTTGGCAAACTCGCGGGCTTTCTTGATCAGTTGTTTCGTTTTCAGAAGATCTATTGCTCATTGTTCAGCCGGCGTCCCTCCCCGCTGGCCGCCATGATATGGTCAGCGTTGGGTTGGAGTATCATCGGGTTGCCATCCTCCGCCCAAGGCGCGATACAGTTGAACCACGGAAAGCAGTTCAGCCAGGCGGGCCTGGGCGAGGGTGAGTTCGGCAGAGAACAGTTCCTGCTCGTTGTAGAGCACTTCAAGATAGCTTGTCACACCCCCCTCGTAGCGAACATTGGCCAGGTCCGTGGCGTCCCGGTTCGCTCGGGTGCGTTCCTCCATGCGGGCGCGAAACTCCCGCGTGCGCTGGTAGGCGATGAGGCTGTCGGACACTTCCCTGAAAGAGTTCTGGACCGTCCGCTGATACTGGGCGATGGCTTCGCCGAAACGGGCTTGGGCCAGGGCCAGATTGCCCCTCAGCGCCCCGCCAGTGAAGAGAGGCATCGAGACCGCTGGACCGAACTGCCACGCCTGGGCGCCGCTCTTGAACAAATCGGAAAGCGCCACGGATTGAAACCCATAGAATCCAGTCAGCGTCACCTTGGGGAAGAATGCGGCTTTGGCTTGCCCGATGTCCGCATTGGCCGCCACCAACTGCTGCTCGGCGCTGCGAATGTCCGGCCGGCGGCCCAGCAGTTCCGAAGGCAGACCCGCCGGAACAGTGACATCCAGCTTCTGGCGCAGCAGCCCTTCTCCCCTGGGCAAAGGGGCCGGATTGCGACCCAGCAGAATGCATAGCTCATTCTCCTGTTGTTCGACGCGTCGAAGCGTGTCCGCGATGGTCGCCTCCGCGGTGCTCACCAGCACCTGGGCCTGGTACACGTCTTGCATCGAGGCTACGCCACCCTGCTCGCGCGCGGTAGTGAGGGCCAGGGAGTTTGTTCGCACTGTGTAGGTTCGCCGGGATATTTCCAGTTCGTAGTCCAGCTCCAACAAGCTGAGATAGGCGGTCGCCACCTGAGCCACCAGGGTCTGTCGGACGGTTTGCTGTGCGGCTTCGGTGCCCAGCAACTGGGCGCGGGCGGCTTCATTGGCGCGGCGGATTCGGCCCCATAAATCCAGTTCGTAGGCCGCCATCGTTCCATACACGCTGCCATACTCCTTCTGGGGGTTCACGCCAGCGGGAACCGCAGAGGGGCCGTTCTCCGAGGTGCGCGTCGTGGACCAATCGCCTCCGGTCCCGATGGTGGGCATGAACTGCGAGCGGGTGACTCGCGCGGCCGCCTCCGCCTGCAACACCCGGGCGGCAGCGATCTTGATATCCCAACTGTTGGTCAACGCTTCCGCAATGTATGCTTGGAGTTGCGGGTCGTTCATGACCTGCCACCAGGCGAGGTTGCCCAGCGAGTTGGTGCCCGCTAGGTCGCGCTGATCGGACGCGGCCCGGCGGTAGGAGGTCGGTGTGTCCAGTGCCGGTCGTCTATAGTTGGGACCCACGGCGCAACCGGCCAGAACGGTCATGAGCACTGGAAGGATGATCGTGCTTCTCATATCATTGCGGCCCTCCTTTCTCCGCCGCCGCAGCGGCGGCGGGCGCCGGCGTCTTCTTTCCGCCGCGTTCTACGAGCCTCTGCACAAATACATAGCAAACGGGGATAATGAAGAGGCCCAGCGCGGTGGCGATGGTCATGCCGTAAACCACCCCGGTGCCCATGGTGCTGCGAGCCGCAGCGCCGGACCCGGTGGCCAGCATGAGCGGCACGCAGCCGAGAATGAACGCGAACGAGGTCATCAGAATGGGCCGCAGGCGCAATTTCGAGCCTTGCACCGCCGCCTCGAGAATCTCGACCCCTTCCTCCCGTTTCATCTTGGCGAATTCAACGATGAGAATGGCGTTCTTGGCTGCCAATCCAATCAACATGACCAGGCCGATCTGGGCATAGACATTAAGGTCAAATTGGCGCACCAGCATGCCCACCATGGTGCCCAGCACCACCGTGGGCGTCGCCAGCAGCACCGACAAAGGCAGCCCCCAGCTTTCATACTGGGCGGCCAGCAGCAGGAACACGAACAGCACCGCCATGCCGAAGATGATCGGCGCCTGACCCTCGGACTTCTTCTCCTGCAGGGTCAGGCCGGACCACTCGTAGCCAACCTCGCTGGGCATGCTCTTCATGACCTCTTCGATGGCCTTGATGGCCTGCCCCGAACTGAAGCCGGGAGCCGGTGCGCCCATCATCTCCGCCGCGTTGTAAAGGTTGAACCGGGTGACAAAATTCGGCCCGGACATCTGACTTACCTTCACCAGGGCGCTCAGAGGGACCATTTGTCCTGAGTTGTTGCGCACGTAGAACTGGCCGATATCAGTCGGTTTGTCGGTGAATTGGGACTCGGCCTGCAAGAACACCTTATAGACCCGGCCAAAACGAACGAAATCGTTCACGTACAAGCCGCTCAGATAAGCCTGCAGGGTCTGAAACACGCTGTCCACGGGCACACCCAGCGTGCGTGCTTTCTCGCGGTCCAGTTCAATTTTCACCTGCGGGGTGGCGGGGTTGAACGTCGTGCTGATGCGGCCAATCTCCGGGCGGGCGGCCACGTTGGTCTGGAGCTGATGCACGTAGCTCGCCAGTTGCTCAATGCTGCCCCCGGACCGATCCTGCAACTGCATGGTGAAGCCGGAGACGTTGCCGTAGCCGGGCAGGGGCGGGGGCCCGAAAGCAAAGGCTTTGGCGCCCGGGATGGCATGGAATTTTCTGTTCCACTCGCGCGCAATCGCGCTGGCGTGCAACTCGGGCGCCTTGCGTTCCTCCCACGGCTCCAGACCCACAAACATCAGAGCGGCGTTGGGCACGTTGAGCGAGTTCAGAATGTTCATGCCTGCCAGGCCCACCGCCGACTTCACTCCGCGGGTATTGCACACGATGGCTTCGACTTGTTTGAGTGCTTCGTCGGAGCGCTGGAGCGACGCCCCCTCCGGAAGCTCAACCGCCACAAAGAGATAACCTTTGTCCTCGTCTGGAATGAACCCTCCAGGCACGAACTTGCCCAGGATCCAAATGCCGCCGACCACCGCCACCAGCAAGAGCATGGACCTCGCAGCCTTGCGGGCCAGCCCGCCCACGACGTTACCGTAGCTGTTGCTCAACCAGTCGAAGAACTTGTTGAAGACCCTGAAGAAGGCAGCGAGGGGCCCGCGGCCCGGCGTGGGCTTCCTCAGCAGCAGGGCCGATAGGGCGGGGCTGAGGGTGAGCGCGTTGATCACCGAGAAAACCACCGCCACGGCGATGGTCAGGGCGAACTGGCTGTAAAGCTGGCCCGTCACACCGCCCATGAAGGCTACGGGCACAAAGACCGCGCACAGAACCAGTCCGATCGCAACCACCGGCCCGGACACTTCCTTCATGGCCTGGCGGGTGGCCTCCACCGGCGTCATGCCATGCTCGAGGTGATGCTGCACGGCTTCCACCACCACGATGGCGTCGTCCACCACAATGCCGATCGCCAGGACCAGGCCAAACATGGTCAGCACATTGACACTGAACCCCAGCACCGGAAACATGATGAACGCCCCCAGCAGGGACACCGGCACGGTGCACATCGGGATGATGGTGGCGCGAAAGCTCTGCAGGAAGATGAAGACCACGATCAGCACCAGCACCACCGCCTCAAAGAGCGTGTGCACGATCTCCTCCATGGACGCCTTGATGGGCAGGGTTGAATCGAGTGTGATGTCATAATCCATGTCCGGCGGAAACCGTTTCTTGGCATCCTCCAGAATCTTCCTCACGTTGTCCGCGGTCTCCAGGGCGTTGGCGCCGGGCGCCAGATAAATGCCGATGGCGCCGGCCGCCGATTCGTTGAGCCGCGCCCTCAGGTCGTAGGTTTGAGCTCCCAGTTCAACCCGGGCCACATCCTTCACCTTCACCTGCGAGCCGTCCGGGTTGGACCGAATGATGATCTCCGCGAATTCCTTCGGGTCCCTGAGCAGACCCTGCGCGCGGACGTTATACTGGTTCTCCTGGCCGGGCGGGGCGGGCTCGGCCCCAATGCGGCCCGCCGGGGACTGCGCGTTCTGTTCCTTGATGGCGTTCTGTATATCCCCCGGCGTGATGCCCAGGGAGGCCAGCTTGTCCGGGCGCAGCCAGATGCGCATGGTGTAATCTTGAGCGGTGAAGTTCTTCACGTCGCCCACCCCTCTCACGCGCTTGATGGAATCCACCAGGTTGATGTCGCAATAGTTGCCCAAGAAAACCGCGTCGTAGGTGTTGCTCGGCGAATTGAGGGCGACGACCATCAGAATGTCCGGGCTGGACCGGTTCACCACCACACCCTCCTTCTTCACCGCGTCGGGCAACTGCGCTTCGGCTTGGCCCACACGGTTCTGGGTGTTGACCTGCATGATGTCCACATCTGTCCCCACATCAAAATAGACATTTAACGTCAGCTTGCCGTCATTGGCGCTGTAGGACTGCAAGTAGAGCAGTTTGTCCACACCGTTGACCTTGGACTCGATGGGGGTGGCTACCGACTCCATGACAGCCTCCGCCGCCGCGCCCCGGTAGGTCGTGGTGACCTGGATCATGGTCGGGCTGACAGGGGGGTACTCGGAAATGGGCAGGCGCTGAAGCGTGATCGCCCCCACAATCACCGTCAGGATGGCAATGACCATCGCGACGATCGGGCGGCGTATGAAAAAGTCTGCCATAGCGGTTACTCCTTGGTGGCCTTCCTGGTCTTCTCCCCGGCGTGTTGGTCTTCAGGCGGCTTGGCCCCCTGGGCCGCAGCTTGCGCCAGTTGGGCGGCCGTCATGGGCTGAACCAATTCCCCATCGCGGACCTTTTGCACCCCTTCAACGATTACCCGTTCGCCCGCGCTAAGACCTTTGAGAATCACCACGGCGCCACCGGATTCCGTTCCGAGATCGACGGGACGCTGCTTTGCCTTGTTGTCCTGTCCCACCACCCAGACAAAACTCTTTCCCTGCAGCTCCTGCACTGCGCGCTGAGGGATAACCAGGCTGTCCTTCTCTGTCTTGAGCTGGATTCTGGCCCGCGCAAACATGCCTGGACGCAGGATCCCGTTGGTGTTGGGGAACTCGGCCCGCAACCGCATGGTGTCGGTGCGGGCGTCCGCTGCCCGGTCCAGGAATACCCACTTGCCTTGCGCGGTGAGCTCCGATCCATCCCGCAGACCCACCACCAGCGTCACCGGCAAATCATCCACTTTGCGCCCGCTCTCTAAAGCCTTCTTTTCGGCCTGCAGCAGATCGGCCACGCTGATGTTGCAGTAGAACCATATCGGATCGAGCGTCGAGATGGTGGCCAGCAGCGTGGGTTCTCCCTTGCCCACCAGGCTCCCCACCGATACCTGCTTGGCTCCGATGACGCCGGAGACCGGTGCGGTGACATCGCAGTAGCCCAGGTCAATCTTGGCCGACTCGACCCGCGCCTCCGCCGAGAGCACGTTGGCCTTGCCCACCTCCACCGAAGCCACCGCGTTATCCAGGTCTTGCTGCGGAATGGCCCGCTTCTCGGCCAGGGGTTTAAGCCGGGCCACGTCTTTCTCATACTTGTTCAGCGCGGCCTTGGCCTCGGCCAGCGCGGCATTGGCGGCGGCCAGCCGCTCCAGGAACGGCTTCTTGTCCAGGGCGAACAGCGGAGCGTTCTCCTTGACCTCTTTGCCTTCCTCAAAAAGCACCTTCTCCACAAAAGCCTCCACTCGCGCGCGAACCTCCACATTCTGGGGTGAATCCAGTTGTCCAATGAACTCGGCCATCACCGGCACATTGCTCCCCAACACCTCGGTTACGGTGACCACCGGCGGCGGTGGAGGCGCCGAAGCTTGCTTCTTGCAGGACGCATTCATCAACGCTGTTGCCGTCACCAGCAGCGTGAAACGCATGGGGGCGCTGGGGTGGCGACCGCGGTGGTACTCCTTGGGGGTGTTTCGGAACTCGGTGGTGGGTGTCATAAACTCGATCTGCTGCGCCCATGGCACGGGCTGAAGGCCAGGCGCAAGCTATTGGGGGACGGGCTTGCTCCTCTCCTCGGTTCGCCTCTGGTTGATTTCATCAGGCGTGCGCACCAACTTTTCGCCGTAAAGGATGCAATTGAAGAACAGGCGCCCCACCCAGTCCTTGGTCACAAATGCATTGCTCCCGGGCACCTCCCGGGTTGAGGTCACCACGTCCCTGTCCAGGTCAATCACTTGCATTCGCAATTGGCTGAGACGGGTAAAGCCCGGGCTGGTCAGATCCATGTCGGCGGTGAAAAGCATGACCTTCCGGCCGGTTTCCCAAAAGACCCACAGTTCGTTGCACACCGGTGAAAGAGGGGAGATGTAGAAGGTCTGGGCCACCGCAAAAGGTGCCGGATAGACGCGGTCCAGGTACTCCGCAATGAGTCGGCGGGCGCTTTCCCGCAGCGTGTCGCTGAGCGGGATGCGGTGACTGCGCATCGTGAAGAGGTAATCTTGGATCTCCTTCACAGCGTATTCACGCACCTGGTAATGTCGGCGCAGCGCGGGGGCTTCCGGCTGACGGTTCACCCGGGTCACCTTGAATGATCGCTCGGCGATATCCAGGTTGATCCCTGGCACCCGATACTCCGAGCGTTTCAGTTTCACCAGCGTTTTGACCGCCGGGATCCACAGTTCCGCATATTCGCTTCGGTCTCCTTCGTCCAGTGTGGGATGAAGCCGCCGACCCCACACCTCCAGTGTTTCCATCTTGCCCGCTTCGAGCACGTAGGACTGGTCAAAGTGCCAGCGATGAACGTGTCGCAGCACTTCCAGAACAAAGTCCTTCTCCAGGAGCGCGTCCGGTTTGCTTGAGTCCGGGCTGGCGGCGTCGCGATTTGAAACGGAGGAAGTGGCGCACCCTCCACAAAGCGCAGCCACCGCCACAGTCATCAGACAGAGACGGATTCCTTGTTTCATTTTCTTTTTTCCAGCGTGTAGAAGCGGTTGCCACCGAGGGATCCCAGGTTCGCGTCTGGAATGCTCACGAAGTCTCCTCCAGGGTCAAAGCCGCGAACGTCCGTCATCCAGGCGTAGCCGCGGCCAGTTACCGGCACGGAGCCGATCCGGCGTAGTCCCTCGAACAGGTCGCGTCCCGCTGGCCCGGTCTGGAAATACAGTCGGCCCAAATCACGGGCATGAATCAGCAGCCGCGCCATTCTTCCCGGCCCCCCCTGGTTGGCGACGGATACCAGATACGCAACCCGTTCATGCACCCGTGGAACGGCCTTCAGTTGCCCTGTGGGGTCCCGATAGAAGCCGTCCACTTGCCCTTTAACTCCCCCGGCGGTCATCACGTCGAGGACACTTCGGCTGCTGACGTCGGCGATCTGCTTCTGGGTGTAGCCCGGTGGAATGGCCAGGGCCCGGCAGTGCAGCACCCATAACACCGCCAGCATGGCCGCCTTGGAGTCCTCCTCGCTGCGGTAGCCACGCTCCCCGGGGAACGGGGCTTCATTGATCAGCAACAAACTGACATAACCCGCCGGGGTGGACGGAGGGTCGAGAGCAACATTGGCGGCGCCAAGAGATTGGATGCCCAGAAAAACACACCCAAGCCCCCAAAGAAGCCTCTGTCTCAAGGATCGGTTCATTCACCCCAGGCCAACGGGACTATGGAGCCAGCCGCAACCCCTGCAATGCCTCATCCACCGCCTCCTGCAGGCGGGCGACCCGCTCATCCATGGGCAGGTCCTTGAGCATGGGCCGACAAACAAAGTTGCGCCGCAGGAGCCGGTAACTCTTCGTGTCCACCAGATCAATGACCAGCGTTCCCGCAGGGTATGGCGTGGGGTTCTTCTTGCCGACCACAAAGGCATCATGCGCTTTGGTTTGCAGGTCGGCTGTGGCCATGTCGTAGCCAAAGTAGTCGTCAATGGCCGTCGTGGAGACGCCTCCGCTAATGATGATCAGGTAGCCCACCTGCAAGTCTGCGCCGCTCGATACCTTGGTCAAGCCCTTGGCTGCCAGTGTCTTGGAGATCGCTTCCTGCACCCGGGGGTGGATCTCGGCGCGGTTGTCGGCAAATGACGCCGCCGGCTTGGTGCCCGTGTTGATGAAGCTGAAGGTCTTGGCCTTGATCGGCCCGTGGTCCACGCGGGTGGGAGTGGAGGAGCAACCCGCCAGCACAAATACGGTGGCGGTCAGAAAACAGACTGTTGGGAGTTTCATGATAGGGAGTTAGGTCAAGTGGGGGAGCTTTTCATCGGTGTGATGTCTTGGTTTCAAGTTTGAGGTCGGCCTTCCGGTTTCAACTGCGTTTCGGTTTCGCGCATGGACATCATTGCCTTGCCTCGCCGACGCACGGAGCGGGAAACGCGCGGAGCACGCCGACTGCCTGCCAAAGGGATCAACCTGGTTTTCAAAACTGTGATGACCCCGTTACTTCTTTATTGGAGGCGTGCCGACCACCGGCATTTCAGAGGCAATGTTCAGATCAATAAACAAGGCCATCTGGTGTTCGACTTGCAGGAACTGGGCCGCGCGCATGGGCGACACCGCTTTGCCGATCTTCTTCTGATACCGCTTCCACAAGTCCAGTCGGTCCTCCACGTTTTTCAGCCATCGTCGCGCCAGGCTGTCCCAAATCTGCTGATTCATGGAACCGTCAGCTCTGAGGGCGGCAAACTCTCGAATCAGTTCCAGCTTCCGATCCCCAACCGCAGCCAAATCCTTCTCATATTGGCGGTAGATGGGCCAGAAAGCCTCGGCCTCCGCCGCCGTCAGTCCCATGGTCTGGTTGAGGGTGAAAATCTTGAATCCATTGACATCGGAGCGTGTCATTTCCAGCGCTGCCCGCAGGTCATCCGGAACCGAGGCTGCCGAACCTTGGGCGTGGCTGGAAAGGTTGATGGTGAGCGTGGTAAAACCCGCGAGCAGGATGGTGAACAGGTTTTTCATGGTTCGGTGATGACTTGGTGGGGTGGTTGCGACCAGATTGTGGTTAGGGATTGAGCTTGGAATCCTTCCAGTATTTCGTTCCTTGAACGGTGGCTTGCAGTGAAACTCCGCTCTCGGTGAACTGGTAGATCTCCATGGGGCCACCCACGGCAACATTGCCCCGTTGCGTGTCCTGCTTATCGGTCCCGGCACGGGCGTCAGTCGAACTGCCTGCCGCCACAGTACCCTGCTTGAAATCCACATTGGCCTTCACGTTCTGCTCCGCGGAGACGCCGGTGTCCTGGTACTTGGCCGAGGCGTCCGCCTTGCCACCAAACTGCCATCCCTTATCCAGAAACTGCTGCATCACCTTTTCATCATTAAAGACAAAGATCACCCGGAGGTCCTTGACTCCCATGCCGACCCCTCCGCCAAGCGAGGCTACCCGCATGATGGTCTCCTTGCCGGTCTTGTTCTCCACTAACATGCCGTAGCCGTGGCCCGAGGCCAGCAGGAAGAGGTTCACATCGGTTTGCTTGAAGGTAGCGTATCCGGCGGCCTGCTTGAGCCGGTCCTTCATTTCAGGCTTGGTCTTGTAAAGCTCCGCCAGCATCTCCTCCCGCTGTTTTCTCACCGTCTGGCGCTTCTCTTCCGGCGAATCGCCTTTGGGGCCAAAAAGCGCCGCCGGACTGCTGAGGGTCGCTGTCATGAGCAGCGCCATCGCCAGCGCCGCGGTTGTGAGTCTCGCTTTCATGGAAGCGGTTTGTTGACGGTTGTGCCATCGCAGAACCGCGCCATCCCGCGCCGCCACAACAGCTTTAATCAATATATACACAGGGAGCCCAACATAGGCAATCACGAATTCTTGCGAGCCGGGTTTCGGTAGTCTTCACCGGCCGCAAGCGCCGTGACCAGGCCCGTGGCTCGACCTGCGTCCCGACTCACCAACAAACACCTCCTGGTTTCCACCGCCCCGCTGGCCCAGTTCGGCCCCCAGTTCCAACGTCTGGGCCGGCGCCACTGCCATCCACGCTTCCACGTCCTCTTGAGCGACCGCGATGAAGGCTGGAAACGCCTGCGTGAAAACCATTACCCCGACTGCCCCTGGCTGCTGGACCGCTGGCATATCAGCCAAACCGTCCGCGCCTTCACCGGTCCTGATCAGGTCCAATTCCGCCGCCTCATGCAACCCATCTGGCAGGCCGACAGTGAGGCGGCCCTTCACGCTCTTCGCCTCAGCCCCCTGCACCGCCAACGGCCCAATGAATTTCCCGCCCTGTTCGGCTATCTCCTGGGCAACCACGAGGGCCTGGACGCCTGGCAGCAAACCCCCGCCGCTCTCCGCCGCGGCCACCGACGCACCCCGCCCCCCGTCAAGACCGGCTCGGGCGCCGTCGAGAAAAACATCGAAGTCCACATCAACCGCCGCTTTAAGCGCCAGGGCCGCAGTGGGCATTCGGTGCGCGCCGCCCGGCTCCTGACCCTCCGCCATGTCAGCGCCCAGCCCGCAGCCTGGAACGCCTGGTGGAATCCTAAAACCCCAATTCCACCGTAACCCCCATCCGCCTTAATCTCCCCCCAACTGACAATGGACAAACACTGCCTCGGGCCAGGCCCCGGCCTTCGAGGGCTTGACAGCCGCTAAATTGTAACATACATTGTTCCCGTTCTTATGGTGAACTGTCGGTTCACAGTAGCCATCCATGTGCTGTGCCTGCTGGCCGCCCGGCATCCGCAGCCGCTCACCTCGGAGTTCATCGCGGGAAGCGTGAACACCAACCCCGTGGTGATCCGGCGCATTCTCGGGCTGCTCCGCAAGGCCGGCCTGGTCAAGTCCCAACCCGGCGTTAGCGGCGGCTGGGAACTCGTCGCCAAACCTGAGAGCATCACGCTGGGAGGGTTATACCAGATCGTTCGTCCCGGCACGGTCTTCGCCATGCACCGTCAGCAACCCAACGTGCTCTGCCCGGTGGGCCGGAACATCCAGCGCGGTCTGGCCGCGCACTACCAGAAAGCCCAGGCCGCCCTGGAGGCCGCCCTGGACCGCACCACCATTGCCGACGTGCTCCAGGACGTGCTGGGAAAGACGAAATAACTTTTTTGGCGGAAACCGTAACCATCATAACTACAAATCAACCAACTCACAGGAGTCAAACATGAAAAACAGTGGTCAGAACTATAACGTCACCGCGATCGGGGATATTTCCGCGCGCGGGCGTGTCACCCTGCACGACGCCCTGGGCCTGACCGGCTCGGAAATCTCCATCAATGAACTGCCGCCGGGTGCCAGCGTGCCGTTCGTTCACGCCCACAAACGCAACGAGGAGGTGTACATCGTGGTCCAGGGCCGGGGCCGGTTCTACGTGGATGGCGAGGAATTCGCCATCGCCGAAGGCAGCGTGGTGCGGGTGGCTCCTTCCGGCGCGCGGTGCCTCGCGGCCGACCCGCACACCCCGCTGCGCTATATCTGCATTCAAACCGAAACCGGGAGCCTGGTGCAATTCACCGAGAACGATGGGGTGATCCTGGACTCCAAACCCACCTGGCTGCAACAGCCAGGCGCCTGAGTCAACTCCCTCTGCGTGCGCGCGCGCAAAACCGGCCCGGGTGGTCCGGCAGTTAGAACCACTCGGTCCCACCGGCGTGTTGTCTTGTTTCGCAGCCAGCGACTCAGCGCTTCTTCGCCCCCCAGGGCGGCGGGGTTTCCGCCAGCCTGGGTGGCTCTGCCCTGACGAAGCCCTGCGCAACGGCCATTTCGTGTGCCTGGCGCACGATCTCGCGCAAGGCTTCGCCGGTGGAAAGAGGTTTGGTTTCCTGGTAGATGGCATCTTTCCACTCCCAGACCTGCCGCATGGCTTCGGGCACAAATTCTTCTTTCGGTTCAGGTCTGGTTTTCATCTTCCACCTCCAACGGCAACAGTAGCCCCAGCCGCGCCAACGGGTTTGGGGTCTGGTATTTCAGTGGGTTGTTTGTTTCCGCGTCTTCCTGGCCGCAGGCCAAAGAGGCTGGGCTGCGCCGTCGTCGTCGGGCTGCTGTTTCGCTGCGGTGCGCGCGGCATCCGTCCGCTGGTTTGGGGCAGGAGAACGCCCGGGGGCGCGGGCTAGGGTCCGGGCAGTTGACGCAGGAGCTGGGCGGCGGCGGCGAAACCGGGGTCGAGGTTCAAGGCTTTCTGAGCGGCGGCGCGAGCTTCGAGCAGCCGCCCCTGGCGGGCGAGCACGGTGGCGCGTGCGTAGGGGGGCTGGGGCGAGCGGGGTTCAAGGGTTTCGGCTTTGAGCAGGGCCTCGGCGGCCAGATCCAGGTGACCCTGTGCGGCGTGGGCCAGGCCCAGGTTATACCAGGCGCGGCTGAAGGCGGGGTCGAGTTTCACCGCTTCCTGCAGCGCGGCAACGGCGTCGTTGAGGCGGTTGAGCTCGTTGTAGCCCAGGCCGAGGCGGAAGTGGTATTCCGCCTCTTTGGGCGCGAGGCGGCAGGCGGTCTGGAGGGCGGCCAGCGCCTCGTCGTGGCGGCGCTCGACGCTCAGGCACACGGCCAGCGCGCTGAAGAGCGGCGCCGAGTAGCGGTCCCAGGTGACCGCTTTTTGCAGGAGGGCGAGCGCGGTGGCGTTGTCGCCGCGGTCGGAGTGCCAGGCGGCCAGGTGCATGAGCCCCTGGGGCTGGTCGCGGTTGATCTCCATGGCGCGCCAGAGGTCGCGGCCGGCCGGCGTGTTGGTGTCGAGGGTGAGCCGGGCCGTCCAGGCGGCGTCGGCGCGCACCACGCGCACGGGGTCCTGCTGAAGGCGCGCGAGCGTGGGCCCGGCGGCGGGCGGGCCGCCCGAGGCCAGCACGGCGTCGAGGGCGCGGGCGCTCATGGCCCGCACGAGCGGATGCGTGTCCTGAGCGCGCTGGAGAATGGCCTCGGCCACGCGGGGTTGCTCGGCCCAGCGGCGGAGCATGAGCGTGGCCACGGCGCGCCAGTAGGGGATGGGTTCGTCGCGGGTCAGGCTGATCAGCCCCTCGACGGCTGTCTCGCGTCCGGCGCGGGCCAGGGCCACGAGCCGGGCGCGCTCGCGGGAGGGCCGTTGCATTTTCGCGCCGTACCATTTCTCGACATGCTCCAGGGACCAGTCGGCGGTTTTGTCTGCGTGGCATCGGTTGCAGGCGTTGGGGATGCCGTGTTCTTTGGTGAGCAGGGGGTCGGGGATGGTGAAGCCGTGGTCCCGGCGCCAGTGCCGCGACATGTAGAGGGTGAGCGGCATGTGGCAGTCCACGCAATGATCGCCCGGGGTGCCGCGTTTGTGGAACGAGTGGGTGGCGGCGTCAATTTTGGGCGCGGGCGCGACCGGTCCGGCGTGGCAGCTCATGCAGAGGGCGTCTTTCTCCATGCGCACCTTGGCGGTGTGGCCGTGGTGGCAGTCCATGCAGCGCACGCCCGAGTGGTGCATGCGGCTGCCCAGAAACGCAGCAAACTCGTAGTTCTCGTCCCGCACCTGGCCGTCGGGATAATAAATGTCCGTCTCGTCGGGAATGACCAGGCCGTAGTGGTCGAAGAAATTGTCGCCGGGCCGGAAGGCGGCGGTCAGCTCGGAGCGGCGGGCGTGGCAGATGGCGCAGGTGTCGCGCATCTGGTCCTTCGAGAACTTGCGCACGGTGGGATCGCCGGTGGCGGGCTGGGGCCGGGGGCGCTGCCAGCGCACGTGATCAGCCATCGGGCCGTGGCAGGCCTCGCAGCCCACGCCCATCTCGACCACGCGGGTGGCGTAGGTGTCGTCGGCCGGGTGGTAGCCTTTGTCCACGCCAGTGTTGTGGCAGTAAGCGCACATCATGTTCCAGTTCATGCCCCGGCCCGTCCAATGGCCCCACTCGCCCGCCACGCGGTCTTCCTCGCCGTACACATTGAACCAGTTGTTGCTGCGCGGGTCGTAGGCCACTTCGGTGACCTGCATCCGGCCGCCGGGCGCGGGCACGAGGAACTGGCGCAGGGGCGATTCGCCCAGCACGCGCTGCGGGTAAAAAACCTGCCGCTCGCCCGAGGCGCTCATGGTCACGATCTCGAAGCGCCCGTCGCCTGCCACCCGCGTGTCGGTGGTCTGCGTGCCGTGCTTGAAGGTCCGCGGCGGCTCAAACGCCGGCAGGTCGGCGATGCGGTCCACCGGCCGCTCGGCCAGGGCGTGATGGGAGGTCTTCCACTGCGCGTAAGCCTGCGCGTGGCAATCCTTGCAGGCGGCCGAGCCGGCATACTCCCGGGCCTCGGGCGGCGCAGGAACCGGTCTGGCCATCGGGGCGGCCTGGGCGCCGGGTTTCTCCCGGCCCGAACGCAGCAGGTACACCAGCCCCACCGCCAGGTTCACCGCCACGAGCAGCAACGTCCCATAGACGATCGGGCGGGATCGCGCTCCGGAAGACGGCTGCGGCCTGAACGGCATGGAAAACCCAGCCTACCCGCCGGCCACGATTTTGACAATCTCCAGGCGGTCCCCCGCGCGCAGGATGCGCTGGGTGAATTCGGAAGGGGCCACCGCCTCGCCGTTGTGCTCGACCACCACGCTGCGCGGGTAAAACCCCCGCGCCACCAGAAACTCGTGAATCGTGCAGGGCACCGGGGCGGCGATGGGTTCCCCGTTGGCGATGATGGCGTTGGCTGGCTCGGACATAGCGAAGACCGCAGCGTAGGCCGGGCGGCTCAGGCGGTCAACGCCGCGTCCCAGTCTTTCCACACCGGCTCGTAACCCAGCCGCCGGATCTGGCTGGCCACTTCCTCGGCCGAGCGCGTGTCGGCAATCTCGAACTGCCCGGTGGCGGTGGCGGCGTTTTCCGTCCACTCGCTGGCCCCGCCGGCCAGGGCGATGACCCGCCCGCGCTCGGTGCGGTGCAACCGCTCCTGCCCCGCCCCGGTGTAACCGCCCGGCTCCGTGTGGCTGCCCGCGCTCATCAGCGTGATGCCCAGCGGAATCAGCCCGTCCCGCAACCGCGCCGGCTCGCGGGTCGAAAGCACCAGCCCCACGTCCGGGAACATCAAACGCAGGGCGCACACCAGTTGCACCATCTCGCGGTCGGCGATCGGGCTGGGCGGGGTGAACGCCCCCGCGCACGGGCGCAGCCGGGGGATGGAGATGGTCAGAAACGCCTTCCAGCAATGCCGCAGCAGGTATTGCGCGTGCGCCGCGGTGCAGAGAGCCTCCAGCCGCCAGTCGGCCAGCCCGTGCAGGGCGCCGATGCCCAGCCGTTTGAAGCCCGCCGCGTAGGCCCGCTCGGGCGTCTCCAGCCGCCAGGCAAAATCCCGCTTCGGACCCGAGGTATGCATGGCCGCGTAGGCCGCCCGGTCGTAGGTCTCCTGGTAAATGACCAGCCCATCGGCCCCGGCCTCGACCAGCTCGCGGTATTGCGGTGTGTCCAGCGTGCCGATTTCCAGCGAAACGCTCGGCGTCATGGCATGGACCACCCGCACACAATCCCGGAGGTAATTGGGCGAAACGAACCGGGGATGCTCCCCCGCCACCAGCAGGATGTTTCGAAACCCCTGGGCCAGGAGCTGCGCGCTCTCCCGGCGCACCTCCTCCACCGACAGGGTCACGCGCAAAATAGGATTGTCCCGCGAGAACCCGCAATAACTGCAGTTGTTCACGCATTCGTTCGAGAGATAGAGCGGCGCAAACAGGCGGATGACCTTCCCGAAACGCTGGCGGGTCAAAGCCTGCGCCCGCCGGCCCATCACCTCGAGCCGGCTCGCGGCGGCGGGCGAGAGCAGGGCCGCGAAATCGCGCAACGACAACGCCTCCCGCCCCAGCGCGGCCTCGACCTCGGCGGCCGTGGCTTGCCGGGCCTGGGCCAGCAGCGCGGGCAGCGGCAACGCGTCCAGTTCCGCAACGAAACTCATCACCACACCTTACCAGAGCCGGGGGAATTGTCGAGGGGTGCGCGCGGCCACACCCGCCTGCGAGCGAGCCAGGCAGTCAAGGAAGCAGCAAGAGCCGCCCCGCGCCGGCGCAACGCATGGCCTCGTCCCCTTGGGGGAGGAGGTCCAAGGTCGGGCGGGGGCACTGCGTGCCGGCCCCTTTTGCCCGCCGCAGGTAGGGCGAGGCACTCCGTGCCCGCCGCTCTGGGGCCCGCATCCTGTCTCACGCGCTCGTATTCCCTCACGCCTGATCGCCACGCGATGCCCCCGGCGCGCACGACACGCCCGGCCGCGATGAGGACGTTCCCCACGCCCCCTCATCAGCCTGAGAGGCTGGTCTGTAGGGGCCGGCACGCAGTGCCCAGCCTGAAGGGCTGGTCTGTACCAGCCCAGGGCAACGCCCTGGGACTAGGCGGGTTTGTACATAACAACCCTGTAAGGGTTGCCTAAAAATGTGATCCCATGCGCGGCGTTCGCCCAACCCTTGTGGTCCCGCGCGTCGAGCAAATGTGTTCAACCGGCAACCCCTTCAGGGTTGCGTCGGATGTGTGGGCCTTTACCCAGGGCGCTGCCCTGGGCTGTACCAGGTTACTCTTTCAGAGGTAGTGTTTTCAAAGTTCAGCAAAAAGGCGGGTCATGGTAAGCCACTGGGGTGTGTAGTGAACCCAGAATAAAGAAAGGCTAAGAACCATGACCCGAAAGTCTGAAAAGAACGTCAAGACC
>Ga0073934_10006504_pt1 | contig 16987 bp, 9 predicted proteins | sample LarsenN4metaG_FD_76834 | JGI IMG/M metagenome (GOLD analysis project Ga0073934, IMG submission 76834) | Hot spring sediment bacterial and archeal communities from British Columbia, Canada, to study Microbial Dark Matter (Phase II) - Larsen... ... | reverse complement strand
CGTGACCTCAGTGAAGCTGTCGCCTCCGTCTTCGGAACGGAACAGCGTGCCCTCCTTCGATTCGGCGATAACGTAGACCACCCGCGGATTGGAGGGAGCCACCTTGACGCCAATGCGCCCGAGCAGCTTTGGGAGGCCTTTTTCAAGCTTGGTCCACGAGCGGCCGCCGTCGGTCGAACGGAAAACCCCGCCTTGTTCGCTGCCGCTCGTGTGGGTCCAGGGCTTGCGCTCGAACTTCCACATGGCCGCGTAGACGATGTTTGGATTGGAGGGGTGCAGGTCCAGGTCGGAGGCGCCATGCTGGTCGTCGATGTAGAGCGTCTTCTGCCAGCTGACGCCGCCGTCGGTGGTGAGAAAGACCCCTCGGTCCGGGTGCGGTCCGAAGGCGTGGCCCAGCGCGCCGGCCCACACGATCCGAGGGTTGGAGGGATGAACCAGCACACGGGAAATCCGCTCGGTCCCGGCCAGCCCCATGTGCTTCCAGGTCTTCCCTCCGTCGGTGGTCTGATAGATGCCGTCGCCGAAGGAAACGCTGTTCCGCGTGTTGGATTCGCCTGTTCCCGCCCAGACCACGTCCGGGTTACCGGGCTCGATCGCGATATCCCCGATCGAATACACGGACTGCTTTTCGAACAACGGTGTCCAGGAGTGGCCACCGTTGACCGTCTTCCACAAGCCACTGCCGCCGAAGCCCGCGTAGACGATCTCCGGCCTGCCCGGCACCCCCTCGACGTCGGTTGCCCGGCCGCCCATGTTGGCCGGGCCGATGAACCGGAAGTCGAGGTTCGCATACACTTTCGACTCGTCTGAAGCCTGCACGCAGGCCGCGGCGAGCGCCAGCAGACACACCAGCCGTTTCATTCGGTTCTACTTTCCCAGTTCATCGAACAGGCCTGGAAACGACCGCGTGCCGAAGCCCGGATTCGGGCCCCATCCCGGCAGAGAATCGGTCTTCGCCAACTGCTGCACTTCTTCTTTCGGCCTGCCCTGCCGGCGCAAAGACGAGATCTGCTGGTTCAGCGTCTCAAACGACTGCTTCCACCGCAGCAGGTCCTCCCGGGTCATGACGCCGCCGTGTCCCGGGATGACCGTATCGAAGCTCACCTCCGCCATCAGCCTCCCGATGGTTTGCGGCCACTGCGCTCCGCTGCCACCCGATGAGTAATCGATAAACGGCGCTCCCGCTACAAATGCGTCGCCGGTGTGGATGGTCCGCCGGGCGGGAAACTCGATAAACGCGTCTCCATTGGTGTGGGCGCGTCCGTAGTAGCGCGCCCGGACCAGCTTTCCGCCGAGGCGGATGGAGAAATCGCGGGAGAAGGTGAGCCGCGGCAGTCCCGGCATTTTGCGCTCTTCCATGTTGACCCGCGCGTTCTCGTGGGCGATGATTTCCGTCCCGGCGCCGAGAAACAGCGCGTTGCCGCCGGTGTGATCGCCGTGCTGATGCGTGTTGATCAGGTACCGGACCGGCTTGTCCGTGATCGACTTCACCTTGGCCATGATCTCGCCGAAGTTCCGTTCAAACTTGTCGTCCACCAGAATCGCGCCCTCGTCGGTGGTATAAACTGCTACATTGCCGCCCGAGCCGGAAATCACGTGAAGGTCGTCGGCGATTTTCGTGACGGTGAGCGGCTGTGCGGGAGGCTGCTGGGTGTGCGCGAGCCAGATGCCGCCAAGGCTGGCCAGCACGGCGCAGAGTCGTGGTTTGGTGGACGCAGACATGCTGCCCATTGTAGAAAAATGGGGAACCGGGGTGAAACGACAGAATGTTGCTCAATGACAAAGTAACGATCGTAACGGGAGCGGCGATGGGGATCGGCGCGGGGATCGCGGAGGAGTTCGCCGCCCAGGGAGCGACCGTCTTCCTGCTGGATCGCCAGGAGGAATTATGCGAACAGCGCGCGGCCGCCATCCGGGAGGCGGGCGGGAACGCCCGCGCGTTCCGGGCCGACGTGACGAAACCGCGAGAAGTGGCCGCCGCCGTTGAAGAGATTCTGGCCCGTCATGGCCGTCTCGACGTGGTCGTCAACAACGCCGGCATCTATCCGCGGCGGCTGTTCGCCGACATGACGGAATCGGAATGGGACGAAGTGCACGACGTGAATCTGAAGAGCCTGTTTCACGTCACGAAACTGGTCTTGCCTCCGATGATCGCGCGGCGCTCCGGGAAGATCATCAACATCTCCTCGGTGACGTTCTTCAAAGGGATGGCGAAGCTGACCCACTACGTGGCGGCCAAAGGCGGGATGATCGGGTTCACGCGGGCGCTGGCCCGAGAGGTTGGCGAACACAACATCCATGTCAACTGCATCACGCCCGGCGCGATCCGGACGGAGGGCGAGGCCGTCCACGCCGACCCCGCGGCGATCGCCGAAATCCAGTCGCGGCAGTGCCTGAACCGCCGGCTGCTGCCGGCTGACATCGCCGGCCCGTGCGTCTTCCTGGCCTCCAGCTTGAGCGACGGGATGACGGGCCAGACACTGAATGTCGACGGCGGGCTGATTCTCTATTAGCGCGCCGGGTCCTGCCGCGCATGGCCAACCCGCGGTCCGGTGTGGTAAGTTCAAAAGAAGAACGCGCCCGTAGCTCAGTTGGATAGAGCGTCTGGCTACGAACCAGAAGGTCAGGAGTTCGAATCTCTTCGGGCGCGCCATTCCCCTAACGCGGTTCGTGGCGGTACCAGACGCCGACACCGTCAGTCTGCACCGCGCGATAGTCCGATTTCAACCAAGCTGTCAGAGCCGGACACATGTCCGCGATCAGGGATTCGTAGCCAGGGTCCACGAACACGTAAGCCGGCGGCTGCGCGCGAAGTTGGGCCGCGACTGCGTCCCATTGCTGGGCGTCCCATCCCTCCAGGTCCCATCCGTTGACGGCGAGAGCGGGGCGCCTGCCGGACAGCCAGAGCAGGATAGGACTGCCGAAGACGAACACCGACCCGGGCTTGGCGTCCGGCGCCGAAAGAAACCGCGTCGAGGTTCTGACGGCGTCGTAGTTTGTGTCCATGCGGCGCTGGAAGAACTCGACCGGGGCCGGCTCGTTTCGCACCGCTCCCGGAGTCAGGGCTCGGGCCTTCGCGGTCCAGTTCAGCAGTTCAGGCGACAGGATCAGCAGGGTTCCGGCGCAGGCGGTCACGGGAACGCGCCAACTGCTGGCTGGCGACGTGAGCCGTACCAGGGACAGCAGGCGGTCGAGTCCGCGCACCGCCAGCAGGCCTACGGCGGGCGTGATCGCCAGAAACCGGTTCGGCGTCCAGGGCGTGTTCTCGATGCCGATCAGGACCCCGCCGACGGCCGCCCAACAGGCAAGACCCGCCCAGAACGGACGCCGGAAGAGCCGCCCCTGGAGCGAGAAACAGGCGACCGCGGCCAGAAGGATCCAGGCTGCGAAATCCCGCACAAACCACAACGCCGCGATCGGATCGCCCACGTTCACCAAGGCCTGACCCTGGAACAGGCTCGCGTTCGAGACGGCGATCCGGTAGAGGTCCGCCAGTGCGTTCTGCTCCCACAACCAGACACCCGCCGCGCTCAACATCAGTGTGAAGCCAGACAGCGCCGGGGCGATTCTCTGCCGCAGCAGGGCCGCCGACCGGTGGTGGTTGACCCGCTGCGCGATGACGGCGGCCACGATCCAGACGCCGAATGCAACCGGCGCCATCCAGAACTTGAACAAAGCCGCCAGGCCGCCCGCGACGCCCGAGCAGAAATAGCCGGCGGCCCTCTTGCGGCTCGTCGACCACGTGTGTCCGGCGAACCAGATGCAGAGATAAAGGGGAAACGCCGCGAGGATTTCCGGAACAGTCATCGATGACGGACGGGCCAGCATGTAGTAGGCGCCGATCGCCGCCACCGGCGCCAGTCCCGTAAGCCAGCGGTGCGTGAATTCGTGTCGCAAGGTGAAGACGAGGAACCCGCAGAACGCCATGTGGTAGAGCAGTTCGAAGGCGTGTACGCCGTACTCTGAGTATCCAAACAGGGCGCCGCCGAGAAAGTAAAAAAGGAATGCCGCCGGCTCGGCCGCGCCACGGAAATCACGATACAGAACTCCGCCGTTCTTGATCACGTCCGCTCCGGTGACCAGCACGGCCTGGCTGTCGCTGAACGGCAGGGGCAGGTTCGGAAGACTGAGCAGGACTACCAGGCACACCGAGGCCAGGTAGGGGCCGAGCGCATGGAACCACGTCCTCCTGGTGGGCATAGTCTCCGAATGAAACCAGCCCAATCATAGGATGCCTCCGCCTTGGTGCAAATGCCGCGCTGGTACTGGAACGGACCAGCACCGCCATCCGCTCCTCACTGCGCCGAGAACGTGAGCTCCCGGCTGGCGTCTCCCGCCCGGATGAGGAACCGCTGCGCTCCCGCCTCCATCCCCAGCGTGATGCTGGCGCGATACAGTCCCGGACTCACGCCGTCGAGCGACCGCACCTGTCCGGCGGCGCCACCGCCGGTCACGCTGGTGAACTCGATTTGAGTTCCTGTGACAGCCAGGCCGGCCTCGTCGAGCACCCGGAACTGGACTGCGTTGGCGATCGCCGCGCCCGGCCGTCCGCCCGACGACTGGGAGATCACCGCGATCGACGCCGGCCCGGACCGCACCGCATACCGGTAGGGGATGCGCAACTCGCTGCCGGCCGTCGAGGAGAGAACGTGGAGAACTCCTTCGTGTGAACCGCTGCGAAGTCCGGTGCTTCTCCATAAGACGGGAACCTCAGCGCTGGCTCCGGCGGCCAGCGTCACGGTCCCGCTCGGCGGCGCCGGTGCGCCGCTGTCGCCGTAGGGCGTCACGGCGATCGAGAAGGTGTCGGCCGTTCCGCCCGTGTTGGTCAGCCTCAACACCCTCCGCGAGTCGATCTCCGGACCACCGGCGCCGAAATACAGCGTGGAAGGTGTGGCCGTCGCGACCGCGGCGAGGGATGCCTCCAGGTCCAGCGCGCCGGCGCCGGCCTGCGCGAACGTCGCCCGTGTCCCCAGGGGGCCGGCCACGGGTGTGGCCGCGTGGACCAGCAGCGAGCGGTACTGTTCGACGGTGAGCCCGGGCCGCGCAGCCTTGAGCAGCGCCGCCGCGCCGGCCATCAGCGGGGTGGAGAAACTCGTGCCGTCGACGACGGTGAACCCGTCGGCGGCGTACATGCTGCCTCGGGTGTCGAAGCGCTGCGTGGCCGTATACACCGTCGAGCCCACCGCAATCAGGTCCGGTTTCATGCCGCCGTCCACGCTCGGACCCACCCCGGAAAACGAGGCCACGCGGCCCGCGTCGGCCGCGAGCGGGCCGGGCACAAAGGAAAGCGAGGCAACCGCCGACGGATCGGCCGCGATCCGCGCTTTCAACGCCAGTCCGTCGGGGTGCGAAATCATTTGCGCGGGCAGATCGGCCCCGCCGACGGCCATGGCGATCGGGTCCGGGGCGTCCGCGGCCGCGTAGACGAGCGCCGCCACTGCTCCCGCCCGCTGGGCGTTGTTCAACTTGACCTGGAACGTGCAGGATCCGCGCAGGATCAGCGCGATCCGGGCGGCCAGGCTCGACGCGGGCAACGCCTCGCAGGCCAGCCCGCTGCCGTCCAGTCCTGCCACGTCTGCCAGCGCCGCGGTCACGGGCGTGGCGGGACGGACGCCGTCGCTGATCCGGGCGAGCAGCGGCGGCATGCCCGGCACGGTCGCCGCCGTGCCGAAGATCCGCTCATTCCGGGACGCTCCTACCGAGATCGCCGACGGCGCCGTGGCCGGCGATCCGAGCGTCGTGTACTCCGGTCCGTTGTTGCCGGCCGCCACCACCACGATCACGCCGGCCTGGACGGCCCGCTCCACCGCCTGCACCACCGGGTCGTCCTCCAGGCGCGGCGCGATGTCGGTTCCAATGCTCAGGTTGATCACGTCCATTCCGTCGTTGACCGCCGCGTCGATGGCGCTCAGAATGGCGTCGTCGGTGGCGCCGCTGTTGACGCCTGGCGAGCCGAAGATTTTGTAGCTGCCGATGTAGGCCCGCGGCGCGACTCCGGTGATCGTTCCCAGTGGTCCCGCCGTGCGGACCCCGGCGGCAATCATCGCCAGCGCGGTTCCGTGTCCGACCCGGTCGCGCGCCGACAGGTCCGGATCGCTGCGCGCCAGCAGATTCACGTAGCTTCGCGCCACGATCACCTTGGTGTTGGTGAACTGCTGGTCGCTCTCGCTGTTGACCTTGGGAAATGAGGGCGGCAACAACAGCGTTGCGTCCTGAAGGCCGGGGTGGGAGGCGTCGACGCCGCTGTCGATAATTCCGATCTTCATGCCCGCCCCGGCGTTTTCGATTCCGGTGAGCCGCCACGCGCCCGTCACCCGGTTGACGTTGACCGCGTGGTCCATCACCATACGGAACTCCCGCACCGCGTGCACCCTCTTGACGCCCGGCAGCGCCGCCAGTTGCGGCGCGTCTTCATCGGGCGTGCTCACGAACAGGGCGTTGGCCACCGTCTCCACGCTCCCCAGCACGCGCGCCCGCCGGCCCAGAGCCGCCCGCGCGCGCGCCTGCTGCGAGCGGACCTTCGCCCGCTGCGCGCCGGCCGATTTGCTCAGAAAGTGATCGGCTGCCGGAGCGGCATCAAACTCCACGATGTAGCGGCCCGCCACGGTCTCGGCGGGAGCGGCCGGAGGGAATATCGCGGCGGAGGCGAAGGCCAGAAAGGCAAGAGCGGCTCTTGGCATGGCTGCTGACTGCTATACCGTTAGAACCGCGTTCGGCCCTGCGCGTTGCTGCCAGAGTTGTAAAGCTTTGCTAAGGAAACCCGCGGCTAGAATGTGAACGACACGGTCGCCTGGACCTGATCCGCCCGGGAGCGGGTGGACAGGTTGTCGAAAGTTCTGTCGAGCCAGCGCGTGTAGCGGACTTCGGGCACCACCCGGATGCCGATGTCGTCCACGAATTGCGCGCCAAGTCCGGCCACGACGCCTCGCGCGGTCTTGTGAGCCGGGGCGAGCGTGACCTGGCTTTCGACCGGCGTGGCGTCGTTGATCGTCGTAGTCCGCGCAGCCCTGATCTGGCTCACCTTCCGGATGGAGGCGCCTCCCTCGAAAAACCACCGCGCCCCCCGCTCATCCCTGTCCTTGCTGTAGCGGCGGAGCAGGCCCGTGAAATCGAACAACCGCGCCGTCACCACGTCCCGGTTCGTCGTGAACCTCCGGTCGTCCTGCGCTGTGCCCGCCAGGTCGACGCCTTCGATGGTCGTGTTCGACGCCGTGAATCCGGTGTTGTGACGCGTCCCGGAAACCGCCAGCGCGAACCTCTGCGTCAGCGCCAGTTGCGCCACCGCCCCAAACCCTACACGCCGGTTGTCGGCGGTCGTGTCCGAAGAGATGCTCAGCCTCGTGTCCACCGTTTGGCTCAAGCCGCCGGGCTTCACCTGCGGCCAGACGAAGACGGATACCATGAGGCCGGCCGAAAACCGGCGTACATACATTCTGCTTTTTTCCCGGGGCGCCTGCTGCGTGGTGGAGCCGGTCTGGTTGGGCTGGCCTTGTGGGGCCGGCGCCGCCGGCTTGGGCGCCTGCGCCTCCTTCGGCGCTTCTGGCTGGGGCTGCCGGGGAGGCTGCGGCTGCTGGGCGAAAACCGTTCCGAAACAAAGGGAAACCGGGAGGAAGAGACGTCGGCAAGACCTCAGGAAGCTCACGAAGACCACGCTTGAGGTTAACATTTTTCGTGTTTCCCGTGCGTTGCGGCTTTGCACTTCTTAACGTCGAATTAACCTTCGCCGGGGCCGTCCGGCGTCACAATTGGAGCAGGTATGACACGCAGAGACAGCTTCGTGGCGCTCGCGATGACGGTGATTCATTGCCTGCTGGTCCTCGTCCTGCTGTCGCGTGACCGCAGCCGGAAAGGGGCCGTTGGCAGGCGGCCACGCACGGAACCTCCGCGGCGGCGCAAAACTGTACTGGCGGCGTGAACCGCCGGGCGCGCGCTGGTCTCCGGGCCACCACCCGCTGACGGTAAAATACGGGCATGTACCTTTGGTTCCGAAGGCCCGTCCGGCTCATCTGGGCAATCCTGTCCACCGTCGGCGCGGCGGCCGCGCAGCCGGACGGCGCGGCCTACTTCGAGAAGAAGATCCGACCCCTGTTGCTCGGCAAGTGTCTTTCCTGCCACTCGGCTTCGAGCGTCCCCGTGATGGGCGGCCTGCGCCTCGACGATCGCGAGGCGGCGCTCAAGGGAGGCGGGCGCGGACCGGCGATCGTCTCCGGCAAGCCGGAGGAAAGCCTCCTGCTGAAAGTGGTCCGCCACACGGCCGGGCCGTTGAAGATGCCGCCGGGCCCCCGGCTGAAAGACGAGGAGATCGCCGCCCTGACCGAATGGGTCGCTATGGGCGCCCCATGGGGCGCCTCCGCCGTTTCGTCCAAACCCGCGGCGGCGGCCCTCTGGTCGCTCGTCCCTCCCCGGAAACCCACACTGCCGAAAACATCCACCCCGGGTTGGATCACCTCCCCGGTCGACGCCTTCATCCTGGCCGCGCTCGAATCGAAAGGACTCAGGCCCGCCCCTCCGGCGGACAAACGCACGTTGCTGCGCCGCGCAACGTTCGATTTGACGGGACTCCCCCCGACTCCCGAGGAGATCAACGCCTTTCTCGCGGACAACTCGCCGGATGCGTTCGCGACCGTCATCGAGCGGTTGCTCGCCTCGCCCCGCTACGGTGAACGATGGGGTCGTCATTGGCTTGACGTGGCGCGGTATGCGGATTCCAACGGTCTCGATGAGAACCTCGTCTACAAGAACGCCTACCGCTACCGCGACTATGTGATCCAGTCTTTCAACCGCGACAAACCGTACGACGAGTTCATCCATGAACAGCTCGCAGGGGACCTGCTGCCGGAGTCCTCCGACCTGGCCACCATGTACGAGCGCTGGACCGCGACCGGCTTCCTCTCCCTCGGCGCCAAGATGCTCGCCGAGGACGACCCGGTCAAGATGGAGATGGATATTGTCGACGAGCAGTTGGACACCACCGCGCGAACCTTCATGGGTCTCACTGTCGGCTGCGCGCGCTGCCACGACCATAAGTACGACCCCATCCCCCAATCGGACTACTACGCCATGGCCGGGATCTTCAAGAGCTCGAAGACGATGGAGAACTTCAAAGTCGTAGCCCAATGGCACGAATACGTTCTCGCGCCCAAGCCGGACCGCGACCGGCTCGCCGCGCACCTGGCTTTGATCGAGGCCAAGCGGAAGGAAGCGGGTAAGATCACGTCCGCGGAGAACGCCAAGCTGGTCGCCGAAGCCATGCGGCGAATCGGAGACTATCTGCTCGCCTCCCACGACCTGATGCTGTCGGAGAGAATGACCCTCGAACCTCTCCACCGCCGCGGCGCGGCGGTCATCTCTCGGGACGCCTCCGGCTACGATAACGGCAACGTGGCCAGCCCAATCCAGCCGAAGAAGGCGAACACCGTGAAAGGGACGGCCGGTCCGCACTTCGCCGAGTACAGGATCACCGTTTCAAAGAGCGGAAACTACCAGGTGGACCTGCTCGACGAGGAGCGCGGGGCCGGCACAGCGGATATCCTCATCAACGGCCAGCTGGTCAAACGCGGCGCCGAACCCGTGCAGAATCGCGAAGCATCCCCCGACGCAGGAGGGTGGGCGCCGGCGGGGGTTTTCCCCCTCCACGCCGGCGAGAACACGATCCGCCTCGAACACCGCACCCGCTTCCCGTACTTTGCCCGGCTCGCTGTCGCCGCCGAGCCTGTCGCCGCGGGCGCAGCCTTTCCTAGGTCCACCGTGCAGATCGCGCGGGCGCGCGGCGTCAACCCCAGCTTCCTCGAGCAGATGGTGGAACACCTCGACCGTTCCAACGGCGCACCCGCGTCCGTGCTTTGGCTCTGGGAAACGTTCGATTCCGGCCGGCCGCTGGCCGAGTGGAAGTCGCCCGCCGCCGCCCTGTTCCCGGAGGGCCGCCCCGCCACGCGCGAGCAGCTCGCCGCGCGCTACCAGGCGCTGTTCCAGGAAGCGGTCCGGCAGTGGGAGGCGCTGCCGGACGACGCCCGGAAGAAGACGGAGGGCGGCAAGGAACCGGCTCTCCCCGACGCGGGTCTGGAATCCCTTCGCCAGCTTCTCTATGAAAAGTTCGGCCCGATGCGCGCGCCCGCCGACGCCCGGACGTACTACCCGGCAGACGTGAGGGCCGACCTAGCCAGGATCGAAAAGGAGACGAAGCTGCTCGAGGAGGCGACCCCGCAGTTTCCGCGCGCCATGGGCGTGACCGAAGGCGGGAAAGCCGGGGATCTCAGGATCAACATTCGCGGCAGCCACTGGAATCTCGGCGAATCGGTCCCGCGCGGGTTCCTGCGCGCGGTGAAATTGCAGGACCCGCTGCCGGCGATCCCCGCCGGCGCCAGCGGACGCCTCGAATTGGCCCGCTGGCTGACCCGGAAGGACCATCCGCTCACCAGCCGAGTGATGGTCAACCGGATCTGGCGCTGGCACTTCGGAAAAGGGATCGTCCCGTCGGTCGACAACTTCGGCCGCCTCGGCGAAAAGCCCACGCATCCGGAACTGCTCGACTGGCTGGCCGCGACCTTCGTCGAGAAAGGCTGGTCGATCAAGGAAATGCACCGTATCCTGATGAACTCGAGCACCTACCGGATGTCGAGCGCCTTCGACGCGCGCGCCGCCGAGACGGACCCCGAGAACACTTTGCTGTGGCGGATGAGCCGCCGGCGCCTGGAGGCCGAGGAACTCCGCGACGCGATCATGAGCGTCTCCGGCGGGCTCGACTTCCAGACCGGCGGATCGATCCTGAAGTACAAGGACCGCGAGTATGTGGCCAACACGTCCCGCCGCGGTGACATCGACTACGACCGCAATATCCGCGCCGTCTACATCCCCGTCGTCCGCAGCTCGATGTACGATCTGTTCCGCGCCTTCGATCTGCCCGACCCGTCGGTGCCGAACGGCGACCGCGATTCGACGGTCGTCGCACCCCAGGCGCTGTTCGCCATGAACGGCTCGGTGATGCTCACCCATTCGCGAAAAATGGCCGGCCGCCTCCTCGACGGGGCCGGCCCTGACGACCCGGCCCGGATCCGCGCCGCCTACGAGGCCGCCCTGGCCCGGCCTCCCTCCGCCGCCGAGGTAGACCGCGCCCTCACGTTTCTGGCGCAGATCGACTCCGCGCTGCGCGACCGCCGGAAGGACCCCGCCGAACGGCGTCTGCTGGCCTGGCAGAGCTTCTGCAAGGCGTTGCTTGCGTCCAACGAGTTTACTTATCTGAATTGAGGGAATCATGAATCGGCATTGGAACTCCTACTTGAACCGCAGGCTTAGCCGCCGGGACCTGTTGCGTCTCAGCGGCGCCGGCTTCGGCCATCTCGCCCTGGCCGGGCTGCTGGGCGGGGAAGCGGCCGCGGCCTCCCGGACGGATGCCAACAATCCGCTCGCCGTCCGGCAACCCCACTTCGAGCCCAAGGCCAAGCGCGTGATCTTTCTTTTCATGCACGGCGGCCCGTCCCAGGTCGACACGTTCGACTACAAGCCGCTGCTCGTGCGCGATCACGGAAAGCCGCTGCCGTTTGCGCGGCCGAAGGTGGTCTCGAGCGAAACGTTCAATCTCCTCCAGTCGCCATGGAAGTTCCGTCAGTACGGCCAGAGCGGAATGTGGGTCAGCGACCTGTTTCCCGAGATCGCCAAAATGGTCGACGACATCTGCTTCATCAAGTCCATGTACGGATCCAACTCGCGGCATGGCGGCGCGTTGCTGGAACTGCACACCGGCAGCGACACTTTCGTCCGTCCGAGCATGGGCTCGTGGATCACCTACGGGTTGGGGAGCGAAAACCAGAGTATGCCTGGATTCGTCACCATCTGTCCCACCCAGAGCCACGGAGGCGCCAACAACTACGCCTCGGCGTTTCTGCCGGCGCCGTACGCCGGGACTCCGATCGGCTCGGTCGGCGTGCCGTCGCGGGAGGCCCGGATTCCGTTCATCACCAACAACGAAACTCCGCGCGACATTCAGCGGATGGAGATCGACTACATGCAGGAGATGAACCGGAAGCAGCTGGAATCGACCGGTCCGGACCGCGCGCTGGAAGGGCGCATCGAGTCATTTGAACTGGCCTTCCGGATGCAGTCCGAGGCGCCGGAGTTGCAGGAGATCTCCGGTGAGAGCGAGGCCACCCGGAAGATGTACGGACTGGATAACCCGGTCACCGAGGACTTCGGCCGGCAGTGCCTGATGGCGCGGCGGCTGTCGGAGAAAGGCGTCCGCTTCGTGCAGGTGAGCCACACCTACAAGTGGGATCAGCACGCCAGGCTGCACCGCGACCATGAACAGAATGCCCGGGAGGTGGACAAGCCGATCGCGGCGCTTCTCTACGACCTCAAAGCGCGCGGGCTGTTGAAAGACACTCTCGTGCTGTGGGGCGGCGAATTCGGGCGAACTCCGACCGCGCAGGGATCCGACGGCCGCGACCACAACCCCGAAGCGTTCACGATGTGGCTGGCCGGCGGCGGCGTCAAACCGGGGTTGGCCTACGGATCGACCGACGACTACGGCTACTACTCCGTCGTCAACAAGGTCCATTTCCATGACCTGCACGCTACCATCCTGCACCTGCTCGGCCTGGACCACCTCAAGCTGACCTATCGCTACGCCGGCCGCGACTTCCGGCTGACCGACATCCACGGCCACGTTGTCAAGGACATCATCGCGTAATCCATCCTGGCGGGTTCGCCGGGTCCGGCGATAAGCTGGAGAGATGCCCACCCGGCTGCGCAGCACCGACTGGTTTGACTCCCTCGAATACTACTCGTTTGCCCGGCGCGCTTACCTGCGCTCGGAGGGGCTCACGCGCGAGAGCTTTCTCGGCAAGCCGGTGATCGGGATCTGCAACTCCTGGTCCGAACTGAATCACTGCAACCTGCACCTGCGCACCGTCGCCGAGGCGGTGAAGCGCGGCGTGTGGCAGGCCGGCGGCGTGCCACTCGAGTTTCCCACCATCTCACTGGGCGAAGTCTTCATGAAGCCCACCACCATGCTGTTCCGCAATCTCATGGCGATGGACGTGGAGGAGTCGATTCGCGCCAACCCCCTGGACGGCGTCGTGCTGCTGTGCGGCTGCGACAAGACCACGCCGGCGCAGTTGATGGGCGCCGCCAGCGCCGACATTCCGGCGATCTTCGTCACCGGCGGGCCGATGCTTTCGGGCCAGTACCGGGGCGCCGGAATCGGCTCCGGCACCGACATGCGGAAGCTGTTCGATGAATACCGCACGGGCCGGCTGACCGAGGAAGGCCTGTGCGAAGTGGAAGCCTGCGCCGCCCGCAGCCACGGGCACTGCATGGTGATGGGCACGGCGTCCACCATGACCAGCATCGCCGAAGCGCTGGGCATGACCCTGACGGGTTGCGCCAGCATCCCCGCGCCCGATTCGCGGCGTCTCGCCATGGCGGAGATGAGCGGGCGAAGGATCGTCGAGATGGTGCGCGAGGACCTCCGGCCCTCGCGGATCATGACGCGGGAGGCTTTCGAGAACGCCGTCACCGTCGACATGGCGATCGGCGGGTCCACGAACGCCGTCGTCCACCTGATCGCCATTGCCGGGCGTCTTGGAATTGAATTGACGCTCGAGGATTTCCACCGCATCTCCGCGCGCACGCCCTTCATCGCCAATGTCAGGCCCTCGGGCCGTTACCTGATGGAGGATTTCTTCTACGCCGGCGGCCTTCCCGCCGTCATGAAAGAGCTGCTGCCCCTGCTCCACCGGGATTGCCTCACGGCCACGGGTAGGACGATCGGTCAAAACGTGGCTCAGGCGGAATGTTTCAATCAGGATGTGATCCGCCCGCTGGACAAGGCGCTGTGTCCGGAAGGCGGGACCATGATCCTTTACGGGAACCTGGCTCCGGACGGCGCCGTCATCAAGCACACCGCCGCCTCTCCCCATCTGCTCCAGCACAGGGGAAAGGCCTATGTGTTCGAGGAATACTACGCGATGCTCGAACAGCTCAACCGGGATGACCTGCCGGTGGATGAGAATACGGTCCTGGTGCTCAAGAACGGAGGCCCGCACGGCGGGCCTGGATTCCCCGAATGGGGCCATATCCCCATGCCCAAGGTCCTTCTGGACCAGGGCGTGAAGGACATGGTGCGGATTTCGGATGCCCGCATGAGCGGAACCAGTTTCGGCACGGTCGTGTTGCACATCGCGCCGGAGGCCGCCATTGGAGGCCCGCTGGCGATCGTCCAGACGGGCGACGAAATCGTGCTCGACGCGGCCAACCGCCGCATCGACGTCGTCTTGAGCCCGGAGGAGATCAGCCGGCGCCTGAAGGCTTGGGTCCGGCCCAAACCCAAGTACACGCGAGGCTACGGCCGACTCTTCCTGGAGCATGTCTCCCAGGCCAACCGCGGCTGTGATTTCGATTTTCTGGAAGCAGAGCCGCGCCGTTCCGGCGCCTGAAGCCGTCCGGAAGCGTCCGGCCGGGCCGGATTCAGGCCCCGACGACGCTTGGCCGGAGCTTGGTTGCTTCGTTCATGACGAAGCGCCGCTTGCCGGAGGGAGAACTGGGAATGTGGCTCACCGGCACGATCTCGATCTTCATGTCCGTGAGGCCATGGTTGCGAAAGTCCTTTACCATCGCCGGGGCGAAGTCCGCGCGGCCGGAATCGGTCACCAGCCGGATCACGATGGAATCAGCGCTGTTCTGCACGACCTGGTACTGTTGCACCTGCGGGTAATGTTCAATTACGAGCGCGAAGAAGTGGACCACATAGCGCTTCCCGGAGGGCGAGGCGACAAAGTCGGAGTCGCGGCCCTCGATCGATTCCAGCAGTTCGAATCCCCTCCCGCACGGACACTGCCGGTCGCCAGCGCCGACGGCGATATCGCCGACGGCGTACCTGATGAGCGGCATCGCGCCCGGGTGCAGCCGCGTGAGAACCACGTTGCCCGGCGTTCCGGGTTCCACGGGATTGCCGCGGTCGTCGACCAGTTCCACGATCGTGTCCAGCATGTGCACGTGATAGCTGGTTCCGTTTCCGCACTGGGCGGCGATCTGCATGCCCTCCGAACATCCGTAGGTGTCATACACCCGGGCCTTGAACACGGACTCGATTTCCCGGCGGTAGAGCGGATACAGGTTGTCTCCCCAGGTCACCACCGAGTCGATCCGCGCGTTCCAGCCCCGCGCCTTCGCCCGCACGGCGAGAGAATAGATGCCGCACGGATAGCCCCAGAGATGGCGTACCTTCTTGCGTTCAAGCAGGTCGAGGGTCTCGTCGAGGGAGTCGTCATCGAGTTCGATCGCTGAAACGTAATGGCAGCGCATGAAGAAGTCCTTCAGCTTGCGCTCACTGTCCCGGTTCAGCATCACGCCCGTCTGAAGGTGCGGCTGCCCCATGCTCCACCCGGCCCAGCTCAGCGACAGGATGAAGGCCGCCCGCCGGAAGCTGGCCGTTTCCGCATCTTCGAGCACGTAGAAGGGAGCGCCGGTCGATCCCGAGGACGATTCTTCGTGCGTGCGGTAGGGCGTGGGGCGGGTGATGTCTTTGGGATAGGCGGGCCGGATCATCGCCTTGGTGACGATCGGCAGCTTGCGCAGGTCCGCCGGCCGCCGGATGGCGTCCCATCCTACTTTGTTCGCGTCGAACAACCGGCGGTAGAAAGGAACTTCGTGGTAGGCGATGTGGACGAGTTCCATGAGCTTGGCGTCCCGCGCTCCACAAAGGGCTTCTCTGGACCACCACTGGGCATCCTCGAGGAATCGAAGCCTTCGAATCAGGCTCTGCTGGAAGACGGCGTCTCCGACCGGGAGTAGCAACCGGCGGAGCATCCACGAGTATAACCGGCGGTTCCAGTCCACGTAGACTTCCATCGGTTGTGTCCGAACTTCGTAGTTTACTGCGTTCCCGGGGTGTTGTAAACGCCCCCATGTTGCTGGCCGGCCTAGGATTAGCACTGGATGGCGTCCCTCACCGGGGTCCATCGCTCCATCGCCCGGGCCAGGTCCTCGAGCCGGATCGGCTTGGACACATAATCGTCCATTCCCGCCTCGAGGCAGCGGTCCCGGTCGCCTTTCATCGCATTGGCTGTCATGGCGATGATCGGCGTGTGCCGGCTCCGGCCGTTTTCCCGCACCCGGATGCGCCGCGTGGTTTCGAACCCGTCGAGTTCCGGCATCTGGCAGTCCATGAGCACCAGGTCATAGTGCGTCCGGTCGAGCGCGGACAGGGCCTGGAGCCCGTTGGCGACAATGTCGGCCCTGTAACCCAGCTTCTCGACGAGCCGGCAGGCCACTTTCTGGTTGACCGGATTGTCCTCTGCGATCAGGACCCGGCCAATTCGGCCCGCCGCCGGCGGCGCGCCTGCGCCAACTTTTTGCGCAGCCGCTTCGGAGACGACCGTCGAACGGAACATCGCCTCGTCGATGGCCTTGCGCAGTGGCTCCCGGCGCAAAGGTTTGTTCAGAAAAAAGCGGATGTTGGGTGAAAGGGAAGAATCCCGCCGCACCGGATCGATCCGGGTCACGAGGACGACCACCGGAAGCCCCTGCGGCAGTTCCCGTGCGAACTCGAGAGCGGTCGTTCCCGGCAGTCCGAAATCGATCACAGCCACTGAGAACTTCCGTTCCCGCACCAGACGCCGGGCTTCGTCCGGATCGGTGGCCATCACCGGACGCAGTCCGACCGCGGCGAGATGAATGGCGAGGGAATCCCGCGTGGCGGCATGATCGTCCAGGACCAGCGCTTCACCCGTTGTCTCGGCCTCCGGCGGTGGCGCGGCGGCCGGCGCCTCCAGCCACACGCGGAACCAGAAGCGTGAGCCGCCGCCCGGGACGGCGTCCACGCCGATCGACCCTCCCATCTTCGCCACCAGTTCCTTGCTGATCGCCAGGCCGAGCCCGGTGCCGCCGTAACGGCGGTTCGAGCCCCTCTCAGGCCGGGGGTACGGCTGAAACCGGCGCGGCTGGATCTGCGGGGATACCCCGACTCCTGAGTCCGCCACCCCCGATTCGTGTT
>Ga0073934_10006503_pt1 | contig 16987 bp, 10 predicted proteins | sample LarsenN4metaG_FD_76834 | JGI IMG/M metagenome (GOLD analysis project Ga0073934, IMG submission 76834) | Hot spring sediment bacterial and archeal communities from British Columbia, Canada, to study Microbial Dark Matter (Phase II) - Larsen... ... | reverse complement strand
TGAGCAGTTCCGGCACCAGCGGGACCCGGCGGATGCAGCAAGGCTCCTTGGAGAACCAGTATATTCCCACGGCGGCGGATCACTTGGTCGCGGGCATCAACAACGCCAGTTACATTGACCCGAACACCTACCACGTCGGGGTTTTCAATTACCTGTTTGTGGACGGCCATGTGGAGAATCTACAACCGGCCAAGACGCTGGGGCGGACGAACACCACGCTGGGCCGGCAAACCGGCATGTGGACCATCCAGCCGAACGACTGAGGCGGGTTTGCCACTCATCCATCCGCACAAGGGACGGCGCGCGCCGTCCCTTTGTGTTTTATTGAGACCGCTGGAAATCGTCCGGCCTCGTTTTTGCCGAGTGGGTGAAACGCGCGCGTTGACTCTGCCACGTTGCTTCGGCCATTCGCCTCTCGGTCCTGCCACTCACAAGCCCGGTTGCAAGTGATGGAACAAAGGCTCAGGCAGGCTCGGCGATCAGATCGTAGTCCGTGTGGCCGATGACCTTCACGCGGGCGAAGCGGCCGAGGGGCAGCTGACCGCGCACATAGACCCGGCCGTCAATGTCCGGCGCGTCCGCCTCGCCGCGCGCGACGAGGTAGCGGCCTTTGAGCTGGGCAGTGTGTTCGTCGGTTTCGCGAATGAGGCCGTGCTCCCACGAGGCGACCTTCGCGGCCTTGAGTTCCTTCGCAGAGGCTTCGCCTTCGATGAGCACCTTGAGTGTGCGGCCTACGAAGCTCTCTGAGACGGCGCGGGCGACTTCGTGCTGCGCGGCCATTGCGCGTTCGCGGCGGCGTTGCTTGACGTTGTCGCTGAGTTGCCCGGCCATCTTGCCGGCGATCGTGCCGTCCTCTTGCGAGTAGGTGAAGATGCCGAGGCGCTCGAACTTCGTCTCGCGGATGAAGTCCAGCAGCACCTTGAAGTGCGCTTCCGTTTCGCCCGGGAAGCCGACGATGAAAGTCGTGCGCAGCGCGATGCCCGGCACGCCGGCGCGGATGCGGGCGATGAGGTCGCGGATGTATTGGCCGCTGGTCTCGCGGCGCATCCGGGCGAGCAGGTCGTCGTGGATGTGCTGGAGCGGCATGTCCACGTAGCGGGCGACCTTGGGGCACTCGGCGATGGTGCGGATGAGTTCGTCGGTCCAGTGCGCCGGATGCGTGTAGAGCAGGCGAATCCAGAAATTGCCCTTCAGCGCGTTCAACTCGCGGAGGAGTGAGCAAAGCGTCGTGGCGTCGGCGGGCAGGGAGCTGGCAGCGGCACGGAACTTCTCCGGGGAAGAGATGGCGCGGCTGTGGTTCGCGCGGAGGTCGAGGCCGTAGTAGGTCGAGTCTTGGGAAATGAGGTTCAGTTCCTTCACGCCGTCCTTGATGAGCGCCTTGGCCTCGGCGACGACGTCGGCCTGCGTGCGGCTGCGGTGGCTGCCGCGCATCCGGGGGATGATGCAGAAGCTGCACGGATGATTGCAGCCCTCGGCAATTTTCACGTAGGCGAAGTGGCGCGGGGTGAGGCGGAAGCGGGGCGTCTCGAAATCAGGGATGAACGTCGGGCGGGCCGTGACATTCAGTAGCGGCGTGGTGCGTGGTGCGTGGTGTGTGACTCCGCTCAGGACGGTTTTGGTTTTGCCGAAGGCGTCTTTGCCACGGAGCGATTCTTCCTCGCCGTGTGCGGAAGGCTTCGCCTTGTCCAAGTCGGCGAGTTGCGCCTGGACTTGCTTCTTTGAGCGTTGGGCGTTGGACGTTGGGCGTTGGTTCAGTTTTTCGCCACGCCGCGCCATCGCTTCCTTCACCAGCTCGCCGACTTGCGCGACTTGGTCAATGCCCATGAAGGCGTCCACTTCGGGCAGCAGCTTGGGCAGCTCCTCGCGGAAGCGCTGGCTGAGGCAGCCGGAGACAATGAGCGCCTGGCCGCGCTGGTTGGCCTCGCGCACGGCGGCGGAGTCGAGGATGGCGTCCACGCTCTCCTCCTGCGCGGCGTCAATAAACGAGCAGGTGTTGATGATGACGGCGTCGGCGTCGGCGGGGTCGTTGGTGATTTCCGCGCCGGACTTGAGGAGCGAGCCAAGCATGATCTCGGCGTCCACGAGGTTTTTGGCGCAGCCGAGGGAGATCATGCCCACGCGCACGGGGCGGGCGGAGGGGGATGGGCTCAGGGCACTCACAAGGGATTTTTCTGAATGACACCGGACCGATGGCCAATGGCCTGGGTCACGAATCCGGCGGTTCAGAACAGGCTGCTGACGGCCGTGCCCAGGATGCTCAAGGGGCCGGTGTCTTCGAGGCCTTCGGTGGCCTTCTCGAACTTTTGAAGCGTCATCTTGATGTTGCGGAAGAGGCTCTCGTCGTTGACCAGCTTGCCCACCGAGCCCTGCCCCTGGTTCACTTTTTGCAGAATCTCCAGGAGGTTTGTCATCGAGGCGGTGGCTTCGACGTAGAAAGTGTCGTCGGTCATGATCTTGCCGAGGCTGCCCTTGCCGGCGCGCAGGTCGGCGACCGCGCCGCGCGTCTGCGTGAGGGTTTCCTGGGCGGTGTCGAGCGCCGCACCCGCCTTGTGGACGACGTTGCTGACGTTGTGGAGCGAGCCGCGCGCGTCGGCGAACAAGCCGCGCGCATCGCCCAAGGTGCTGTTCAGGGTGTCGGCGGTGCCTTCCAGCTTCTTCACCGTGCCCAGAGTGGTGTAGTAGAGCTGGTCGTCCTTGAGCAGTTTGCCGACGGTGCCTTCGCCGCGCGTGATGCCGTCGGAAAGGGCCTTCATGTTGGCGATGGTGGCGGTGAGGTTCTCGCTGTTGTCTTTCACGAAATCCGTGATGGGGCCGAGGATGTTCTGGATGCTGTCGCCGCTGAAGCTCTTGGTAACGTTCTCGACGCCGATGGCGACGTTCTCCATGCGGGCCATGAGGGCGCTCAAGTCGGGCTGCTCCACCGTTTCCAGGACGCCGCCGGCAGCCATCCGCTCCGCGGCGGCGGTGCCGAGGGTGACGGAGACGTAGTTCTGGCCCATCAGGCCGAGGAACTTGATGGTGGCGCGGCTGTCGGTCTTGAGGGCGTGTTTGCCTTCGATGCGGAGGGTGACGAGCACGCGGTTGTTGTCGAAGCCGATCTCGCCGACGCGCCCGATCTGCACCCCGGCCATTTTCACGGGGTCGCCCCGCTTGAGGTCATGGATGTTGTTGAAATAGGCCTTCACGTCGTAGCCGCCGCGGAACAGCTCGGTGCCGCCAATGATCTCGAACAGCAGGAAGGCGGCGAGGACGGCGAGGGCGAAGAACAGGCCGAGGCGGGTTTCCAGGGTGTTTTTCATGAGGCTTGGGCGGTTTGGGGTTTGAAATCGGCGTTGAGAAATTCGCGCACCTCGGCCTGTTGCGAGCAACGGAGTTCATCGGGCCGGCCAATTTGCAGAATCCGTCCTTCGCGGATGAACGCAATCCGGTCGGCGATGCCGAAGGCCAGATCGCGATCATGGGTGACCACGATGGACGTGGCATGGGTGCGCTCGTTCAGGTCGAAAATCTCGCGTCCGATGGTGATGGCGGAGAGGGGATCGAGTTCGCTGGTCGGCTCGTCGTAAAGCACCAGTTGCGGCTCGACGACCAGCGCGCGCGCAATGGCGGCACGCTTCCTCATGCCGCCGGACAACTCGCCGGGCAGCTTTTCACCGATGCCCTTGAGGCCGACCAGGGCGAGTTTCTCCTCCACGATGCGGGCGATTTCCTCGGGCGGCCTGAGGCGATGCTCGGCGAGATAAAGCCCCACGTTCTCCGCCACGGTCAGCGAATTGAGCAGCGCGCCGGACTGGAACACCATCGCGATGCGGTGCCGGGACAGCACGTCCTCGGCGTGGATGGAGCGGCCTTCAATCAAGATGTCGCCGGCGTCCGGCGTGTCGAGGCCGATGATCTGTTTCAAGAGCACGCTCTTGCCACTCCCGCTCGGCCCCATGATGACGAACAGCTCGCCCGGCGCGATGTCCAGGTCAATGCCCTGGAGCACCGGCTGGCCGCCGAAACTCTTGCGCAAGCCGCGCGCCTCGACGCGGATGCCGGGATGGGGCTGGGAGCTGGCGGCGCTCATATTCCCGCAGCCTGCAGAACGCGCGTGAGCACGTAGTCCAGCAGCAGCACGATGACGATGGAGTTGACCACGGCCTTGGTGACCGACCGCCCGATGCCGCGCGGGCCGCCGATGGTTTGCAGCCCTTGATGACAGGCCACCACGCCGATGACCATGGCGAAAATGAAGCTTTTGATGAGACCGTTGAGCACGTCCTCCGGATCCACCACTTCGCTCAAGTTTGTGAAATAGGCACTGAAAGAAATCGCAATCTGCGGGTTGTTGAACGACACGATCGCCCCGCCCAGCCAGCCGACCAGGTCGGAGAAAACCACCAGCAGCGGCACCGCCACGCTGATGGCCACCAGCCGCGGCACGACGAGGTAATGCACCGGGTTGATGTTCATCGTTCGCAGCGCGTCAATCTCCTGGTACACCGCCATCGAGCCGATCTCCGCCGCCATCGCCGAGCCGACGCGTCCCGCGATCAGCACCGACATCATCACCGGCGCCAGTTCCTTGCACATGGCGATGCCCACAATGCCGCCGATCAACCCTTGCAGGCCGCGCTCGGCCATCTCCGGTCCGGTCTGGAGCGCCAGCACACCGCCAATGGACAACGAGAGCAGGCAGACCATGAACAGGCTGGCGTTGCCGATCTCGAACAACTGCTCAAACACCTTCGCCCGCTGGCGGCCGGTCAGCCCCAGCGCCCGCACCGTGCGCCAGAACAGCAACAGCATTCTGCCAATGTCGTCAAACATGCGCCGGGATAATCGGGGCCAAGGCCGGAGAAAGACAAGCCGCGCGTGAGCGCCGGCGGAGGAAACCTGCCGCTGGAAACCCGCGGCGCAAATTCCGACATCCGAAAGCCGGCCGAAGCCCGAAGCGGGAACGCGTGAGATGACCGTCGTCACAAGACCAGGCTTTGGTCCAGGCTCTGACGATATCGCTTTCGGACTTCATCGTTCGTGCTGCTTTCGGTTTTCCGGGATTCGGCTTTCGGAGCGCGGCAGGTGAAACAGCCGCCAACGGCTGCCCGCGCTGGTTTTCTCGCGTTGGACCAGTCCGAACAGCAGGGAGCAATGACTGGATTCCGCCGTGGCGTCGCGGCGGTAGAGATTCCAGAGCAGCGACTGGCTGCGGGCGCCGGTTTTGGGATTGTTCTCCGCGCGCCAGAGCGACCACACCGGCGAATAGTTGCGTTCCATGCCCTTGTTGCCCGGCAGGAACGGCTCCAGCGGGGCCAGGATTTGCAGGCGTTCGTTGCCGTTCATGTCCACGCGATGGGTGAACAGCGGCCAGAAGTCGTGGCGCTCGCGGGCCGCGCCGGTGTCGGTGTTCGCCTCGCGCACGTCCGAGTAAAGGAAGAACAGCCAGCGCGTGCGCTCGCGCAGGAAGGGCGGGGCGTCCACCTTGTTGTACTTGTAGATGGGCCAGGCGAGGAAGCGGCTCTCGTGGGTGGCGTTGGTCATGCGGCTGAAGAACGGCCAGACGCGGTTGCCGGCCTTGCCCTCGCCGCGGGCGAAGACGATGAGCGGATAGGGCAGGTCCCATTCGCGGTACTTTTTTTCGCGATCGTCCGTCCAGGTAAAGAACGGCCAGAGAACGGTGGAGGAATCGCGGTTGGGCGAGCGTGTGGTGGTAAACAGGGGCAAAGAGCCGGTCTCAACCACCGGATTCGTGGAGCCAACGCCCAGTTGGCTGCGAAAGAAGAACGGCCAGAGGGCCATCCACTTGTCGTGGCCGGGGACGGTCACGGTGTCGCCCCAGTCGTCGGCGCGGGTGGTGATTTCCTTGTGCTCATGGCCGAGCAGCGGCCAGAACTGCCAGCCGCGCAGGCCGTCGCCCCGCCGGAGATGGAAGAAGGGATAGACGTAGTTGTCGGTCACGATGTCCTTCTTGCGGCTTTGCAAGTAGAGCGGCATGAGGGTGAACTTGATCTCGTCGCGGAAGAGCCGGTTGACCAGCCGGCCATGAATGGGAATGAGCGCGGTGTAGTTCTCGGACGGATCGGCGGAGCGCCGCTGAAAGTACAATGGGAAGAGGGTGAACAGGCGGTGCTGGGTGTCGCGGCTGCTATCGCCACCGCCGAAACTGAACCATTGGAAAATCTGGAAGCGCGACTCCTTGCCGAAGCGGTCGTAGGTGAGCAGCGGGTAGGCGAAGTCAACCTCGATATAATCCGCGATGGGATCCTTGGTGATGGAAAACAACGGTGTCCAGCGCCTCTCTGTGACCGAATCTGACTCCTGCGCACTGAACAAAGGCCCCAGCACTTCGGTACGCTGCCCGGGGGTAAGTGTCAGCCGAAACTCGTCGAACAACGGCCCGGCGGAAGGCTCGTCCTGGGCCGCCAGCGGGTGGGCCAGCGTCAACAGGAGAACCCCCGTAGCAGTCACTAAGTATCTGGAAACAGGCATGTTTCGCGGTCAGAAAAACCGCCGCATACTACGTTCGCAGGAAGGCCGGTCAAGTTTGGGTGACGGAGAAAGCATGAGAAATGCCGAGGGACAATCAGTGGATTTGTGATAACGATAAAGGCCAGCGTGCTACGGGGCGAATTCGCCAAATGAGGCCTCGGAATTTGAATTCCGCATTGACAGTGCAAGCATGGACATATATTTTTCGCCGAAACCGTTAGAGGTATTTTTACCTCGGTTCCTCCCGGCCCGGTGACAGGCGTGCATTAACTGTCACCGGGTTTTTTATGCTCCAGCCCCATTGCCGCAAGAGGCTCAACAAGGCTGTGAAAAAAATCAGGGCCGCCAGCATGCAAGTGGCGGTGCCGATGGACATCACGTAGCCAAGGCTGGTGATTCCCTGGTGCTTGCCGAGCATCAGACTGCCGAAGCCCGCGATGGTGGTTAATCCAGAGACAATCACCGCCTTGCCCGTGCTCTTGCCTAGAATGCTGGGGCTTTGTTCCTCGGCGAAACGGTTCATGATGTGGATGCCGCTGGTCACGCCGATGCCGATGACGAGGGGCAGGGTCATGATGTTTGCGGGGTTGAACGGAATGCCCAGCCAGCCCATCAGGCCCACCATCCATACCGTGCCCATGGCCACCGGCAGCAGGGAAAGCACCACGCAGAGGATGGATCGGAAATGGACAAACACGAGCACGACGATGGCCGCCAGCGCGTAGAGGGCGGCCATTTCGTAGCTGGTCTTCAAGAGTGTGGTGTACTCGTACAGTTGCACCGGCGTGCCGGTGAGTTCCTCTGTGACCTTGGCGCGAATTTCCCGCACGAACGCCTCCTGATGCTCGCGCTTCCAGACGTCCTCCTTGGGATAGACCTGGAGCAGATGCTTGCCGGTGCGCCCGATGAAGCGGTTCTTCAAGCTCGGCGGCAAGTCCTCCGCCCGCAGGTGCGCGCTGTGGTCCTGTTCCCGGATGGCGTTGAAGGTGTTGTGGACATCCTTGAACAGGGCCTGCTGGAAGGCCGCCAGCTTGCGCGCGGCGTGGCTGCGGTCCGCGTTGGCTGTGTTGCGCAGTTCTTGGAGCGCGTCCCGCAACGAGATCAACCGGGCGGCGATGTCCGCCTTGCCATCCTTGGCCGCCGCCGCCGCACCCTGGCCCAAAAAACCTTGTGTGGAATAAAGCGTCTCCGCGCTCAATTCGATCACGTTGACCGGCTCGACATCCACCGGCTGGAACTGCACGCCCTCGATTTCGCGTTTGATCTCGCCCACGAGCATTAACTTGCGGTCCTGCTCCTCGGAAAGATGGTGGACCATGGTCTCGACGCTCCCCACAGTGCTGAGATTGGTCAGGGCGCGCTCCAGTCGCAGCGCCTCCTCCAACGAATCGGCCATCACCGCGCCGAAGAGCAGCGACTTGCCGCCCTTCTCGATCAGCTTGTTTTGGAACTCCACCGCGGGCAGCCCCTTCGATTGCATGTGCAACAGATTGTAGTCAAAATACACCTGCGGAATCCTCCAGCCCACCACGACGGTCAACGCAAGGCTCGCGGCCACCGTGACGCCGGGGCGCCTCATCCACAGCCGCTCCAATCGTTCACGCGTGGTGAGCTGCTCACCCAATTCGTGGTCCAGCACATTCTGCCGGCCGCGCAGCAGCATCGCCGGAAGGAGTGTGAACATGGGAACCAAACATAACACCAGCCCGCCGCCCGAAATGATCCCCATCTCGCGCACGCCCTTGAAATCCGTCAGGCCCATCGCCAGAAACGCCCCCGCCGTCGTCAGCCCGCTGGTCAGCACGCCCAGCCCGGTGAACACCATCGCCTTGCCCAGTGCGTCGTATTCGCTCCGTCCTCCGCGTAATTCTTCCTCGTAACGCGAAATGAGATGCACGCCGAAGTCAATCGCCAGCCCGATCAGGATCGGCGCGAAGGTGATGCTCAGGATGTTCAGGTGCCCCACTACCGCCGTCGTGTAGCCCATCGTGAACCCGATGCCCACGATCAACGCCAGCACCGCCTTGAGCGGACGGCCCGTCTCCCGGTAGGCGTAAATGAACAAGCCCGCGCTCAACAGCAACGAAACCACCGTCGCCAGCATCGTGTCCCGCTGGGCCTGCGCCATTTCATCCACCTCCAGCACCGGCTCGCCCGTGATACCCACGTTCAAGCCCGGCACCTCCACCTTCGTGTCCTCCACCAGCGCCCGCAGCTTTTCCACCGCGTCGCCGGACACGTCGTCACGCACTGCCTGCGCCGTCACCAGGTAGATGCGCCCCTCGTTGAACGTGATGTACTGCCGCGCCTCCGCTTCCTCGCCGCCGTCGAACAACGCCGCGATGCCCGGCGATGGCGGCAGCCCCGGCCGCCCCAGCGCATCCGTCGCCTGCCGCACAATCCGCTCCAGCGCCGGCAGCGCGCGGATCAGCGACTCGATGTTGACGTTGTTGGTGTCACGAAACGCCGCGCGGAACTGCCGGTTCACCAGCATGAACAACGAGTTTAGATTCGTCGCCTGACCAAATTGTTCCAGAAAAGGCCGGTAATCCTGCAACGTCTGCTTGAGGCCCGACAAATCCTTCTCTTCCAGGAACAGCAACGCCTTGCGTCCCAGCATCGTCAAGTCGCCTTTGTAAAAGACGTTGGTGAACAATTCCGGCTCCGCCTCCATTTTCACCGCCAGCCGCTCCACAAACTGCCGGTTCCTCTCCCGGTCGTTGCTCTCGATCACCACCACCAGATCCTCCTCCACCGGAAACTCCTCTTGGAACTTGAGGTAAATCTGGTTGTACTTCTTGTCCGCCCCCACCAGATCGTTGCGGCTGGTGATGAACTTCAGTGCGGAGATGGTGTACAGCACGCACAACGCGAACACCACCGCCGTCGGAACGAACACCGCCCGTGGATGGTGGTACACGAAATGCGCCAGCCGCTGAAGCTGCCGCGTCAACCAATTGTCCGAAGCGGTGGCCATCTGTTTTCCGGGGCATCCAGGCCGCGCCGGGTGCGGCCAATCATGGCGCGCGTGCCCGAATTCACAGGGGGAACGGCCCCGGACGTGCGGATTGAACACCATGCCCCCGGACCGCAGAAGTCCAAAAGACCGGTTCTCCTCCCGTCAACGGCGGGCCTGGCCGGAAGATGGCCTTGGAGGCTATTCCTCTACCAATTTGAGCACGCGTGACTTGCCGGCCTTCTTGCGGTCGTTTTCGTTGAGCAGTTTTTTGCGCAGGCGCAGGTGCTTGGGTGTGGCCTCCACGTATTCGTCCGGGCCGATGTATTCGAGGGCGCGCTCGAGGCTGAGGACGAGCGGGGCATTGAGCTGGATGCCCTTGCCCTCTCCCTGTGAGCGCATGTTGGTGAGCTTTTTCACCTTGCACGGGTTGACGGGCAGATCCTGGTCGCGGGCGTTCTCCCCGACGATCATGCCCGCGTAAATCTTGTCGCCGGGCACGACCATGAGGCGGCCGCGTTCCTGGACAGAGTCCAGCGCGTAAGCCGTGGCCTCGCCGTCCTCGATGCTGACCAAGGAACCGTTCTTGCGGGCGGCAATCTCCCCGCGGTCAGCGCCATACTCATGGAACAGGTGGCTCATGACGCCCATGCCGCGGGTCTGGTTGACGAGGTCAGTCTCAAAGCCGATCAGGCCGCGCATCGGGATGATGGCCTCGATGGTGACCTGGTCGCCATGGTGGTTCATGGCGGTGATCTCGGCCTTGCGAAAGGCGAGGTTCTCCATGATCGGCCCCATGCAGTCCTGGGGGATTTCGAGGAAGAGCTTCTCCAGCGGCTCGAGCAGGTCGCCGTTGGGGCCTTTCTTCCAGAGCACCTCGGGGCGGCTGACGAGCACCTCGTAACCCTCGCGGCGCATCTGCTCGACGAGAATGGCGATCTGCATTTCGCCGCGGCCGGCGACCTCGAAGACCTTGGAGTCGGAGGTCTGCTTGATTTTGAGGGCGACGTTGGTGCGGGTTTCCTTCACGAGCCGCTCCCAGATGTGTCGGGCGGTGACGAGTTTGCCATCCTGCCCGGCGAGCGGGCCGTCGTTCACGGCGAATTCCATCTGAATCGTGGGCGGGTCAATCGGGATGTAGGGCAGCGCCCCGCGCTCGGCCTTGTCCGCGATGGTCTCGCCGATGAACACGTCCTCAAAGCCCGTGATGCCGATGATGTCGCCCGCGTGGGCTTCCTGCATCTCGATGCGCTTCAAGCCCTCGAAGTGGTAGATCATGGTGATCTTGCCGCTGCTGACCGAGCCGTTGCCGTGCAGGCAGACGGCGGGATCGCCCACCCTGACCTTGCCTTCGACGATTTTCCCGAACGCGATCCGGCCCAGGTAATCCGAGTAATCGAGGTTCGCCACCAGCACTTGAAAACCCTCGCCCGCCTTGGCGCGGGGCGGCGGAATGTGCTTCACGATGGCCTCGAACAGCGGCTCCATGGTGCCGGTGACGTGTTCGAGATCGGTCTTGGCATAACCCGCCTTGGCGGAGCAATAAATGTAGGGGAAGTCGAGCTGCTCGGCCGTGGCGTTGAGCGACAGGAAGAGCTCAAACACCTGGTCGAGCACCTTCTTGGGGTTGGCGTTCTCGCGGTCAATTTTGTTGATGACCACGATGGGCTTGGCGCCGGCCTCGAGCGCCTTGCGCAACACGAAGCGCGTCTGGGCCTGCGGGCCCTCGGCGGCGTCCACCACGAGCAGCACGCCGTCAATCATGTTCATGATCCGTTCGACCTCGCCGCCGAAGTCCGCGTGGCCGGGCGTGTCCACGATGTTGACGTGGTAGTTCTTGTATTTGAACGCGGCGTTTTTGGCGCGGATGGTGATGCCCTTTTCCTTCTCCAGATCCATCGAATCCATCAGGCGCTCCTCCGTTGACTCGTGCTGGTTGGCGCGGAAGGTGCCGGATTGTTTCAGGAGGCAGTCCACAAGGGTGGTCTTGCCGTGGTCCACGTGCGCGATGATGGCGATGTTCCGGATGTGCTGCATGTCAAGCGTTGGTTCCGGTGAGTTTCACCTGAAATGCGTCCGCCGCTGTCATCACTCGGTCAAGGGATGCCGCGCCAGCCGGGTGGGAATCTACCGGGCCGCGCACTATGGCCAGCAACAGGAAAAGGTCAAGCCCGCCGCGGCCAATCCGCCGGAGGCACTCCGCCAAGGGCGTCAATTGGCCAAATACTCCCGCGGATCGGTGACCCGGCCGGTGAGGGCGCTGGCGGCCACGGTCGCGGGGCTGGCGAGATAGACTTCGCTCTCCTTGCTGCCCATGCGGCCGGGGAAATTACGGTTTGTGGCGCTGATGCACTTCAAGCCGCCCTGGTTCATGCGGCCGAACGTGTCCACCGGCCCGCCCAGGCACGCGGCGCAACCAGCGTTTTCCGTCATGCGCACGCCGGCATCCTCAAGAATCTGCCAGATGGTCTTGTCGCCCCAGCGCGTGGATTGCAGGTCGCGCACGATGTCCGGCGTGGCCGGCACGCCGAAGGTGTCAATGACCACCTTGCGACCCCGCAGCACGCGGGCGAACTCGACGAAGTCGCTGGTCTTGCCCCCGGTGCAGGAGCCGACGTAGGCGCGGTCCAGCTTGAGGTGACTCATCTCTTTCGCCGTCTTGCGCTGGCCGGGGTCGGGATGGCACGCCACAGTCGGCTCCAGTTGGCTGAGGTCCACGACCGTCTCGTAGACAAACTTCTGGTTCGCGTCGGCCTCAACGGGTTCGTAGGAGGACTTGGTGCCGTTCAGCTTCGTCCGGGCGTCCACGTATTCCGCCGTGCGGGCGTCAAACGGGAAGATGCCGTTCTTGCCGCCGGCTTCGATGGCCATGTTGGCGATCGTCATCCGGTCATCCATTGAAAGGCTCGCCACGCCGGGGCCGTCAAACTGCATCGCGCGATAGGTCGCGCCGTCGAAACCGATCTCGCCGATGCAATGGAGGATGACGTCCTTCGCCATCACGCCGGGCTGGAGTTTGCCCTCGAGGCGGAAGCGCATCGTCTCAGGAACCTTGATCAGGAGCTTGCCCGTGCCCATGACGAAGCCCGCGTCCGTGTTGCCGATGCCGGTGGCGAATTCGTTGAACGCGCCGGCCATGCAGGTGTGCGAGTCGGTGCCGAACAACACTTCGCCGGGGCGCGTGTGACCCTTGGCGGGCAGCGCGGTATGGCAGACGCCGGCGTAACTGGCGCCGTATTGGCGTTTCAGGTTGCCCTTGGCGGCGTCGAACTTCCACGAACCGTTCGGGTCATCAATCACGTCGTAGAAGTAGGGCAGCCCCTGCTCGCGGGCGAAGTCGCGGAGGATGTCCACGTTGCGGTTGGACATCGAATCGGCGGTGAAGATGTAGTGGTCCGGGATGATGACGACGCGCTGGCGGTCCCAGACCTTGGCGGTCTTGCCGAATTCCCGCTTGAACACGCCGATGGTCCCCGGGCCGCACACGTCGTGCGTCATCAGGACATCGGCCTTCACCCAGATGTTGTCGCCGGCCTGCACGGAGGCTTTTCCGGCGGCGCGGGCGAGGAGTTTTTCCGTCAGCGTCATAGGCCGGGCAAACTAAAGGAGCACCGCACTCGCCGCAATAGAGGAAACGGCCTCATCCTCGCGGGCCGGACCGGCTGGCGTCGCCTGTGTCCGCCGCTCCCATCATTCACAAACTCACGGCTTGCTATTGGTGTCTCCGTCCTTTAGGTAAGCCCCCCTCGCGAAAAGCGACTCTATGCGTTGTATGCTCCTGAAGCCCGCCTCCTTCTCCTCCCGCCGCCTCTTGTTTTTAGTTCCGCTACTTGCCACCATGGTCATGGCCGCATCGGCCGCCGAGCCGCAGCCGCTGACGCTGGCGGAGTATTTGCGGAAGGTCTGGGAGCGGAATGAAAACATCCAAATCCGCCTGCTGGAGGCGGCGGCGGCTGATTCGCGGTTAAAGGGGGAGAAGTCCATCTTCGAGCCGGAAGTCACGGCGGGGATAGAAGCGGTGGACCGCCGCCGGCCCAACACCACGGAGCAGGCGGTGAGCAGCTCGTTCACGCGCGTGTTCAACTAGCGCAACCGCACCTATCAGGGCGGTTTGGAGACGTTGATTCCCACCGGCGCGCGCCTGCGGCTGGGCTACACCGTCCAGCACATGGAGAACAGCTTTCATGCCCAGCCGCCCGCCAACATCTTCGGTGCGCCGCTGGCCCCGATTGAAAACGGCGAATGGCTGACCACCGCCGGCCTGACCGTCACCCAGCCGTTGCTGAAGAATGGCGGCGTGCGCGTGACCTTCGCGGGCATCCGGGCGGCGGCGGTGCAGTCGGAGATCGCTTATCAGACGTATCGCAAGGGGTTGATGGAACTCTTCATCCGGGCTGAGGCGGCGTATTGGGATTTGTACCAAGCGGAGGAGCAACTGGGCATCGCCGGTGAGTCCTTGCGCGTGGCACAGACGCTGTTGGCGGACAACAAGAAACGGCTCGAAGTCGGCAAGGGCACGGAACTGGACGTGCTCCAGGCGGAGGCGGGCGTGGCCACCCGCACGGCGCTGGAAGCCGAGGCGCGCCAGCGGATGCTCGACGCGCAGAGCCGGGTGACGACGTTTATCTCACAGTCGTGGACGGCCGACCAGACGCCCTGGAAGGCGGCGGACAGTCCGAAACTTGAGGAGCGCCCGCTGACGTTCACAGAGCTTTGGGCGGCGGTGCCGGAGATGAACCCGGATTATCTGGGCGCGGTCAAGCAGGCCGAACTGGAAGGCGTGCGGGTGGTGTTGGCGAAGAACCAGGCGCTGCCTCAACTGGATTTGAAGGGCGGCTACGGGGTGTCGCGCATCAGCAGCAACGCCGGACGCTCGGTGAACGTCCTGCAACGGCAGGATTTCCCAAACTGGACCATCGGGCTGGAGTTCCGCATGCCCTGGGGCGGCGGCAAGGGCCGCCATGAACTGCGCGCGGCCCAGTTGCGGGCCGAGGCCACGGCCATGGCGCTGGACAACCTGGGCACGCAGCTTTCCAACGGCCTGCGGGCGGGCATCGAGAGCGTGGCCAGCTACCGCGCCAACCAGCCGCGCTACCAGAAGGTCGTGGAGGCCAACCGCGAGGTGTTGAAGAACCAACTGGCCCAACTGGACGCGGGCAAGACCGACAGCCGCCGGGTGCTGGAGGCGGAGGATGACTTGTTCCGCGCGCGCATCACGGCGCTGGAGAACATGATCCGCTACCAGCGCGCGAACCTGGACCTGGAGTTCCTGCTCGGCACGGCGCTCAAGAAATACGGCATGGATTTCACCCAGGCCGAATTGCGCGAGCGGACCGCCATCCTCACCGAACGGGCGCAACTCACACCGGAACGTTACGAGCAGTTCTTGCGGGACATCCGGGCCGAATACGACCGGCGGGTGGGCCTTCCCACGCCGTAAAAACCAAGGAACGTGTTGCCGTTCGCCATCAATTGGGCTTCTATCTTGCCTCCAAACCCATGAATTTCGCCGTCTCAGAAGGGATGTCCGCCCGCGTCGCCGTGTTCCTGACGGGCCTTTGCCTGGCCGCCGCCCCGGCCCACGCGCAAAAGCTCGCCAGTTCGCCGGGAGTGACCGAGCCGTTTTTGGATGTCCTCCTCAGCGCCCCGGTCGCCGGCACCGTGGCGAAGGTCCATGTCAAGGAGGGCGATCTGGTGAAGGAAGGCCAGGTGTTGCTGGAATTGCGCAAACAGCAGGAGGAACTGGCCGTCGCCCGCAGCCGGCTCGTGATGGAGGGCAAGGCGGAGCTGGAATCCGCCCAGGCCAAGGTGGACACGCTCAAGACCGACCTCGACGCCACCCGCAAGCTCTTCGAGGCCACCAAGTCCGTCAGCAAGGACGACCTGATGAAGAAGGAGCTGGAGTACCGGCAGGCCGTGGCCGAGGTGGACCGGTTGAAAACCGTCGAGGAACGCGAGGTCATCGAATGGGAGATCGCCAAGCAGTTCCTGGCCGAGCGCTCCCTGTTCTCCCCCCTGACCGGCCATGTGGTGGATCTCGTGCGGGATGTGGGCGAGGACTGCAAGGCGCAGGACCCCATGCTGCGCATCGTGGACACCCGCCAGTTCTATTTCGTCTCCAATGTCGAAGCCCGCTCGGGCTACCACCTGAAAGTGGGCCAGGAAGTGCGCGTGGATGTGGAGGCCGGCCGGGAGACCGTCCAGGTCAAAGGCCGGATCAACTTCGTTTCGCCCGTGGTGGACCCCGCCAGCGGATTGCTGCGGGTGAAGGTGCTTTGCCCCAATGCCGACGGCAAGGTGCGCCCCGGCGTGTCCGGCACGATGCATTTCCCGGAGAATTGACCAAGTATTTCAACCACAGATGGACACAGATGGACACAACGCGGCAGAGCCGCAACCGAATCGTTCTCGTGCTCGTCGTCGTCCTCGGTTCGGCGTTCCAATTACGAGAACGAGTGCGAGGACGAGGACGAGAACCTTCGTCGCACGCCGCAAAGAATCTGGATCCTTGCTCCACTGCTCCATCACTCCAACGCCCCATTGCTAGCTCATGGCTGCTCCTGAATCAGACTCCACCCGGCTGGGCACCGACATGGCGGCCAGGGCCGCGGCCATGCGCCGCTTCGAGGGCGGCCCCAATGAATTCTGGCCCGCCTTCCTTGAGCTCGCCGGCCGCGCGGGCGGCGCGGTGCGCGCGGTGTTGATCCGCAAGGATGCCGCCGACAAGGGCCGCTGGAAACAGATGGCCGAATGGGCCGCGCCCGACACCACGGCCGCCGGGCTGGCCCTGTTCCGCAACTCGCTGCTCACCCTCGCCGAAGGGTGCGAGAAGGACGGTGTCGCCCGCCGGGTGCTGGCCGCCGCCACCACCGAGATGCCGCATGTGCCCGCCGGTTTCGGCGTGAAGCTGGCGCTCGCTGATCCCAACGAAATCTGTCTGGTCGCCCTGTTCCTGCCGCAGACGGACAACGACGGCCTGGAGGCCGCCATCGGGCGGGTCCAGTTGCTGGCGGACGTGCCGCAATCGTATCAGGAGCACGCCGCCGTCTCACAAGCGCGGACGGACGTGGAGAAATTCGCGGTGGTGCTGGACACGCTGGCGCAGGTCAACGCCCAGACGCGTTACATGGCGGCGGCGCTGGCGCTCTGCAACAGCCTGGCGGCGCGGCTGCATTGCCGGCGGGTGAGCCTCGGCTGGCATGAGAACGGGTTTGTGCGCCTCCAGGCGGTGAGCCGCACGGAGCGGTTCGACCGCAAGATGGCGGCCGCGCAGGCCATCGAGAAGACGATGGAGGAGGCGCTGGACCAGGACGACGAGATCGTGTGGCCCACGCCGGAGCATTACGCGCTCATCAACCGCGACCACGAGGCCCTCGCCCGCGAGAACCAGCTCGGCGGGGTTTGCTCGGTGCCGTTGCGGCGCGAGGGCAAGCCCGTGGGCGTCATCCTGCTCGAACGCGAGACCGGCGCGTTCACCGAGATCGAACTCCAGCAACTGCGCCTCGTGGCCGACCAGGCGGTGTTCCGTTTGCAGGACTTGAAGCGCCGCGACCGCTGGTG
>Ga0073934_10006502_pt1 | contig 16988 bp, 18 predicted proteins | sample LarsenN4metaG_FD_76834 | JGI IMG/M metagenome (GOLD analysis project Ga0073934, IMG submission 76834) | Hot spring sediment bacterial and archeal communities from British Columbia, Canada, to study Microbial Dark Matter (Phase II) - Larsen... ... | reverse complement strand
TGATGCCTTCCGTGTACACGACAACAACCAAGATGGAGTGTGGAACTACTACCATGGCAACACGCTCCTCACCAGCTTCAACATGGGGACCTTCGTCACGGGCGATCCCAGAGCGCTGGGCGAGCGCAAGAGCTCGCATGATTCGGCGTATGCGCTCTTCGTGACCTTGTACAGGATGAATGCTTCGCAGGGTTGGTCTGTTTGGGATTCGACCTCGGTGATCGCCGATTCCGACCCCGACTACACGGGGTGCATGACGAACAGCGGCACCAGTCTTACGAAGTACGAAGTCAAACTTGGCGGCTGTTGAATCGGAGGCCCACATGCGCGCCCACCATGCCCAACCTACCGAAGCGATTCGACCGACGCGCACCCTTGTCGCCCTTGCGGTTGCGGGCCTGATCGTTGGCATGATCATTGGTCTGACACATCGCACGGACCGATCGGGCGAACCGCCAGGTTTCTCGATCCTGGATCCGCGGCTCGATCCGAGCAGCGGGGACGTGCCGCTCCTGCGCGGTGGGCAACAGGTCGACTTGAGCATCGCTTCGGCGATGACGCCCTTTCCGATCTATCGCCCACAAACAGCCGAGGACCAAGACAGCACGATCAAGGAGGTGTGGGTGCTTAGCGGCTCTCCGCCCGAGGTCGCGATCCGTTACAGCTCCGGACTCCGTGTCTACCTGACGATCTGGCCAGATGGGCAGGACGCATCCTCCTTCTACCAGGCACAAGTCGAAGAGAGCGGTGTGGGTTCCTACCAGACCATCAATGGCTATCCCGCCTATGTCGTGGCAGCCGATGCGCAGGCACCCGGCTATCCATCGACCAGTGTCGTGGATGTGACTGTCGGGAACGTCGAGATCAGCATGCACGCGGATGTTCCGGTGGAGGAACTTGTCGGAGCGGCGGCGACGGCGACTGGAGGATCCGCTGAGGCCTGACCCACGGGACGCGAGACGGCGCTTGGGCGCTGATGCGATCGTCCTGCCCCGCATCCCTTCTCCGCCTTGTGACAGTGACAGGCCTGATGCTAGGGATCAGATGACGGGGCGGAAACGGCCGCCGTTGCCCGACCCGCGCTCGGCGGCGTCCCGCGGCACGTAGTCCGGGCTCGACCGGTAGACGAGGTAGTCCAGAGCCGCCCAGAGGGTCTTCGATGTGGGCCAGAAGGCGAGCGGGACGAGCGTCACGAGCGCGATCGAGGTAACCAGCAGCGCGGCCACGTGGACGTCGGGGAGGTCCAGCACCAGCCAGACGACGAGCAGCGTCAGCCACGCCCCCGCCGTCGCGACGTAGTTCAGCGTCATCGCCCCGAGGAACCCTCCCTCCTCGCGCTCGAGCCGGAGCGCGCATCGGGGGCATCGCCGGCGGATCGTGAACCACCCCTCGAACAGCCCGCCCGCGCCGCACCGGGGGCACCGTCGCGCAGCGCCGCGGAGCATCGCGCGCACGGCGCCGGGCTCGCCGCGGCGTTGCACCACGGCCGACCCGCTCGAGGGCTCGAGGTGGTCCCAGGGGCCGGAGGGGTCGGTCATCCACCGCCAAGGGTATCGGCGCTTGCGACGGCCCGACCCCGCCCGTAGCCTTGCCGCGTGCCGGTCCGCCTAGGGGAGCCGCTCGCGCTCGGGGACGTCGTCGCGGTCTCCCGGGGCGCGGAGGTGGAGCTGTCGCCGCCCGCGGTCGAGCGGATCCGCGCGGCGCGTGAGCTGATCGAGGCCGTCGTCGCCTCGAACGCGACGGTCTACGGGGTCACGACCGGCTTCGGCAGCCTGGCGGACGTCCGGATCGAGCCCGGGCAGGCCGACGCGCTCCAGCACGCGATCCTGCGGTCGCACGCCACCTCGGTCGGCCGTCCGCTGTCCCGCGAGGAGGCCCGCGCGATGCTCCTGCTGCGGGCCCACGTCCTCGCGCTCGGGCGTTCGGGGGTCCGGCCGGAGATCGTCGAGCGGATGGTCGAGATGCTGAACCGGGACCTGGTGCCCGTCGTCCCCGAGCAGGGGTCGCTCGGGGCGTCGGGGGACCTCGCGCCGCTCGCGAACCTCGCGCTCCCGCTGATCGGCCGCGGCGCCCTGCTGGTCGACGGCCGGGCCGTGCCCGCGCCGGAGGCGCTCGCGGCCGCCGGCCTCGCGCCCCTGGAGCTCAAGGCCAAGGAGGGACTGGCGCTCGTGAACGGCACCCAGGGGATGCTCGCCGTCGGTTCGCTCGCCGCGGAGCGGGCGCTCCGGCTGGTGCGGGCCGCCGACGTGACCGCCGCCATGAGCGTCGAGGCCGCCCTGGGCTCGGACCGCGTGTTCGACGAGCGCCTGGTGGCCCTGCGTCCGCACCCGGGGGTCCGCGCCTCCGCCGCGAACCTCCGACGGCTCCTGGCGCGCAGCCCGATCGTGGCCTCGCACCGCGACAGCCCGCACCTGGTGCAGGACGCGTACTCGCTGCGGTGCGCCCCACAGGTGTGCGGTGCGACCCGGGAGGTCCTCCGGTTCGCCGTGGGCGTCCTCGAGGTGGAGATGAACGCCGTCTCCGACAACCCGATCGTCCTGGCCGAGGACGGCGAGGTCCTGTCGGGCGGGAACTTCCACGGCCAGCCGGTGGCGGTGGCGCTCGACGCGCTGGCGGCCGCGCTCGTCCCGCTCGCGAGCATCGCCGAGCGGCGCCTCTACCGGCTCCTGGACCGCTCGCGCAGCAACGGGCTCCCGCCCTTCCTCGTCCGCGAGAGCGGGCTGAACTCGGGGCTCATGCTCGCCCAGTACACGGCGGCCTCGCTCGTGTCCGAGTGCAAGACGCTGGCGCACCCCGCCTCGGTGGACTCGATCGAGTCCTCCGCCGGTCAGGAGGACCACGTGAGCATGGGGATGACGGCCGCGCGGCGGGCGCGCGAGATCGTCGCGAACGCGGAGGTGGTGATCGCCCTGGAGGCGCTCGTCGCCGCGCAGGCGCTCGACCTGCGCGCCCCGCTCGCCCCGGCCCCGGGGACCGCCGCCGCGAGGGACGCGGTCCGGGAGCGGGTCGCGTTCCTGGAGGAGGATCGCGAGCTCGGGCCCGACATCGGGGCGGCGACCGCGCTGGTGCGCGGGGGGACGCTCGTCGCGGCGGTCGAGGGCACGCTCGGTCCGCTGGAGTGAGGCCCGGGCCGCGCCAGAGGGGCGGCGCGGTCAGTGGTAGATCACGACGCGGGTCCCGTACCGAGCCGAGCCGAAGATCCACGTGGCGTTCCAGTACGGGATCCGGACGCAGCCGTGGCTCGCGGGGTAGGTCGGGACCTCGGTCCATCCGTGGAGCGCCCGGAGACCGTCGAAGTAGCTCGGGTAGTAGAGGCGGTTCGGGCTGTAGCCGGCGAGCTTGCGGAAGACGCGGAAGTTGCCGTCGCGCGTGGCACCCCCCGCCCCGGTCGAGACGTGCAGGATGTTCGTGATCTCCCCGCGCTCCACCGTGTAGAGGACCTGCCGGGTCTGGTCGACCTCGAAGCGGAAGTCGCGGCCGGTGGTTCGGGGCCGCGGCACGATCGGGTCGGCGAGCGCCCGCCACGTGGCGGCGTCCACGACGAACGTCCGGGCCATCCGCTGGACCTTGTGGAACGCGACGACGGCGTCCGCCGTGCGGTGGTCGTAGCGTCCGTCGCCGGCTCCGGCGAGGCGGTACGCGAGCTGGACAAGGCGCTCCTCGAGGAGCCGGACGTAGACGCCGGTCGAGCCCTCGCGCAGGCGGGGGAGCGGCGTCGTGGACGGCCCGATCGAGAGCGATCCACGGGCCAGGTCGGGAGCCTGGAAGCTCGCCCGCACGCGGTAGCGGCCTGGCTCGGTCACGCGCAGCCTCGCCACGAAGCCGCCGGCCGCCCCCTGGAGCACCTCGCGGGAGGCGACCACGCGGCCGCGGCGCACGAGCGCGACCTCGACCGGCTCACCCGGCCGGGCCGGCACCACCGAGCCGCGGACCGCCACGACGTCGAACAGCCGGACCGGCGACGCGCGGGCCGTGATCGCCGCCCGCACCTCCACGGTGACGGGGGCGCTCGAGATCGATCCCCAGGACGCCACGTAGGTCGCCGTGGTCTCCGGCGTGAGGCTCGCCACGAAGCCGCCGCTCGCATCCGTGGTGGCCGTCGCGACGACCACGCCCTGCTCGTCGCGGATCCCGATCGCCAGGCCGGGCGCAGCCGGGGAGACCTCGCCCGACAGGACCACCTCGGTCCCGTAGGGGATGCGGGTCGCGGAGGCGGAGAGCGTCACGCCCCCGACCTGGGCGCCGGCGCTCGCCGGGACGAGCCCGAGGAGCGCGAGCGTCGAGAGCGCCGGGACCGCCACGCGCCTCATCGACCGCCGACCCTCCTCCCTCCGACGAACGTGTGGAGCACCGGGTCGTGACCCGGCCGGTACGGGACCATCCGGAACGCGTCACCCTCGAGCACCACGAGGTCCGCGCGCCGGCCCACCGCCAGGGTACCGTGCGTCCCGGCGAGCCCGAGCACCCACGCGGGGTTCAAGGTCGCGGCGGCCAGCGCCTCGAGCGGTGTCATCCGGTAGAGCGCGCACGCGACGGCGATCGCCTCGGGCATCGAGGCGACGGGCGAGGTGCCCGGGTTGAGGTCGGTCGCGATCGCCACGCCCGCGCCCGCGGCGAGCAGCCCCCTCGCGTCCGGCGGGGTCGAGCCGAGGAAGAGCGTGGAGGTCGGCAGGAGGACGGCGACCGTCTCGGTCGCCCCGCCGAGGGCCTCCACGCCCTCCGGCGAGACGTGGTTCAGGTGGTCGGCGCTCCGCGCCCCCAGCGCCACGGCGGCCTCGGCCGCCGCCGAGGGGCCGAGCTGGTCGGCGTGGCACCGGAGCGGGAGCCCGTGGGCGACGGCCGACTCGGCGACCGCCCGGAGGTCCTCGAGCGTGAACGCGATGTCCTCGACGTAGACGTCCACGGCGTCGGCCAGCCCCTCGGCCGCCGCGGCGGGGATCAGCTCCTCGCGCACGGCCCGGACCCAGTCCGCCCGCTCCATGCCCCGGGGGACGGCGTGGCACGCGAGCAGGGTCAGGGAGCACGTCTGGGGCGCCTCCTCGGCCAGGCGCCGCGCCAGGCGCGCCTGGCGGAGCTCCCCCTCGACCGAGAGGCCGTAGCCGGTCTTGAGCTCGATCGCCGTGGTCCCGAGATCGGCCATCTCCCGGACCAGCGGCCGGCAGAACGCGAGCACCTCCTCGTCGTCCGCCGCGGCGAGCATCCGCGCGCTCCGGTAGATCCCACCCTCGCCGTGGAGGTCGCGGTACGAGACCCCGGACAAGCGCGACTCGAACTCGTCCGCCCGCCACCCCACGAACGGCAGGTGCGTGTGGCAGTCGACGAAGCCCGGGGCGATCGTGCAGCCTTCGAACCACTCCGGCTCCACCCCAGGGAGCCCGTCCGCCGGACCGACGTACGTGATCATCCCGTCCTCCCACGCGACGGCGGCCGGTCCGCGTTCGACCGGCCACGGCACCGCGTCCCCGACCCGGACGGGTTCCGTCCCGGTGGCCGTGACGAGGTTCGGGGCGGCGACCGCGCCGCGGGCTCCGTCGGTCACGCCGCCATCCAAGAGGAGCGGGGGGTGCGGCGCAAGGGCGTCCGTAGACTGGGGCTCGTGGCTGCGGCGGAGGGCGTGGGGTTCCGGGACATCCTCCGCACCCCAGAGATCCGCGCCGCGATGCTCGGGACGTTCGTGATCATGCTCGGGTTCGGGATCCTGTCCCCGGTCTTGCCGAACTACGCGCGATCCTTCGGGGTCGGCTACGACGCGGTCGGGTTGCTGATCTCGTCGTTCTCGTTCGCGCGCCTGGTCTCCGACCCGTTCGTCGGTCGGTTCATCGATCGCCACGGCGAACGCGCGATGACCACGTTCGGGGCGGTCGTGGTCGGGGTGAGCTCGGTGGCGGCGGGGCTCGCGCCGACGTTCCCGTTGCTCGTGGTGTTCCGAGGGGTCGGGGGGTTCGGCTCGGCCGTGTTCTTCGCGGCCCTCCTCTCCTTCCTGCTGCGCACGATCCCGAGCGATCGCGTCGGGCGCGTGATGAGCGTCTACTTCGCCTCCTTCAACCTCGGCTTCATCGCGGGCGGACCGCTCGGCGGGGTGTTCGCGCGATGGTTCGGCCTGGCGAGCCCCTTGCACATCTACGCCGCCTCGTGCTTCCTCTCGGCCCTGCTGTTCTGGCGGACGATCCGGGATCCGGAGCGGGGGGAGGGCGAGGTCCGGGTCGGGGGTCTGCGGCGACTCCCGTGGAGCCGGCCGTTCGTCACGGTCCTGGTCGTGAACGGCGCCTACCTATGGATGATCGGCGCGGTCTTCTCGACGCTGGTCCCGCTGTTCGGGACCGAGGACGTCGGGCTGCGGCTCTCGGGAGTGGGACTCGGTCTCGCGGTGGCGACGGCGACCGAGCTCGTCTCGCTGTTCCCGGCGGGCAAGGCCACCGATCGGTACGGGCGAAGGGCCGTCCTGATCCCCGCCCTCGCGGGGCTCGCGGCGATCACGGCCACCTTCGGGCTGGCCGGGTCGCCCGCGCCGTTCATGGTGGCGATGGCCGTCCTGGGCGTGGCGAGCGGCTACTCGGGCGTCCCACCGGCCCCGATGCTCTCGGACGTCGCGCCCGAGGACCTCAAGGGTTCGGCCGTCGCCGCGTTCCGGTTCGTCGGCGACCTGGGCTTCGTCGCCGGGCCGCTCGTCGCCGGATGGGCGGCCAGCGCATACGGGTTCCGCGCATCGTTCGCGATCAACGCGCTGCCCGCGCTGCTCGCGCTCGGCCTGGTCCTGTCGATCCGCGAGACGATGCCGCTCTTGCCGAAGACCGGCGAGGCCCCGGGGTTCTGAGGTCCCGATGCGCGTCGCGGCCTCCATCCTCCTCCCCGTGAGGCCCGAGGCGGCGTGGGCGTTCCTCCTCCGGTGGGAGGAGCAGCCGCGGTGGATGGGGGATGCCGCGACCGTGCGCGTGCTCTCCTGGCAGCGCGAGGGCGTGGGGACGCGGCTCGCCGTCCGGACCCGGGTGCTGAACGTCCCGCTGTTCACCGAGGAGCTCGAGGTCGTCGGGTGGGACCCGCCGCGGCGCCTGGTCGTGGCGCACCGCAGCTTCCTGCGGGGCCTCGGGACCTGGACGCTCGACCCCGCGGGTCCCGGCACGCGCTTCACGTGGACCGAAGAGCTCTCGCTGCCGCTCCCCGCGCTCGGCGAGCTCGCGCTGCTCGCTTACCGGCCGGTCCTCCGGCGGCTGATGCGGGCCGGCCTGGCTCGGTCGCGGGAGCTCGTGGCGTTAGAGTGAGGGCGGAAGCAGGGGAGCCCGGTGGGACCGGGCTGAGAGGCCGGCTGGAGAGCCGGCGACCCTTGGAACCTGATCCGGTTCGTACCGGCGGAGGGAGCGATCATGGCGGGCGTCGCCGAGCGTGTGGAACGGATCCTCGAGCGCGAGGCACCCACGTGGGGCATCCGACCGGTGCCGCCCGAGCGGCGGACCCTGACCGGCCTGGACCTGGGCGTCCTGTGGGGCGACCTGTCGGTCGGCCTGCTCGTGATGGTCACGGGGGCGCTGCTCGTCCCGGCGCTCGGACTGCGGCAGGCGCTGCTCGCGATCGGGGTCGGCACGCTGATCGGGTGCGTGCCGCTGGCGCTCGTGGGGCTCGCCGGGCAGCGCGAGGGCGTGCCGACGATGGTGCTGCTGCGTCCGGTGCTCGGCGGACGCGGATCGTTCGTGCCCTCGGCGCTGAACGTCCTCCAGCTGATCGGGTGGACCGCGGTCGAGTTCTGGGCGATGGGCGAGGTCGCGAACGTCGCGTCGGCGCGGCTGTTCGGGTTCGAGTCGCGGGTGTTCTGGCTCGCGATCGTGGCCCTGATCTGCACCGCGCTCGCGGCCGGCGGGCCGGTGCTGGTGATCCGGCGATGGCTCGAGCGGTTCGGCATCTACGTCCTGGTCGGGTCGGCGCTCTGGATCACGGTCGAGGTGCTCTCGGCGGGGGACCTCGGCGCCCTCTGGCGGACGGAGGGGAGCGGCGGACTGCCGTTCTGGCTCGCCGTCGACCTGGTCGTCGTGATGCCGGTGTCGTGGCTGCCGCTCGCGGCCGACTACACGCGGTTCGCGCGCCCGGGCTCACGAGCGGTGCTCGGGACCTACGTCGGCTACCTCGTCGGCAACGCCTGGTTCTACGGGCTCGGCGTGCTCCTGGTGCTCGCCGCCGGGGCGACCGCGGACGTCGTCGGGCTCGGCTCGTCGATCGTGGCGGTCGCGGGCGGGGGGCTCGTCCTGCTCGCGCTGCTCGTCGGCGAGAGCGACAACGCGTTCGCCGACATCTACTCCGCGGCCGTGTCCACGCAGAACGTGGTCCCGGAGGTCCGGCAGCGCCGGCTGGTCGTGGCCGTCGGGGTGGTCGGCTTCGCGATCGCGCTCACGTTCAGCATCGAGCGGTACGAGTTCTTCCTGTTCCTGATCGGCTCGGTGTTCGTGCCGCTCGCCGGCGTCTTCTGCGCCGACTACTTCGTCCTGCGTCGGGGTCGGTACGGCGAGACGCTGTTGTTCGGATCGGCGGGCGTTCGCGGGGTGGCGTTCGTGCCCTGGATCGCGGGCTTCGTGCTGTACCACTGGATCGTGCCGACCGGCCCCGAGGGGTGGAGGGACCTGGTCCGGGGGGTCTTCGAGGGTCTGGGGCTGCCGTTCCCGCTGCTCGGGTCCCGGCTCGGGGCGAGCCTGCCGAGCTTCGCGCTCGCCCTCGCGCTCGCCCTCGCGCTCGGCGCTACTCGGCGACCGCGCGCTTCGGGGGAGGGGGCGCGGCGATCAGCAGGAGCACCGCCGGGTCCCCCGTCGCGTTCGTGACGGACAGGGTCGAGCCGGCTGGGACGAGCGCGGTCTCCCACTGCTCGAGGCGCTTGCGACCTCGATCGACCTGGAGCACGACCTTGCCGGTCACGACCAGGCACAGCGCGTCCGAGTCCCGGTCGGCGATCGGTCCGAGGCCCTGGTTGCGATCGAGGCAGACCACCTCGGACCACAGGCGCTCGGCGTCGAACAGGGTCTCGTGGTGCGGGCCGCCCTCGTCGAACCGGACGAGGTCGCGCAGGTCCCGGGACTCCACGGCCCGAAGCCTAGCCGCCGGCGCCGCTCGGCGCCCCCGGGAGGGGCGCTGGGTAGACTCTGGGCCGTCCGCAGGACCGCTGAGCCGCAAGGAGTCTCCCGGTGCCCACGCTCTCCTTCTCGACGAAGAACCCCGCCTCCGTCCCGGCCGACGTGCTGGTGCTCCCCGTCTTCGAGGGCCCCGAGCGCGGACCCGGGATCCGGGACGTCGAGGGGATCGACCTGCTCGCCGTCTTCCGCGAGGCCGGGCTGACCGGCAAGCCGGGGGAGAGCCTGCTCGTGCCCAACACCGGCATCGACGGGCTCGCGGCCCGCGGGGTCTTCCTGGTCGGCCTCGGGCGACGGGCCCAGGCCTCGCCCGACGCCTGCCGCCGGGCGATCGGCCGGGTCGCTCCCCGGCTCGTGAAGCAGGCTCGGGTCGCCACCACGCTCCCGCAGGTCGCCCGCCGCGCCGCGGCCGACGCCGCGCAGGCCACCGTCGAGGGGCTCCTGCTCGGCTCGTACCGGTTCGACCGGTACAAGTCCTCCTCCGAGACGCCCCGGCTGGAGGAGCTGGTCGTCCTCGGCCCGGACCGCTGGTCGGCGAGCGCGATCAGGGGCGCCCTGCGTCGCGGCGAGGTCGTCGCCGAGGCCCAGGCGTGGGCGCGCGACCTCGTGAACACCCCGGCCCTGGATCTCCCCCCCGCCGAGCTCGCGAACCAGGCCAAGGGGATGGCCAGGGAGGTCGGCCTCACCTGCAAGATCTGGACCGAGGCCGAGCTCGAGAAGGGCGGGTTCGGCGGGATCCTCGGCGTGGGCCAGGGGAGCGTGCGGCCGCCGCGGCTGATCGAGCTGTGGTACCAGGGCGGCGGGCGGGGGGCCCCGATCGCGCTCACCGGCAAGGGGGTCGCGTTCGACTCGGGCGGGCTCTCGATCAAGGACGCCTCCGGGATGGAGACGATGAAGTGCGACATGGGGGGCGCCGCGTCGATCCTGGGCGCGATGAAGGCGATCGCCGTCCTGAAGCCGAAGGTGAACGTGATCGCCGCGATCCCGTCCTCGGAGAACATGCCGAGCGGCTCGGCGATCCGCCCGGGCGACGTGCTCCGGCACCGCGGCGGCAAGACCTCCGAGGTGCTGAACACCGACGCGGAGGGCCGGCTGATCCTGGCCGACGCGCTCGCGTTCCTGGCCGAGCAGGGGCCGCGGGCGATCATCGACACGGCGACGCTCACCGGGGCGTGCATGGTCGCGCTCGGCGAGGAGCTGTGGGGGGCGCTCGGGAACGACCGCCGCCTCGTGCGGGACGTGCTCGCCTCGGGCGAGGCGGTCGGCGAGCCCGGCTGGGAGCTCCCGCTGCACGAGCCCTACCGCAAGCTGATCGACTCCGACATCGCCGACATCAAGAACATCGGAAAGCGCTGGGGCGGTGCGATCACCGCGGCGCTGTTCCTGCGCGAGTTCGTGGGCGACGTCCCCTGGGTCCACATCGACATCGCCGGGCCGGCGTTCGCGCAGAAGGCCGGGGACTACTGGCCGAAGGGCGCCACCGGGATCCCGGTCCGCACGCTCGTGCACTACGTGCTGTCGCAGGCCGGGACCTCCCAACGGTGAGCGAGGCGGCCCGGCGGTGAGCGCGGCCCCGGGCCCGGTCCTCGCGGTCTTCGCGCACCCGGACGACGCGGAGATCGCTGCGGGCGGGACCCTGGCGAAGTGGACGGCCGCCGGCCGCTCCGTCAACCTCCTCGTCCTGACGAACGGCGACCGCGGGACCACCGATCCCTCCGCCGACCGGGCGGAGCTCGCGCGCGTGCGCGCCGAGGAGACGATCGCGGCCGCCCGCGTGCTCGGGCTGGCCGGGGCGACCGTGCTCGACGTCCCCGACGGCGAGCTCGAGAACACCGCGCGCATCCGGGCGCAGGTCGTCGGCGCGATCCGCGAGCTGCGGCCCTCGACGCTCGTGACCTGCGACCCAACGACGTGGTTCTTCGACGAGCGGTTCGTGAACCACGCCGACCACCGGACGGCGGGCGCCGTGGCGCTCGACGCGGTCTGGCCGGCGGCCGGGAACCCGCACTTCTTCCCCGAGCACCTGGCCGAGGGTCTCGGGCCGCACGACGTCGCCGAGGCGTGGCTCGCGTGGACCCGGGAGCCGAACCACGACGAGGATGTCACCGAGACGTTCGCGATCAAGGTCGCGGCGCTCGGCGAGCACCGCAGCCAGGTCTCGGCCGGGATCCGCTACTTCGAGGAGGAGCTCGAGCGCGGGGCCCGGCGGGCGGGTGAACGGCTCGGCGTGCGGTACGCGGAGCCGTTCCGGGTGCTCCGGCTCGCGTGAGCCCGCGGTCGGCTCACCCGGCAGCTCAGCTCCGGGTGCCGACCGCGAACGCCACGTCCCGGAAGTCGTTCACCGGGTCGGCGAACCGCTCCGCGAAGGTGGCCTTGGCGCGGTCCAGGAACGACCGGAACCCGGCCTCCCCGAGCATCGAGCGGACGAACCGTCCGGTGGTCCACGTCCCCAGCCCCTCGACGTACTCCTCGAGCCCGTAGACGAACCGGTACCGACGGACCTCCGTGCGCACCCGGCGGAGCCCGGTCTCCATCAGCGCCTCCTGGAGCGCGCGCCGGTCCGAGAACCGGTCCCGCCACGGGAGCGCCTTGGCGATCGAGGACTGGAGGACCCGGCGCGGGACCACCGACTCGACGAGCTCGAGCCAGGTGCGCGTGAGCTCGTCGTCGCCGTCCGCCCACGCCGAGACCGCCATCGTCCCCCCGGGGCGCAGGACGCGCGCCATGTCGTGCAGGGCGGTCTCGTACTTCGTGAAGTGCGAGACGACGAAGTTGGCGACGACCGCATCGAAGGCGCCGTCGCGGAACGGCAGGTCGATCGCCCGTCCGGCCGTGAGGGGCAGCGAGGGCCGACGCGACCGGGCCACCCGCAGCATCCCGAGGGCCTCGTCGAGGCCCACCACCGCGGCTCCGGCCTCCTGCGCCGCCGCGGCGGCCACGCCGGTGCCGGTGCCGACGTCCAGCACGCGGGAGCCCGGCGCCGCGCCGGCGAGGCGCACGAGGTCGACCGCCGGCTCGGCGAGCCGGGGCGCGTGGATCGCCTCGTAGAGCTCGGCGACCGTGTCGTAGGAGCGCCAGTCGTCCACGCCATCCACCCTACCGGCTGCACCCGACGCGGTGGCCGACACGGCCACGGGTAGGCTGTGCTCGGCATGGGGGCGGGATGACGGGTCCGGCGGGCGTGACGGCGCTCGTCCTGGCCGAGACGGTCGCGGGCGGCCTCGTGCTGCTGTTCCTCACGCCGCTCTGGGGCGAGGTGAAGCGAGGGTTCTTCACGCTCACGGGTGCGGTCCTGCTGGTGCTCGCGGCCGCGGCGTGGGGCTCGGTCGCGGCCGGCGTGACGCCGGGCGAGCCCGCGGGCGCATGGTCGCTGCGGCTGTCGGCGGCCCTGTCGGGCACGATCCTCGTGTGGGTGGGCCTCGTGCTCGCGCGCCGCCACACGGCCGCTCGGGCGCTCGGGGTGGCCTCGGCCGGTCTCTCGCTCGCGGTCCTGGTGGCGATGGCCGGGACGAGCCAGGGATCGAGCGTCGTCGCGCTGCTCCAGCTCCTCGCCGGTGCCGCGTTCCTCGGCGCGGTGGTCGACGGTCTGCTCCTCGGCCATTGGTACCTCACCGATCGCGCGCTGACCCGGGCTCCGATCAACCGCTACACGGACCTGCTGCTCGCCGGCGTCGTGCTCGAGGCGGGCGCGCTGATCCTCGGCGGCTTCGGGCCCACGGAGGCCGGACCGGACTTCAACCCGCTCCTCACCTCGGCGGGGCTCGCGTCCTGGATCGCGCTCGGCATGGTCGGCACGACCGCGACGATCGCGGTGCTGATCCGGCTGACGCTCCGGGGGACGCGCTCCTCGGCCGTGCAGGCGGCGACCGGCTTCTTCTACCTGGCGGTCATCACGGCGCTCACCGCCGAGTTCGCCGCCAAGGTGCGGTTCCTGCCCTGATCCGATGGAGGCGGCCATGATGCTCGTCGGGCTCGCGGGGGAGGGGACGGCGTGGTGGCTCGTCGCGTCCCGCGGATGGGACGTGTGGCGGCTCCTGACGCCCGTGCTCGCGGCGATGGGGCTCGCCGCCCTCGCCGTCGGGCCGCCGCCGCTGTCGCCCGAGGTCGACCCGTGGGTCGCCGCCGCGCTCGGCCTGCCGGCCGGGGTGGCGCTGTACGCGGCCACGTGGGCCTTCGTGTCGATCGTCCGGCGGTGGGGCCGCTTCGGCCGCCACGCTGCAGCGATGTACGAGCGGCAGGGGTCGCTGCCCCTGGCGCTCGCGCTCGCGCTCTCGGTCGGGCTCACGGTGCCCGGCGAGGAGCTGTTCTGGCGCGGGCTGTTCCAGGGCGAGCTGGCCGGGTCGCTGGGGGCGGGCCCCGCCGCGCTCGCGTCGTGGGCGGCGTTCGTCCTGGCGAACCTGCCCGCCGCGAACCTGGCGATCGCGGCCGGGGCGATCGTCGGAGGCGCGGTCTGGACCCTGCTCGGCTGGTGGAGCGGAGGCGTGCTCGCTCCGCTCGTGTGCCACGCGGTGTGGGCGTCCCTGATGCTGTCGCTCCCGGTCGTGCGCGTCCCCGTGGAGGCGGAGGCGTGATGCGCGTCCCGCACGGGACGGGCACGTGATGCGGGTCCCGCCGGAGGTCCGGGCCGTGCTCGAGCGCGCCGACCTGTGCCACGTGGCGACCGTCACCGCCTCCGGCCCCCACGTGACGCCGATGGTGTTCGCCCTGGCCGGCGACCGCCTGTGGGTCACGACCTCGCGCGGCTCGGTGAAGGTGCGCGGGTGGGCCCGCGACCCCCGGGTGGCGGGCGTGGCGGCGCACGGGCGCGAGGCCGTGGTGTTCGCCGGCCTCGCGACCCTGTACGACGTCCTCGAGCCGAGCTCGTGGGGCCGCGCGATCGCCGAGACCCCGACCCTGGCGCTCGCGACCGCGCGCTTCACGCGGAAGAACGCACGGTTCTTCGCCGGATACGCCGTGGACGCCCATCGGGTGCCGCTGGCCTGGGCCCCTCCGGGGCGCGTCTTCGCCGATCTGCGGTGGGAGCGGGTCGCGCTGATCCGCGACGGCGTCGTGGCCCGGACGTGGGGGAGGTGGGGGGGCTCGGTCCCATCGCGCGAGCGGTTCCGCGCCACGCGCGCGGGTCGCGGACCGCTGGAGGGCCTCCCGCACGGCGTCCACGAGGACCTCGGCCGCCGGGGGACCGGCGTGCTCGCCGCGCTCGGCCGCCGCGGTCCCGTGGCGCTGCCCTCGGCCTGGGCGGCCGTGGGCGCCGGGCTCTACGCCGCGCTGCCCGAGCCCGTCCTCGCGCTCGCCGACCTCGGGACCCCGACGGTCCCCGCGGCGCTCGAGATCGACCGCCCCTCGAGATGGCGCGCGCGGGACATGGTGGGCGCGATGGCCCGTGGGCGGGCCGAGGTCCACGCGATCGACCGGCTCGCGAGCGGCGGACGGTCGGCCGCCGGGATCGCCCGTGAGGCGGAGGTCGAGGGCGATCGGGCCGCGCTCGTGCGGATCCGCCCGGAAGGGCTGGTCTGGTGGCGCGGCTGGTCGAGCGGCACGGTGGCGGTCGGATGAGGCCGGGGCTCGGACGGGCCGCATGACGCTCGTCAGCGTGCAGGTGGAGGTCGAGGCGCCGGTCGGGTCGGTGTGGGAGGTGATCTCCGATCCGCGGAACCTCCCGCACTGGGACCGGCACATCGTCCGCGTGACGGGGGTCCCGGAGGGCGGGCTCGACGCCGGCGTCCGGTACGTCACCGAGATGCGGTTCATGGCGCTGCGGGCGCACGTGCGGGCGGAGGTGCTCGAGTGGGAGCCGCCCCGGCGCTCGACGATCCGGCTCAGCGGGATCCTGAACGCGACGGTGACCTCCACGGTCGAGCCGCTGGGGGAGGACCGGAGCCTCCTGCGGCACGAGGTCGAGTACCGGTTCCGCGGCGGCCCCCTCGGGGACCTCGTCGCGCGGAGCCTGGCGCTGGTGGGAGGCGCGCAGTACGCGTTGCGCCACGGGACGTTGGCGCAGAAGGCCGAGATCGAGCGACGCGCCGGGTTGGCCTAGTCCTTACTCCTCCTCCTCCTCCTCGCGCCGACGCAGCGCCTTGCGCTGCTCGCGGGTCGGACGCCCCACGAAGTAGCCGATCACGAACCCGAGGGCACCGGCCACCGCGATCACCGTGACCACCCTGGCCTCGGACGTGAACAGCAGGAAGCTCACCCGCACCGGTCGGAAGTTCGCCACGGCGAACGCGAGGAGCAGGATCGCCAGGATCGCGATCAGCACCTGCCGGGCGGTGACGCCCGAGCGTTCGATCCGGACCGAGGGGTCCGTCCGGTCCCGGTCCGGGCCCTCGGGTCCCAGGTCCCCGCCCCTTCGCATCCTGGCCCTCCTCCCTCGGCGGTCGCGGCGCCGATCGTCGCATATCATCGCGCGCCGTGGGGGTGCGCGGGGTGCTGCGGGGGGCCGGGTCGGTCGGGCTGGCGCTCGCCGTGGGCGCGTGGACCTCGGGCGGCCGCGGGCGCGAGCTCGACGAGCGGGCCTTCCGCGCGCTGAACCGCGAGCGCGGCCCCGGGGTCGACGCCGCCCTCCGCGGCATCACCGAGCTCGGGTCGATCTGGGCCTCGGTCGGGGGGGCGGCGGTCCTCGCGCTCGCCGGCCGCCGGCGCGCGGCGGCCCAGGGGCTCGCCGCGGCCGGCGCCGCCTGGCTCGCCGGGCAGGGGCTGAAGCGGGTGTTCCGGCGGCCGAGGCCCTACGAGTCCGACCGGGGCGCCACGCGCCTGCGGATCCATCCGCCCCGGGCCTCGTCGTGGCCGAGCAGCCACCCGGCCGTCCTGCTGGCCTTCGTCTCCGCGGCCGGCCGCGAGCTCGAGCCCCCCGCGCTCGGCCGGCTCGGCCTGCGGGCGCTGGCGGGCGCGGTCGGCGTCTCCCGGACCTACCTCGGGGTCCACTCTCCGGCCGACGTCGTCGGCGGGCTGCTCGTCGGCCGCGGCGTGGCGGCCGTCTTGGACGGGCGCCGATAGACTCGGGCCCGTGGGCCCGCACCTCGCCGCGCTCGGCTGGCCGATCCTGGATCGCTTCGAGCTGTTCGGTGACTTCGCGATCAGCCCCCACGGCATCGGGATCGCGGTCGGCTACCTGTTCGGGGCGTGGATCCTCACCCACGAGGGACCGAAGCGCGGGGTCAGCGTCGAGCACATCAACACGATGGTCTTCTGGTCGCTCGTCGGCACGATCATCGGCGCCCGGCTCTTCTACGTGATCGGGCACTTCTCCGAGTTCGAGAACGTCGGCGAGATGCTCGCGCTGTGGGAGGGCGGCCTGACGCTCCTCGGCGGGATCGCCGGGGCGGTGCTGATCAACGTCCCGCTGTTCCGGCGCTTCGGCTACTCGTTCTTCCAGGTGATGGACGGTGCGGTGATCGGTCTGTCGTTCGGCATCGCGTTCGGCCGGATCGGCGACCTGATCATCGGCGATCACTTCGGCAAGCCCACGAGCTGGCTCCTCGCGTTCCGGTACCAGGGCGGCGACCCGGCCGGGTTCGCGTGCGCGGGCGACGTCTGCCGGACCACGCTCGAGGGCGGCAGGACGCTCGAGCTCACGCGCGAGGGTGCGACGCTCCTCTCGAGCACCGGGGACGTGCTCTCGACCGGCGTCGGGGTCCACCAGACCGCCCTGTACGACATGATCAGCGCGACCCTGCTGTTCCTGCTCCTCTACTGGCTGTCGCGGTCGCCCCGCCGGCTCGGGGTCCTGACGCTCACGTTCGGCGTGTGGTACGGCACCGCGCGGGTGATCGAGGACTTCCTCCGGATCGACAAGCTCTGGTTCGGCATGACCGGGAGCCAGTGGACCGGGCTCACGGTCGCGGTGATCTCGCTCGCGATCCTCGCGACGTGGGCGGTGCGAGC
>Ga0073934_10006501_pt1 | contig 16988 bp, 12 predicted proteins | sample LarsenN4metaG_FD_76834 | JGI IMG/M metagenome (GOLD analysis project Ga0073934, IMG submission 76834) | Hot spring sediment bacterial and archeal communities from British Columbia, Canada, to study Microbial Dark Matter (Phase II) - Larsen... ... | reverse complement strand
TTCAGGAACTGCGCCGCGGCCGGCCACATCGCGGCGAGGCGCCCCCCCCGATCGCCCCCCGATTCACGCCCGCCGTCACACGCGCCATCGATGGGGCCGGCGCACCAAGCCGGCGTTCAGGAACTGCGCCGCGGCCGGCCACATCGCGGCGAGGCGCCCCCCCCGATCGCCCCCCGATTCACGCCCGCCGTCACACGCGCCATCGATGGGGCCGGCGCCGCAAGCCGGCGCGACTGTCCCCGCCCGTCACTCCGGCGTCGGATGACGCAGGTGCAGCAGGCGGCGGTCGGGGTCCAGCGTGACGCGATAGCGCCCCAGGACGGTGTTGCCGAGGATGCCGTCGAGCCCCGGGCCCGGCTCGTGGACCACGACCGGGACGTCGCGCAGCTCGGCGCCGCCGACGCGGAGCGAGGCGACCGTCGCCGTGCGGCCCACCGTCTGCCCGCCGACCGTTTGCAGCTCCACGCGCGCGCCCTCACCGTCCCCGAGCCGGAGGGCGGCGGCCAGCGCCGGCGCCAGGATCGTGACGCTGGAGCCGGTGTCCACCAGGAGGCGCGCCTCGCGGACGTCGTTCACGACGACGGGGACGATCCACACGCCGCGGGCCGGCTCGAGCGGGACGGCGACCTCCGACTCCGACAGGATGACGGTCTCGGTCTCCAGGCGGTGGAGCCCTTCCTGCACCAGGCTCGCGATCGAGGCGGGCGGCTCCAGCAGGAGCGCGAGCCGGTAGGCGTCGGCGGCCGACTGGCGGTGGCCCAGCCGCTCGAGGGCCATGGCCCGCCGGAGGTGGAGGAGGGCGTTGTCGGGCTGGACCGAGACGCCCTGGCTGAAGGCGCGCAGGGCCTCGGCGTAGTCGCGCCGCTCCCACGCCGCGAGCCCCTGGCGGTGGAAGTCCGACGGCGAGGGCGCCCCGGCGAAGGCGAGCCACTGGCCGATCAGGACGCCGACGATCAGGCCGAGCACCCGCCGCATGCCGACGCGGCGTCACAAACGCCGAGCCATCCATCGCGGCGTGGCGGCGGCTGGCCGGCGCGCGCGCGCCGGGCGTCGCGCCTGTGATCGCCGGGAGCGAGAAACGGCAACGGTTTGCGGGCTCGATCGGGCGCGTAGTAGGCTCGGGGTGGCAAGGAGGCCGCATGATCGACGTCAAGACCGCCGACCGGGAGCTGCAGTTCTACATTCGCCCCCAGACGTTCCCGGTCGCGATCCGCATGCTGAAGCCCGGCGAGCCGATCCCCGAGCGCGCGCGACGCCCGGCCCGCGACTTCAAGAAGCTCAGCATGAACTGCCAGGTCATCGACATGGCCCGGCGGTACGGCTGGACGCTGGCGCTCACGCGGGAGGACTCGATCTGCTCGCTCGGCATCGCGGCCGTCGGCTTCGAGAAGCCGACCCACCTGCACAACTCCGGGACGCTGTGCGAGGGGATGTACACGGAGACCAAGGAGGCGGGGCAGCGCTCGGAGGCGGCCATCGACCGGTTCGCGCCCGGCGAGTATGCCGGCCTGCTGGTGGCCCCGCTGGACCGCGCGACGTTCGAGCCCCACCTGGTCTGCATCTACGCCAACCCCGCCCAGGTCATGCGGCTGACGCAGGCGGCGCTCTGGAAGAGCGGCGGCAAGCTGGCGTCGGCCTTCGGGGGGCGCGTGGTGTGCGCCGACATCATCGTGACCACCATGCGCACGGACCGGCCCCAGGTGATCCTGCCGTGCTCAGGCGACCGGATCTTCGGCCAGACCCAGGACCACGAGATGGCGTTCACGATCCCGTGGTCCCGGATGGAGGAGATCGTCGAGGGGCTGCGCGGCACGCACGACGGCGGCATCCGCTATCCGATCACGCAGTTCCTCGAGTACGAGGCCAAGCTGCCGCCCCGCTACATGGAGGCCAACCGCGTCTGGGAGACCGAGCGCGGCCAGGCCCAGTACACGAACCGCGACCGCGTGGTCGCCGCCTACAAGCGGTCGTTCGCCGACCGCGTCCCCGTCTACCCGATCGTGGCGTCGTTCGCCGGCACGCTGGACGGGCTCTCGATCGAGGAGTACTGCACGAACGTGCCGCGGGCCATCACCGCGATGCTCAACTACTACGAGCGCTACCAGCCCGACGTCGTGCTGGCCTACAACGACCTGGCCAAGGAGGCCGAGGCCTTCGGCTGCCGCGTGAAGTACTCCGACTACGTCGTGCCCTCGATCGACACCCACGTGCTCGCCGAGGACAAGACGAGGCTCGCGAAGCTCGCGATGCCCGACCCGTACCGGACCGCCCGCTTGCCGGGCTTCCTCGAGCAGTGCGAGGCGCTCGTGAAGGCGAAGCCGCCGGCGGCCATCGGCGCCGTCGCCGTCGGGCCGTGGACGATCGCGATGCTCATGCGCAACCCCGAGGTGATGCTGCTCGACACGTTCGAGGACCCCGGCTTCATCCACGACCTGATGCGCGTGACCACGGACTTCTGCAAGGCGTGGGGCGACGCGATCGCGAAGACCGGCATCGGTCTCAGCTTCTCGGAGCCGACGGCGTCGATCAGCCTGATCTCGCCCGACAACTACCGGGACTTCGTGGCGCCGTACCACAAGGAGCTCGTCGACCACTTCAAGGCCCGGAAGATCGGGGTCACGACGCACATCTGCGGCACGACCTACCCGATCTACGAGGACCTGATCCAGTGCGGGTTCACGACGGTCTCCTTCGACCTGGACCAGCAGGCCGACCCCGCGCTCCACGTCGATCAGCTCGAGCGCTTCGTGCAGGTCTCGCGGGGCCGCGCCGTCGCCATCGGCAACGTCGACGCGACGAAGTTCGAGAAGTCCTCCAAGGAGGCGATCGAGGCCGAGGTACGCCGCTGCATCGACACCGCGGCGCGGCACTCGGCGTTCATCCTGTCGACGTCGTGCGAGATCCCGCCGCGGTCTGATCCCGGGATCGTGAAGTGGTTCATGGACGCCGCCCGCGACTACGGCCGCTACGACCGCATCTTCGGGGGCGCGACGCCGTCGGCGCCGCCGGCGGCCGCCGAGGAGGCGGCGGGCGGCCAGCCGGAGGGGAAGGGGCGCCGGCGCGCGCGCTGACGCGGCGCCGGAGACGCGCGCGGGGCGAGCCTCCCGGCTCGCCCCGCGCTGCTTCAGGGCCGGATGCGCCCGCCGGAGCGGGCGGCCGCGGCTACCAGCGAACCGGCTTCGAGGGCCGGTGAGCGTACCCCGTCTCGCGTCCGCCTCCGCCGCCGGGCCGGCCACCACCGGGCCGCCCACCGCCGGGCCGGCCGCCGCCCGAGCGCGGCGCCTGCGGGTTCGAGATCTCCACGGTGATCCGCCGGCCGTCGAGCTCGCGCCCGTTGAGCTGCGAGATCGCGTTCTGCGCCTCCTCCGCCGTCGACATCTCGACGAAGCCGAAGCCGCGGGACTGACCGGAGAAGCGATCGGTGATCACGGTGGCCGAGAGCACGTTGCCGCTCTGGGCGAAGAACTCGCGAAGCCCCTCGCTGGTGGTGGAGTAGGAGAGACCGCCGACGTAGAGTTTCGAAGCCATGTGAGTCCTCCTCGAGCTCTCTTCCGGAACCTCGTCGACACGCCCCGCGAACGGAAGAGAAAAGCCTCGGAGGCGAGGTCCGGCCTGTCACGGCAGACGGGCCAAGTCTGACACGGTGCCCGGAACGGCGCAAGCGAAGACGGCGCTCAGCGGGTGAGCGCGGGGAGCGCGCGGGGCTCGTCGACCTCCAGCTCGTGCACCGCCGGCAGCTCCGGCTCCACGGCGTCGGTGTAGATGGGGGCGCGCGACGGCGGCTGCGACGCCTCGAGCAGCTCGGAGGCCGTGCACGCCAGCTCGCGGAGCGCCAGCGTCGCCACGGCGACGAGCAAGAGCACCAGCACGACCTTCAGCCTCATCGCTCTCCTCTCAGAACGCCGGTCGGTCCCGCCGCCGCCTTCACGAGGTCGTCGACGGCCACGGGACGGCCCAGCACGCGGAAGCCGGCCAGCTCGAGCGCCACGCGCGACTCGAGCGGCGTCGCCGGCCCCGCCAGCACCACGACGGGGACGCCGGGCGCCACGCGCTCGAACAGCGTCGCGTGCTCGCGCGCGCCGAGGCGCAGCAGCGAGGCGTCCACCACGATCAGCGTCACGGGCTCGTTCAGCAGCAGCCGGACGCCCTCGCAGAGGTTCTCGGCCAGCGCCACGCCCACGCCCTGCGCCAGGCAGGCGAGCCCCAGCCTCTGCACGCCCACCCGGTCCGCGTCGATCACCAGGAAACGGTTCATGAATCCTCCCTGCAGTCGGTCTACGGACGGGAGAGCAAGGCGGATGCCACGCCCGGTCCGGCGCATGTCCGCGATTCTGCGCGCCTCTGGATCCGGACTCGCGCGGCGCCGTCGGGCGATGTGCCCGACGGCCACCGGCCGTGCCCGAACGCTACCGGAACTCCTCGGGCTTGATCGCGTACGCGATGATCTTGCGGTAGAGCGTCTTGGGGTCGATCTCGAGGAGCGCCGCGGCCTTGCCGCGGTGGCCGCCGACCTGCCTGAGCGTCTGCACGATGTGCTGGCGCTCGACGGCCTCCAGGCTGCCCGCGGCCGGGGCCGCGGGCGCCGGCGCGCCGCCGGCCACCTCCGGCGGCAGGTCGCCCGGCTCGATCTCGTCGCCCTTCGCCAGGATGACGGCGCGCTCGATGGCGTGCTGCAGCTCCCGGACGTTGCCCGGCCAGCCGTACGCCTCCAGCGCGGCGAGCGCCGCGGGTCCGAGCCGGCGAGCCCCGTAGGTGGCGTTGGCCTCGAGGAAATACCGGGCGAGGAGCGCCACGTCCTCGCGGCGGTCGCGCAGCGGCGGCAGCTGGATCGTGATCGTGTTGATCCGGTAGTAGAGGTCCTGGCGGAAGTCGCCCGACTTCATCGCCTCGGCGAGGTCGCGGTTGGTGGCCGCGACGAGCCGCACGTCGACGCGGCGGGCGCGGGTGCCGCCGACCCGGAAGAACGCGCCGGTCTCGAGCACCCGGAGGAGCTTCACCTGGCTCTCCGGCTCCATCTCGCCGATCTCGTCGAGGAACAGGGTGCCGCCGTCGGCCAGCTCGATGAGCCCCGGCTTGGCGCCCACGGCGCCCGTGAACGCGCCCTTCTCGTGGCCGAACAGCTCGGACTCCAGCACCTCGCGCGGCAGGGCGCCGCAGTGGATGGGCACGAACGGACGCTGGGCCCGCTGCGAGCGCTCGTGGATGGCGCGCGCCACCAGTTCCTTGCCCGTCCCGCTCTCGCCGAGGATCAGCACGGCCGAGTCCGTGGGGGCGACGCGGTCGACCATCCGCAGCACTTCCTGCATCCGGGCGCTGCGCGTGACGATGCCGGCGAACGGTTCGGCGCCCGGGGCGCGGGCGCGGAGCGCGGTGTTGTCGCGGAGGAGCTGGGCCTTCTCGGCCGCCTTGCGGACGAGCACGTCCAGCTCCTCGATCTTCGTGGGCTTCGTGAGGTAGTCGTAGGCGCCGAGCTTCATGGCCTCGACCGCCGTCGCGACCTCCTGGAAGCCCGTCATGACGATCACCTGCGGCGCCTCGGGCGCGCCGGCCAGCTCGCGCAGCACGTCGATGCCGCCCTTGCCGGGCATCCGCATGTCCAGGATCACGACGTCCCAGCCGCCGTCGGCGACGCGGGCCAGCGCCGTCGCGCCGTCGCCGACGCCCTCCACGTCGTGGCCGCGGCGCGACAGCTCGCGGACCACCAGCTCCCTCAGGTTGCGCTCGTCGTCGGCGACGAGGACGCGGACCGGGCGGCTCACGACGGCAGCACCACGCGGAAGATGGAGCCCTTGCCGACCCGCGACGTCACCTCGATGCGGCCGCCGTGGTCCGTCACGATGCCCTGGGCGATGGCGAGCCCGAGGCCCGTGCCTTGCCCCGCGGGCTTCGTCGTGAAGAACGGCTCGAAGATGCGGCCCAGCAGGTCCTCGGGGATCCCCGGCCCCTCGTCCTCGAACTCGATCTCCACCTCGTGCCGGCGGCGCCGCGTCCGGATCGTGAGCGGGCCGCCCGGCCCCATCGCCTCGAGCGCGTTCGATGCGATGCCGAGGAAGACCTGGCGCAGCTGACCCTCGTTCACGGCCACGGCGGGCAGGCTCTCGTCCAGCTCGGTCACGAACCGGCGGCCGCCGAAGCGCGTCTGGTGGGCGAGCAGGTCGACGGTCTTGAGCACCAGCGCGTTGAGGTCGGTCGGCGTGCGCCGGCTGTCGGGCTCGCGGACGAACTGCAGCAGGCTGCCCGTGATGTCCTTGCAGCGGTAGGCCTCCTCCTCGATGAGGCCCAGGTAGTGGCGGAACTCGTCGATCTCCGGCACGCCGGCGAGCGGCGCCTCCCGCGTGCGGGCCAGCAGCGACTCGGCGCAGCCTGCGATGGTCGCCAGCGGGTTGTTCAGCTCGTGGGCGACGCCGGCGGCCAGCCGTCCCGCCGTCGTCAGCCGCTCCGTGAGCAGCATCTGGCGCTCGAGGCGCTTGGCGAGCGTGACATCCTCGACGAGGAGCACGAGATGCGTCACGTCGGACTCGAACGGCGCCGCCGTCAGGCGGAACGTCTTCGGCTCTCCGGCCACGGACATCTCCTCCTCGCCGATGCTCACGCGGCGGCCGCGGAACGCCTCCTCCAGGAACGCGCGGACGGCCGCCTGCCGCTCCGGCGGCACCAGATCGGTGATCCGGCAGCCGTCCGTCACCGCGCAGCCGAGCACGCGGCCGCCGTGGGCGTTGGCGCGCACGACGTGGAGCGCGTCGTCGAGGACGAAGACGCCGAGGGGCAGCGTCTCCAGGACCACCTCCACGAACCGCTTCTGGCGGTCCAGCTCGCGCGTGCGCTCGGCGACCACGTCCTCGAGCCGCGCGTAGAGCCGCGCGTGCTCCAGGGCGATGGCGGCCTGGTCGGCCAGCGCCATGAGCAGCGCCTCCTCCTCCTCGGTGTAGCGGTGGACGTCGCGCCGGAACACGTAGATGACGCCGATCGCGCCCGACCCCGCGCGCAGGGGCGCGGCGAGCGTCGAGCGGAGGCCGCTGACCTTCTGCAGCTCCGGGTACAGCACGCGGGGGTCGGCGCTCAGGTCCTCGCTCTGGACGGGCCGCTGCTCGCTGAACGCCCGGCCGCCGATGCCCTCGCCGGGCTTCACGCGGATCCGCGTCGCCATCTCCGGCGGGAGGTCGAGGCTGGCCACCCCCACGAGGTCGCCGCTCTCCGGCTCCACGGTGAACAGGCCGCACGACTCGACGCCGAGCACGCTCCGCGCCTCCTCCATGATGACCCGGATCGTCTGCTGGACGTCCAGGCTGGCGGTGACGGCGCGGCCGGCCTCGAGCAGGGCCCGCGTCTCGCGGGCGCGCCGGGCGCGCTCCTCGAAGAGCCGGGCGTTGTGGATGGCGATCCCCGCCTGCTCGGCGAAGGCCTCGAGGATGCCCTGGTGGTGCGCGGTGAACGCGCCCGGCTCCGTCGAGATGGCGGAGATCACCCCGATCAGGGCGCCGGCGGCCCGCAGCGGCACGCAGAGCAGCGAGCGCAGGCCCTCCAGCTCGTCGATGTCGCGCCGGGCCGAGCGCGGGTCGACGCGGACGTCGTCGACACGGATGGCGACACCGTCGCGCGCGCACGTCCCGATGATCCCCTCGCCGACCGGCAGCGACAGCCGCCGCCACTCGTCGCTCTCGAAGCCGTGCGCGGCGACGTGCTCGAGCCGCCGCCCCGCGGCGTCGAGGAGCCCGATGCCGCAGCCGGTGCCGCCGGTGAGGGCGGTCACCGCGCGGCTGATCTCCTCGAGCACGGCGGGCAGCTCGAGCCGGGCGCTGATGAGCCGGCTCGTGCGATACAGGGCGGCGAGCGCCTCGGCGCGCCGGTTGCTCTCCTCCAGCAGGCGGCGCTGTGCGATGGCGGAGGCCAGGGGCTGCGCCAGCTCCGTGAAGACCTCCAGGTCGGCGTCGGTGAACGCCGACGGCTCGCGCGCGGCCGCCGTGACGGCGCCGGCGACGGCGCCGCGGGCCACCAGCGGCGCGACGATGGCCGAGCGCAGCCCGCGCGCCGCGAAGAACTCCCGCGTCCGCGGCGGCAGGCCGGCGTCGGCGGTGTCGTCGATCCGCAGCGGGCGGGGATCGGCGGCGAGCCGCGCCAGCAGCGTCCCCTCGAGCGGCACGCGCCCCGCGCGCCCTCCGCGCGGGGCCGCGGCGACCGACACGTCCACGACGCTCGCCTCGCCGCGCTCCGTGTCCACCAGCGCCGCGCCGATCGCGTCGCAGGGAACGAGGCCGGCGAGGGCCTCGCCGAAGGCCCGGACGACCGCCTCCAGCGGCTCGCTGGAGGCCGCCAGCCGCGTGATGTCCGAGAGGCCGCGCAGCCGCACCGTCCGCCGGTGGGCCTGCCACACCCGCTCGATCGCCACGCCCAGCTCGCGCGGGAATCCCGCGGGCAGCGACGAGCGGCGGACCCGTCCGACCAGCGTCAGCGAGCCGACGGGGGCCGCCGGCGGGCCCAGCGGCGCGCGGAGCGCGGCGAGCGTCCCCGGCACGCCGGGCTGGCGCACGCGGACGAGCCGCGGCGAGCGCGGCGGCGTCTCCTCGGCGCGCGCGCGGAGCCAGGCGTCGAGCGCCGCCGGCATCCGCCCGCGCGCCGCGCTCACCACGAGCGGCGCCCGCCGCGGCGGCCGGAAGACCAGGAGGCCGGCCGACGCGCCCGTGAGCCCGATCAGCCGCCGGAGGGTGCGCGCCAGGCCGTCATCGATGGAGGGCGCCGCGCCGAGTCGCGTGAGCAGGTCGGGGAAGACGCGGCCGATCTTCACGGTAACCTCAGCACCCGCCCCGGCAGGCTGCCCGTGTGCTCGCCGTCGCGGACGACGAAGCGGCCGTTCACCAGCACGTGCTCGATGCCCGCGGCGTAGCGGTGCGGGTCCTCGTAGGTCGCCTGGTCGGCGATGCGCCGCGGGTCGAAGACGACCAGGTCGGCGCGCGCGCCGGGCCGGACGACGCCGCGGTCGGCGAGCCGGAGGCGGCGGGCCGGGAGCCCGGTCATCTTGTGCACGGCCTGGGGCAGCGACAGCACGCGGTGGTCGCGCACGTACGGCCCCAGCACGCGGGCGAAGGTCCCGTAGGCCCGCGGGTGCGGCTTGCCCTCGCCCAGCTCGCCGTAGGGCGCGAGCGCGGCGCCGTCCGAGCCGATCATGACGCGGGGATGGGCGAGCGCCGCGCGCACATCGCGCTCGTCGAGCTGGAAGAGGATCATGAACCCCCCGCCCTGCTCGTCGGCGAGCAGCTCGAGCGCCGCCTCCACGGGGTCGACGCCCCGCTCGCGGGCGATCTCGGCGATCCGGCGGCCCTCCGCCTCCTTGCGGCGCGGGCTCGAGGCGACCAGCACGTTCTCCCACCCGAGACGCGCCGCCAGGCTCTGGCCGTCGGCCGGCGACTCGATGTCCCGCCGGATCCGGGCGCGCGTGCCGGGGTCGGCCAGGCGCGCGAGCATCGCCTCGACCCCGCCCTCGAGCGCCCAGTCGGGGAGCAGCGTGCGCAGCGTGGTGCTCGAGGCCGTGTACGGGTAGACGTCCGCCGCGGCGTCGAGCCCCTGCGCGCACGCGGCGTCGATCAGCGCCAGCGCCTCCGGCACGCGGCCCCAGTTGGGCCGTCCCGCCGCCTTCACGTGGCTCACCTGGACCGGCAGGTCGGCCTCGCGCCCCACGCGCAGCGCCTCGGCGACGGCGTCGAGCAGCGTGGCGCCCTCGCCGCGGATGTGGCTCGCGTAGAACCCCCGGCCGCGGGCGGCGCGCGCGACCGCGACGATCTCCTCGGTCGTGGCGAACGAGCCCGGGGCGTAGATGAGCCCGGTGGAGAGTCCCCAGGCGACGCCGTCCTCGATCGCGTCGCCGAGCCAGCGCTGCATCCGCAGCAGCTCGTCCGCGCTCGGCGGCCGGCGCGCGAAGCCCATCGCAGCGACGCGCAGCGCGCCGTGGCCCACGAGCTGGACGACGTTGACCGCGATGCCGTCGCGGTCGAACGCCTCCACGTAGTCGCGGACCGAGCGCCAGGAGAAGTCCATCCCGCGCGGCACGTGGAGCGCGAAGGCGCGCACGTCGTCGAGGTGCTCGGCGGAGACCGGCGCGGGCGAGAAGCCGCAGTTGCCGACGACCTCCGTGGTGACGCCCTGCCGCACCTTGGACTCCGCGCGGCGGTGGCTCCAGAGACGCCAGTCCGAGTGCGAGTGCATGTCGATGAAGCCCGGCGCGAGCACCCGCCCGGTGGCGTTCACGGTCCTCCCGGCCGGCTCGCGCGAGAGGTCGCCGACGGCGACGATCACGTCGTCGCGGATGCCCACGTCCTCCCGGCTCCCCGCGGCGCCGGTGCCGTCGACCACCGTCGCGCCGACGATCTTGAGGTCCAGCATGCGCGGGCCCGGCGCGCTCAGACGGACGGGGCCGCGGCGAAGGCGAGCACGTCCTCGCACCACTGCGCGGCGTCCAGCAGGCGCCGCTCCTCGCCCGCGGCGGCGACGAGCTGGATCGCGTGCGGCAGCCCGTCGGCGGCGAGGCCGCTCGGCAGGCTCACCGCAGGCACGCCCGCGTAGCTCCACGGCGCGCAGAGCGAGCCGTCGCCCGTCGAGCCCAGGCCGGCGGGCGCGGGCGCCGGCGCCGTGGGCCCCAGCAGGGCATCCAGCCCCGCGAGGACGGGCATCACGTCGTCGCGGAAGCGCAGCCGCAGCCGGTTGGCGCGCACGTAGGCGGGCGCGCGCCGCTCGAGGCCGGCCGCGACGAGCGCGCCGATCTCCCGGCCGTACTCGCGGCCGTGCGCCCGGAACGACTCCTCGTGGAACGCCGCGGCCTCCGCCTCGAGGACCACGAGCCCGGCGGCGAGGATGTCGGCGAACGACGGGGGGAGCTTCACCTCGGTGACGGCGGCCCCGGCCCGGGCGAACCGGTCGGCGGCGGCCTGGAGCTGCGCGGCGACCGGCGCCTCGCACCGCCCCAGCAGCTCGGCGGCGAGGCCGAGCCGCGGCGGGCGCGCGCCCGACGGCTCGAGCGCGCGGCCGGCGAGAACCCCGAGGGCGAGCGCGGCGTCCGAGACCGACCGCGCGAAGACGCCGACGTGGTCCAGCGACCAGGCGAGCGGCACGACGCCGTCGATCGGCACCAGCCCGTACGTCGGCTTCACGCCGACGACGCCGCAGTACGCGGCCGGGCGGAGGACCGAGCCGACCGTCTGCGAGCCGACCGCGAGCGGCGCCATCCGCGCGGCGACGGCCGCGGCGGAGCCCGCGGACGACCCGCCGGGCGTGTGGCCCGGGTCCCACGGGTTCCGCGTCGGCGCGGGATCGCGGTAGGCGAACTCCGTCGTGGCGGTCTTGCCCAGGACGATCGCCCCGGCCGCGCGGAGCAGCGCGACCGCGGCCGCGTCGCGGACGGGCGTCCGGTGGGCCCAGGGACGCGCGCCGGCCGTGGTCGGCATCCCGGCCACGTCGAAGATGTCCTTCACGCCCACGGGCACGCCGTGGAGCGGGCCGGCGGCGCCGCGCGCATGCGCCTCGCGCTCGCGGGCGGCCGCGCGCGCGCCGGCCCCGTCGACGTGGGTCCACGCGCGGATCTCGCCGTCGAGCTCGCTGATGCGCGCGAGGCAGGCCTCCACGAGCTCCACGGGCGACAGGCGTCCCTCGCGGATGCGGCGCGCGGCCTCCCGGGCGCCGAGCCGGGTCGCCACGCCGGCCTCAGCGGAGGACATCGAGGACCTCGGCGACGACCTCGAAGCGTCCGAAGGACGGCATGAGGTAGGCGCCGGCGTACCAGCGGCGGATGTCGCCCACGAGGCGCTGCGCCATCTCGATGCCGGCGCGCAGCGCGCCGTCGCCCGCCTCGCGCAGCCGGGCGCGCACGGCGTCGGGGATCGTGATGCCGGGCACCTCGTTGTGGAGGAACTCGGCGTGGCGGAAGCTGTGCAGCGGCAGCACGCCGACCAGCACCGGCACCGGGCAGCCGCCGGCGCGCGCGAGGAAGCGGTCCAGCGACTCGAGGTCGTAGACGGGCTGCGTCTGGACCCACCGCGCGCCCGCCTCGACCTTGCGGTGGAGGCGGTCGATCTCCCGGGCGGGATCCTGCGCGGCCGGGTCGAGCGCGGCCCCGTAGCAGAACGCCGTCGGATCGCCGATGCTGTTGCCGGTGGCGTCCTGCCCCTCGTTCATCCGCCGGAGGATCTCCATCAACCCGATCGCGTCGACGTCGAAGACCGCCGTCGCGTTCACGTAGTCGCCGACGCGGGGCGGGTCGCCGGTCATCGCCAGGATGTTGCGGATCCCGAGGGCGTGGGCGCCCAGGAGGTCGGCCTGGATGCCCATGAGGTTCCGGTCACGACACGTGAAGTGCATGTTGATGTCGAGCCCCGCGGACTCGCGGACGAGGATCGCGGTGGGCAGCACGGCCATGCGGACGCGGCCCAGCGAGCCGTCGTTGATGTCGACGATCTCCACGCCGCGGTCCTTCAGGAGCTTGGCGCCCTGGATGAGCTTGTCGACCGTGTGGCCCCGCGGCGGATCCAGCTCGACGGTGACGACGAACTCGCGCGCCTCGAGCTTCCGCCCCAGCAGGGTCGGCGGCGGCGCCGCGCGCAGCCCCGGCGCCTCGACGGCCTCGCGCGGGCGCACGGCGATCGCCGGCCGCGCCGTCCGGCGCACCGGGGCGTGGCGGTCGAGCGCCTCGCGCATCGCGGCGATGTGCTGCGGCGTCGTGCCGCAGCAGCCGCCGACCAGGCGCGCCCCGGTCTCCAGCATGCGCGCGGCGTACTCGGCCATGTAGCCCGGCGAGGACAGGTACATGAGCCGCTCGCCGATGCGGCTGGGCAGCCCGGCGTTCGGCTGCACCGACAGCGGCACGCCGCCGGCCTCCGGGGCCATCTGCTCCAGCACCTCGTACAGGGTGCTCGAGCCGACCGAGCAGTTCGCGCCGAGCGCCTGCACGCCGTGACCGCGCAGCACGCGCGCCACCTCGCCGGGCTGGCGGCCCGTGAACGTCACGCACTCGTCGGTGAACGCCATCTGCGCCACGATGGGCAGATCCGTCACCGAGCGGATCGCCGCGATCGCCAGCCCGATCTCGACGAGGTCCGAGAACGTCTCGACGACGAAGGCGTCCACGCCGCCCTCGAGCAGCGCCTCGGCCTGCTCGCGGAACGCCGCGCGCGCCTCGTCGGGCGTCACGGTGCCGAGCGGCGCGAGGTACTTGCCGAGGGGGCCCATCGAGCCCAGCACGAAGACGTCGCGGCCGGCGCTCTCGCGGACGTCGCGCGCGAGCTTGGCGCCGCGGAGGTTGATGGCGCGCACGTCGCCGGCGCGGCCGTGCACGGCGAGCTTGAAGCGGTTGGCGCCGAAGGTGTTGGTCTCGATGCAGTCGGCGCCGGCCGCGATGTAGTCGGCGTGAACGCTCTGCACCAGCTTCGGCTCGGTGAGGTTCAGGACGTCGAAGCAGGCGTCCATGGCCACGCCGCGCGCGTAGAGCAGCGTCCCCATCGCGCCGTCGCAGAGCAGCGGGGTCTCCGCCAGGCGCCGGCTAAACGCGTGCGACATGGGCCTCCCGGAGCGCGGCGAGCACGCGCGCCACCACCTGGTCGGGCCCGAGCCCCGTCGTGTCCACGTGGACGTGGGCCTGGCGGTAGTACGGCTCCCGCCGGCGGTAGAGCGCCTCGACCTCGTCGACACCGCGGCCGGCGAGCATCGGGCGGTCGCCGGAGCGCCGGGCGCGCTCGTAGAGCTCGGCCAGGTCGCCGCGGAGCCACACCACGGTGCCCAGGTCACGCAGCGCGTCCATCATGCCGTCGCGACACGGCAGCCCCCCGCCGGTCGCGATGACGTCGCCGGACTTGAGCCGGAGCAGCGCCACCGCCTCGCGCTCGAGGGCCCGGAACCGCTCCTCGCCGTCGGTGGCGAAGATCTCGGGAATGGGGCGCCCCTCGCGGGCGGCGATCATCTCGTCGGTCTCGACGAAGCACCGTCCGAGGCGACGGGCGAGCATCCGCCCGCACAGCGACTTGCCGGCCCCCATGAACCCCACGAGCACCACGTTGTCGCCGGGCATGTCCCGAATCGTATCAAACTCGACGGTGGGCAGCGGCGTTCGTCCCCCGGCGGTCCTCCTGTGCAAGGCGTTGCATGTCCGGGGCGGCGGCCTTCATGGCCGGCGGCGCCCCCTCCGGCGAAGACGCCGTGAATTCGCGCGTCCCGGGCCCGGTACGGCGCTTGCGTGGGCGCACGCACCAGGAGGTCCACCGCATGATCCAGGCCCGCGACGCGCTGCCGTACGCCAGGTTCGCCGCCCGGTTCCGTCGCTACCTGCGCACCCCGCTCGACGCCCCCGCCGCCCGCGCCGCGGCCGTCCACCGCCTGGGTCGCCGCGAGGCCGCGCTCGTCGAGGTCCTGGACCGCTGCGTGTACCCCCACCCGCGCAGCCCCTACGCGCGCCTGCTCGCCCTGGCCGGGTGCGAGCGGGGCGACGTCGTCCGCATGCTGGGCGAGGACGGCGTCGAGGGCACGCTGTCCCGGCTCGCCGCGAGCGGCGTCTACGTGGCCGTCGAGGAGTTCAAGGGCAATGAGGAGGCGCGCCGGGGCAGCGCGCGGCTCGCGTTCGCCGAGCCGGACTTCGACAACCCGGGGCTCGCCCACGAGCTGGAGGTCCAGAGCGGCGGCACGCGCAGCGCCGGCACCCGCGTGCTCGTCAAGCTGGAGTTCACCGCCGCGCTGGCGTCCGACACCGGCGTGCTCTTCGACGAGTACGGGCTCTGGAACCACGCCCAGGCGATCTGGCTGCCGTTCGGCGGCGGGGCGAGCGTCGCGCTCCTGGTCTACGCCAAGCTCGCCCGCATCCCCGTGCGGTGGTTCTCGCACGTCGACGGCGCCGAGGTGAACCCGCGGTTCCGCTGGGGCGCCCGCTTCGTGTCGCTGTGGGGCCGGCTGTGCGGCGCGCCGCTGCCCACGCCGGAGTTCGCGCCGCTGTCGGCGTCGCCCCGCGTCGCCCGCTGGATGGCCGACATGGTGTCCAGCGGGCGCCCGCCGTGCGTGACGACCTACGCCAGCTCCGCCGTGCGCGCCGCCCGCGACGCCACCGAGCAGAAGCTCTCGCTCGAGGGCGCGGCGTTCATCACGATCGGCGAGCCGCTGACGGAGGCCAAGCGCGCGATCATCGAGGCCAGCGGCGCGCGCGTCATCGTCCGCTACGCGATGACGGAGGCCGGCATCATCGGCTACGGCTGCGGCACCGGCGCCGGCTCCGACGACGTCCACCTCCTGCGCACCAACCTGGCCGCGATCCAGCGCCCCACCCGCGTGGGCGGCGACGTCGAGGTCGAAGGCTTCCTGTTCACGTCGCTGCTGACGTCGGCGCCGAAGATCCTCCTGAACGTCTCCAGCGGGGACTACGGGACGCTCGAGGACCGCGGCTGCGGCTGTCTCCTGGGCGAGCTGGGCTACCGGACGCACATCGGCCAGATCCGGAGCTTCGAGAAGCTCACCGGCGAGGGCGTGACATTCGCCAAGTCGAGCCTCCTCCGCGTGCTCGAGGAGGTCCTGCCCGGCCGCTTCGGCGGCCAGCCGACCGACTACCAGCTCGTGGAGCGCGAGGGCGCCGGCGGCCTCACCCGGCTGACGTTGATGGTGCACCCGGGCATCGGCGCCGTCGACGAGCGCGAGCTGAAGGACGTCTTCCTCCACAACGTCGGCTGGGGGGACGGCGCCATGAAGGCGATGCAGTCGGTGTGGCAGCAGGCCGACATCCTGGAGGTGCGCCGCGCCGTGCCCATCTCCACCAAGATGGGCAAGGTGCAGCCGTTCCACCTGGAGAGGAAGAAGGCGACGACGACCCAGGCGCCGGCGGCGTAGCCCGGGCGTCAGCGGGTCCCGTTCGGCTCGACCCAGAGGACGCGCGTCACCTCCCACACCGCCGCGACCAGCGGCACGGCCACCAGCGCGCCGATGAGCCCCGCGAGATGGACGCCGGCGAGCAGGGCGATCAGGACCACCAGCGGGTGCAGGCCGGTGGCGCGGCCCACGAAGTGCGGCGCGAGCAGCTTGCCCTCCAGGACGTTCGTCCCCCAGAAGAGCGCCGCCGTGGCGACGGCCAGCCCGGCCGATTCGTTCAGCGCCGAGAGGACGCCCAGGACGGCGGCGACGAAGGAGCCGACGAACGGCACGACGTTCAGCACGGCGGCCAGCGCGCCGATCAGCAGCGCGTAGCGCACGCCGAGCAGGCCCATGCCGATGGCGAGGACGGCGCCCACGCAGACGCTGGCGACGACCTGGCCGCGCACGTAGCCGCCGATGCGCTCGAGGACGGGACCGGCCAGGGCGGCGGCCCGCGGGCGGTGGGCGGGCGGCAGCAGCGCGAGCAGCGTCTCGCCGATGTGCCGCGCGTCCATGACCAGGTAGGCCGCGACCACGACGATCACCAGCAGGCCGACGACGAAGCCGACGACGCCCGCCGTCGCCTGGAGCGTGTTGGCCACGAGCGTGCCCACGATGGCCTCGATGTTCTCGGCCTTCGGCGCCGGCAGCGAGGCGCCCCACCGCAGCAGGAAGATGTCGAGGTCGCCGAGCCAGCGCTGGACGTTCTCCACCAGCCGCGGCAGCTGCTGGGCGAACTGGGTGGCCTGCTCCTTCAGCGCCGGCCACAGCAGGCGTCCCATCAGCGCGAAGATCCCGAGGGCGCCCACGTAGACGGCGAGCACCGTGACGCCTCTCGGCACCCGGTAGCGCTCGCCGAGCCTGGCGGCGGGCAGGATCGCCGCGGCGACGATGAGCGCGGTGAAGATCAGCAGCCAGACCTGCCACGTGTGGACGACGAGCCACACGGCGGCGACCACGCCCAGCACCTGGAACACCAGCGGCCACGGCAGGCGGGTCATGGACATCGGGGGGGCGAGGCGCCCCCCCGATCGCCCCCCGCTTGCCGCGAGCCGCGACACGCGCCAGCGATGGGGCCGGGGCGTCCTCTCGGCGCTGTGGAACTGCGCTCCGGCTTCCGCCATCGG
>Ga0073934_10006497_pt1 | contig 16996 bp, 14 predicted proteins | sample LarsenN4metaG_FD_76834 | JGI IMG/M metagenome (GOLD analysis project Ga0073934, IMG submission 76834) | Hot spring sediment bacterial and archeal communities from British Columbia, Canada, to study Microbial Dark Matter (Phase II) - Larsen... ... | reverse complement strand
GCAGGTAGATGAAGCGTCCGATCACGCCGCTGCCGGCCACCACCAGCATGCTGTACATCGCCACCGCGGCGTTGAGCGAGCCGATCTGGTAGGTGGAGTGCAGCAGGATCAGCGTCGGACCGCCCACACCCAGCAGCATGTGGGCGAGGAACCACCACTTCACCTTGCCGAGCCGGTGCAGTGCGCGCACGTACTTGCGCAGCGGGTAGCTCAGCAGCAGCAGCATCATGGTGCCGCCGGCCACGCCGAGCCAGTAGCCGACGTCGTCGCCGGCCTTGAACCAGCCCTGCTGCGTGATCCACCAGGTCAGGCCGACCAGCGCCGCGATGCCGGCGTACAACCAGACGTCGCCGGCGGCGCGCCGCGGGTCGGCGCGCCGGGGGGTGGCAGCAGGAGGGGCCTCGAGGACGGAACTCATGACGAGGGGCAGGAAAGGAAGGCGGCAAAAGGGCGGGACGCCGGCAGGGGCATCCTATGGGAAGGGTTCCCACAGATTCGCAACAATTCGTGCTCAGACCTTGCCGGACGTTGCCCCGGCATTGAGGCGTGCCCGGACCGTGGGATAGCATCCCATTCACTCGCCCGTCCCATGAGACATCCCCGCCAGGCCGACGCGGCCGCGCCCGAACCGCTCCTGCCCAGCGAGGAGCAGGCGGCGCTCGCCCTGCGCGAAGCCGCGGTGCTGCTCGCGCCGGTGGTCACCTGGCTGCTGCGCAGCGGCGTGTCGTACGGCGCGCTGGCGGCGGCGCTCAAGCCGGTGTTCGTCGACGCGGCGCGTGCCGAGCTGCAGCGCGCCGGCAAGTCGGCCACCCACTCGGCCCTGAGCGTGCTGTCCGGCGTGCACCGCAAGGACGTGCGCGCGCTCAGCGAGACGCCGCCCGAGCCGGCGGCGGCGGCGGCGCGCGGCGTGCCGCTCGCCTCGCAGGTCTACACCCGCTGGATCTCGGCGCGGCGCTACCGGGGCCGCGACGGGGCGCCCCGGGCGCTGGCGCGCAGCGGGGCCGGCATCACCTTCGAGACGCTCGCGCGCGAGGTGTCGGTCGACGTGCACCCCCGCACGGTGATGGAGGAACTGCTGCGGCTCGGCCTCGTCCAGGCCGACGGTGACCTGCTCGTGCCGGTGGCGACGAGCTTCGTGCCCAGCCGCCGGCGCGACGCGCTGACCGCGCTGTTCGCCGCCAATGCCGCGGACCACATCGCGGCGGCCGTCCACAACCTCACGCTCGATGCGCCCCGTTACCTCGAGCAGAGCGTGTTCGCCGACGGTCTGGGTGCCGTGTCGGTCGACCAGCTGCATGCGCTGGCGCGCGAGGCCTGGCAGCGTGCGTTCGAGGACATGGTGAAGGCCGCGCAGCGGCGCGTGGCCGCCGACGCCGACCTGCCCGCGCAGGAGCAGCAACGCATGCGCTTCGGCGTCTATTACTACAGCGAGCCGCAGGCCGCGCCGCCCGCCGCGCCCGTGCCGGCACGCGCGGCGCGCAAGGGGAAGTCGACATGAGCACGAGGGACTGGCTGGTGCGCACACTCGCGGGCGCCGCCGTGGTGGGGCTGCTGCTCGGCGGCTGTGGGGGCGGTGGCGTGGGTTCGGGCGGCACCGGCATGGCCAGCGGCGCGACGCAGGGCACGGTGAGTGGATTCGGCAGCGTGATCGTCGACGGCGAGCGCTTCGACGACGGCGCCGTCGCCACCTTCGCCGAAACGGCGCCCGGCGTGCGCAGCCAGACCGAGGCGCGCCTCGGCAGCCGGGTCGAGCTGGAGGCCGACGCCGGCCGGGTGCTCGAGCTGCGGGTGGAGGCCGCGCTGGTCGCTGCGGTCGAGCGCGTCGAGGCGGGCGCTCTCGTGGCGCTCGGCCAGACGGTGCGTGTGAACGCAGACGCCGCGCGCGGGCCCGTCACGCAGTTCGGCGGCGGCTACGCCGGCCTGACCTCGGTGCGCGCCGGCGATGCGGTGGAAGTGCACGCCTTCGTGGTGCGCACGCCACTCGGCCACGAGCTGCAGGCCACCCGCATCGAGCGCCTCGCGGCGCTGCCGGACTACCTCAAGCTCAGCGGCCCGGTGCGCGACGTGGACGCCGCGGGCTTCGGCATCGGAGCCCTGCGCGTGCTCTCGGCGGGCGCGGTGGTGCTGCCGGCCGGCGCGACGCTGTCGGAGGGGCGGCTGGTGTCGGTGCTGGCCCCGGCGGCCTCGCTGGCCGGGGCCGCGCTGCACGCGGCCCAGGTGCGCGTGCGCGAGCTCGGCCAGTCCGGCGAGGAGGTGGCTGTCAGCGGTGTCATCGGGGGCCTGCAGGCGGGGGTGGCGCGTTTCGACCTGGCCGGCACCACGATCGACGCCGCGGCCGCCGACCTGCGGCCCAAGGGCACCGTGCTGGCCGACGGCCTGTACGTGCAGGCGCGCGGCAGGCTGCGCGCCGACGGCACGCTGCGCGCGGCGACGGTGCGCGTGCGCGACGACCGCGCCGAGGCCGAACTCAAGGGCACGGTGGTCGGCTTCGACAGCGCGACGCAGCGCTTCCAGGTGCGCGGCGTGGAGGTCGATGCCAGCGGCGCCGAGTTCGAGGGCTGCCCCGCCGGCGGGCTCGCGCAGGGTCAGTTCGTCGAGCTCCAGGGGCGGCTCGGCCCGACCGGCGTGATCGCCCGATCGGTGCACTGCGAAGACGAACCCGCCGACGCGGTGGTCGAGCGCCAGGGCGTGGCCGGCAGCGTCGACCCCGCGGCGCGCCGCTTCGTGCTCACGCTCGAGGGCGGCGGCACGCTGGCGGTGCAGTGGAGCGAGCTCACCTACTTCGAGGGCATGAGCGCAGCCGAACTGGACGGCCGGCGCGTCGAGGTGGAGGGCAGGCTGGCCGATGGCGTGATGCAGGCCCGCAAGATCGAGCGCGAGCCGGCCGGCGACTGATGCCACGCAGGCGCCGTCGGTGGTCTAATCCGGCCACCTGAGCGCCCATGCCCGTCGTCGCAGTCGTCAATCGCAAGGGTGGCAGCGGCAAGTCGACGCTGGCCACGCACCTGGCTGCCTGGTGCGCCATCACCGGGCGCCCGGTAATGCTGGGCGACGTCGATTTCCAGGGTTCGGCGGCGGCCTGGCTGAAGCGCCGCTCGGCCCATCCGGTGGCGCTCGGCAGGCCCATCGTGGGCTGGTCGGCCGATCCGCGGCGCGTCATGCGGCCGCCGGCCGGCGTCACCCACGTGGTGCTGGACACGCCCGGAGGCCTGCGCGGCCTCGACCTGGCCAAGGTGGTGATGACGGCCGACGCCCTGCTCATCCCGGTGTGCCACTCCGTCTTCGACCGCGAATCGGCGGCCGATTGCGTGGCCGAGCTGCGCCAGCTGCCGCGCGTTGCGTCCGGGCGCTGCCGGCTCGGCGTGGTGGGGATGCGCCTGGACGCACGCACCCGCGCCGAGGAAGCCCTGCGCGAGTGGGCGACGGGACTCGAGCTGCCCTTCGTCGGCGCACTGCGCGAGACCCAGGTCTACGTGCGCTGCGCGGAGCAGGGGCTGACGGTGTTCGACATGCCGCCGGCGCGTGCGCAGGCGGACCTGGACCAATGGCAGCCCATCCTGGACTGGCTGCAACCGGTGATCAGCGCACCGGCGCGTGCGGCCCGCGACGAGGCGGACGACGAGCCCCCGCGCATCCGGCCGGCGGCGCCGGCGCAGGCGCCGCGCCGGCCGCGCTTCTCGCCCTCCACCGCCCAGGTTCCGCTGGACGTGCTGGAGCGGCCGCGCGAGCCGGGCGGCTGGTGGGCGCGGCTGGCGGCCTGGCTCGGTCACGCGCCGTCACGGCGGCGACAGCTGCGCGACGTGTGAAGCCGGTGCCGGCGGGTTCACAATGACGATCGGCGGGCCGCCCCGAGGCCCGCAGACCGGGAGCCCGCCATGCCCAGATCCATCCGCGTGATCCTGCTCCTCGCCGCCGCGCTGGCGGCCGCGCAGGCCCAGGCCCATGGCCGTCACGGCCGCTGGTGGGGCGGCGTCAGCATCGGCATCGGCGTGCCGTTGTACTTCGGCCACTACGCGAGCCCGGTGTACGCCTACCCGGCGCCGGTGCTGGTGGCAGCGCCGCCGGTGGCCTATGCCGAGCCCCAGCCCGTTCCGGCCAAGGCGCCGCCCGAGCCGATCTTCTACCCGCGCCAGGGCCAGAGCGCCGCGCAGCTGGAGGCCGACCGCCAGGAGTGCAACCGCTGGGCCACCACGCAGCCGGCGGCGCTGGCCGATGCCAGCGTGTTCCACCGCGCCACGCTCGCGTGCATGGATGCGCGCGGCTACACCGCGCGCTGAGCGGCTTTCAGAGCTTCAGGCGGAAGCCGCGGCCGCGGATCGTCTCGATCGCCCCGCGGCCCAGCTTGCGGCGCAGGTTGTACAGGTGCACCGCGACCGCGTTGTCGCTCGCCGCGCCGGTCTCGCCGCCGATCAGCGCGGCCAGTTCCGCGCGACCCACGGCCCGGCCCGCCTCGAGGGCCAGCCGCTGCACCAGGCGCCATTCCAGCGGTGTGAGCTCGACCGGGCGGCCCCCGATGCAGGCCAGCTGCTGCGCGGCGTCCAGACTGAAGGCGTCGTCCATGGGGCGCCGAGTCTGGCGATGCCGACTTAAGCGTTCATGAAGAAGGGCCCCCGCAGGGGCCCTACCTGTCGCGGACGCTGCGCGCCGCCTCAGTTCTCGAGTTCGAGCTCCTTCCAGCTCACGCTGCCGCCGGACAGGTCGCCGTTGGCCTTGACCAGCGAGTCCACCTTGAGGGCCGTGAAGAAGTCCGACCGGTTGATGGCGTTGTCGTTGACGTCGCGGTACTGCGAGACCGAGGCCGTCGCGATGTCCACGCCCAGCAGGCGCACGCTGGTCTCAGCCGTGAAGGCCTGCACCGGCGCCTGCAGCTCGACGTCGGTGCGCGCCGAACGCAGTTCGAGGCGCGTGGCCACCATGCTGTTGCCGCTGCCCAGCTTGCCGCGGATGCGCAGGTGCTGCCCGGCCGCCAGCGTGCCCGCGGTGACGTCCTTGAACTCGGTGATCGAGGTGACGTTCACCGTGATGCCGGGCAACCCGGCGATCGTCAGGCTGCTGCCCGAGACCGAGGCCACGTCGCCCTCGATCCGGACGGCGTCGCGGAACGACACCTTGGTGGCGGTCAGCACGCCGTTGCTGATGGCACCTTCGGCCTCGACCTTGGTGCCGACGAGCAGGTCGTCCACCGTGCCGCCCTCGTAGCGGGTGCTCGTGGTCGTGGCCACCCGCTGGTTGCCGATCGTGAAGCCGTTGGCCGTCACGGCGACGATCACGCCCTCGATCTCCGCCTGCGTCGCCGTCGCGACGTTGGGGCCCGCGGGCTCGACCCGGGTGGCCGTCAGGGTGCCGCACACCGGCTGGCCGCTGCAGGCCGAGCCTTTGACGTCGACCTGCACGCCGATCCAGGAGCCCGCCGGCATGTTGCCGGTGTCTGCGCCGGCAATGCTGACGGTCAGGGCGCCGATCTGCAGCGTCGTGGAAGTCTGTGCGCTGACCGTGCCCTTCACGGCGAAGACCAGCGGGGTCGGCGGCGCCTTGGCTTCGACGAAACCCGCGGCGATCACGCCCGCGCCAGCCACCAGGCCGTGCACGTGCACATAGTCGCCCGCGACCGGACGCACCCCCGCCGTGCCGTTCTTCTCGAACCGGGTGCTGTCCGGCGAGTTGCTGTTGTCGATCTGGATGGTCTGGCCCATCACCACCATGCGGTTGTCGTCGATCACTTGCTCGACGAAGCCCTTGACCGACTCGTCCACGGTGATGGTGGCAGCCGTCGCGCCGGAGACCGAGCCGTCCACGCGCACCACCATGCCCCGACGCAGGTCGTCTTGGCCGCGGGCGAGCGTGGTGTTGTCGTCGGACTTGAACACCGTGCTGGTGGTGTCGTACTCGACGCCGTTCACCCACACGCTGCCGAAGGCGGTGATGGTGCCGTAGGCCACCCCGGTGCCGCCGATGCCGCCGCCGCCGCCGCCGGTGCCGCCGATGCCGCCGGCCGAGCCGCCGCCGCCGCAGGCCGCCAGGGCGAGTGTCGCGCCGGCCGCGAGCCAGCTGACGAGTTTCGCGAGCTTCATGTCACTGTCCCTTCCTAGAAACGGGAACCATCGGTTCCTCAAAGTAGTAAATGCCCATGCCCACCCGCATCGGCGGCACGGCGCTGTCCTGGGGAAGGCTGCTGTCGGCGTGCTCGGCCAGCCATCGGTCGAACTTCTCCAGCAGGGCCTGTGCCTGCGCAGCGCTCAGCTTCCGGAACGCCGGGAGCTGCGAGGCGGGGAACTCCGTGTACATGACCTTGCGCTGGAAGCGCGGGTCGGTGTCGGCATGCTGCAGGTTGTGGTCGATCGTCGCGATCAGGTCGGCGACGTCGCTACCGAGGATGCCGAGCTTCTCGGTCTCGCCGCTGCGCGGCACGTAGCCCGCCGTGATCAGCTCGAGCCGGCCGTCCTCGCGCTCCTGCACCGCGCCCACGCGCAGCAGTTCGTCGAGCACGGCGCGCGCCGGCATGTCGCCGCTGTAGCGCTTGACCAGCGCCGTGAAGCTGTTCGCGCCCTCCAGCAGCGGCAGCGCGCTGGGCTGGCCGTCGGCGCCGTGGAACTCGGGGTCGCGCGACCAGCCGGTGAGCACGCGCGCGGCGCGGTTGTAGCCTTCGTCGCTGGCGGCACGTTCGGGCGCCGGGTCGGCCGCCAGGCGCGTCACGTCCTTGCGCGTCAGGCCGGTGAGGATGGAGGCGCGCGACAGCGTCGGCTTCTTGCCCGGGATGCCGAAGTCCTCCATCGCCACCTGCACGTAGGTGTGCTTGGCGAGCTCCTCGAAGGCGGCGAAGGGCACGTGGTGGCGCAGCAGCAGCCGGCACAACGGCCGCAGCAGCTTCAGCACGGCGGCGTTGAGAGCCAGGTGGATACGGTTTTCGGCGTCCATGTTTGGGATTATTTTCCCAGTTGCACGGACTGTCAAGCGACCGTGATCAACACGTTCGCGTCAGCGTGTTTCGCGGAAATCGGGCGGCATTTGCGCCGCCAGTCCGTGCTTGTCGATGCGATAGCGCAGCGTGTCGCGGCTGATGCCCAGCTCGCGCGCGGCGCGGCTGACGTTCCAGCCATTGCGGGCCAGCGCCTGCGCGAGGGCCTCGCGCTCCATCGCCGGCAGCGTGCGGCCGGCCAGCGGTGCCGCGCCGCCCGACGCTGGCGCCGCCGGCTCGTCGCGCAGTCCGAGATCCTCCACGCCCAGCGTGCTGCCCTGCGCCAGCAGCACGGCCTGCTCCAGCAGGTTGCGCAGTTCGCGCACGTTGCCCGGCCAGGCGTGCGCCAGCAGCGCCTGTTCGGCGTCCGCGCTCAGGGCCGGCGCAGGGCGGCCGTAGCGGGCGGCGTGGTGCGCGATGAAGTGGCGCGCCAGCAGCAAGATGTCCTGGCCGCGCTCGCGCAGAGGCGGCAGCTCGAGCTGTACCACGCGCAGTCGGAAGTACAGGTCGGCGCGGAAGCGGCCCTCGCGCACCAGCTGGTCGAGCGGGCGGTGCGTGGCGGCGACGATGCGCACGTCCACCTTCTGCTCGCGCACGCTGCCCAGCCGACGCACGGTGCGCTCCTCCAGCAGCTTGAGCAGCTTGGCCTGCAGCGGCTGCTCCATGTCGCCGATCTCGTCGAGGAACAGCGTGCCGCCCTCGGCCGTCTCCACCAGGCCGAGCTTGCGCTCGCGCGCGTCGGTGAAGGCGCCGCGCTCGTGGCCGAACAGCTCCGACTCGAGCAGGGGCGCGGGCAGCGCCGCGCAGTTCAGCTCGACGAAGGGCCGCTCGCGCCGCGGCCCGTTGAAGTGCAGCGCGCGCGCCACCAGTTCCTTGCCGGTGCCGGTCTCGCCGCGCACCAGCACCGCCGGTGCCTCGCCGTCGAGCAGGCGCTGCTCGGAGCGCAGCAGCTGGCGCAGCATCGCATGCAGCCGCAGCATGCCGGGCGATTCGCCGCGCAGCGTGCTGAGGTCGGCCCCCTCGCCGTCGCGCGCGCGGTAGTAGGCCAGCGCGCTGTCCTTGCGGCGCTCGGCGGTGGCGCGCTCCAGCAGCATGCCCAGCTTCGCGAGCGGCACGGGCTTGGTGAGGAAGTCCAGCGCGCCGGCCTTCATCGCCTCGACGGCGGTCTCCACGCTGCCGTGGCCGGTGACCATGATCACCGCCGTCGAAGGGCACTGGGCACGGATGCGCTCCAGGGCCTGCAGGCCGTCCATGCCGGGCAGGTTGAAGTCGAGCAGCACGGCGTCGGGCGCGAAGCGGTCGAGCCGTGCCAGCCCGTCCTCCGCCGTCTCCGCGCACTCCACCTCGTACTCGTGGCGCTCGAGGTACAGGCGCATGTTCTTGGCGAGCACCGGTTCGTCCTCGATGATCAGGATGGCGCCGTTCACGGGGGCCTTTCGTCGTGTCAGGCGCCGGCCGGCGCGAGCCGCAGGCTGATCGAGACCACCGTGGCGCGGCCGGGCTCGCTGGCGATGTGCAGGCGCCCGCCGTGCCGCTCCAGCACGCGCCGGGCGAGCGCCAGCCCGACGCCCATGCCGTTGGGCTTGGTGGTGAAGAAGGGCTGGCCGACGCGCGCGCGTTCGGCGCGCCGGATGCCGCTGCCGTTGTCGCGCACCTGCAGCAGCAGCTCGCCGCGCGCGGCGTCGGGCTGCGCGCTGACGCTGATGCGCCCGCCGTCGGGCACGGCCTCCAGCGCGTTCGCGACGACGCTGCGCAGCACCTGGCCGACGCACAGGGCGTCGCCCTGCACGGCCGGCAGCCCCTCGTCCACGCTGGCCTGCGCGCTCACGCCGCGGCGCTCGATCTCGCGCGCGAACTCCTGCAGGCAGCTGCCCACCAGTGGCGCCAGCGCCAGCGGCTGCGCCTCGCCGGTGGGGCGCGTGTAGGCGAGCAGCTCGCGCAGCCAGGCGCCCAGGCGGTCGGCCTGCGCCACGATGTCGCGCGCCGCCTCCTGCGTGGCCGCGGCGTCCCCGGGCCGCGCCGGGCCCCGCGCCGACTCGGCGATCAGCTCCGCCGAACTGCGCATCGCCGCCAGCGGGTTGCGGATGCCGTGCGCCACCGCCGAACTCATCTCGCCGAGCGCCGCGTAGGTCTCGCTCTCCACCAGTCGCCGCTGCTGCGCCTGGATGATCCGGTCCGCGCGTCGCACCAGGCCGTACAGCGCGGCGAACAGCAGCGCGCCGAACAGCAGCGCGCCGGCGAGCATGTAGTGGCGCAGCTGCACGAGGATGCGCATCAGGCCGCGCGGGTTCTTGTACAACTCGATGGCGCCGATCACCGTGCCGGTGCGCACGTCGCGCACCGGCACGTAGATCTCGACGAACAGCTCGTCGCGCTGGGCCAGCGATTCGTACTCGGGCTTGCCGCGCACGCGCTCCCCCCGAGTGTGTTTCTCGACCACCACCGCGCCGTCGAGCGCGAGGTCGAGCTCGGCGTTCGGGCCGAAGCGCCGCCCGCGCAGGCCGGTGTCGCTGGACCACAGGACGGTACGGCTGCGGTCGTACAGGTTGGCGCGCAGCACGTCGGGCATGCGCGAGATGTGCTCGAAGGGCTCCTCGGCCTCGGGCGGGATGTCGCGCTCCGGGTGGGCGAGCACGTCCTGCAGCGGTGTCTCCACGGCCACCAGGCTCTGCACGAAGTCCCGCGTGAGCACGGCCTCCTGGAACAGCATGCGCTGGGTCACGAACCAGGACAGCAGCCACACGCTCGCCACGGCGATCACCGTGATCGCGATCAGCGCCACGCCGCCGAACCAGCGCGTCAGCCGGAAGCCGGCCACGTCCGTCGCCGCGGGCGGCCGCTGGGTCATTTCACCGGTCTCCGGTGGGGCACTTGCCCCAACCCCCGGCACGCGGCCGTGCGCCCGCGCGCGCCGGGCAATGGCGAATCAAGGACTTGCGCGCGCGACATGGATGGCCCGATTCTTGAATGCGATTGGGACAATTTTCCCAATCCAACCCGTCTGCGGCAAGAGGTCAAGCGATGAAGCGCATCCTGGTTTACTCGCACGACACCCTCGGACTGGGCAGCACGCGCCGCATGCACGACGTGGCCCGCCACCTCGCCGCGGCCTCGCCCGAGGTGTCGGTGCTGCTGCTGACCGGCTCGCCGATGCTGCACGCGTTCCGCGCGCCGCAGCGCGTCGACCACGTCAAGCTGCCTTGCCTGGCGCGCGATGCGGACGGCCGCCTCGGCGCGTGCACGCTGCCGCTGTCGCTGGAGGAAACGGTGCGGCTGCGCGCCAACCTGATCCGCTCGGCGATCGCCGACTTCGCGCCCGACCTGATCCTCGTCGACGAGAAGCCCTTCGGCGTGGAGGACGAACTCGCCGGTGCGCTGCGCACGGTGTGCGAAGGCGGGAGCCGGCCGGCGATGGTGCTGCTGCTGCGCGACGTGCTCGACGAGCCCGAGGCCACGCAGCGCGCCTGGCGCCGCAACGGCTACTTCGACGCCATCGGCGCCTGGTACGACGCGGTGCTGGTGATGGGCTCGCCGCAGGTGTGCGACCTGCAGGACACCTACGGCTTTCCGCCGTTCGCCGCCGCCAGGCTGCGCTACTGCGGCCACATGGCGGGCGGGCCGGCACCGGACGCGCGCGCGACCGTCCGGCGCACGCTGGGTGTGAGCGCAGGCGAGCCGCTGCTGCTCGTCACGCCCGGCAGCGGCGAGCACGGCTTCGAGTTGGTGCGCACGGCGCTCGCGGCGCTGGCCGGGCTGCCGCCGGCACAGCGCCCGCGCGCCCACGTGGTGTGCGGCCCGCGCATGGCGCCCGAGCTGCGTGCCGCGGCGCGCCAGGCGGCGCACGGCCTCGACGGCGTCAGCGTGCAGGACGCCTGCGATCACATGATGCCGCTGATGGACGCCGCCGACGTGGTGCTGTCCGGCGCGGGCTACAACACGGTCTGCGAGCTGCTCACCTTGCGCAAGCGCGCGCTGCTGGTGCCGCGCGGCGGGCCCGGCGCCGAACAGCGGCTGCGCGCCGAGCGCATGGCGGCCCTCGGCGTCGTGCGCATGCTGTACCCGGAACTGCTCGGGGCCTCGACGCTGGCCGTCGCGCTGCAGGCCGAGCTCACCGCCTGGAGCGCGCAGATCCGGCCGCCGGCGCTGCGCCCGATGGACGGGCTGGCGCGTCTGGCCGATGCGCTGTTCGAGCTGATCGATCACCGTGCCGCCGCGCCCGTCGCAGGACCAGCGCCGGGCTGGTCGCTGCCGCAGCCGCACGCACGCAGGGAACTGCAGGCATGAGCGCCGAGCGCGCCGTCGGCCTGCTGGTGCGGGCCTTCCCGACGCTGTCGGAGACCTACGTGCTCGACGAGGTGCTCGGTCTCGAGCGGCTGGGCGTGCCTTTGCGGCTGTACGCGCTCGGACCCTCGGGCGACCCGTTCGTGCACGCGGACGCCGGCCGGGTCAGGGCGGTCGTGGTCGAGATCCCGCACTCGCCCCTGCAGCAGCCGCTGCGCTTCGCCGCGCGCCACCTGCACGCGCTGGCCGCGGCGCCCTGGCGCTACGTCGCGGCGCTGCGGCGCTCCATGCGCCGCGGCCGTGCGGGCCTGCGCGACTTCGTCCGCGCCGGCTGGCTGGCCGGCCAGTTGCACGACGACGGCGTCGCTCACCTGCACGCGCAGTCCATCGCCGCGCCGGCCGACCTCGCCGAGCTGGTGGCCGCGATCGCCGGCGTGCCTTTCTCGATCTCGGCGCACGCGCAGGACATCCACCTGTCGCGGCCGGACGACGTGGGCCGCAAGCTGCACGCCGCCCGATTCACCGTCACCTGCACCGAGGCGAACTGCCGCACGCTGCGCCGCATCGGGCCGGCCGCGCCGGTGCGGCGTGTGTACCACGGCATCGACGCGGCGACCTTCCACCCTGCCCACCGCGCCGTCCCCCCGCTGGTGCCGCTCGTGCTGGCGGTCGGCCGGCTGGTCGAGAAGCGCGGCCTGGACTCGCTCGTCGAAGGCTGCCGCCTGCTGCGCGGGCGCGGCGTGCCGTTCCGCTGCGAGATCGTCGGACTGGGGGCGGAGCAGGAGCGGCTCGCCACGCTGATCGCCGCGCACCGCCTCGAGGATCAGGTGAGACTGGTCGGCCGGCTCGCACGCGAGCAGCTGGTCGCCCGCTACGCCCGAGCGAGCGTCTACGTGCAGCCCAGCCGCGTCGCCGCCGACGGCGACCGCGACGGCATTCCCACCGTGCTGCTCGAGGCGATGGCGATGGGCCTGCCGGTGGTGGCGACACGCGTCTCGGGCATCCCGGAAGTCGTGAAGCACGGCGTCAGCGGCCTGCTGGTGGGCGCGGAGCAGCCCGACGCGATCGCCGACGCGGTGCAGTCGCTCATCGAGACCCCTGCGCTGGCCGCCCGGCTGGGGCACGCCGCGCGCGAGGCGGTGCAGCGCGATTTCGACGTCGAGCGCAACCTGCGCGTCGTGCTCGGGCTGCTGGAGACGGCGCACGCGCACGAGGCGCGGGCGATCACCGCCTGAGCGGCTGCGGCTTCACGCGGACTTCACACAGCCACCGCCCGCTTCGCACGCCCTTCGCGCGCGGCTTCCATCCTGAGCCCCGTGCCGCCGCCCGGTGCGGCACGCCTCCAGGAGAAGCCGCATGCGCCGCGTTCGAGGTCCCGTCTTTCCGCTCCTGCGTCACCCGCTGCCGCCGCTCACGCGCACCGGCCGGGTGCTGCTCGCCGTGCTGTTCGCGATCTGGGCGTTCGCGCTCACGGTCGCCTGGTCGCCCGCGTTCGCCGACGACGCGCAGGCGCCGAAGGCCGAAGGTCCGTACTTCGCCGTCGCGGGCGATCCGTCGGTCGACGCCCTGCCGTTGAAGTCGACGAAGGTCGAGGTGCGCCTGGCCGGCGTGATCGCCGACGTCACCGTCACGCAGCGTTACCGCAACGAGGGCCGGCGTCCCATCGAGGCGCGCTACGTGTTCCCCGGCTCGACGCGCGCGGCGGTGCACGCGATGCAGGTGCGCCTGGACGGCCGCGTGCTGCACGCGAAGATCGAGGAGAAGCAGCGTGCGCGCCTGCGCCACGAGGCCGCCAAGCGCGAGGGCAGGACCAGCGCGCTGCTCGAGCAGGAGCGGCCCAACGTGTTCCAGATGAACGTCGCCCACATCCTGCCCGGTGACGACGTGCAGGTGGGGCTGCGCTACACCGAGCTGGTGGTGCCCACCGAAGGGCGCTACGAGTTCGTGTTTCCCACCGTGGTCGGCCCGCGCTACCACCGCCCTGCCGCCGCGGGCGGCACGACGAGCTTGCCGGCCACCGCGCACCTGCGCGAAGGCGAGGCCTCGCGCGCCGCCTTCGAGTTGCACCTGCGCTTCGCCTCGCCGCTGCCGGTCAGCGAGATCCGCTCGGGCTCGCACGGCATCGAGGTCAGCGGCGAAGGCACGCCGCAGGCCGAGGTCGAGCTGAACGACGCCGGCGCGCGCGACGACCGCGACTTCGTGCTCTCCTACCGCCTGGCCGGCGAGCGCACCGCCACCGGCCTCGCGCTGTTCCGCGGCGAGGGGCCGGACGGCGGCGACGAGAACTTCTTTCTCGCGGTGGTCGAGCCCCCGAAGGCGATCGCGCCGGCGCAGATCAACCCGCGCGAGTACGTGTTCGTGGTCGACATCTCCGGCTCGATGCGCGGCCACCCGCTCGACACCGCCAAGGTGCTGCTGCGCAACCTGATCGGCAACCTGCGGCCGACCGACACCTTCAACGTGCTGCTGTTCTCCGGCAGCAGCCAGATGCTGAGCCCCTCGCCCGTGCCCGCCACGCGCGCGCACGTCGAGCGCGCCGTCGCGCTGATCGACCAGGCGCGCGGCGGCGGTTCCACCGAGATCGTCCCTGCGCTCAAGCGCATCGCCGCGCTGCCCAAGGCGGCCGACGTGGCGCGCAGCGTGATCGTCGTCACCGACGGCTACGTGACGGTGGAGAACGAGGTCTTCGCGCTGATTCGCAGGAATCTCGGCAACAGCAACGTGTTCGCCTTCGGCATCGGCAGCTCGGTCAACCGCCATCTCATCGAAGGCATCGCGCGCGCCGGGCAGGGCGAGCCCTTCATCGTCACCCGGCCGGAGATGGCTGCGGCGCAGGCGCAGCGGCTGCGCCGCATGATCGACGCGCCGGTGCTGACCAGCCTGCGCGCGCGCTTCGAGGGGCTGGACGTGTACGACCTCGAGCCCGCCTCGCTCGCCGCGCTGCCCGACGTGCTGGGCGGCCGTCCGGTGGTGATCCAGGGCAAGTGGCGCGGCCAGCCGCAGGGCCAGCTGGTGCTCGAAGGCGAGGCCGCCACGGGCACGCACGTCGACGTGGTGCCGGTGACGGCGCCCGATGCGCAGGCGGGCGCGCTGCGCCACCTCTGGGCGCGCAGCCGCATCCAGCAGCTCTCCGACCAGGAGGCGCTGGAGGGCGGCAGCGGCCAGCGCGACGCCATCACCGCTCTCGGGCTGCGCTACAGCCTGCTCACGCAGTACACCAGCTTCGTCGCCGTCGACGAGATCGTGCGCGCCCGCGAAGCCGCGGTGCCGGTGGCCCAGCCGCTGCCGCTGCCGCAGGGCGTGAGCGACGCGGCCGTGGGCGGCGAGCTCGGCGCGGCGGTGCCGAGCACGCCCGAGCCGGCGGCCTGGCTGTCGCTGCTGGTGGTGGCGGGCCTGGTCGGCGCGGCGCTGTCCAAGCGGAGCAACTTGTGAGCGGCGCCATGCTCGCCCCGATCGCCTGCCGGCCGACCTACCTGGCGCCGGCCGGCTGGCTCGCCCTGCAGGCCGCCGCGCTGTGGCCGCACGGGGCCTGGATGCTGGCGCGCGTGCGCGACGGCTCCGACGATCCGTTCGGCCTGGCCGCGCTGGCGGCGCTGCTGATGCTGCTGGCAGCGCGTGCGCACACGTTGCGCGTCGCGCCGCACACCGGCTGGCTGGCAGCCGGCGTGGCGCTCACGCTGGCGGCCAACGCGGCGCTGTGGGTCGCGCCGCCGCTGGCCTGTGCGCTGCTCGCCGCGCTGGCGCTGGCCGCGGCGCTGATGGCCTGGCTGCCCGGCGATGCGCCGCGCGCACCGCTGGCCGGCCTGGTGCTGCTCGCGCTGCCGTGGATCGCGTCGCTGCAGTACTACGGGGGCTACCCGCTGCGCGTGATCACCGCGCAGGCGAGCGCCGGGCTGCTGCAGCTCGTCGGCCTGGACGCCGAGCGCAGCGGCGCCGCGATGACGGTGGGCGGGCGGCTGGTGATCGTCGACGCGCCCTGCTCGGGCGTGCAGATGGCCTGGATGGCCTGGTTCTGCGCCTGCCTGGTGGCGGCGCTCTCGGGACGGCACGACCGCGACTTCGTGCGCCGCCTGCCCTGGATCGGCGCGCTCGTGCTGGCGGGCAACGTGCTGCGCAACACCGTGCTGGTGGCGCTGGAGGCGCGCCCCCAGGGGCTGGACGAGGCGCTGCACGAAGGCATCGGCCTGCTGGCGCTCGCGCTGGTGTGCGCGGCCGTGGTGGCGGTGGTGAAGGGGGGAGGTCGGCGTGCGGCGGCTCGTTGAGGCCTGGCAGCGCCACTGGCCGGCGCTGGCGGTGCTGCTGCTCGCACTGGCGGCGCTGCTGCCGCAGGCGAGCACGCCGCGCGCGGAGCCGGCCGCGCGCCACGTCGAGTGGCCGAACGCCTGGGAAGGCCGGGCGCTTCGCGCGCTCGGCGAGGTCGAGCGGCGCTTCGCGGCGCGCTTCCCCGGCGCGATCGGGCGCTTCTCCGACGGCGAGCGCGTGCTGGTGCTGCGCCGCGTGAACGAACCGACGCGCAGGCTGCACCCGGCCGCCGACTGCTTCCGCGGCCTGGGCTGGCGCATCGCGCGCACGCAGCTGGAGCGCGATGCGCGCGAGCGCCTTTGGCGCTGCTTCGAGGCCGAGGGACGCGACGGCCGGCGTCTGCGCGTGTGCGAGCGCATCGAGGGCGAGGACGGCGAGGCCTTCGTCGATGCCTCGTCGTGGTTCTGGTCTGCCGTGCTGGGGCGCTCGCGCGGCCCCTGGCAGGCCGTCACCGTGGTGGAGGCGCTGTGATGAAGAGGATGCTCGGGTTCGTGCTCGGGGTGCTGCTGGCGCTCGCGCTGGCGGCCGTGCTGCTCGCCGCAGTCGCGTGGCAGGCGCTCGCGCCGCAACCGGGCGAGTGGTCGACGTCGCTGCGCATCGGCCGCTTCGAGCGGCAGGCCAGCGTGCCCACGCTGCTGCGCTGGGCCTCCCACCCGCTCGCGCTGCCCTGGCTCGACGGCCGGCGCCTCGGCGACTGGCAGCTGCGGCACGAGGGTGCGCAGCGGCTCGTGGCGCAGTGCGCGCCCTGCCGGGTGCACATCGGCGCGCTCGGCGCCGAACCCGTCGTCATCGACGCGGCGCGGCTGCACGTCGCGCTGCGCGGTGCCGACCGCGCCGACGGCACGCTGCAGCTCGGCCGCGGCGAGCGGCCGGCGACGATCGCCTGGCGCGCCGAGCTGAAGCGCGAGGGCCTCGCCGTGCGCGCCGAGCTGCCGCCCACGCCGCTGGCGCGCGTGCTGTCGGCCTTCGGCGAGGCGCTGCCCGAGCTGCAGCGCGCGCGTGTCGAGGGCAGCGTCGCGCTGAAGCTCGAGGGCTTGCTCGGCGCGCGAGGCTGGCGCGTCACCCGCCTCGTGCCGAGCCTCGCCGGCGTGGCGGTCGACGGGCTCGGCACGCAGGCGCTGCGCGACGTCGACGTCGCCGCGCACTGCCGGCCGCAGCCGGCGCTCGGGCGCATCGAGGGCTGGATCCAGAACGCAGTGATCGCCGCCGAGGACCAGCGCTTCTTCGACCACCCCGGCTACGAGCTGGACGCCTGGGTGGCGCCGTTCACGGGCAACCAGCGCGACGGCGAGCCGCTGCAGGGCGCGAGCACCATCACCCAGCAGCTCGCCAAGCTGCTGTACACCGGCGACGCGCGTGCGCCGGCGCGCAAGCTGCGCGAGTGGCTGTACGCGGTGGAGATGGAGCGCACGCTCGGCAAGGGCCGCATCCTGCAGCTCTACCTGGCCGTGCTGCCCT
>Ga0073934_10006495_pt1 | contig 17000 bp, 20 predicted proteins | sample LarsenN4metaG_FD_76834 | JGI IMG/M metagenome (GOLD analysis project Ga0073934, IMG submission 76834) | Hot spring sediment bacterial and archeal communities from British Columbia, Canada, to study Microbial Dark Matter (Phase II) - Larsen... ... | reverse complement strand
AGGCCTTACCGACGGGCCCCATCGTCGTCGCCGGCCGGAGCATTGGGCCGGTTCACGCGCTTGAGCGTGCCGGTGAAAGCGTAGCAGATCTCGCCGTCCTGCTCGCAATGTACCTCGAAGAAGACCAGCCCGCCACGGGTTTGCTTGAGCAGCCGCACATGGGCCTCCAGCGGGACGCCGATCCGCCCGCGAGCGACGAAGCGCGTATGGCAGTCGAGCGTGACATAATGGCCCTCGGCCATGCCGGCGCAGCGCCCGCCGGCGAACAGGCTCATGTCGATGAAGCTCATCACCGCGCCGCCGTGGATCGACCCGCCCATGTTCATATGCGCTTCCGTCGGGAACATGCGGCAGATGCCGTGGCCGGGCCCGTCGGGCCTGAACAGCAGCCGGCCGGTGGCGGCGGCGAAGGAGCTGCGCGGGAAATCGCCCCAGCTGTACCAACCCGGGTTGTCCGCGTCGGGCTGGGCGCCGGCGGGCGCGGCGACGTCATCGAGTCCCTTGCCCTCGAATTGGTGGCCGTCCTGGCTCACGCCGCCCGAGCACTTTGTTGGTCGCGGACCGTCAAGCGGCCCGCTCCGCGATCATCTTCTTGGTCTCGGCGATCGCCTTGGCCGGATTGAGACCTTTCGGACAGACGTTGGCGCAGTTCATGATCGTGTGGCAGCGGTAGAGGCGGAACGGGTCCTCCAAATTGTCGAGGCGCTCGCCGGTCATCTCGTCGCGGCTGTCGGCCAGCCAGCGATATGCCTGGAGCAGGATGGCGGGCCCGAGGAACTTGTCGCCATTCCACCAGTAGCTTGGGCAGCTGGTCTGGCAGCAGAAGCACAGGATGCACTCGTAGAGGCCATCGAGCTTGCCGCGCTCGCCGGGGGATTGCAGCCGTTCCTTGCCCGCCGGCGCCGGCGTCACCGCCTTCAGCCACGGCTCGATCGAGGCAAGCTGGGCGTAGGCGTGGGTCAAATCGGGGACGAGGTCCTTGACGACGTCCATGTGCGGCAGCGGGGTGATGCGGACCTCGCCCTTGATGTCGTCGATGGCGGTGGTGCAGGCGAGGCCGTTGCGGCCGTCCATGTTCATCGAGCAGGAGCCGCAAATGCCCTCGCGGCAGGAGCGGCGGAAGGTCAGGGTCGGGTCGATCTCGTTCTTGATCTTGATGAGCGCGTCGAGGACCATCGGCCCGCACTTGTCGAGGTCGATGGTGTAGGTGTCGTAGCGCGGGTTGGCGCCGGCTTCCGGGTCGTAGCGGTAGATGCGGAAGCGCTTCAGGCGCTTGCCTTCCTCGGCCTTCCAGCTGCGCCCCTTGCGGCTGATGGTGCTATTCCTGGGAAGGGTGAACTCGGCCACCTTGGGCTCCTTCATGCAATTGCAGCGCGGCTAGCATTTGCACTTGGCCAACCGCAAGGGATGCTAGAGCGCCCTTGCCGCCTTCAGCACCTCTTCCGCGTGGCCCGGGACCTTGACCTTGCGCCAGGCGCGGGCGACCCGGCCATCCTTGCCGATGAGGAAGGTCGAACGCTCCATCCCCATATATTTGCGGCCGTACATCGACTTTTCGACCCAGGTGCCGAAGGCTTCGCTGATCGCCCCGTCCTCATCGGAGGCAAGCGGGACCTTGAGGTCGTACTTGGTGATGAACTTGTCGTGTTTCTTCATCGGGTCGCGCGACACGCCGATGACGCGGACGCCGGCGGCCGCGAAATCACCGGCAAGACCGGTGAAATCCTGCGCTTCCCTGGTGCAGCCCGCCGTGTCGTCCTTCGGGTAGAAATAGAGCACCAGCGGGCTGCCCGGCGCCGCCAGGTCGACGCTCGTCCCGTCACTGGCCGTAACCGTCATGCCCGGGGCCTTGTCGCCTTCGTTGATCATTGGCCTTCCTTCACCCGATTCCACAGTTCGGCGACCCTTTGCCGCGCCTCGTCATGGGCGGCAAGCAGCGCGTCCCAATCCGGGTAGCCGCAGACCTCGGCGACCAGCGGCCGCGATTCCGCCGGCGGCACGCTGCCGTCCGGCGCCACCAGCCGCATGGTCACCAGGATCCGGGACAGGAGGCGGAGGTCGGTGTCGGCCTGCATGTCCAAATGGCCAGCTTCGACCAGCGCCGCGATCGCCTGTTCGAGCCGCGGGTCGAAGCCGATCCCATGCGCCAGCTGCAGGACGTGAACGGCGAATTCCAAATCGACCAGTCCGCCTTCGCCCAGCTTGATGTCGAGCGGCCCCGACGGCGGCTTGTGCTTGGCCATGTCGGCGCGCATCGCCGCGGCATCGGCGCGGACCTTGGCCGCGTCATGTTTCGCTGCGAGCACCATATGGATGGCAGCGCCGAGCTTGGCCCGCCCCGCTTCAGACCCGTGCACCGGCCGGGCGCGCAGCAGCGCCATATGCTCCCAGGTCCAGGCCTCGGCCTGCTGGTAGGCGAGGAAGGCGTCGAGCCGCACCGCCATCATCCCCTCCTTGCCCTGGGGGCGCAGCCGGGTGTCGACGTCGTAGAGCGGGCCCGAGGCGGTCGGCACCGACAGCGCCGTCACTACCCGCCGCGCCAGCCGGTTGTAATAGTCGGTGGCGCTCAACGGCCGGGGGCCATCGGACGTGCTGTTTTCCGGGGCATCGAAGATGAAGATGAGATCGAGGTCGCTGGCGTGGGTCAGCGCCCGGCCGCCGAGTCGTCCAAGGCCAAGGATCATCAGCTCCCCGCCCTTGATGCGGCCGTGGAGCTGCTCGAACTCCTTCGCCGTCGCCTCGGCCAGCGCGATGATCGCGCCCTCGGCGATGTTGGCATAGCCCATCATGATGTCGAGCGGGTCGCGGTGCTTGAGGATCAGCTGGACGCCGAGCGCGAAGCGGCGCTCGTTGACCAGGCGCCGGGCCCGGTCGAGCTGCTGGTCGTAGCTTTCGCCCGGCCCGCTCGCCAGGCGCCGGGCGAAGTCCGCCGGCTCCGGCGGGGCGGCGAAGCTCGACGCATCGATCAGGCCGTCGAGCAGGACGGGCCGCCGGGCGAGCTGCTCGCCGAGCACCGGCGCGTGCGCCAGGATCAGCGCCAGCATGTCGGCCAGCGGCGCCTGGGCAAGCAGCAGGCGATACAGGTTCACGCCGCTCGACACCCGCTCGACGATGTCGCTGAAGCGATTGAGGGCATGGGTCGGGTCGGGCCCGTGGGCGATGGCGCGCAGCATCACCGGCAGCATCGCCTCGAACGCCTTGCGGGCGGCAGGCGAGCGCAGCGAGCGCACCTGGCCCGAGCGCCATTCGGCGATCCGCTTCAGCGGCGGTTCGACGTCGCGGAAGCCGAGCGCCGCCAATTCCCTGGCCAGGACATCCGGATCGGTGGACAAATGCTCACCGCGATCGACCGCCAGCCCGTCGAACCGTTCGCCGACGAAATCGACATGGCGGCGCAGCGAGGCAATAAGAGCCTCGCCGCTTTCCAGTCCGTCGAGCCGGGCGACGGCATCGAGTTCCGCCGGCTCGACCGGCAGCCGGTGGGTCTGCTGGTCGGCGATCATCTGCGCGCGGTGCTCGACGACGCGCAGCCGCCGGTAGGCCTCGCCGATCCCTCCCGCCACCTCCTCGGTCAAATGGCCGGCGCCGGCCAGCGCCGCCAGGGCATCGAGCGTCGCCGGCTGGCGCAGGCCGGGATCGCGGCCGCCATGGATCAGTTGCTGCACCTGGGTGAAGAACTCGGCTTCGCGGATGCCGCCGCGGCCGCGCTTCATGTCGTATCCGGGACCGAACGCCTGGCCCTGGGCATAATGGTCGCGGATGCGGATGCTGATGTCGCGGATTTCGTCGATGGCGCCGAAATCGAGCGCCCGGCGCCAGATGAACGGCTGGATCTCCGCCAGGAACCGCTCCCCCAGCGCGCGGTCGCCGGCGGCGGCGCGGGCGCGGATGAAGGCCGCCCGTTCCCATGGCAGCGCCTGCGATTCGTAGTAGGAAATGGCGGCTTCGACCGGCAGCGCGATCGGGGTCACTTCCGGCGACGGGCGCAGGCGCATGTCGACGCGGGCGACATAGCCCTCGGCGGTCCGCTGCTGCAGCAGCTCGACCAGCCGGCGCGCGATCCGCACCGCCGCCTCGCCGGGGTCGTCGCGCGCCCGCCGCGGCAGCACCACCGGATCGAACAGCAGGATGAGGTCGACGTCCGACGAATAATTGAGCTCGCGGCTGCCCAGCTTGCCCAACGCCAGCACCGCGAAGCCGTCCGTCGGGACGCCGGGAACGCGCTCGCTGACCGCCAAGGCCAGCGCCCGGTCGATCGCCGAATCGGCGAAATCGGAAAGGATTTGCGTGACCGCCTCAAGGTCCAGCTCACCCGAAAGGTCGCCCAGCGCGACCGCCAGGGCCAGCGCCGTCCGCTGCCGACGCAGTTCCGCGTCGACGCCGTCGGCGGCGATCGCCAGCGACCGGCTGACCGCCTCGGCGACACCCGACGTGACGAACGTGGCCGCGATGTCGGGAAACGCGGCCGCCGTGTCTCGCAGGAAGGGCGAGAACGCCACCGCCCGCTCCAGTGCCAATCGCCGAATGTCCAGGGCCGCCATGCGGGCACGCTCTGCCCGATTTTGCCAGAAAGGCGAAACCCTCGCAGCCTGTCTGCGTTAAGTCGCTCATAATGGCCAGCAAAGCTGAGTTGAAGGAGGCGGCGGCCGAGCATCACGTGGAACGGCGTATCATCCATGTCGAGAGCTTGCCCGACCAGGCCGGAATTGCCGCGGCGCTTCGCCGCGCCTTCGCTGCTGGGCCAGTCCAGGGCGACGATTGCGAAAGGATGTTCGAAGACCTGCTGAAGCGCCTGCACTAGGCGCTCAGTCGGGATCGTCCCCGTAGCCGTCGCGGCTGCCGATGGCGTCGCTGCCGGCGCTCAGTTCATCGACCTCGCCCATGATCGTCTGCAGCGCCGATTTGTTCGGATCGGTCTTGTGCTGGCGGCGCGATGGCAGCCTGCCGCCCGACAGCAGCGCTTCCAGGGCCACCCGGCCGCGAGCGACGCGGCTTTTGATCGTGCCGACCGCGCAGCCGCAGATTTCGGCGGCTTCCTCATAGGCAAAGCCGCCGGCGCCGACGAGGATCAGCGCCTCGCGCTGCGGTTGCGGCAAGTGCATCAGCGCCCGCTGCATGTCGCCAAGCTCGATATGGCGGTCCTGGCTGGCAGGCGCGGCGAGGATCTTCGAGGCGGTGATTTCGTCCCATTCCCCCTTGAAACGCGCACGGCGCATCTGGCTGAGGAACAGGTTGCGCAGGATGATGAAGGTCCAGGCGCGCATGTTGGTCCCGGCCTGGAACCGCTTGCGCGCCGCCCAGGCCTTCAGCAGCGTTTCCTGGACGAGGTCGTCGGCAAGGTCGCGGCTGCCCGACAAGGAGCGCCCGAAGGCGCGCAAATGCGGGATGACCGCCGCCAACTGGTCCTTGAAATCCGGGTCGGATAGCGGGACCCATTCGGGACGTGTCTCGTCGAGGCTTTTTTCGTCGGCGTCGTCGGACACTTCACCCCACCCCATCACTCGGCTGGCAGCCGGCTGCACGATACTCATGGCTGATCGAAAAGATAAGGGGTCAGCCGGCGACCAACAACAAAATCGCGAAAATCGCGATCACCAGCAGCAGGCCGACGCCAAGCACCACGCGGGTGACATGCGGCGTCGTGCCCGCGCGCGCCTCGGTCGTCGTAAGATGCTCTCTGCGCTCGGCCATCGACTGGAAATCCTCAAGGAAGAACTTTCCCCGCCAACGCGGCGTCGGCGCGACTGTTCCCTGGGCCAAACGAACTTCAGCCGGCCGGCACCGTGGCGGCGTCGAAGAACAGGGCCTGGCTGATCGCGGCCTTCACCGTCGAGCGCTGGAAGGGCTTGGTGATGAGGAAGGTCGGTTCCGGCCGGGTGCCGGTCAGCAGCCGTTCCGGGAAGGCGGTGATGAAGATCACCGGCACCGAGAATTCAGCCAGGATGTCCTTGACCGCGTCGATGCCGCTCGAATCGTCGGCCAGCTGGATATCGGCCAGCACCAGCGTTGGTGGTGACTGCCGCGCCTGGGCAACCGCTTCGCTGCGGGTAACGGCGACGCCGGTGACGTTGTGACCAAGGTCGCGGACGATCATTTCGATATCCATGGCGATGATCGGCTCGTCCTCGATGATGAGGACGTCGGCATGGGTCTGCCGCTCGATTTCGCTGAGCGCCTCGGCCACCAGGCTGTCGACGTCTTCGGGCGACACGCCGATCAGATAGGCGGCGTCCTCGGTCGAAAAGCCTTCGAGCGAGGTCAGCAGCAGCGCTTGACGCGACATCGGCGTGATTCGCGACAGCCGCGCCTGGGCGATGCCCTCGGCACCGCCAAAGCCACTGTTGCCCGACGGGTCTTCGCCCGGCTCGATATTCGCGGTCGACCAGATGGCATGGAAGGTGCGGTACAGGCCAAGCCGCGGATCGACGTCGCGCGGGAAGTCGCCGGGGGAGGCGACGATCGCTTCCAGCGTCGCCCGGACGAAGGCGTCGCCATGGGCCTGGCTGCCGGTAAGCGCGCGGCCATAGCGGCGAAGAAACGGCAGGTGCGGAGCAAGTTCCTGTCCAAGCGACATGTTCGGTGGCACTCCCTGAATCTGAGGTGGCCCTATTGGGCGCACCGCTTTTTCGTTGCAACCCCGGAGCGACCGTCACCCGGCCCCGGCCGCGTACGTCCCCCGGTGTCGTTCGATGGTTGGAACAAAGCACCGCGCTTTTGGTTTCCACGGTTCGACTGGGGGGCCTTCAGTACGATTGACGAGGGGCCAAGCAGGGATATAGGTGCGCGCCAACGCTGTTTTCGACCCATCGCCGGCACCGGGTGTGGAATTGATGAGGATCGAGCAACCTATGCACCCAGGCGAGGGGGGATGAGGAGTTGAGTGAAAACAGCCGCAACGCTCCCCGCGCCAAAGATGGTCGTGACAAGCCAAGGTCCAAGGCTGGCCGCAAGCCCGTCGCCGGCCGGTCCAAGGCCAGCGACGTCGGCAAGGCCCTGCGTTCCGTTTACGACACGACGCTGCGCGAAGACGTCCCCGGCGACTTCCTCGACCTGTTGGGCAAGCTCAGCTAGGCCCCGCAAGCTGTCGGACCGACGTTGATGGCCGGGCGGTTCTCCCAATTCGACGATTGGCCGACCGGCACCAAGCTCCTTCTCATCCTGTCCGCGGCGCTCCTTCCCCTCGGCCTGGCGCTGGCCTGGGCCGCGCGGGTCAGCATCGACGAAGCCAATGTCGCCAACCGCGCCGCGGCCGAGGAGCAAGGCCGGACGGCGGCGCGGGCGATCGAAAGCCTGATTGCGCGCAATGCGCTGGCGCTTAGGATCGCTTCCAACGGCGCCTTTCGTCAAAACCCCAACGACCCCTGCAGCGAAGCCGCGCGGTCGCTGGCCCTGACGCCGGCAATTGCCAATCGATTCGTCGTTCGCGGTCCCGATGCCAGCGTCATCTGCACGCATGGCGATATTCGGCCGCAGCTCAACGACACACTGGTCGCCCCTGGGGATATCAGGCTTTGGGTTTCACCCCCGCTGAGAGTGGATTTCCGCATGGGCGTAATTGGCGGGATGGCAACCGGCGAACTGGGTGTCGAAGAGCTCAGGGCGGAGGTCAAGGAGGCCGCCGACCACCTTTACCAGGTGACGGTCAGCGATGGCATGTCAACGCTGACGATTATCGATGAACCTCGGCCGGAGCAGCGAAACCGGCAGTTCCTCGGCCGGTCCTTCGAGATCGGCGGCGGGCAGCTGCGCGTCTACACGATCACGCAGGTGAGGCGCACAACGGTCTTCGACCAGCTGGCGATGCTCTTGCCCTTGCTGATGTGGGTATTCGCCGCCCTGCTCAGCTGGTGGCTCGTCAAACGACTGCTGATCCGGCCGCTCGACAGGCTGAAGAGAGCCGTGATCGCCTACCAGCCGGGTTCGGAGCGGCTTCAGCTTCCCGAGCAGCTGGGGCCGACCGCCGAGATCCGGGAACTCGGCTCCGCCTTCGAGCGCGCGGTCGACCGGATCGAGCAATCCGAACGGCAGATGGCCGAAGCGCTCGAGGGGCAGCGGCGGCTGGTGCGCGAGGTCCACCACCGGGTGAAGAACAACCTCCAGGTCGTCGCCTCGCTGCTCAACATCCACGGCCGCAGCGCGACCACGCCCGAGGCGCGGGCTGCCTATGCCGCGATCGGGCGCCGGGTCGACGCCTTGTCGGTCGTCCACCGCAACCATTTCGCCGAGGTCGAGGAAAGCCGCGGCATCGCCTTGCGGCCGCTTTTGGTGGAACTGGCGGCGACCCTTCGGGCCTCGGGTCCCGACCAGGTCCGCGCTACTCCCATCCAGCTTGACGTCGACCCCCTGCACACCACCCAGGACGCGGCCGTCGCCACAGCTTTCTTCGTCACCGAAGTGGTGGAATTCGCCATGCTCGGAAAGCCGGGAGAGGCCGTTGAAATCGAGCTCCGCCGGGTCAGCGAGCTGGCGGCGCGGCTGACCATTTCCAGCAACGCGCTGATGGCGGACGGCGAGGAAGATGCCGAACGCACCCAGTTCGGCCGGATCATCGGCGGACTGGCGCGCCAGCTGCGATCGCCGCTCGACGAGAAAATCGGGCGCTTCAGCGTTGATATTCCAGTCTTTCCGGAGTGATCCGGGCAAGGGCCCCAATTTTCCGGGAATTTTTTTGGAAATGCCGGGAACCGGTGTGAAACCGGGTGCGTTGAGCGAGTTGGATAGTGACCTTTTGCCCCCCCGCTCCCGCTATCCGCTTAAATGGGCCCGGACTCGCCAACCCTCCCCCCCCCCGGTGGCGAATCCGGGCCCACGTTTGTCTGGGGCATGTCATCACCATCCGAAGCCGAGGACTTCGCAGCCCGCGCCGCGCGCCAGTGCGTGACGCGGATGGCGACGATCGCCAGCTCGTAGAGCAGATATAGCGGCACCAGCAGCATCAACTGCGAGACCACGTCCGGCGGCGTCAGCACCGCCGACACCACGGCGCAGGCGACGATCGCGTAGCGCCGAGACCTTGCCAGCTGCTCGCGGGTCACCAGCCCCGCGCGTTCGAGGATCATCAGCAGCACCGGCGTCAGGAAGGCGACCCCGAAGCCGAACAGGAAACGGGTCGAGAAGCTGAGGTAATTGCCGACCGCGGGCAGCGCTTCCTGGGTGACGCCGCCGACATTGCCTTCGAAGCCAAGAAGGAACTCCAGCGCCCAGGGCATGGCGACAAAATAGGCGAAGGCGGCGCCGGCGCCGAAGAAGAAGGGCGTCATCAGCAGGAAGGGCAGGAAAGCCCGCTTTTCCTTGGCATAAAGCCCGGGGGCGACGAACTTCCACAGCTGGGTGGCAAGGACCGGGAAGGTGATCATCAGCGCCGCGAACAGCGCCACTTTCACCTCGACGAAGAAGGCCTCGAAAATGTCAGTATAGATCAGCTTGCCCTGTCCGGCCGCGAGCAAGGGCTGGACCAGCACGCCGAAGATCGGCCGGGCGAAATAGAGGCAAACGAAGAATGCCGCCGCCAGCGCCGCCAGGCACCAAAGCAGCCGGCGCCGGAGCTCGACCAGATGCTCCATCAGCGGGGCCTTGGTCTCGTCGATGTCCTTCACGGCAGCGGCCGCTCCGCCGGCGGGCGGGTATCCGGCTCTTCCAGCGGCAGGCCGGGCTGGTCGTCGGGAGGCGGCGGCGCTGCGCCGGGCAGCATCACGTCCCCGGCGGCGGGAAACTCCCGCATGATGCGCTCATTTTCCTCGCGCCACTGCTTTTCCATTTCCTCGAGCTCGGCCTCGCGGACCATCGCCTCGATGCCGGAATTGAAATGGCGGGCCATCCCGCGCACCTTGCCCACCCAGCGCCCGACGGTGCGCATGGCGCGCGGCAGGTCCTTGGGGCCGATGAAGACGAGCGCGACGACCGCGATCAGCAGGAGTTCCGACGTGTCGACGCCGAACATCGGCGTACTCCGGGTCTAGCTGCGGGGCGTTTCGTCGCCTGGCGGCGGCGGCGGGGGCGGCGTGACCGGCTCGGCGGTCCGCTGCGGCGTGATGTCGATCGGCTGCTGCTCGCGCGGCAATTGCCGCGGCTCGCCGGTGCGCGCCGCCGCCTCATCCTCGTCGGCCATCCCCTTCTTGAAGCTCTTCAGCCCTTTGCCGAGGTCGCCCATCATGTCCGAAATGCGCCCCTTGCCGAAGAGCAAGAGGACAAGAATGATGACGACGAGCCAATGCCAGAGGCTCAATCCACCCATGATGATCTCCGATCTATGTTGGCGGGCCTTCTAGCCCTCCTCCTCTTCGCTTTCCAGTTGCGTCTGGAACATGCTTTCCTCGAGCGGGTCGAGCAGCCCCGCGGCCTTCAGATCGTCGATCCCCGGCAGGTCGCGGCGCGAGCCGAGGCCGAAATGGGTCAGGAAGTCTGGCGTCGTCGCGTAGAGCAGCGGCCGGCCCGGCCCTTCGCGGCGCCCGGCGGTGCGCACCCAGCCGGCTTCCATCAGGACGTCGAGCGTGCCTTTCGAGATCTGAACGCCGCGGATCGCCTCGATCTCGGCGCGGCTGACCGGCTCGTGATAAGCGATGATCGCCAGCGTCTCGGTGGCGGCGCGCGACAGCCGGCGCGGCTCCTCGCGGGTCCGGCGGAGCAAATGCGCCAGGTCGGGTGCCGTCTGGAAATGCCAGCGTCCGCCGCGCTCGACCAGCTCGACCCCCCGGCCCTCGTAGATGGCGGACAGCTCGCCGAGCGCGACCTCGACATCGCCTTCGCCGACATAAGCGACAATGTCCTCGACGCTCAACGGCTCGGCCGAGGCGAAGAGGGTCGCTTCAACGGCGCGGGTGAACTCGTCCATCAGATCGCCCGCACCTTCAGGCCCGCGAAGGCCGCCTCCTGGGCGATCTCGATGCGGCCCTGGCGAGCCAGCTCCAACGCGGCGACGAACGACGAGGCCAAAGCCGACTTGAGGAAGACCACGTCATCGCTGGCCGGCAGGAACGCCTCGAGCAAGGTCCAGTCGAGATGGGCGCCAACCAGCCGCGAGACGCGTTCGAGCGCATCGTCGAGGGTCATCACCCGCCGGTCGTGGACGACGTGCATCGCCGGCTGGGTCCGCGCCTTGACGACGCCGTAAGCGGCGAAGAGGTCGAAGGGGCTGACCTGCCAGTTCGACTTGCGCACCAGCCGCAGCCCTTCCGGTGCGCCGCGGGCGAAGACGTCCCGGCCAAGCCGGTCGCGGCCCATCAGCCGGGCGCCGGCCTCGCGCATGGCGTCGAGCCGCAGCAGGCGTTGCTGCAGCCGCAGCGCCAGCTCTTCCGGGCTCGGATCGGCGTCCAGATCCTTGGGCAGCAGCAGGCAGGATTTGAGGAAAGCGAGCCAAGCCGCCATGACGAGGTAGTCGGCGGCGATCTCCAGCCGCAGCTTCCGCGCGCCCTCAAGGTAGGTCAGATATTGCTCGACCAAAGCGAGGATCGAAATCTGGTGGAGATCGACCTTTTGCGCCCGCGCCAGGGTGAGGAGCAGGTCGAGCGGGCCTTCCCAGCCGTCGAGGTTGAGGTTCAGCGCCTCGTCGTCGCGGACCGGCCCTTCGAAATCATCGATCTCCATCGGCGCGGAGCCTATCGCAGCGCTCACACCAGCGCCAGCAACGCGTCGCGCTTGGCGACGGCGGCGGCAAAATCCAGGTCATCGGATTCGTTGAGCGTGACGGCCATGGCGCGTGCCAGCCGGGCCTCGCCCTCGGCCGACAGGGCCGGGACCGCGGCCGCGACCGCCTCCATCTCCGCCATGTCGCCGGAGCAATGCAAGGCGATGTCGCAGCCGGCGGCAACCGCGCCGGCCGCCCGGGCGCCGAAATCGCCGCTCAAGGCGTGCATGCCGAGGTCGTCCGTCATCAGCAGCCCGTCAAAGCCGATGCGGTCGCGGATGATCGAGCCGATGACGGTCGGCGACAGGCTTGCCGGCAGCTCGGGATCCCAGGCCGTGTAGACGACATGGGCGACCATCCCCATCGGCGCCTGGCGCAGGCGCTCGAACGGTTCGAGGTCGATGGCCAGATCCTCGTCGCTGGCGGTGACCACCGGCAGTTCCTTGTGGCTGTCGACCAGGGCGCGGCCGTGGCCGGGCATGTGCTTGACGACCCCGACGACACCGGCCGAGGCCATGCCGTCAAGCACGGCCCGGCCGAGGGCGGCGACCTGCATCGGCTCGGCGCCCAGGGCGCGATCACCAATGATGTCGCTGGCGCCCGGCTGGCGGACGTCGAGTACGGGCAGGCAATTAACGTTGATGCCGGCGGCGCGAAGCGTCAGCGCCAGCGCCCGGGCATTGACCCGCGCCGCCTCGATCGCCGAGGATGGCGCCAAGTCGTACAGGGCTGCGAACTCTTCGGCCCGGGGAAAGGCTGGCCATTCGGGCGGCTGCATGCGCGCCACCCGGCCGCCTTCCTGGTCGATCAGGATCGGCAGGTCCGGCCGCCCGTGAAGCTCCCGCAGGCGGTCGTTAAGCCTGCGCAACTGTTCGAGATCACAACAATTGCGTTTGAACAAGATGTAGCCCGCCGGATCGGCATCGCGAAAGAAATCGCGTTCCTTTTCCGTCAGTTCCGGGCCGGACAGTCCATAAATGGCGGCTTGCATCGCTTATTGTGCCACGAAGCAATTCTCGCCGCCGGCGGTGACGGCGCGGCAGGCGGCCTGGGCCTCGGCCGGCGAGCCGGCGGCGGCGCGCAGGCGGTAGCCGCCGCTGTAGGGAACGATGACCTTGCTCAGCCGGGCGACGTCGGGGAAGCGCGACGACAGCAGCCGCCAAGCGGTCTCGGCCTTGGCGGTCGACCCATAGGCACCAAGCTGGATGATCGTGCCCTTGGCTCCGGAGGGCGCGGGCGCCGGCGCCGGATTTGGCGGCGGCGGAGGTGCTGTCTCAGTGGCCTCGGGCTCGTCTGCGGACGGCGGCGGTGGCTCGGGCAGCTTGCTAGTGTCGAGCTGGGCGTCGCTGTCCTCGCCGGCGCCGGTGGCATAAGCCGTGCCGCTGTCGCCGGCGACGTCGAGGCCGCCGGGATCGTCGGGCCGCACCTTGTAAGGGCCCGGCTCGGCCCGGATCAGTTGCGGGGGGCCGGAACCCGTGTCCTGGCGGCCGAGCCAGAAGAGCGTGCCGGCGACGATTCCGACGCCCAGCAGGACGAGGACGAGCGCCGCCAGCATCTTGCGCGCCGAGACCGCGGGCGGGTTGTCCTCGTCCTCGACGGCTTCCAGCCAGGGCAGGGCCTCGGCATCGCCGCCCGGGCGGATGTCGCTCATTCCATTCCCTCCATCAGCCGATCACCAGGCAGTGGTCGCCGCTGGCGCGCAAGTTGCGGCAAACGGTCTTCGACTGTTGGCGCGAGCCGGTGCCGAGGCGCAAGACATAAAGCACGCGCCCGTCCGGCTTGGTGACGACCGGCACGACGACCTTGGGCATCTGGGCGAGCGACTTGTAGCGCGCGATGCGCTGGTAATAGGCCGCATTGGCCCGCGCCGGCGTCGAGAAGGCGCCGAGCTGGATGACCTGGCCCGCCGGACCGGGAGAGGGCATTTTCGGCCAGGGCCGGCGCAGGGCCTCGCGCTCCTGCGCGGCCCGCACCGCGTCCAGGCGCGAGCGCTCGACCCCGGCTGAGCGGATCTTCTTGCGCGGCGGCTTGCGGCGCTTGGCAGCCTTCTTCACCGGTTTCGGCTTCTCGACCTCCGCCGGCGGCGGGGCTGGCTCGGCGGCGACGGGTTCGGGCGGCGGCGCTTCGGCGACCTTGACCGGCGCCGGCTTGGGCGCCGGCAAGGCAATCGTCTGCGACGAGCGCGGCGGGGCGGTCGCATCCTCCCGTTGGCCGAGCCAATATCCCCCGGCGCCGACCGCGATCAGCAGTCCCGCGACCGCACCGATCGCGACCGGCCTGCCGTACCCGCGGCGCGGCAGCGGCCTGCCCGGCGTCTTCGTCTCTCGGTACGACTCCAGCCAGGGCAGCCGGTCCTCGTCGGCCGGCCGGCTCGATTGCATCAGCGCATCTCCTCGACGGCCTCGACTCCCATGATCTCCAGGCCGTTCCTGATGATTTGCCCGATGCCGCGCGCCAGTTCCAGCCGCGCGCGCGAAACTTGTGGATCGGATTCAAGGAGAAAGCGCCGCGACGGGTCGTCATTGCCGCGATTCCACAAGGCGTGGAACCCGGCGGCAAGGTCGAAGAGGTAAAAAGCGATGCGGTGCGGCTCGTGCGCCAGTGCCGCGCTTTCGACAACGCGGGGATATTGCGCCGCCGCCTTGACCAGCGCCAGCTCCTCGCCGTCGAGCAGGCCGAGGTCCGCCGGCGCGTCGAGCGGCACGCCCGCTTCCGCCGCCTTGCGCTGCAGCGAGCTGACCCGGGCATGGGCGTACTGGACGTAGAAGACCGGGTTGTCCTTCGAGGCTTCGACCACCTTGGCGAAGTCGAATTCGAGCGGCGTGTCGGCGCGCTTGGTCAGCATCATGAAGCGCACGACGTCCTTGCCGACCTCGCGGACGACATCGGCCAGCGTGACGAAATTGCCCGAGCGCTTGCTCATCTTGATCGGCTCGCCGGCGCGCAGCAGCTTGACCATCTGGACGATCTTGACGTCGAGGTCGACGCGGCTGTCGGTCAGTGCCCGGACCGCAGCCTGGACGCGCTTGACCGTCCCGGCATGGTCGGCGCCCCAGATGTTGACCAGATGGTCGGCGCCCTGCGCCTTCTGGAAATGGTAGGCGGCATCGGCGCCGAAATAGGTCCAGCTGCCGTCCGATTTTTTCATCGGCCGGTCCTGGTCGTCGCCGAACTGGGTCGACTTGAACAAGGTCAGCTCGACCGGTTCCCACTCGTCGTGATCGTCGAGGCTTTTCGGCCGCTCCAGCACGCCCTCATAGACCAGCCCCTTGCCGCGCAGCACCGCCAGCGCTTCCTCGACCTTGCCGGAGGCCTGCAGCTCGGCTTCCGAAGCGAAGATGTCGTGGTGGATGCCGAGCAGGCCGAGGTCATGGCGGATGAGGTCGAGCATCGCCGCGACCGTCTTCTGCTTGAACGCCTGCAGCCATTCGGCTTCCGGCTTGCCGACGAAACGGTCGCCGAACTCCTGCGCAAGCAGCGACCCCACCGGCTTCAGATAATCGCCGGGATAGAGGCCTTCCGGTATCTCGCCGATGTCCTCGCCCAGCGCCTCGCGGTAGCGCAGGTGCGCCGAGCGGGCGAGCGTGTCGACCTGGCTGCCGGCGTCGTTGACATAATATTCCTTGGTGACGCGGAAGCCCGCCGCTTCCAGCAGTCTCGCCAGCGCGTCGCCGACAACCGCGCCGCGGCAATGGCCCATGTGCATCGGGCCCGTCGGGTTGGCCGAGACATATTCGACATTGACCCGCTCGTTATTGCCGGCCCCGGACAGGCCATAGCGCTCGCCCTCGGCAAGGATGGTCGTCAGCTCGTCGCGCCACGCATCGTCGGCGAGGCGGAGGTTGATGAAGCCCGGCCCGGCGATGTCGGCCGAGGTCACCGCGGGAATGGCCTCCAGCTTGGGCTTGATCAGCTCCGCCAAGGCCCGCGGGTTGGTGCCGGCGGCCTTGGCCAGGACCATCGCCGCATTGGTCGCCAGGTCGCCGTGGGAGGCATCGCGCGGCGGCTCCACCGCCACCGCCGTGCGGCTGGCGTCGGCCGGCAAGACGCCCTCGGCGACCAGATCGTCGAGGATGCCGTCAAGCAATTGAAAAAAACGGGCGTAAAGCGACAAGGCAGCAGATCCATGAGCAGCGGGAACGCGTCGCTCCTAGCCAGCGCTTGCCGCTTCGTCCACCGGAAGGCGGGCCGCCGGCTCCCCACCCCCTTGCCATGCCCCGGTGCTTGCCGGATAGTCGCTCGCGCTTCCTCTATGCAGGAGCTGTGCCCGTGAGCAATGTAACGCGCGTTTTGTTGGTCGGCTCGGTGCTGGCTTTTGGTTCCTCAAACTCGCTCGCCTCGCAAGGCACGATCCAATCGGTTCGTGGCCTTGCTGACATGCCGAACACCATGATCCGCTATTACGAGGTGACGGGCAGCGATGTGACCTCGATCAACCGGTCGATCGCCAGGCAGCGCCCGAAGCCGGTCGGCGGAAGGCTCGCACCGGCGTCCACCGACTGGACGGTCAATGTCAGCTACGACCGCCGCACCCGCGACGGCCAATGCCAGGTCCGTGATGCCCGGGCCATATTCACTGCCACCGCCGACCTGCCCCGACTGGCCGACGAAAAGGCCTTGGAACCCGCTGTGCTCCGCCGCTGGCGCAATTATGTCGCCAGGCTTGAAGAAAGCGAATTGGCGACCCTCGCCTTCGTCTATTCGCAGCTCGGCCAAATCGAGAAGCAGGTTATCGAAAGCTCCTGCGCCGATGCCGGGGCCGCCGCGACCGAAGCCATCGCAGGGCTGCAGATCCGGGCCGCCGCCTTCGAGGCCGAACGCCGGCGCGCGCTGCCGAAGGAATCCGCTTTCGATCTTGCGCCGGAGCAGCGCCAGGCGCAGGCGGCGGTCTGCAAGACCCTCGTCCCGACCGGCACCAGGGTCGACACGCTGCGGCTCTGCATGTCGCGTCGCGACTGGCAGAAACTGCATGAAAGCGGACAGCAGGCGACGCGGGAAATGCAGGACAAGCGCAGGGTCAACCGGCCCTTCTAGGAGCTTGCACAGGTACTAACAGGGGATTCTGCCGGATCGGGGCGACCGTAGCCCGCAGCTTCGCCGGCCGACTGGCTAGAAGCGGTCAGGCAAATGCACCGGGCCGACCAGCTCCTCGTGGCGGGCGATGGCGAAGGGGTCGGTCATTCCGGCAATATAATCGGCGATGCCGCGCAGGCGGCCGATGTCGCTGTCGTCCCTGACCCAGCCGGAAGGTAGCAGCGAAGGATCGTTGCGATAGGCGGCGGCGAGACCGGCGACCACCCGTTGCGCCTCGTCGCGCACCGGGATGAGCGACGGGCTGTTGTAGAGCTTGTCGTACAGGAATCGCTTCAGTTCGCGT
>Ga0073934_10006494_pt1 | contig 17003 bp, 16 predicted proteins | sample LarsenN4metaG_FD_76834 | JGI IMG/M metagenome (GOLD analysis project Ga0073934, IMG submission 76834) | Hot spring sediment bacterial and archeal communities from British Columbia, Canada, to study Microbial Dark Matter (Phase II) - Larsen... ... | reverse complement strand
TCCATCCGGCCAACACCGGCGTCAACCCAACCGGAGCCCTTCAAGTTGAGACAAATCTCCACGCTGGCCGAGTGGAAGCTGGCCGACCAATCCAGCGGCTGCCGCCCGTCCCATTCGTGCCATTCAAAGCTGAACCCCACCCGCTTGAAGCTGCCCGCCAACTGCCGCCAGACAGCGCCGACTCCGCGCCAGAAAGCGGACTCGTCCATCTCAGACCCGGGCTGCGGCGCCAGGGGAGCGGCCGTCTTCGAAAGTGTGCGTTCCTTGCGCATTCAGGCACCAATAAGGTACTGGAATAGCATAAATCTACAAACCTTTTGCAAGAGACGCCCTTTTCCGGGTCGTTGCAGACTGGGAGGTCCTGAGCTAGCTTCGTCCTGAGCGAAACGTGAACATCGTCCAAATCACACCCGGCGCGGGGGCCATGTACTGCGGCAATTGCCTGCGGGACAATGCCCTGGTGCGGGAGTTGCGCCGAAGCGGGCACGAGGTGTTGATGGTGCCCCTCTACTTGCCGCTGACCCTGGACGAGGAGGATGAAAGCGCGGACACGCCTGTGTTCTTCGGAGGCATCAATGTGTATCTCGAACAGCAGGCCGCGGTGTTCCGCCACCTGCCGGACTGGCTGGATGGGTGGCTGTCGTCGAGGAAGCTATTGAAGCTGGCCTCGGGGCGCGCGGCGAAGACCCGCGCGGATGAGCTGGGGGCCATGACCTACTCGATGCTGCGAGGCAGCGAGGGCCATCAGGCTCGTGAAGTCCAGCGACTCACTGAATTCCTGCGGGAGCATTCCCGGCCGGAGGTGATCTGCCTTTCGAACCTGCTGCTTACTGGACTGGTCCAGCCGTTGAAACGGGAGCTTGGCGCGGCCGTAGCCTGCATGATGCAGGGCGAGGAATCGTTCCTGGAGGCGCTGCCGGACTCCCATCGCGAACTTTGCTGGAACAAAGTGGCCGAAAACGCGGCTCAGGCGGACCTGCTGCTGGCCACGAGCCGGTACTATGCCGAACTGATGCGGGAAAAGCTGCGCCTGCCCGAGTCCAAAGTACGGGTGGTGCACAGCGGAATCAGCCTCGATGGTTACGGCCGATCGCCCTCGGCACGGGCGGAACAGCCAACGGTTGGATTCTTCGCGCGAATGTGCCGGGAGAAAGGGCTCGACACCCTGGTGGAAGCATTCATCCGGTTGAAAAAACGCGGCCGGGTGCGGGCGCTCAAGCTGAAAGTCGGCGGGAGCTGCGGGCCGGCTGACGAGCCCCTGGTTGCAGAACTCAAGGGCAGGATCGCAGCGGAAGGTTTTGGTGGTGATGCCGAGTTTCATCCGAACCTGGATCGCGCGAACAAGATCCGTTTCCTGCAGTCTATTTCCGTGTTCTCCGTGCCGGCCCGGTACGGCGAGGCCTTCGGGTTATACCTTGTGGAAGCCATGGCAGCGGGCGTGCCGGTCGTCCAGCCGCGAACAGCCGCGTTCCCTGAACTGGTCGAGTCCAGCGGAGCCGGGCTGCTCTGTCGCCCGGAAGACCCGGAGGCGCTTGCGGATGCGATGGAGAAGATCCTGTTGAGCCCCGAACTGGCCGAGCGCTTCAGCACTGCCGGGCTCAAGGCCGCGCGGGAACAGTTTAGCGTCCAGAGCATGGCCCGTCAGACCCTGTCGCAATTTGCCTCGGTTGTGCGCGCGCCCGCCGACGAGCACTCCCGCTCATCCGTCAGCATTCCTGGCCGGGCGTTTGAACCTGCGTCTTAGACGGCGTCAGCGTGAAGTAGAAGGTTGCTCCCCGGCCGACTTCCGATTCGGCCCAGACGGTTCCACCATGTTTGCGGATGACCCGGTCGACAATGGCCAACCCAACACCCGAGCCCTCGAATTCATCGGCTCGGTGGAGTCGCTGGAACACGCCGAAAAGTTTGTCCTTGTATTTCATGTCGAATCCCACGCCGTTGTCCCGCACGAAAAAGGTGAGCGCGCCGTTCAGAGACGAAGACCCAATCTCGATCTCGGCCACCTGGCGCGGGCGCGTGTATTTCACGGCATTCGACAGCAGGTTTAGGAACACCTGTTTCATCAACCTCGGGTCGCACTGCGCAACGGGCAGTGGATGGAGTTTCCACTGAACCTTTCTGCCGGCTGCTTCCGCGCGAAGCTCGGTGATCGCCGAAGACACGACGTCCTGAAGCGGCGTGGGCTCGCGCTTAAGTGTTTGACGGCCGATCCGGGCCAGATTCAGCAGGTCATCCACCAACCGGCTGAGGTTCTGGCTGCTTTGCCGGATTGTCCTGAGAAAGTGCCGCGCCTCTTCCGGAAGCTGCGAACTGTATTCCTCCAGCAGGATCCGGCTGAACGCGTCCATGTGGCGAAGCGGTGCGCGCAGGTCGTGAGCGACCGAATACGTGAAGCCCTCCAATTCCAGGTTCGCGGCGTGCAAGGCCTCGGTGCGCTCGCGGACCCGGTTCTCGAGTTCCGCGTTGAGCTGGTGGATGTGCGCTTCAAACGCCTTTCTGGCGGAAATATCGCGCAGGATGACGGTATACATCTTTTGTCCCTCGACCTCCGCCTGCGAGATGGAAGCCTCGATCGGAAACTCCTTGCCGTCGGCGCTCAACGCGGAGAGCGGCTGCAAATTACCCATGGCACGGTTGGTCACGCCGGTCTGGCCAAACTCAAGCACATGCCGGCGGTGCGCCTCGCGGTATCTTGGCGGGATGAAACGGTCCAGCGACTGGCCGATCGCCTCCGACGCCTTGCAGCCAAACATCCTCTCGGCCGCGGCATTGAAGATGGTGATTTGCTGGTTCGAATCGACGGTGATGATGGCGTCCATCGCCGAGGCGATGATTCCCGCCAGCATGTCGCGGCTCTCCCGCAATTCCCGGATGCGGTCCCCTCCTTGGGGCTCCGGACGGTGTGCCTTCGCGTCAGACGCGTCGCCAGGTTGCTCTTTCAATGCCATGCCTTGCTTGTTGGGGTCCTGCCGATGTGTCCCTCGTGTTAACATATGCCAGAAAGCGATTTGTGCTACCTCTTCCACCGCTTTCGACGGCTTGACTCCCCCGGCGCTTGCATTAGCCTCGGCACCACTATGAGACTCGGCATTAACACCTTCCTCTTCACTTCTCCCTTTACCAACGAAAGCACAAAGCTTTTCAAACAGTTCAGGAAGTGGGGCTTTGACACCGTGGAAATCCCGGTCGAAGACCCATCGCACATTGATCCAGCCCACGTCAGAGCGGAGTTGGACAAGCACGGCCTGGTTTGCGGCACGGTCTGCGCCTGCCTCGGCCCGGACCGGGATTTGCGCGGCACTCCGGAAGCTCAGAAAACGAGCCTGGAGTACATGATGAAAGTCCTCGACCAAATGGAAGTGCTCGGCGCTCATTCGCTGATCGGGCCGGTCTACTCCGCAGTTGGGCGAGCGGAGGCGGTTCCGCCGGCTGAGTACAAACAACAGTGGAAGACCGTGGTGAAGAATCTCAAGACGCTCTGCAAGTATGCCGAGAAGAAGGGCAAAAAGATCTGCCTGGAGCCGCTCAACCGCTTTGAGACCGACTTCATCAACACCTGCGATCAAGGGCTGAAGATGATTAAGGATGTCGGCAGTCCCGCCCTGAAGCTGCACCTGGACACGTTCCACATGAACATTGAGGAGAAAAACCAGGCTGCCGCGATCCGGAAGGCGGGCAAAGCCCTCGGGCATCTCCATGCCTGCGGGAGCGACCGGGGAACGCCGGGTAACGACCATATCGATTGGAAGTCCATTGCCAAAGCGCTCAAGGATATCCGCTACGACGGAGATGTGGTGATCGAGTCATTCACCACCGATGTCAAAGTCATCGCCAGGGCCGCTGCCATTTGGCGCACGATCGAACCGACTCGCGATGAAATTGCGGTTAAAGGCCTGCAATTCCTGAGGAAGACGCTCTAAGAGGCGGCCCGGACTCGGGAGGACGACGTATTCCCCTCCGGTGTTTTCCGCTGGAGGGGTTTTTGTGCAGCAGAAAGACATCCAGGGCGAAAAGTGGGTTCAAACCGGCGGCTCCCGGCAATTACGCTCGGCCTCGCGCAACTCGTTCTGGATCCGTTCCCAATGCGTTCCGTGCCAGAAAATCTTGCCGCAGCGGTTGCAGACGAAGTACTCGTTCAGCCACCTGTAGGTGCGAGGCGGGATGCGTGTTTTAAGACTCTCTTTGTCGCGGCGGTTGAGCTCCCCCCCACAGTGCATGCACCGTGGATCCCGAATGGAGAGGTCAAATTCACGGAGGACTGCGGTCAGTTGCTGCCGCAAATCAAGGCTGGGTGGCAGCCATAGCCCGAGCACGTGAGCGTCTCGCAGAAGGCGGCGCTCCATTAACATGCTGTCGGTGGTCACCAGAACAGCGCACAATTCAGCCGCCTTCGAAACCAGTCTGCCATCATCGATTCCGGCCTCCCACAGGGCGTCGTAACCGGCCGCTCTGAGCCAGCGAGCAAGCCCGCCCAGGCCGGCGTCACAGAAAAACAACAAACGCTCACTGTTTAAAGGGTGGCGAAAGCGCCGGCGGCAAAGCAGCCGGTCATGCAGCCGTTTCACCGCTTCCTCTTCCGGAAGATTCAGTTCCCGCGCGAGGGACTGTCCGCGTTGGACAAGCCAACGACGGCCCTGGTCGACACGCCGTGCGCCGACGCGGCGCAGCAAAAGCTCAAAGCGAGCTTCATATGCTTTGCGCAGACGGCTCACGCGCCCAGATTAGTTGAGCCAGGCGCAACTGACGACCACACTTTTATGGCGCGGTGGATTTCGTGCTTTTGCTGACAGGGCCCCTGTGCTTGAATCGAACTATGAGCTCTACCAAACGTCTGCTTGCGGTCGCGGGCACCTGTGGGATTTGTCTTCTGTGGGCTTCCGGGTTTGCCGCAGAACCCGGTTTCGAGCCCATCTTCAATGGGAAAGATCTGACGGGCTGGGATGGCAATCCGAAACTATGGTCCGTCAAGGACGGGGCGATCACGGCCCAGACGACAGCCGCGGAACCGATAAAGGAGAACACCTTCCTGATCTGGACGAACGGGACGTTAAGCGATTTTGAACTGCGCTTCTCGTACCGCATCGTCGCCGGGAATTCCGGCGTCCAGTACCGGAGCAAGGTCCTGGATCCGAAGAAATGGATTGTCGGCGGCTACCAGGCGGATTTCGAGGCGGGCAAGACTTTCAGCGGTATTCTTTACGAGGAGAGAATGTCCCGCGGAATCATGGCCGCCAGAGGAGAGAAGGTGGTGTGGGACAAGGAAGGCAAGAAACAGGTCGTCGGCTCGGTGGGCGACTCGGCGCAGATTCAAGCCACGATCAAGAATGAGGACTGGAACGACTATGTGATCATCGCCCAGGGTCCCCACCTGCAGCATTTCATCAACGGCAAACAGACAATCGATGTCATCGATGAAACGGAGGGCAAGCGCGCAGAGTCTGGCGTTCTGGCGCTGCAGGTGCACGTGGGCCCACCAATGACCGTCCAGTTCAAGAATATTCGTTTGAAGAAGCTCTAACCGGGACAACTCTCCCCCACGAAAATGAAGAATTCGCTGATTGCGTTGCTCTGCGCTGTGGCGTTGAGTGCATTGGGAGCGGACAAGAAGGTCGTGCTCATTGCCGGGCCCCAGAGTCATGGACCCGGGGAACACGAGCATCGCGCCGGGTGCCTGCTTCTGAAGCAGTGCCTCGACGGGCACCCGGGGATCACCTCCACGGTTTACAGCAACGGCTGGCCGCAAGATGCCGAGGCCGCCTTTGAGGGTGTCGATACCATCTTGATCTACAGTGATGGCGGCGGCGGACATCCCTTTCTCCGGGGCGACCGGCTGCAGTTGCTGGACAAACTCATGAAGAAAGGGGTCGGCATGGTGGCCATCCACTATGCGGTTGAACCGACCCGCGAGAAGGGGGAGAAGGAATTCCTGGATTGGATTGGCGGGGCGTTTGAGATTCATTATTCGGTGAATCCCCACTGGCTGGCCGAGTTCAAGGAACTGCCCAAGCACCCGATCACGCAAGGAGTGAGTCCATTTAAGATCCAGGACGAGTGGTACTTCTTCATGCGTTTCCGGGACGGCATGAAAGGGGTCACGCCCATCTTAAGTGCGGTGGCGCCGGCGAGCACGATGAACCGGCGGGACGGCCCGCATGAGGGCAACCCGGCGGTGCGGGAATCCGTGAAGCGCGGCGACCCGCAGCACGTGGCCTGGGCGGCCGAACGGGACGACGGCGGGCGCGGCTTCGGGTTTACGGGTGCCCACTTTCACAAGAACTGGGGCAACGACGATTTCCGCAAACTCGTCCTCAACGCGATTCTTTGGACGGCAAAAGCAGAGGTCCCGCCGAACGGTGTGGAAAGCAAAGTCACTCCGGAAGACCTCAAGAAGAACCTGGATCGGAAAGACTAGTTCGAAGTCCGAAGTCCGAAGTGCGAAGTCCGAAGTGCGGACGAAACTCGACAAGACGACAAGGCGAATCGAATCTGAGCGCAGAAAGTGAGAGATCTTTTGCGCGGTTTCGGCAAAGTAGAGTCTAATCGTCCCAGAGGCGTTCCCCGGACCGGTTAATTAAGTGGTCGTCCCGGCGCGCGGGAGAATGCGCCCGGCCGGGCTGCTCAGTGTCGCTGTGCCAGGATCAGATCGCGCACGCCTTTGGGGTCCGGGATCGCCTTCAGGAACTCGGAGCCTTCCGCCGACGCCGCGGTGGATATGGTAATGTTGCCGATCCCCACGAGCCGGTGGAAAAGGTTTTGGTCCACGTCTATGGACCGGATGTCGCTGGGATTGTAGTCCTGGTAGCACTTGTTCAGAATCCCCCGCTCAATCGAAATCCTGTCGGTGTAGATCCGCAGGTCCGTAGCCGACCGTTTCAAGGCCCCGATGATCGGGGGAATGATCAGCCAGAAAAAGAACAGGTACCAGAAATATCCCCACCAGGAGGGATGAATTTCGGCCAGAAGCTCGCCCGGTTTGGCCGCGACCTGGCTGGCGACCTTTTCCGCCACAGGATAGCCGCAATTCGGACAGGCGTGAGCTTCCGACGAAACAGTCTTTTTGCACTCAGGGCATTCGATCAGGGGCATGGATTCTTATTAGTTTACGTGCTCACAATACTCAACAACTAAACAACCAAACAGGGGGGGCGCCGGGTCAGTTCAGGCGGCCCAACACCAATTCCGGCAACAGCCTCACCGGCACCGGCCCCGGTTCAAGCACCGCCTCGTGGTAGCGGCCCAGCGAGAAATCGGGTCCCAGCTTCCGTTGCGCGGCTTGTCGCAACCGGGCCATGGCCATGCGCCCCACGAAGTACGTTGAGAGCTGAACGGAGCTTTGTTTTGAGCGAATCACCTTGAGCCGGGCTTCGCCTTCGGACTGGTAAGCGTCGCGCATCAGGAAAGCGAGCGCCTCCGCATCGGTCATCTGAGTGCAGTGCATGCGGTGATCGAGAATGGCATTCGCCACGGCGCGCAGGTAGAACTTCAACTGGTTTAACCGCAGCCGGAGGTCGCCACCCCCGTAGCCTTGGTCCAGCATCATCTGCTCCGTGTACACCGCCCACCCCTCGATGTACACTCCGGACTGGAGCACCTTGCGGATCAGCGACGGATTACGATTCGCGTACACTAATTGCACGTAGTGCCCCGGGTACGCCTCGTGGATCGTCAGGATCTGGTTCATGTGGTTGTTGTACTCCTCCAGATAGGAAGCAACCTTCTGCGCGTCCCAACTGGATGGCGGCGGGCTCACGGCAAAGAACGCCCGAGTGTCCGGATCAAGTGGCGGCGGTGATTGCATGTAAGCGGTGGAATTCCCGCGTTTGAACTCGGGCATTTCCACCACCTCGCATGTGTCCGGATCGGGCAGATGAAGGATGTCGTTGTTCCGAATAAACTCTTTAATCGCGGCCACGGTCCGTTGCACGTCGGCCAGCAACTCCGCCGGTTCGGCGTGCTCCTTTCCAACCGCGGCTACGACCTTCTGAATGGTCTCACGCTTCCCCTCCGGATCATCCGGAGGCGCCGGCTGCCCCGGGTAATAGCGGCTCCAGAGCTGCCGGGCGACGACATACATTTCCCGCTGCACACGGTCGAACTCCGCCAGCGCGTCATCCAGCACCTGTTGGGCGGTCATTCCGGCATCCAGGGTCAACTCCAGCTTGCGCGCGAATCTCTCCCTTCCTATGCGCCATTCACCGTTGGCCTTGGGCAGAAGGTCGTTCGTAAGAAACCGATGGTACTCAACCAGCACCGGCACCAGGCGTTCCGCGGCGGCACGCAACTGCGGCAGGTGGCGCGAGTCCTTGGCGAGTCCCAGCACATCCGTCCGGTAGAAATTGATTGCGCCTTCAGTCTGTCGGATGGCCGTCTCCAGCTTGACGCGCGCCGGGTTTCTCAGGTTCTGCCGTGCCGCCGCAACCACGCGCGGAATCTGTTGCAGGCGCGCCACGGCATTCGACACATTTACGTCCAGCGGCAGGGAAGACTGGGCCAGCAGCGTGTAGACACTGTCGCTGAGGTAGCCGCTGTAGGTGCGCGGGTCATCTTCAAACGGATGGAAGTTCTCCGCCAGCCAGATGGACCGGCGCAACTCTTTTTCGAGGATGTCGAAGTCAACCAGGCCCGCGGGCGAGAGCCGGTCCCGGGGCACCTCGCTGGCCAATCTCGCAAGCGTGCGGCGGTCCAGCTCGAGCCATTTTGCCCTGCCCTCCGGCGTGAGATCCTCCATCAGGTGGTCGTAGCGATGGTCTCCAAGCTGCGTCGCGTTCACCGGCTGCAGCCGCAGGGAAGCATCCAGATACTCGCGAAAAAAGGCGGCAAGCTTTTCATCATGGGCCGGCAGGGGCGCAACCCCGGCCATCACCACTGCTGCCGCGACAAGAACACCGTGGAATCTCATCGCGCTTCTATGCGGGACCGGAGCGAATGTGTCAAGCCGCCGGAAAGCGAAGCCGAAAATCCCTGAAAATCCCGCAAGATGTTTGGGGTCGCATCTTCACTTTTCATAATTGGCCCGAAATGTGAAATGTGAAGATGCGACCCCGGTTCTACCTGTTCGCAATGAGGGCGATCACTCCGGCCACCGCCAAGGCAAACAGAACGGCCAAAGCGATCTTGATCCAACTCTTGGGATACTCGCCGGCAGTCTTGCCCGTGTAACCGTTGATGACCACCTGGAAGGCGCGCCGGCCGAAATGGTAACTTAACAGCCAAATGGGCACGAGGATGTGCTTGAACGTCTGCCGTGAGTAATGCGACCGCACTTGCAGGTTCCGGTGCGTGTCCCCCGGCACGGCCGCCGCGCACATGCTCCGGATCTGGGCCTCCATCCGCTCGCGCGCGGCCTGCGCCGCCCCGACCAGGTCAAGCTGGTACCTCTCAACCACCCAACCACTCAGGAACCCCGGCTGGTAGGTGGTCAACTCACTTGTGGGGAACGGCTCGACGCCGCGCAGCAGGCGCGGATGAACGCCACGCGAGGCCGGCACCAGTTCATCATCGAAGAAATGCGAGAGGTTGCCGCTGGTCCATTGCCAGCGCACTTTCCGGACCTGCCGCGTTTTGGTGGAACCATCGCTGTCGCGGTAGTGCTCCGTTTCATAGTAGTAATAGCCGCTTTCGGCGGTCCAATGGGCGTCGACCGCCGCGTCGAAAGTCCAGTAAGGAATGTAGAGCCCCTTGACGGTGTCGGTCAGGGCGCGGTGTTTGAGTTTGTTCGGAGCGAACCATCGGCTGGCGTACCACTTGCGAATGGATTCCCGCACCTGGCTTTCGCTCACCTTCATCGGCAGCAGGCTCTCGGGCCGAAAGGCTTCTTTGACTTCCTCATAAGGCACGAGCGCCGAGGAACCGCAGAAGTCGCAGCGCTGGCCAATCCGGCTCGGGTCAAAAACCGAAATCGCCTGGCAGCTTTGGCATCTGACTGAAACCTTGGCGGCCTGCCAGCCACGCTGGCCCGCGGGGATGGACCGCAACGCCGCCGCCAGGTCATGCTCTTTAATCACCTCCTCGCCGGTCGGCGCAAGCTCGACCTGGCCCGGGGAAGTGGTCCCGCAAAACGGGCAGACGAGCGCCTGCTTCTGGGGATTCCAGTGGGCCTCGGCCCCACACGCCGGGCAGGAGAATTTCTTGCGGGCGGTAGCTTCGGTGCTCACCTAGGTTTTCAGGAACTCCTCCAGGGCCGAGCGAGTGATCCGGTAGGCGCTGCCGATCTTTTTGGCTTTGAGTGTCCCCTCAGCGATGGTTTGCAGCACATCGGCTTCAGAAACTCCCAGCGCCTGCGCCGCATCCGCGGGACTAAGCAGTTCTGGAAGCCCCGGGGAGATGGGCGGTGGCACGGCGCCTGCCGGCGCGGCTGGGGGCACGTTCTGGGCGGCTGCCATGGCCTGAGCCATCTGCTGCCCCATGGCCAGCCCGGCCCCCATCTGCGCCGCCGCGCTGGCCATGTTGCCTCCCTCGCCTTTGGTCATGGACTCGGCCATCTGGAACTTCACGTAGTCGTTCAGGTTTCCCACCGCGGCCATGCTGGCGCGCTTGTCAATCGCCTGCTCCACCTCCGGCGGCACGGAGACGTTCTCGACAATAAAGCTCGGAATCTCGAGGCCGTATTTGCCAACCATGGCCGGATTAATCAACGGCAGCAGGGCCTCCCCCAGCTCCTGGTAGCGTGAGGCGACGTCCAACACCGGCACGTTTGCCGAGGCAAGCGCATCGCTGAACACGCTCACCACCCGCGAACGCATCGTGTCGGCGAACTCATCCAGGCGGAACTGGTGGTCGGTGCCAGCCACTTCCTTCAGGAAAAGCTTGGGATCGGCGATGCGGAAGTCATAGGTCCCGTAGGCCCGCACCCGGACGATGCCGAAATCTTTGTCGCGCATCATCACCGGGTTGGCCGTCCCCCACTTGTTGCCCGTAAACAGACGCGTGTTGACGTAATAGATGTCCGCCTTGAAGGGGGACTCGAACCCGTACTTCCACCCCTTCAGCGTGGACAGAATGGGGATGTTGTCGGTGGTCAGGCTCCATTTTCCCGGGCCGAAGGTGTCGCCGAACTGCCCCAGGTAAATGAACTGCGCGACCTGCGATTCCCGCACGATGAGCTGCGCGCCGCGCTTGATCTCCTTGTCGTTGTCAGGGTAGCGCCAGGACAACGTGTCTCGTGAATCGTCCTCCCACTGGATGATCTCCAGGAACTGTGTCTTGAGGTAGTCCATTAAGCCCATATGCGCAGGACTATCCGTGGAAACCTTTTTCCTGGGAAGTACAAATTTGCCGCGGGTGTGTAATCGGCAATCCTCCCGATCCAGGCGCGGCGAAAGACAAGCCCCTTCCACCTGACCTGCGGAAGGAGCGGAACAAGAAACGGGGCCGGAGGCGTCTCCTAAGTCCGCTTCCGGCGTTTCACTTTTAGTTGGGCGAGCGAATTGGCCAGCGCGGCGCTGACCAGAGCGGCTTCGTCGTCGCTGAGCTTCTCCGCGAGGCGGGCTTCGGCACGGCGGCGGGCTTCTTCCGCTTTGGCCTCGTCGATGTTTTCAGCGGCAATGGCCATATCGGTCATGACCGCGATGTGGTCGCCCGTGATTTCAACAAACCCTTCGCCGACTGCCAGAAAGTAATCCTGGCCGCCTTTGCGCACGACGATCTCCCCGGCGGCGATCTGTGTGAGGAGGGGGACGTGCTGGGGATAAATGCCCATCTCACCCTCGACACCAGGCAACGTGACCATCTCGACGTCTTCCGAGTAGGTCTTGGCCTCCGGAGTCACGATTTCGAGCTTTAAGGTATTAGCCATGTGCGCCAGGGAAGTTGGAGTCAGACTGAGTTCAGCTCTGGCTAATTTCCTCAATGCCACCCTTCATGTAGAAGTTACCTTCCGCCACTTCGTCATGTTTCCCTTCCAGGATTTCCTTGAAGCCGCGGACCGTCTCGGCCACAGGAACCTGTTTGCCCGGGCGGCCGGTGAACACCTCCGCAACGCTGAAAGGTTGGCTGAGGAAACGCTGGATCTTGCGGGCGCGGAACACGGTCAGCTTGTCTTCGGGGGACAGCTCATCCATGCCGAGGATGGCGATGATATCCTGCAGGTCCTTGTATCGCTGCAACACGCGCTGGACGCCCCGGGCCACGTCGTAATGTTCCTGGCCCACGATGTCCGCCGCCAGCGCACGAGAGGTTGACGCCAGCGGGTCCACCGCGGGGTAAATCCCCAGCTCGGAAATCGCGCGGTCGAGCACGATGGTGGCATCCAGGTGGGCGAAAGTGGTCGCCGGGGCGGGATCGGTCAGGTCATCCGCAGGCACATAGACCGCCTGGAAGGAAGTAATGGAGCCCTTCTTGGTGGAGGTAATGCGTTCCTGCAGGTCGCCTATTTCAGCGGCCAGGGTGGGTTGGTAACCCACAGCGCTGGGGGTCCGGCCAAGCAACGCGGAGACTTCGGAACCTGCCTGGGAGAACCGGAAGATGTTATCGATGAAGAGCAACACGTCCTGGTTCTTCTCGTCGCGAAAGTACTCCGTGATCGCCAGCCCCGAAAGCGCGACGCGCAGACGGGCGCCGGGAGGTTCGTTCATCTGGCCGTAAACGAGAGCGATCTTGGATTCCCCGAGGTTATCCTGCCGGATGACCTTCGCTTCGGACATCTCAGTATAGAGGTCGTTCCCCTCACGGGTGCGCTCACCCACGCCAGCGAACACGGAGACACCACCGTGCAGTTTGGCGATGTTGTTGATCAACTCCATGATCACGACTGTTTTTCCGACGCCGGCGCCACCGAAGGCGCCGACCTTGCCGCCCTTGAGGAACGGGCAAATGAGATCGATGACCTTGATGCCGGTCGTCAGCACCTGGGGGGAGGTGGACTGGTCGACGAGCGGGGGCGCGGGGCGATGAATGGGATAGCGCTTCTCGGCCGTCACGGGGCCGCGTTCGTCCACGGGATTGCCGGTGACGTCGAACACGCGGCCCATGACGCCTTCGCCGACGGGCATGGAGATGGGCCCGCCGGTATCCACCACTTCGTAGCCGCGCTTGAGTCCCTCCGTGCCGGACATCGCCACGGTGCGCACCCAATTGTCACCGAGGTGCTGCTGGACCTCGAGGGTCAGCTTAACGGGGGTGTTCTGCACCTTGAAATCCACCGTCAAGGCATTGTAGATGGCCGGCAACGCGCCGGGGAACTCGACATCGACGACGGGGCCGATGACCTGAACGATTTTGCCTTTGTTCATACCTGTTTCGTAAAGCTTTTAGGGTTCGCAGCCCGTTGAATCAGCCGAGGGCCATGGCCGCGCTGCTAATCTCCAGCAGTTCGTTGGTAATCGCGGTCTGGCGCATTTTGTTGTACTCGAGGGTCAGATCCTTGATGAGCTGCCGCGCGTTATCCGTGGCGTTCTTCATGGCTACCATGCGCGCGCTGTGCTCGCTGGCCTTGGCCTCGAGCAGGATCTGGTACACCTGGAAATTCAAATAGTGCGGAAGCAACGCCCCGAAGACCGTGTCGGCCGACGGTTCGAACAGGAACTCCGTTGTCCCTCGCGCCAACTCTCCCGACATCTCCTCCCCTTCCAATCCCGCGGACACCCCCTTGATCTCCGTCAGTGGAAGCAGCGTGAACACCTGCGGCTTCTGAGTCAGGGTGCTGACGAAGTTGGTGAACAGAACATCCACCCGATCCACGTCGCCTTTCAAGAACAACTCCCGGGCAAACTTGGAAATGGCGCGAGCTTCACTGAACAGAGGGGCGTCCTTGTAAGTGAACTCCGCCGCAAGATGCCGGCGGGTGCGCGCCACGAATTGCGAGCCTTTCCGCCCCGCGCAGATGAAATGAGTCACGGCTTTGTCGTATTTGGCCGCCTCGCGCATCAGGTTCGCGTTCAGGCCGCCGCAAAGGCCCTTGTCCGAGCTGACCAGGACCACGCCGGTCTTGCGCACCTCGCGAGATTCCATCAGCGGATGAGTGAAGTCCCCAGCGTGATGCAGGACTTCCGCGAGCACCTGGTTCATCAGGGTGGCATAAGGCCGGCCGGCCAACGCCGACTGCTGCGCTCGGCGCATCTTGGACGCCGCCACCATTTGCATGGCCTTGGTGATCTGGGCCGTGTTTTTGACGGACTTGATCCGGCGGCGTATATCGCGTGTGCTCGGCATGGTGATGAACTCCGGTGGCGAGTCTTTCCTTCCGGAGGCTACTTGTACGTCTGTTTAAACTCGGTGACGGCACTCTTCAGGTCGGCGGTCAGGGCATCACTGAGAGCTTTCTCTTTGTTGATCTGCGCCAACAGTGCGGCTTTCCGGCTGCCCAGGTAATCGGAGAGCTTTGCCTGGAATTCCTTGATTTTCTCCACCGGCACGTCGTCCATAAAACCGTTCTGGACGGTCCAGAGGACGGCCACCTGAATCTCCATCGGGATGGGATTGTATTGAGGCTGCTTGAAGACCTCGACGATGCGTTTGCCCCGTTCCAACTGAGCCTGGGTCCTGGCGTCGAGGTCGGAGCCGAACTGCGCGAACGCGGCCAATTCGCGGAACTGCGCGAGGTCCAGCTTGATGCGGCCGGCCACTTGTTTCATCGCCTTGACCTGAGCTGCGGACCCGACCCGGGATACCGAGAGACCGACCGAGATCGCAGGACGGACGCCCTGGTAGAAGAGGTCGGTTTCCAGGTAAATCTGGCCGTCGGTAATCGAGATGACATTGGTGGGGATGTAGGCCGAGACGTCGCCGGCTTGAGTCTCGATGATGGGCAGCGCGGTGAGCGAGCCGTTGCCATACTTCTCACTGACGCGCGCCGACCGTTCCAACAGACGGCTGTGGAGGTAAAACACATCGCCGGGGTACGCCTCGCGGCCGGAGGGACGCTTCAGCACCAGCGAGACCTGGCGATAGGCGACCGCGTGCTTGCTGAGGTCGTCATAGATGATCAGCGCGTCCATGCCGTTGTCCATAAACCATTCCCCCATGGCCGCGCCGGCAAATGGGGCGATGTATTGATTGGTGGCGGAATCGGATGCGGGAGCCGCAATCACGATCGAGTAAGGCATGGCGCCGGCCTCCTCCAAAACAGAGACGACGCGGGCGATGTTCGACTGCTTCTGGCCGACGGCGACATAAATGCAGTAAAGGGGCCGGTATTGTTTGTCTCCCGCCTGCTCGGCAGCCTTGTTCAGCCGGGCCTGGCTAATCATCGTGTCCACTCCAATCGTGGTCTTGCCGGTGGAACGGTCGCCGATGATGAGTTCGCGCTGTCCGCGCCCGATGGGGATCATGGCGTCGACGGCCATGATGCCGGTTTGCACCGGCTGGCTGACCGACTTCCGCTTGATAATGCCAGGGGCGATCTTCTCCACCGGGTAAGCCGCTTCGGCTTTAATCGGCCCCTTGCCGTCCACGGGTTGGCCCAGGGCATTAACCACCCGGCCCAGCAGGCCCTTGCCCGCGGGGACCTGCAGCAACCTGCCGGTCGTGCGGACCTCCTGCCCTTCTTTCACACTGGTGTAGTCGCCCAGAATGATCGCGCCAACCTCCGTCTCTTCCAGGTTGAGCGCCAGCCCAGTGACGCCGTTGCCGAAATCGAGCATCTCATTGAGCATCGCATCCGTCAGCCCTTCAATCTTGGCCACGCCGTCCCCGATCTCGCGCACCGTGCCGACGTTTTGTTTGGCGGCCGAAGTGCGCGCTCCGGCGATCTGGTTCTCAATCTCCTGAAGTAATGTGCTCATACTCGTTCTAATGAATCAAAATGCGTTCTGCAGGTCGTCCAGCCGGGCGCGAATTGAGCCGTCGTAGACGTCGCAACCAACGCGCACCCGCAACCCGCCGATCAGCGCCGGATTCTGCGAAAAGCTGATATTCAGGCCGGGGCCATAAGCGCCGGCCAGCCGGTTCCTAATCTGCTCCTGCAAGTCGGGCGAGAGTGCTTGCACGCTCTCCACGCGCGCGCTGCGGCGCTCCAGGTCCAGTTTTACCAGGCGCTTAAAATGCTCCAACACCGCCAGATACCCCCGCGGTTTGGTCTCAATCACCCGCTGGACGGCGGCACGAACCGCCGATTCGTCCAGCACGCCATTCTTCAGGCATTCCCGGAAGAGTCGCTTGGCGTCAGACCTGGCTTGTTTGGGGATTTTCATCTACCGGGGTCCTACGCGCCAACTTGTTTCAAAGTTTCTTCCGAAAGGCGCCGCTGGTCCTCGGGAGTCAGCACCTTGCCGGTGACGACTGCGGTAGTTTGAATGACGAGACGGCCGACTTCGCGTTTCAGTTCGGAAAGCATGCGCGCGTGGTCCTGGGCGGCGGCTTCGCGCGCCTTCGCGATGATCTGCTCCGCGGCGGCGATCGCTTTCTGAGTTTCCTGCTCCTGGACCCTGGCCGCGGCAGCGCGCGCCTCCTCGATCAGTTTCTGGGCCTGGGTGTTTGCCTGAGCCAGAAGCTCCTGACGCTGCGCCTCAGCCCGGGCACGCTCTTCCTTGATCTTCTGCACTTCCTCGAGGCTGTCGGCAATGCGCTGGCGGCGCTCCTCCAGCATGGCCAGCACGCGCTTATAGGCAAAACGGTGCAACAGGAAGGCGACGAGCGCGAAGCTCAGCGCCTGGGCAATGAAATGGTGGCCGTTGACACCGAATTCGCGGGCGGTGTCACCGATGATCCCGGCAAATAACAGGCAGTTCATGGCAGTGTCATGGTGCCGGGCGGGGCCAGCGCCCGCGCCCGGCACGAACAGGTTGCAGACTTACTGGGCCGGCCACGCGCGCGTCGCGAGGAAGATCGCGAAGAACACGATTCCTTCCGCGAACGCAATGGCCAGGATCGACTGGACGAGGATCTTCGTCGCCGCGCCGGGATTGCGTCCCACCGCTTCGGAAGCTTTCGCTCCGATGAAGCCCACGCCAATGGCCGCCCCCAGCGCCGCGAGACCGACGTGTATGTTGCCAGTCATTTCAGCCAGTATCGGCATTAACATATGGTTTCCTTTCGTTCTCCAGCGGCTCCCGCGATTGAACACGGTC
>Ga0073934_10006493_pt1 | contig 17006 bp, 21 predicted proteins | sample LarsenN4metaG_FD_76834 | JGI IMG/M metagenome (GOLD analysis project Ga0073934, IMG submission 76834) | Hot spring sediment bacterial and archeal communities from British Columbia, Canada, to study Microbial Dark Matter (Phase II) - Larsen... ... | reverse complement strand
CTCAAGGGCAGCGGCATCGAGTGCCCCAACCTGCACGACTACGCCTGGCGGCTGTGGGACTACTGGGAGCGCCACCTCGACCCGGCGCTGTTCATCGACCGCAGCCTCAAGGGCACGGTGGGCGGCAAGGTGGTGCTGGTGACCGGCGGCTCGTCGGGCATCGGCCTGGCGGCGGCGTGCAAGTTCGCGCAGGCCGGCGCCGTCACCATCATCTGCGCGCGCGACGAGGACAAGCTCGCCGAGGCGGTGAAGGAGATCAAGTCCGTGGCCGGCAAGGACGCGCGCGTCTACAGCTACAGCGTCGATATCGCCGAAGAGGCCGGCTGCGCTGAGTTCATCAGCACGCTGAACGAGGAGCATGGCGGCGTCGACTTCCTGGTCAACAACGCCGGCCGCTCGATCCGCCGGGCGATCGAATCCAGCTACGACCGCTTCCACGACTTCGAACGCACCATGCAGCTGAACTACTTCGGCTGCCTGCGCGTCACGATGGGCCTGCTGCCGGGCATGGTGGCCAAGCGCAAGGGCCACATCGTCAACATCAGCTCGATCGGCGTGCTGACCAATGCGCCGCGCTTCTCGGCCTATGTGGCCAGCAAGGCCGCGCTGGATGCGTGGACGCGCTGCGCCTCGAGCGAGTACGCCGACGTCGGCATCACCTTCACGACGATCAACATGCCGCTGGTGCGCACCCCGATGATCGCGCCGACCAAGATCTACCAGAACGTGCCGACGCTCAGCCCCGAGGAGGCCGCCGACATGATCGCGCAGGCCTGCATCGACAAGCCGGTGCGCATCGCCACGCGCCTGGGCCAGTTCGGCGAGATCCTGCATGCGGTGGCGCCGCGGGTGGCGCAGATCGTCATGAACACCAGCTTCCGCATGTTCCCCGACAGCGATGCCGCCAAGGGCGAGAAGGGCGGCAAGCCGCAGCTCAGCGCCGAGGCGGTGGCACTGCAGCAGATGATGCGCGGCATCCACTTCTGAGCGTGCCCGGGGAGGGCCCGCGCCGGGTCACTCCCCGCCTTCGCGCAGGTCGGCCAGCAGCCGCGCCATCAGGGCGAAGTAGCGGTCGTAGAACTGGCCCGCCGGGATGGTCTCGGAGCCGACCTTGACCAGCGACTCCTCGCTGGCCGACAGCGGCACCGAGATCGAGCCGAGCGCACCGACGCCCACGCTGGTGTTGTTGGCCACCTTCTTGATGACGTAGCGGTCCTGCTGCGCGGAGACGTAGGCGGTGGAGAGTCTGCCGCTCGCGCCCTCGGGAACGCACACCACGGTGAAGCTGATCTCCATGTGCACCTCGCCCTCGGGCTGGAAGCGCTTGCTGCCGCTGATGGCGTCGGCGCGGGCGGCGGTGATCACGTAGCCCTGGCTGAGCAGCGCGCGGCGCGCGGCTTCGCAGGTCTCGCCGACGCCGGCGTCGAACAGCCGCGAGAAGGTCTCGTCGGCCTGGAAGCGTTCGTGCTGGTAGACGGAGTACGGCACGCGGCCGTTCGCGCCCGGCTGCCAGGCGCAGCCGGCCAGAGCTGCCACGGCCAGCAGCACAAGCGCCTGCCCGGTGGCCGGCCATCGTCGCATGCGTTCTCGTCCTGCCCGTCCCATGGTGAGCCGATTATCGGCCGCCCTCCAAAGTTCCCCGGCCGCGCCGCCTACAATTTGCCGCACTGCATCACGCCTGCGGAGAAACGCCTGCCATGAGTGGAAACGCTGCCCCGGCCCCGGCCGTTCACGACCTCACCCACATCGCGGCGCGCGACAAGGCCGAGATCCTGGCGCAGGCGCTGCCCTACATCCGCAAGTTTCACGGCAAGACCATCGTCATCAAGTACGGTGGCAACGCGATGACCGACCCGGCGCTGCAGCAGGATTTCGCCGAAGACGTGGTGCTGCTCAAGCTGGTCGGCATGAACCCTGTGGTGGTGCACGGCGGCGGCCCGCAGATCGAGGACGCACTGGCCAAGCTGGGCAAGAAGGGCACCTTCGTGCAGGGCATGCGGGTGACCGACGCCGAGACCATGGAGGTGGTCGAGTGGGTGCTGGCCGGCCAGGTGCAGCAGGACATCGTCGGCCTGATCAACGTGGCCGGCGGCAAGGCCGTGGGCCTGACCGGCCGCGACGGCGGCCTGATCCGTGCGCGCAAGCTGAAGATGCTCGACCACAAGGATCCGAGCATCGAGCACGACGTCGGCCAGGTCGGCGAGATCGAGTCGATCGACCCGAGCGTGGTCAAGGCGCTGCAGGACGACCAGTTCATCCCGGTCATCTCGCCGCTGGGGTTCGGCAAGGACAACGAGAACTACAACATCAACGCCGACGTCGTGGCCGGCAAGCTCGCCGAGGTGCTGAAGGCCGAGAAGCTGATGATGCTGACCAACACGCCGGGTGTGCTGGACAAGAGCGGCAAGTTGCTGACCAACCTCTCCGCGCGAGAGATCGACGAACTGTTCGCCGACGGCACGATCAGCGGCGGCATGCTGCCCAAGATCGGCTCGGCGCTCGATGCGGCCAAGAACGGCGTCAACACCGTGCACATCATCGACGGCCGCGTGCCGCACGCGATGCTGCTGGAGGTGCTGACCGACCAGGCCTATGGCACCATGATCCGCTCGCATTGAGAGCGGACCATGGGGACGACTCGTGGACCCTGTACGATGATCCGTTCCCACTGAGGTGTTGCAGCGCGCCTTCTTCAGCTGGAGCGGCGGCAAGGATTCGATGCTGGCGCTGCACCGCGCGCTCGCGACGGGCTGGACGGTCGAGGCGCTGCTGGCGATGTTCGACGAGAGCGGCGAACGCTCGCGCTCGCACGCGATCCCGCCGCAGCTCATGCAGGCTCAGGCCGACGCGCTGGGCATCCCGCTGGTCATCGCACGCGCCGGCTGGGCCGACTACGAGGCGGTGTTCACCGCGCAGCTGAAGCGCTTCGCGCAAGTGGGCATCACGCACGGCCTGTTCGGCGACATCGACCTGCAGCCGCACCGCGACTGGGAAGAGAAGGTCTGCGCCGCCGCCGGACTTCGTGCCGAACTGCCGTTGTGGCAGGCGCCTCGCCGTGCGTTGGTCGACGAGCTGCTCGCCCTGGGCTACCGCGCCCGCGTGGTCTGCGTCGATGCGCGCTTCCTCGACGCGAGCTTCTGCGGCCGAGAGTTCGACGCCGCCTTCCTCGCCGACCTGCCTGCGGGCGTCGATGCCTGCGGCGAGAACGGCGAGTTCCACACCTTCGTGTTCGATGGGCCGCGCTTTGCGCACCCGGTGGCGCACGAGCTGGTGCGCGTGCACGAGATCCGCCAGGGCGCGCCCGCCCTTGGCCACCACTTCGTGGCGGAGCTGTGCGGATGAGCGCTGGGGCGGCAGGTCGCGGCCGCGTCTGGTTCTTCGACCTCGACAACACGCTGCACGACGCGAGCCATGCGGCCTTCGGCGCGACCAACCGCGCGATGACCGAGTACATCGTCGAGCACCTCCGGCTGCCCTTCGACGAGGCCTCCGCGCTGCGCCAGCACTACTGGCACCACTACGGCGCCACGCTGCTCGGCCTGGTGCGGCACCACGGCGTGCGCGCCTCGCACTTCCTCGAGCAGACGCACCGGCTGCCCGGCCTCGAGGACCGGCTGCGCACCAGCGCGCACGACCGCGCGGCGTTGAGGCGCCTGCGCGGCCGCAAGTTCATCCTGACCAACGCGCCACGCGACTACGCGCTGCGCGTGATGGACGGCTTGCGCCTGACGCATCTGTTCGACGGCATCCTGTGCATCGAGGACATGACCATGTTCGGCCACCACCGGCCCAAGCCCGATGCGCGCATGTTCCGCCACGTGGCGGCGCGGCTGAAGGTGAAGCCGTCGGACTGCGTCCTGGTGGAAGACACCCTGGCCCACCAGAAGGCGGCGCACGCGCTGGGCATGCGCACGGTGTGGATGCGCCGCTACCTCGATGGCCGTTTCAAGGGGACTTTGCGTGATGGAATCAACAGCGGGCGCCGGGAGGTGAAAGTTGGTGTTCACCCTTGCCACATGCCCCCGTACGTGTATGCCAGAATCTTTTCGCTGAAGACGTTGCATGCGCTGCGATGACCCACACCCACCCCTCCGCGTCAGACCTGCCCGTCGACACCGACGCGCCCGAAGGGGCATCCTCTGACGAGGCGAGCGGCGCCGCAGCGACGACGCGCAAGCGCCCCAAGCCGGGCGAGCGCCGTATCCAGATCCTGCAGACCCTGGCCTCGATGCTCGAGCAGCCGGGCGCCGAGCGCATCACCACCGCCGCACTGGCGGCGAAGCTCGACGTGAGCGAAGCGGCGCTGTACCGCCACTTCGCCAGCAAGGCGCAGATGTTCGAGGGCCTGATCGAGTTCATCGAGAGCTCCATCTTCAGCCTCGTCAACCAGATCAACGAGCGCGAGGCCGACGCCGGCACGCAGGTGCGCAAGGTGCTCACCGTGCTGCTGCAGTTCGGCGAGAAGAACCCGGGCATGACCCGCGTGATGGTCGGCGACGCGCTGGTGTTCGAGAACGATCGCCTGCTCGCGCGCATGAACCAGTTCTTCGATCGCATCGAGTCGCAGCTGCGCCAGAGCCTGCGCACCGCGGCGGAAGCCGCCGGCTCGTCCACGCCGACGGTGGATGCCAACGCCAAGGCCTCGGTGCTCACCGCCTTCGCCGTCGGCCGCCTGCAGCGCTATGCCCGCTCGGGCTTCAAGCGCAGCCCCACCGAGCACCTCGACGCGGCGCTCGGCCTGCTCGTCGCCTGAACTTCCCCGCCGCCTCGCGATGGTCACGATCGAGGTGGCCGGCCAGGCCATGGTGCTGCTGCCGCAGAAGGCGGCGCTGCTCCCCGCGAGCCACAGCCTGCTGATCGCAGACGCCCACATCGGCAAGGCGACCAGCTTCCGCGCCCTCGGCGTACCGGTGCCCGGCGGCACCACCAGCGAGACACTGGCCGGCCTCACGGCATTGGTGGCGCGGCACGAGGTGCAGCGGATCGTCTTCCTCGGCGACTTCCTGCATTCCGCGCGTTCGCATGCGGCGGCCACGCTGGCCGCGGTGGCCCGCTGGCGCGCGCAGCATCAGGCGCTGCAACTCGTGCTGGTGCGCGGCAACCACGACGACCGCGCCGGCGATCCGCCCGCCGAACTGGGCTTCGAGGTCGTCGACGAGCCGCTGCGCGAAGCCGGCCTGGCGCTGTGCCACCACCCCCGGCCGCTGCCCGGCGCCTTCGTGATCGCCGGCCACCTGCACCCGTGCGTGTCGGTGCAAGGCCGCGCGCGCGAGCGTCTGCGTTTGCCGTGCTTCCATCTGCACGCCCGGATGCTGGTGCTGCCGGCCTTCGGCAGCTTCACCGGCATGCACCCGGTGCGACGCACCAGCGGCGACCGCGTCTTCGCCGTGGCCGGCGACGCGGTGCGCGAACTGCCCACGTAAACTCTGCGCCCCATGGCCGATCTCGACTCCGTGCTCGCGCGTGCCGAGCAGCTTCTCGCCCGCCTCGAAGCGGTGCTGCCGCATCCGCCGGCGGCGCCCGACTGGGCGGCGTCCATCGCCTTCCGCTACCGCAAGCGCGGCGCCTCGGGCTTTCTCGAGCCGGTTCGCCACGTGGCGACGATCCGGCTCGACGCGCTGGTCGAGGTGGAGCCGCAGAAGGAGCGCCTGGTGCGCAACACGCGGCAGTTCGTCGAGGGCCACGGCGCCAACAATGTGCTGCTCACCGGCGCACGCGGCACCGGCAAGAGCTCGCTGATCAAGGCGGTGCTCAACGAGTTCGCGCCGCAGGGTTTGCGCCTGATCGAGGTCGACAAGGCCGATCTGGTCGACCTGCCCGACATCGTCGACCTGGTGGCCAGCCGGCCGGAGCGCTTCATCGTCTTCTGCGACGACCTCAGCTTCGACGAGGGCGAGGCGGGCTACAAGGCGCTGAAATCCATCCTCGACGGCTCGGTGGCGCAGGCCTCGGACAACGTGCTGATCTACGCGACCAGCAACCGCCGCCACCTGCTTCCCGAGTACATGAAGGAGAACCTCACCTACCAGCACACCGAGGACGGCGAGGTGCATCCGGGCGAGGTGGTGGAGGAGAAGATCTCGCTGTCCGAGCGCTTCGGGCTGTGGATCAGCTTCTACCCGTTCAGCCAGGACGAGTACCTCGCCGTCGTCGCGCAGTGGCTGCGCGGCCACGGCGTGCCGGAGGACGCGATCGCCGCCGCGCGCCAGGAGAGCCTGGTGTGGGCGCTGGAGCGCGGCTCGCGCTCGGGGCGGGTGGCGTTCCAGTTCGCCAAGGACTATGCCGGGCGGCACCACGGTGAGTGAAGTCACGAGCCAGCGCACGCCGGTCGACGTGGCGGTGGGTGTCCTGTTCGACGCCGAGGGCCGCTTCCTGCTCACCTCGCGCCCCGAGGGCAAGGTCTACGCCGGCTACTGGGAGTTCCCCGGCGGCAAGCTGGAGGCCGGCGAGACGGTCGAGCAGGCGCTGCGCCGCGAGTTGCACGAGGAGATCGGCATCACCATCGGTGCAGCGCACCCCTGGAAGATCGAGCTGATGGACTACCCGCACGCCCGGGTGCGCCTGCACTTCTGCAAGGTGTTCGAGTGGACGGGCGAATTCGAGATGCGCGAACGCCAGGCCATGGCCTGGCAGACGCTGCCGGTCGAGGTGGTGCCGGTGCTGCCGGGCACGATCCCCGTGCTGCGCTGGTTCGCGCAGGAGCGCGGCTTCACCGGCGTGACACATCGCGAGCCCTGAGCGCTCGCTACACTGCCGGCCATGGACTGGCTGGACGAGGTGAAGTGGGACGCGCAGGGACTGGTGCCCGTGATCGCGCAGGAGCTCGGCACGAACGACGTGCTGATGTTCGCCTTCATGAACCGCGAGGCGCTGCGCCTGACGGCCGAGCGCGGCGAGGCGGTGTACTGGAGCCGCTCGCGCGGCCGGCTGTGGCACAAGGGCGAGGAGTCCGGCCACATCCAGAAGGTGCACGAGCTGCGGTTGGACTGCGACAACGACGTGGTGCTTCTCAAGGTGACCCAGCTTGGCCACGAGCCGGGCATTGCCTGCCACACCGGCCGCCACTCCTGCTTCTACCAGCGCCTGGACGGCGGCCGCTGGACGGCCGTCGAGCCCGTGCTGAAGGATCCGGAGCGCATCTACAAATGAGCATGAGCAGCGACGACACCCTGGCGCGGCTGGCCGCGGTGATCGAGTCCCGCAAGGGCGGCGACCCCGACAGGAGCTACGTGGCCCGCCTCTTCGCCAAGGGGCAGGACGCCATCCTGAAGAAGGTCGGCGAAGAGGCCACCGAGACGGTGATGGCCTGCAAGGACGGCGTGCGCGAGAAGATCGTCTACGAGGTCGCCGACCTGTGGTTCCACTCCATGCTGGCACTGTCCGTGCATGGGCTCACGCCGGCCGACGTGCTGGCCGAACTGCGCCGGCGCGAAGGGCTGTCGGGCCTCGAGGAGTTCGCGGCCCGCAAGGCACAATCCCGCGACGAGGAGGAGAAGAAGCCATGAACGACGTGATCGATGCGACGCCGAGCCCGGCGCCCGACGCCGCCAAGCTCGAGAGCCTCAAGCAGCTCACGATGATCATCTACATCCTGCAGGCGGCCAGCCTGTTCGTCGGCATCACCGGCATCGTGGCGATCGTCATGAACTACGTGAAGCGCGACGACACCGTCGGCACGCTCTACGAAAGCCACTTCACCTGGCAGATCCGCACCTTCTGGTGGGGGCTGTTGTGGATGGTGGTGGGCTTCATCACCCTGTTCGTGGTGGTCGGCTTCGCGATCCTGTTCGCCAACTTCGTCTGGTGCATCTACCGCATCGTCAAGGGTTTCCTGAACTGGAACGATGGCAAGCCGATGGCCGTCTGAGGAACCGACATGAGCGCCGATCCGAACTGCATCTTCTGCAAGATCGTGGCCGGGCAGATCCCGAGCCGCAAGGTCCACGAAGACGACGAACTGCTCGTCTTCCACGATATCGCGCCGTGGGCGCCGGTGCACGTGCTGATCATTCCCAAGCAGCACGTCGCCACGATGTACGACACCGACGAACGACACACCGCGATGCTCGGCCGCATGACGGCGATGGCGCCGAAGCTGATGCGCGACCTGGGCGTGACGAACGGATTCCGCATCGTGGTGAACACCGGGCCCGACGGCATGCAGGAAGTCCAGCATGTCCACATGCACGTCATGGGCGGCCCAAGGCCCTGGAGCAAGGGTTGAACCCGGCCCCTCCCCTAGAATCGAAACCTTGTCGCTGACGACTGGAGAGAAGTCATGGGTTCATTCAGCATCTGGCACTGGCTGATCGTGCTGGTCATCGTGCTGCTGGTGTTCGGCACCAAGAAGCTCAAGAACATCGGTTCGGACCTGGGTGGCGCCGTCAAGGGCTTCAAGGACGGCATGAAGGACGGCTCGGCCGGCAACGCCGACGCCAATGCGCCGGCCCAGCAGGTGACCGCGAACAAGACCGCCGACGCCAACACGGTGGACGTGGAAGCCAAGACCAAGTCGTGATCCTGCGTCGCGCCGCTGGCGGCGCCTGCCTTTCCGCATGATCGACTTCGGTTTCGACAAGATCGCCCTGATCGGCGCCGTGGCGCTGATCGTCATCGGCCCCGAGCGTCTGCCGAGGGTGGCGCGCACCGTCGGCCACCTGCTGGGCAAGGCGCAGCGCTATGTGGCCGACGTCAAGGCGGAGGTCAACCGCTCGATCGAGCTCGAAGAGCTCAAGAAGATGAAGTCCAGCTTCGAGGACGCGGCGCGCAACGTCGAGCAGACGGTGAACACCGAGATCCGCGAGACCACCTCCGAGCTCGACAAGTCGTGGTCGGAGGCGGTCGGAACGTCCTCCTCATCCGACGAACCAAGCTTCTACGACCCGCTGGCCACGCCGGTGCCGTCGTACAAGCACCCGAAGAAGAACTGGCGCCTCAAGCGCGGCGCCATGCCGCAGTGGTACAAGCAGCGCCACGGCATCCGCGGCAAGGCGCAGTCGGGCGCGGCGCGCGTGGCCCGTTTCCGGCCGCCGCGGCCGCAGGCCGAGCGCCACTGACATGAGCGCTCCCGACGACAAGCCCGACGAGCTCGCGGGCACCGAGCAGCCCTTTGTCTCGCACCTGATCGAACTGCGTGACCGGCTGATCCGCGCCGCGATCGCGGTGGCGGTGTGCTTCGGCGCGCTGGCGCTGTGGCCCGGTCCCGCCGGCCTGTACGACCTGCTGGCCGCGCCGCTGGTGGCCAACCTGCCGCAGGGGGCCACGCTGATCGCCACCAACGTGATCTCGCCGTTCATCGTGCCGCTGAAGATCACGCTGCTGGCGGCCTTCCTGCTGGCGCTGCCGGTCGTGCTCTACCAGGCCTGGGCCTTCGTCGCGCCGGGGCTCTATTCGCACGAGAAGAAGCTGGTCATGCCGCTGGTGATCTCCAGCACGGTGCTGTTCTTCATCGGGGTGGCGTTCTGCTACTTCTTCGTCTTCGGCCAGGTGTTCAAGTTCATCCAGAGCTTCGCGCCGAAGAGCATCACCGCCGCGCCGGACATCGAGGCCTACCTCAGCTTCGTGATGACCATGTTCATCGCCTTCGGCGCCGCCTTCGAGGTGCCGGTGGTGGTGGTGGTGCTGGCGCGCATGGGCCTGGTCACGGTGGAGAAGCTGCGCGAGTTCCGCAGCTACTTCATCGTCATCGCCTTCATCATCGCGGCCGTCATCACGCCGCCGGATGTGGTCTCGCAGCTGGCCCTGGCCATCCCGATGTGCCTGCTCTACGAAGCGGGCATCTGGGCGGCGCAGATCTTCATCAAGCACACCCAGGCGCCTGCCGAGCAGGGCTCGAGCGGCTCCTCCTGACCGCGGCCGCTATTGCGGCTGGCGGGCTGTCCGGGCCTTGGGCCGCTGCCCGACGACCACGTTCAGCTCGAGCGCCTTGTCGCCTCGCTGCACCGAGATGACCGCCGTCTCGCGCGGCTTGAGCGCCGCGACGGCGTTCAGCAGCTGCCCGGTGCTGGCCACCGGCTTGTCCGCCACCTTCACGACCACGTCGCCGGGGCGCAGCCCGCCCTCGCTGGCCGGGCCGCTCTGCAGCACGCCGGTGATGAGCACACCCTGGCGGATCGGCAGGCGCAGCGTCTCGGCGATCTCGGGCGTCAGCTCGCGCGGCTCCACGCCGATCCAGCCGCGCGTGACCTGCCCGTCGCGGATCAAGCCTTCCATCACCTGCCGCGCGGTGTCCACGGGAATCGCAAAGCCGATGCCCATGCTGCCGCCGCTGCGCGAGTAGATCGCAGTGTTGATGCCCACCAGGTTGCCGGCGGCGTCGACCAGCGCGCCACCCGAGTTGCCCGGGTTGATGGCCGCGTCGGTCTGGATGAAGTTCTCGAAGGTGTTGATGCCGAGCTGGTCGCGGCCAAGAGCGCTGACGATGCCCGAGGTGACCGTCTGGCCGACGCCGAACGGGTTGCCGATGGCCAGCACCACGTCGCCCACGTGCAGGTTCTCGGTGTTGCCGAAGCTGATGGCGGGCACCCGGTCGAGCTCGATCTTGAGCACCGCCACGTCGGTTTCCGGGTCGGTGCCGATGAGCTTCGCGGTGGCGGTTCGACCGTCGGTGAGCTGGACCTCGATGTCGTCGGCGCCCTCGATGACGTGGTTGTTGGTCAGCAGATAGCCGTCGGGCGTGGCGATCACGCCGGAGCCCAGGCCGGTCTGCGGCTGCTGGGTGCCGTCGCCGAAGAAGAAGCGGAACCAGGGGTCGTTGCTGTGCGCAGAGCGCGACGGTGCCTTGCGAGCCGTGATGCTCACCACCGCCGGCGTGGCGCGCTGGGCCGCGGCGGCATAGCTGAAGACGGTGGCGCCAGGCGCAAGCGCCACCGGCTGCGCCGGCGCCAGCGGGGGCAGCACGGTGACGACCGAGCCGTCGCTGCGTCGCGGCAGCCAGTCGGGCTTGAGTGTCGCCACGACGAACAGCACCGCCACGGCGACCGTCACCGCTTGCGAGAAAATCAGCCAGGTTCTGCGCATCGAAACACCTGAAAGCCCGTCGAAATGGCCCACCGCAACGAGATCGACTCGCACCTGCAGGCGCTGCTGGAAGTCGGCCGCTTCAAAGATTATGGGCCGAACGGCTTGCAGGTTGAGGGCAAACCCGAGGTTCTCAAGATCGTCTCGGGCGTGACGGCCAGCCTCGCGCTGATCGAGGCGGCGATCGAAGCGCAGGCCGACGCCATCCTGGTGCACCACGGCCTGTTCTGGCGAGGCCACGACGGCAGGGTGACAGGCTGGCTGAAGGCGCGTCTGGAGAAGCTGCTGGCGCACCAGATCAACCTGTTCGCCTACCACCTGCCGCTGGATGCCCACCCGGAACTGGGCAACAACGCCCAGCTCGGCCTCAAGCTGAAGCTCGTGGCCGATGCGCGCTTCGGCGACCAGGACCTCGGCTTCATCGGCACGCCGGAGAAGCCGCTGACCGTCGCGGCGCTCGCGGCCCTGCTGCAGTACCGTCTCGGCCGTGCACCGACGGTGGTCGACGGCGATGGTCGCGCGCTCAAGCGCGTGGCCTGGTGTACCGGCGGGGCGCAGGGCTACTTCGAGGCGGCCATCGCGGCGGGCGCCGACGCCTTCATCACGGGCGAGATCTCCGAGCCGCAGGCGCATTACGCACGCGAGACCGGCGTGGCCTTCCTGGCCTGTGGCCACCATGCCAGCGAACGCTACGGTGCGCCGGCGGTGGCTGCCGAGGTGGCCGAGACCTTCGGTCTCGAGCACCAGTTCATCGACATCGACAACCCGGCATGAACGTCGGCCCACGGCCGGCGCCGCTGGCCATCACCATGGGCGATGCCTGCGGCATCGGCCCGGAGATCATCGCCAAGCTGTTTCGCGGCGAGGGGGGCCGAGGCTGCGTCGTGCTCGGCGACGTGGCGGTGATGCGCCGTGCCGCGCACCTGACCGGCGGGCTGCTGGCCGTGGCCGAGGTCGGCAGCGCGAGCGACGCGCTGGAGATGCCGCCGCTGTGCGTGCCGGTGCTGCCGGTGCCGGGGCTGCCGGTCGATCTGCAGGCCGCGCCCCTGGGCCGCATCGATTCGCGCGCCGGCGCCGCGGCGGCACGTTGCATCGAGCATGCCGTCGCCCTGGTGCGTGCGGGCGAGGCAGCAGGCATCGTCACGGCGCCCATCCACAAGGAGGCGCTGGCCGCCGCCGGCATCGACTTCCCCGGCCACACCGAGATGCTGCAGGCGCTTGCCCGGCCGGGCGAGCCGCCTCCTGCCGTGCGCATGATGCTGGCCAACGACGAACTGCGCACGGTGCTGGTGACGATCCACCTGGCGCTGCGGCGTGCCATCGAGGCCATCACGACGGAGTCCGTGCTCGAGACGATCCGCATCGCCCATGCCGCCGCTGCGCACTGGGGACAGCCGCAGCCGCGCATCGCCGTGGCAGGACTCAACCCCCACGCCGGCGAGGGTGGCCTGTTCGGCGACGAGGAGATCCGCATCATCGCGCCGGCCATCGCCGCCGCCGTCGCCGAGGGCATCGCGGCCTCCGGCCCCTTCGCGCCCGACACGGTGTTCATGCGCGCGCGCCACGCGCCGCCGGCGCATCCCGGCGAGTTCGACATCGTGATCGCGATGACGCACGACCACGGCCTCATCCCCGTCAAGTATCTCGGCGTGGAGCAGGGCGTGAACGTCACGCTCGGCCTGCCCTTCGTGCGCACCAGCCCCGACCACGGCACTGCCTTCGACATCGCGGGCACCGGGCGGGCCGATGCCTCGAGCCTGGCCGCGGCCGTGCGCATGGCCCGCCGCCTGGCCGGCAGCGCCGCGGCACGCTAGTGCTTCGTCGGTGACGCCTTCAGCGCCGCGAGCTGCTTGCGCGCGCGGGCGGTGGCACGCTCGATCAGGTAGGCGCTCTCGAAGGCGCGCATCCGCCCGGTCTCGCACATGCGCGAGAGCATGCGGGCGGTCATCGAGATGGTCTCCTGGTGCTTCTTGCCGCGCGAGAAGACGAAGAAGCTGCGCCCCGGGCTGACGTAGGTGAGCCGGACCTTCTGCCACTCGTCCTTGAGCTGCATCTGGTAGGCGAAGCCCAGCTTGATGTGGTCCATCAGCTGCGGGCCGCGCGAAGGCTCCGGCGGGTCGCTCGGCGTCAGGTCCAGGTTGATGTCCAGGCCCAGGTCGATCGGGGCCGAGTCTTCCGCGCCCGAGAGCTCGCCGGGATGCGTGTCGCCGCCGTCGCCGCCCTCGATCTCGATGTCGACCGAACCCGACCAGTCGACCGCGCTCTCCTCGACCAGCCCGACCTGCTTCGCCTCTTCGGGCGTGAAGCGCCGCTCGATGACCTCGCTGTCCACCTCGGGCACCACGTCGGCGACCGACAGAGACTCGACGCCCGGGATGGTCGTGTTGAAGACGGCTTCGATCTGCTTGGCCAGCAGGTTGTGGTCGAGCTCCGACATCGGGGGCGCCTTGAGCGACTCGGCGTGGGCGGGCAGCAACTGGGCGAAGAAGGCCTTCTGCGCGGCCTCCGGCCAGCCGATCAGGGCGAGACCTTCGTTGAGGTCCTTCATGAGCTGGGGAAGCTGCATCAGGAACTTCTTGCGCAGCACGGGCGAGCCCTTGGGCTGCACGCTCATCACCAGGTCGCGCCCGGCGCGCTTGAAGCGCGCATAGCGGTCGGAGCCGGCGCCGTCCCGGCGGACCGCCAGCACCAGCGCCTGGCTCCAGACCTGCGCAACGAATTCGCGCAGGTAGGGCGGCAGGGACATCGGCTTGAGCGCCGTCGACAGCTGCAGCATGTAGCGCTGCTGGATGCGCAGCTCGGACTCCTTGCTCTCCAGCGTCGCCGCCGCGGGGGTGTGCTGCACCTGGCCCTGGGTCTGCGCGGCAATGAACTGCTCGAGCTCGCCGAGCTTGGCGGTGTAGAGCTCGATCTGGTCGAAGTCGCCCTCGACGATCTCCTGGACCAGCTGCCGGACGCGGTCGAGCAGTTCCTTGCCGGGGCCGTCGGCGAAGTCGTCGAAGGCGCACGCTGCCGAGGCGATCCGGTTCACGAAGCGGCGCACGGGGTGGCGCCGCGAGGAGAAGAAGGTGGAGTCGTGCATCGCCACCCGCAGCACGGGCAGCTGCAGGCGGGCGATCTGGCGCGCCATCTGCGGCGGTACGCGCGGATCGGACAGGATCTGGTCGAACAGGCTGCCGACCACGTCGATCACCATGTGGTCGAGCTTGCCGCTCGAGGCCTGCATCAGCTCTTCGCGGTGGGCGCGGATGAGGTTCACGGCCATCAGGCCGGTGAGCTTGTCGCCGTAGAGACTGCCGCTGCCACTGGCGCTGCCGCCGCCGATGCTCGCGCCGCGAGGGAAGCGACTGTCCGCCGTCATGCCTGGCAGGCCGGGCCGCCCGGTGCTGTGGAAGGCGCCGCGCGCGCTGCTGGCCAGCGGTGGAGGGTCCAGCTCGCCAGGGCGGCTCGCCAGGGTATTGAGCCTGCGCAGCAGGGCCATCAACTGCATGTCGGCCGCGCCTTGCGCCGAGCCGCCTCGCAAGCCCTGGTCGGCGCGCGGCAGCGCCCCGGCGGCACTGCCCGCAGCCGCTGGCGGCAGGCCGGCGAGGCCGGGGCCTCGCGCGTAGGGCGGCGCGGGGGAATCCTGCGGCCCGAAGCCGCTGCTCGGCGCGAAGCCGCCCGTGGAGCGGTACTCGCTGTGCTGCAGCGTGGCGTAGCCGGAGTTGACTCCGGGCAGGTGGAAGCCCGGCCCGTCGCCGGCGCGGACGCTCAGGCCCGCCGACTTCACGCCACGCGCCTGCAGGTCGCGGAGGATGTCGGCATAGCAGGGCTTCATGGCCTTCGACAAGGCCAGGCCCATCTCGCGGGCGAGCAGCTTTCGCGGCTCCGGCTGGGCGCTCGCGGCTTCGATCGCACGGTAGGTGGCCAGGCCGATGCTCGCCGGCCGCAAGGGGTTGCGGTCCTCGTCGCGGCGGGCCGCGTTGAGCAGCGCCGACATGTGCGAGGACACCTCGGCCTGTTCCCACTCGCACTCCTGTGCGATCTGCGTGGCGATGCGGTCGGCGTAGAGCTTCTGCTCGACCTCGTTGTCGTCGACCAGGCTGAGAGACTGCCAGTCCGTCGCCTCCAGGCGGCGCCGGCCATCGGCGCGTGGCGCGAGGTCCTTGGTGATGCATTCCCGCAGCGTGTCGCGGAACGTCAGGTGGAACGCCGCCATGTTGCGGCGCAGGTCGAACTGCGCCGCCAGCAAGGCGTCCCGCTCGGCGGTCTTCGTGGCCGAGAGGGACAGCGTGCCCAGCAGATCGGAGACGCGATCGGCCACCGAGGCCGCGGTCTTGTTGATCAGGCTGACGGCCGCATCGATGGCGGCCTTCTGGCGGGGGTCGGACAGGTTCATCGGGGGGCGGGTCTGGCCGCCAGGCCGCGGGCGTCGGTCACGCCGACGGGCAGGCGACCGTGAAGTATGAGCCCAAAGACCTGCCCCCGGATGTGCGTTCCGTCACGACCGCAAGACGCGGTCGGGCACGTTCACTTCTTCAACGCGTCGCGGATCTCGCGCAGCAGCACCACGTCTTCGGGCGGGGCCGGCGGCGCTTCCTTCTTGAGCCTGTTGATCTGCTTGACCATGATGAAGATGATGAAGGCGAGGATCACGAAGTTGATCGCCACGGTGATGAAGTTGCCGTAGGCGAACAGCGGCACGCCGGCCTTCGTGAGGGCCTCGTAGGTCATCGGCCCGTTGTATCCGGCCGGTGGGTCGGCCAGCTTGACGAAGTAGTTGGAGAAGTCCAGACCGCCGATCACTCGGCCGACGATCGGCATGATGAGGTCCTTGACCACCGAGTCGACGATCTTGCCGAACGCCGCGCCGATGATCACGCCGACCGCGAGGTCGACGACATTGCCCTTCATCGCAAATTCCTTGAACTCGCTTGCGAATCCCATGGGGAACTCCTCTGTCTGTCGTTGTGGTGAGGTGGCCGTCATTTCTGCGCGGCGCCGTGCAGTATTCCCTCCGCCGCGGCGAAGTCAAGGCGATCGAGGCAACCGCGTGAACGCGTCGGCGCCACCGTGGTGACCGCGCCTTGACGATGAGAGCTTGATCACGCCGAGGGCCGTCGACATGGCGACGGTCCCCCCTTGACGCGTCCGTTAGAATGCCGGGTTGACCCTGAATAAGTTACGCAGTCTCGCCAGAGGAATCCCATGAGTGACAGCTCCGTCGACAACGGCAAACGCACCTGGCTCATCGCCTCGGGATGCGCGGGCGCCGTGGGTGTCGGTTTCACCGCCGTGCCTTTCGTCAGTTCGTTCCAGCCCTCCGAGCGCGCGCGCGCGGCCGGTGCCGCCGTCGAGGTGGACATCGGTGCCCTCAAGCCGGGCGAGAAGCTGACGGTGGAGTGGCGCGGCAAGCCGGTGTGGATCATCAAGCGCACGCCGGAGCAACTGGCGGCGCTGCCCAAGCTCGACGGCCAGCTGGCCGACCCGAAATCGCTGCGCAATCCGGCCGAGCTGACGCCCGAGTACGCGCGCAACGAGCACCGCTCGATCAAGCCGGAGATCCTGGTGGCCGTCGGCATCTGCTCGCACCTGGGCTGCTCGCCGTCCGACAAGTTCCAGCCCGGCGCGCAGCCCTCGCTGCCCGACGACTGGGCCGGCGGCTTCCTCTGCCCCTGCCACGGCTCGACCTTCGACATGGCCGGGCGAGTGTTCAAGAACAAGCCGGCCCCCGACAACCTCGAGGTGCCGCCGCACATGTACCTGTCCGACACCCGTCTGCTGATCGGTGAAGACAAGAAGGCCTGACCAGGACAGGAAGCACGACCATGGCTGAATTCAAGGAAGTCCCCGCCGACGCACCGGTCGCCCAGAAGGTGACCACCTGGTTCGAGAACCGTTTCCCGACGGCGTTCTCGGCCTACAAGGTGCACATGTCGGAGTACTACGCGCCGAAGAACTTCAACTTCTGGTACTTCTTCGGCTCGCTGGCGATGCTGGTGCTGGTG
>Ga0073934_10006492_pt1 | contig 17008 bp, 12 predicted proteins | sample LarsenN4metaG_FD_76834 | JGI IMG/M metagenome (GOLD analysis project Ga0073934, IMG submission 76834) | Hot spring sediment bacterial and archeal communities from British Columbia, Canada, to study Microbial Dark Matter (Phase II) - Larsen... ... | reverse complement strand
TTTCGTCCAGGTGCTTGAGGAAATGGCCGCTGTTCTCCCAGAAGTCGCCGTGCGCGCCGTGGAAGCCAAAGAGTTTCGGCAGTTGTGTGCTGGCCAGGTAGAGCGCCACGCCGCACTTGAAGCCGGTCATCACGCTCTCCGAGATGAAGTTCACGATGGCCCCGGCCTTGGCAAGCCACGCCAGGAAGGCCACGAGCGCCACCAGCAGCGCCGAGGCCGCCGCCAGCGCGCCAAACCGGGTCGTATCACCTCCCGCGATCTCACCGAGCGACGCGCCGATGAGGAGCGAAATGGCGGAGGTGACGGTGATGGTCGTGTGCCGCGAACTGCAAAAGAGCCAGAAGACCAGGCCGCCAAACAGGCACGCGTAAAGGCCGGCCTGGGGCGGCAAATTGGCGAGGGAGGCGTCGCCCAGACCCGCGGGCAGCAGATAGGCTGCGAGGGTAATGGCGGCGACGGCATCACCGCGCAGCGAGGCCCTGTCGTAATGACGCATCCAGGTCAGCGCTGGAATGGGGAGCTTCATGGTCTCGGGACGATCAACGGTTGTTAAGGCATCATCGGGTGGTCTTGGGTTGACGGTATAGAATCAGAGTTGAACCGGCAGGAGCACCAAGCGAGCAGCGACAACCAGGAACGTAACCAAACCCAAAGCGAGGACCGTTCGCCGAATCCACAAGCCATCAAATCTCGTGGCTGTTCCGCTGCAGAAGAGTGCCGACGCCAGCACGACGGTCAGCAGCACGTAACTCCGCGAGGTGCGGCCTGCTTCACCCGCCTCCTGCCAGAACCGCGCGCTCTCGTCCTCGGCCTGCCGCGCGTCCCGCAGCAGGCGCGGCTGGTAAAGGTTGGTTACGAAGGGATGCGGAGGCGCCTCCGGATTCTCGAAGGGCCGCGTGGCCATCCAGGCGTCGAAGGCTGGCTTGGCTTCGCCGCGAAAGCGCTCGGCATAAAACCGCGCCAGCGTTTCGTTGGAATTGGCGCGAGCGTTGATGTAGTGGCTGAACAATCCGATGTCCACCAGTTGGAGTTGATAGGACTGAAGTTCCATCGCCGCCGCGCGGCGGCCCGCCGCGGCGGAAAGGTTCATTGTGCGTTGCGACACCGCCCCCCACGCGGCAGCCTGGAAAGAACACCAAGCGGTCCCAACCGTCGCCAGCGAAAGCAACACCAAAGCCAAAGGCTCGAACATTGGTCGCCTTGAACCAGAGATCGCGGCCTGTGATGGGTTGCTCACGATGGTCTAGCTCCTTCCTCCGCCAAACCCGCTGGCATCCAGGATTTCAGCACTCATCGGGTGGGACATTGACTTTTGCCTCTGTCGGTGCCATGTGAGCAGTCACTTCAATACTTCTCCGGCACGAACGTGCGTCCTCTGAGCGAAGTCTGGTCGTCGTAGGCGTGCTTCATCTCGCGCTTTGGCAGCTTGATCTTCTCGCGGTCCAGCTTCTTGTAGGGGATGAGCTTGAGGATGTGGGAGATGATGTTGAGGCGGGCGCGCTTCTTATCGTCGGAGCGCACGATGTACCAGGGCGCCCATTTGGTGTCGGTGGCCTCGAGCATCCGGTCGCGGGCGCGGGAGTAATCGAACCACTTGCTGCGCGAGGGCAGGTCCATCGGGCTGAGTTTCCACTGGCGGACGGGATCGGTGATGCGGTTTTCAAACCGCCGCTTCTGCTCCTCGTCGCTGACCTCCAGCCAGAGCTTGATGAGGATGATGCCGCCCTTGACCATGTAGTGTTCCATCTCGGGGCAGTTGGTCAGGAACCGTTGGTACTGCTCCTTCGAGCAAAAGCCCATGACGTGTTCCACTCCCAAGCGGTTGTACCAACTGCGGTCAAAAATGACAACTTCGCCGGCCGCCGGGAAGTGCGCCATGTACCGCTGCAAGTAGATCTGGCTTTTCTCCCGGTCGGAGGGCGCGGGCAGCGCGACCACCCGGAAGACACGCGGGCTGACGCGTTCGGTGAGGGCGCGAATGGCGCCACCCTTGCCAGCGCCGTCGCGGCCCTCGAAGACGATGATGACGCGCAGGCCCTTGTGCTTGACCCACTCCTGCAGATGGCAGAGTTTGGCCTGAAGGTTGCGCAGTTCCTTCTCGTATTTCTTGGCCTTCATCTTCTTCTCTCCGTCGGGTTTTGGATTCTTGCTCATCACGGCACTGGTGGTTGTCTGCAGTTCTGTTGGGTAAGGGCTTCGCTGCGTGTTGGTCAATGATACACTCAGTCTGTCTGGGGGTCAGGAGCGGCCAGTTTCAAGCGAAGTTCCAGCGGTAGCCTTACCGGTGGACGATTCGCCGCTGGTCTTTTCGGTCTGAACGGTGGCGGGGCCGCCAGGCGAGGACGCTGCCGTAGCTGGCACCTCCAACTTCTCGGGGACAGCGATGGGTTGCGCCGCGTTTCGGACTTTGGATCCGGGGTTCGACGCGGGTTTTGCGGGTGTTGACGTGGGGAGCTTCTTCTTCGCAGCTTTGCGCAACGGAACTGCAGCGGGTCGGGCCTCCTTCTTCCTATTGTGGGCGGCCGCCGCCTTCGGAGCCGCCGTTTGACCGGCCTTGGTCCTGATCGTGCGCCGATGGGAGCGGGCCAGCTTCGCCTGAGCGTCCGCCAGAGCCTTGCTTGCCTCGGCGACCTCGCGCCTGGCCAGCTTCGCTTGTTTTTTGACGCGCTTGGCGGCCTGCTTGGCTTCTTTGCGGCGGCGGCGGGCCAGACGCACCTGCTGCCTGGCCGATTTCAACTGCTTTTCGGCCTTCGCCAGTCGGAGGCGCGCCAGCGCAACGTCACCGGCCAGTTGCCGGGAAGCCGTTACTGGATGTGCTGTTTTCATGATTGCTAACGGTGCTCAGGGTGAGCCGCGTGGCCAGCCCTCATTTATGAACCAACATGTTCTCGTGCTGCCAGCCACCCCCGAGGGCGCGATAGAGCGAGACGACGCTCAACAGTTCGTTCAGCCGGGCCTGGGCGAGGGTCAACTCGCTGTTGAAGAGTTCCTGTTCATTGTAAAGGACTTCCAGGTAGCTGGTCACGCCGCCTTCATAGCGGGTGTTGGCCAGGTCGGTCGCGCTGCGGTGGGCCTGCGTGTTCTCCTCCTGGCGCGCGCGAAACTCCCGGGTGCGCTGGTAGGCGATGAGGCTGTCCGAGACCTCCCGGAACGAGTTCTGCACCGTCTTCTGGTAGAACGCCACCGCTTCGTCGAACCGGGCGCGGGCTAACTTCAAGTTCCCCTTCAGAGCGCCGCCGGTGAACAGCGGCACCGTGACTGCCGGGCCGAATTGCCAGGTTTGGGACCCGCCTTTGAAAAGGTCGGAAAGCGCCACTGACTGGAAACCGTAGAATCCAGTGAGCGTCACTTTCGGGAAGAACGCCGCCTTGGCCTGACCGATGTCAGCATTGGCAGCCACGAGTTGCTGTTCCGCAGTCCGGATGTCCGGCCGGCGCTCCAGCAGGTCGGAGGGCAGCCCCGGCGGCACCGTCAGGTCGAGCTTCAGCCGCACCAAAGCCTCGCCCCGCCGGGGTGAGCCGGGATTGCGGCCGAGCAGAATGCTGAGCTCGTTCTCCTTCTGTTCAATGCGGCGATGGGTGTCCGCGATCGCCGCCTCGGCGGTGGCGACCAGAATCTGCGCCTGGTGGACATCCTGCATTGAGGCGACCCCCCCTTCCTGGCGGGCCTGCGTGAGAGCCAGCGAGTTGGTGCGCACCTGGCGGGTACGCTGGGCGATCTCGAGTTCGTGGTCCAGTTCCAGCAGGCTCAGATACGCCGTGGCCACCTGGGCGACCAGCGTCTGCCGCACCGTAAGCTGGGCCGCATCGGTGGCGAGCAATTGTGCGCGGGCAGCCTCGTTGGCCCGGCGAATCCGGCCCCACAGATCCACCTCATAGCCCGCCATGGCACCGTAAACGCTTCCGTATTCCTTCTGCGGGTTCACGCCCGCCGCCACGCCCGCCGGGCCGTGCTCGGAGGTTCGCGTGGTGGCCCAGTCGGCCCCGACGCCCACCGTGGGGAAGAACTGCGCGCGGGTCACCCGCGCCACCGCTTCCGCCTGCAGCACACGGGCGGCGGCGATATGGATGTCCCAACTGTTGGTCAGCGCCTCTGCGATGTAGGCTTGTAGCTGGGGGTCGTTCATGACCTGCCACCAGCCGAGGTTGACCAGCGAATTGGTGGCGGAGAGGTCGTTGGTCCCCGACGCCGCCTGGCGGAACGCGGCCGGAGTATTCAGCGCCGGGCGTTTGTAGTTTGGGCCGACGGTGCAGCCGGCGAACCAAGCCAAGCCCAGGCACAAACCCATCAGGACCCAGGCGGGTGTGCAGCCGGGGGCTCCTGACTTCCGGCTTCTGACTTCTGGTTTCATCAGTGTGTCCCTCCTTCGTGCGCCTGGGCGGCCGGTGCGGCGGCGGCAAGCACCGGAGCCTTCCTGCCACCGCGCTCGACCAGCCGTTGCACAAACACATAGCAGACCGGGATAAGGAACAGGCCAATAGCCGTCGCGATGGTCATGCCATAGACGACGCCTGTGCCCATGGTGCTGCGCGAGGCGGCGCCGGAACCGGTGGCCAGCATCAACGGCACGCAGCCGAGGATGAAGGCGAACGAGGTCATCAAAATGGGCCGCAGGCGCAGCTTCGAGCCCAGCACGGCCGCTTCAAGGAGATCGACACCTTCGTCGCGTTTCATCTTGGCGAATTCGACAATGAGAATGGCGTTTTTGGCGGCCAATCCAATCAACATCACCAACCCGATCTGGGCGTACACGTTGAGATCGAAGTTGCGGACCAACATGCCGACCATCGTGCCCAGGATAACGGTGGGCGTGGCCAGCAGCACCGCAAAGGGCAGACCCCAGCTTTCGTATTGCGCGGCGAGCAGCAGGAAGACGAACAGCACCGCCATGCCGAAGATGATCGGCGCCTGGCCCTCGGATTTCTTCTCCTGGAGCGTGAGCCCGGACCATTCGTAACCCGCCTCATTCGGCATCGTCTTCATGACCTCCTCGATGGCCTTCATCGCCTGGCCGGAGCTGTAGCCCGGCGCCGGCGCGCCCATTAGCTCCGCGGCGTTGTAGAGGTTAAAGCGTGTGACCATGTTTGGTCCGGAGATCTTGCTGATCTTCACGAGTGTGCTCAAGGGCACCATGCCCCCGTCGTTGTTGCGGACGTAGAACTCGCCGATGTCGTCCGGCTGGTCGGTGAACTGCGATTCGGCCTGGAGGAAGACCTTATAGACGCGGCCGAAGCGGACGAAGTCGTTCACGTAAAGCCCGCTCAAGTAGGTTTGCAGCGTGGCGAACACGCTGTCCACATTCACCCCGAGCGCGCGGGCCTTCTCGCGGTCGAGCTCGATTTGCACTTGCGGAGTCACGGGGTTGAAGGTGGTGCTGACGCGGCCGATTTCCTTGCGCTGGGCGACCGCCCTGGTGAGTTGCTGCACGTAGTCGGCCAGTTGCTCGATGCTGCCTCCGGAGCGATCCTGCAACTGCATCGAGAAGCCGGACACGTTGCCGTAGCCGGGCAGCGGCGGGGGCCCGAAGGCGAAGGCGCGCGCTTCCGGGATGGCGGCGAACTTCTTTGTCCACTCCCGTGCCAGCACGCTGGCGTGCATCTCGGGCGATTTGCGCTCTTCCCAGGGTTTGAGTCCGACAAACATCATGGCCGTATTGGGGAAGTTCAGCGAGTTGAGGATGTTGAAGCCGGCGAGGCCCACCGCCGACCGAACCCCCGGCGTGCTGCAGACGATATCCTCCACCTGCTTGAGCACATCGTCGGTGCTCTGAAGCGAGGCGCCTTCAGGCAGTTCAACGGCGACGAAGAGATAGCCCTTGTCTTCGTCGGGGATGAACCCACCCGGCACAAACCTGCCGACAACCCAGATGCCGGCGATCACCATGACCAGTAGCAGCATGGAACGCGTGGCCTTGCGGACAAGCCCGCCCACAACGCATCCGTAGTTGGTGCTCAGCCAGTCGAAAAAGCGGTTGAATAACTTGAAGAAGGCTGCAATCGGGCCGCGGCCCGGCTTGGGTTTCTTGAGCAACAGGGCGGACAGCGCGGGGCTGAGCGTCAGCGCGTTGATGACGGAGAAAATCACCGCCACGGCAATGGTGAGAGCAAACTGGCTGTAGAGCTGGCCGGTCACGCCGCCCATGAACGCCACCGGGACGAACACGGCGCAGAGCACCAATCCGATGGCCACGACAGGGCCGGAGACTTCCTTCATCGCCAGTTTCGTTGCTTCGACCGGTTCCTTGCCGTGTTCCAGGTGATGTTGCACGGCCTCGACGACGACGATCGCGTCATCCACCACGATGCCGATAGCGAGCACCAGACCGAACATCGTCAGCACGTTCACGCTGAAGCCCAGCACCGGGAACATGATGAACGCGCCCAGCAGCGAGACGGGCACGGTACACATCGGGATGATGGTGGCACGGAAGCTTTGCAGGAAGACGTAGACCACGATCAACACCAGGATGACTGCCTCCTCCAGCGTCTTCACGATTTCGTGCATCGAGGCTTCGATCGGCAGCGTCGTGTCAAGCGTGATGTCGTAGGCCATGTCCGGCGGGAACTTGCCCTCGGCTTCTTTGAGAATCTGCTTCACGTTTTTCGCCGTCTCGAGGGCGTTGGCGCCGGGGGCGAGGTAAATGCCGATGGCGCCGGCGGAGGAAGGTTCCGCCGGCGGCCGGGTAAATCGCGCGCGCAGATCGTAGGTTTGCGCACCAAGTTCCACTCGCGCCACATCCTTGATCTTCACCTGCGAGCCATCAGGGTTGGAGCGAATGATGATCTCCGCAAACTCCTCTGGATCTTTCATCAGGCCGCGGGCGCGGACGTTGAACTGCGTCTTCTGTCCCTGTGGAGCGGGCTCCGCGCCGATGCGGCCGGCGGGGGCCTGGGCGTTTTGCTCTTTGACGGCCTTCTGGATGTCGTCCGGGGTGATGCCGAGGGAAGCGAGCCGGTCGGGCCGCAGCCAAATCCGCATCGTGTAATCCTGCGCGGTGAAGTTCTTGACGTCGCCGACGCCCCGCACGCGCTTGATGGCATCCACGAGGTTGATGTCGCAGTAGTTGCCCAAGAAGATCGCGTCATAGGTGCCCTTAGGGGAATTGAGCGCAACCACCATCAGGATGTCCGGGCTGGAACGGTTGACGACGATACCCTCCTTCTTGACGGCTTCGGGCAACTGCGCTTCGGCCTGGCTGACGCGGTTCTGGGTGTTCACCTGCATGATGTCCACGTCGGTGCCGACATCGAAATAGACGTTCAGGGTCAGCTTGCCGTCGTTGGCGTTGAACGACTGCATGTAGAGCAGTTTGTCCACCCCGTTGACTTTGGACTCGATGGGCGTGGCGACGGATTCCATGACGGCTTCGGCAGCCGCCCCGCGATAGGTCGTGGTGACCTGGATCATCGTCGGGCTGACCGGGGGATACTCGGAGATGGGCAGACGGCTGAGCGTGATCGCCCCGACGATGACGGTCAGGATGGCAATGACCATCGCCACGATGGGACGGCGTATGAAGAAGTCGGCCATAGGTTTACTCCTTGCCGGGCTTTGCCGAGCCCTCCGGGGCTGGCTTGGCCGCGGCCTGAGCTGCGGCTTCGGCAGCTTGAGCCGCCTGGGCGGCGGTCATTGGGTTCACCTCCACTCCGCTGCGCACTTTCTGCAAGCCTCCGACCACGACGCGCTCACCCGGCTTCAGGTTCTGCGTGATCAACCGTTGATCGCCCACCCGCTGCCCCACCGTTACAGGGCGTTGTTCGGCCTTGTTGTCGGGGCCGATGATCCAAACGAAGCTCTTGCCCTGCAACTCGTTTACCGCCAATTCCGGGACAAGGATGCCGCCGGGCTGGACGCCGAAATCGAGCTTCATCCGCGCGAACATGCCGGGCCGGAGCAACTGGCCGGGATTGGGAAATACGCCGCGGATGCGAATGGTCCCGGTTTTCGCGGCCACCGCGCGGTCCACGAAGTCCACCTTGCCCGTCTCGGAATGCTGCTTGCCGTTGGCGAGAACAAGCGTCGCGGGCACGTCATAGATGCTCTTGCCCGTCCGGCGTGTGAATTCATCCATGTTCAGGAGCCCCACCTCGCTGGCGTTACAGTAGACCCAGATGGGATCCAGCGTGGACATGGTAGCCAGCAGCGTGGGCGTGCCTTTACCCACCAGTTCACCAATGGAGACTTGCTTGGCACCGATGAGGCCGTTCGTTGGGGCAAGAACCTTGCAGTAGGTCAGGTCCAAATCGGCGGCCTTCACTCGCGCTTTGGCGGAGAAGACGGCGGCCTGGCCGACCTCCACCCAGGCCAGCGCATTGTCGAGATCCTGCTGCGGCACGGCGCGCTTCTCGGCCAGCGGCTTAAGGCGCGCCACGTCGGCCTGATATTTCTTCAGCGCGGCCTCGGCCTCGCCGAGCGCCCCCTTGGCGGCAGCGAGCTTCACTTGATAGGGCTCGTCGTCGAGTTGGAACAGCAGTTGGCCGGTCGCCACATTCGTGCCTTCCAGGAAGGGCATCGCCCTGACGAACGCCTCGACGCGCGCGCGGATTTCCACGTTCTGCGGCGAATCCAACTGGCCGATCAACTCGCCCACCAGCGGCACGTTCGTCGTGGTGACTTCCATGATCACGACACTCGGCGGCGGCGGGGGGGGTGGGGCGGCCTTCTTGCACGCGCTGGTCAGGACCGCCGGGACGGTGGCTAGCAGCGCCAGCAGCAACGTCTGGGCCACGCCACCGCCGCCCCGAGCCTGGTCTGCCAGGGTGAAGACGGCGGATCGGATACGGTTTCGATTCATAGGACTTAACTGCTGATTGCGGCTGGTTTTGTGGAGAAAGGTCGTCGTCCGGCTGATTGCCTGGGGTGGTGTTGATGGTAATGCGGGTTTGCTGTTACTCGCTAATCGGTTGTCAGTCGGGGCTGGTCAACAATGAGTGGCGAGCGGCGGGTTCAGTCTGGAGAGATCATCCACGTCTTGTCCGGGTTGTACGATTTCATGGCCGCCGCTGTTCTAGCCGTCTTGGGTCCCAAGTTCTTTTGATACACCCGTCCCTGCTGATTAACGAGGAATGTCATGATCCCGGAGTGGCCGTATTCGGCCGGCCAAGCCACCAGAGCAAAGCCGCCAATCATGTTGCCATTGATGATGTAGTCGTAATTGCCGCCCGGGGCGTGCCTGCCCTGGCGGGTCAGGATCCTGAAGAAGTAGCCGTGGAAGGGCTCCCGCGCCCCGTCTTTGCCCCTGGCTCGCAGGGCGTAGCCCTTGCCTTGGGCCGCCGCCACGAGGGGCCCCAACGGACTGATCTCCCCGTCCAGGTCTGGCGGCCAGAACAGGCCGTCCTTGGTTCCCGGTGAACTGGCCAGGCGTTGGGCGTACTCCAGCACCTCGTCCCCGTCGCGGTCGCGGGTGGCGTACTCGCGTTGGGCGTTCACGTAGGCGCGCATCGTTTCAAGCACAGCCAGTTCGTTGTTCCCAATGCGGCGGTTCAGGATTTCCTCCTTGCCGGCGGTGGTGTCGAAGAACCACCGCCCGTCCCGCTGCACGAGGGGAATGGGGAACGGCCAGGCGTTCGTGCCCACTTCAAGCACGCACTTAGTATCCGATTCGCGGACGATGCGGTGGCTCGCGGCGAACGCCGCAGCGAAGGCCTTGAACTCGTTTGTCGCCTGCACGCGGTCCGTGTTTTCGATGTCTTCGTGGGCCGGGCCAAAAAGCGCGCGCAACGCCGCGCCGTCCGGGGACTGGACGACCGCAGCGAGCGCGGCTACGGCTTCTTCAGGCGTGGCAAAGGTCTTGGCAGTGTCGGCGGCCCCGCTCGCCTGCGGCGCGTTCAGCGCCAGAACAAGGAGGAAACCGCACGGAAGGGCCGAGGCGAATTTGCCGCTGCCAAATCGTCGCAGAGTTTTCAAGAAGGTCTTCATAACGGTGCTGCTTTGAGTAGGTTTCATGTCGGGCTTGCGTCGAGCTTCGGCCTAACGACGACCTCCGCCTCCGCGCCCGCCGCCGCCGAAGCCTCCGCCGAAGCCTCCGCTGCGGCTGGCCGTGCCACGACTGCTGGCGCTGCGCGCGCTGGCGCCGCTGCCGGCTCCGCTGAATGCGCTCCCGCCGACACCACCTCCCGAAGGCCGGCTTACAGACGGGGAAGCGGATGGCGCCGGCCGCGAGGCACTCGGAGACGCGCTCGGGCGGCTGACGCCGGGCGACGCGCTCGGGCGGCTGACCGACGGCGTACCTGTCGAGGGCCGGGCGCCGACCGCACCGGTGGATGGTCGCCCTGCGGCGGTTCCGACCGAGGGTCTGGCTGCGGCAGTTCCCGTGGAGGGCCGCGCTCCGGCGCCTCCGGCACCCCAACCCCGCGCCTCCGCGCTGCGGGCCGACGTTGCGGCGCTGGGTGACCCGCTTTTGCTCAGGCGGCTCTGGTCCGGCTGCCACTTCGTCTGGCCTCTGGCAGCAGTGGACCGCGTATTGTTGATGTTGGCGTTGCGGTTGACGTTGGCGTTGCGGTTGACGTTGATGTCCTGATTGACGTCGATGTCCACGTGCCCGTGATAACAACCGCCGTGGAACCAGTCGCAGTTGTTGGCGATGATGGCGCCCATGGCCATGCCGGCGCCAAAAGTGAGCAGCGGGTAAGGGTTGGCGTAATAGGCGGGTGGCGGGTAATAGACCGTAGCGGGATTGTAGGTCGGCACGTAAACCACCGAGGAACTGGCCGGCTGAATCTGAACCACCGTATTGGTCACCACCACGACCTGTTGCTCGACCGTCTTCTCGACGATCATGTTGGTGACCGTCACGACCTGCTGCGGCGATGTCTGGAGCGTGCCCGCCTTCTGGGCCTTGACCCGCATGGACTGGATGGCGTCCATGATATCCTTGTCCTGGGCGAGGAACGCGTCGCCGAGTTCAATGGTCCACGCGATGTCGTCGTTCAGTTTCTTAATGGCCTCCGGCACGCGCGCCACGGCTTTCACACTGTCGTCCCAGGGCTGCTCGTCCAGCCTGGCGAGGTTGTTGGTGTCTGCCACGAAGCGCGCCGCCTGGACAATCTCCAGCGGATAAACGGACGCGGGCAGTACGGTCGCCAGGAGCGGGTCGGGATAGAGGGCGATGGGCGCGACGAGTTTCTCCAACTCTGCCGCGCTGCGCTTGGCGGGCGCGGCAGGCGGCGGCGCCGGGGTAGCCGGGGGTTGAGGAACGGGCCGCTCAGGGGCCGGGGCCTGGCTAACCGATGGGGCTTGACCGTTGGCACAGGCGGCGAAGGTCAAACTTAGAATGAAGAGCATATATCGCGTTTTCATACTCGAGATTTGATGCTTATGGCTTGGGGCATGAGAGTCAGTCCGGTCGCACGTCGGGTCGGCTGGAACTCCGACCTGGAGCGGCATTCGGGGCGGAACCGGGTTCCTGCCAGAGCGGGGGCGACACCCAATTGAACTGAATCGCCAGCACGCGGATGAGGAAGGTGAGGCCGATGGCAATCAGGGCGGCAGAGGTTGCCTCCATTAGGAAGTGCAGAGCCAGCAGCGGGAACACCAGGCAACCGGCAAACGCCGCCAGCACGTAGAACTGCCCGGGCTTGAAGAGCAGGGGTTCTTCGCGTACCAGGACGTCCCGCAGCAAGCCGCCGCCGGCGGCGTTGATAGCCCCGACCAGGACGGCTGCGGGAACGCTCAGGCCCGCGTAGAGCGACCTCTGCACTCCTACGACCGCGTAGGCGCCCAGGCCGAGCGCATCCACCCAGGCAATGATCCGATTGAATCGAGCGGCTCGCTCTCGAAAGAAGTGCGTGCGCACGCCGAGCGTGTCGAGCCAGGCGATCATCCGGTTCATGCCTATGACCTGGCCCCGAAACAGAAAGGCCACAAACCCCGCCAGCAGTACCATCATCAAGTATCGGCCGTCGGTGGTGACAGCGGGAGGACCCTGCTGGATGAACAGGCCATCGCGAATCAAACCACCCCCGACGCCCGTAACAAAGGCCAGCGCAAACAGACCGATCACGTCGTAGCCACGCTTGATCGCCGCCAACGCTCCAGTCACGCTAAACAGGAGCGTGGCGGCGAGATCGATCTGGATTGGTAAGGTGAATTGGCCCTTCAGCACACCGGAGCATCAGTTAGCGGATCAGTTTGTATTGGAGGCTCAGTTGGACGCGGTGGTCATCGCCGTCAGCGCCATTGCGGGTCCCTTTGAGGCCGTAGAGGTACTCGAGGCCAACGTAGAAGTTCCTGGTTGGGGACCAGATTATGTTTGCCTGAGCGTAGTGGGTATGATCATAGGCGAAGTCGCCCTGTTCGGCGACGTTGTCAAGTTGCACGTAGTTGTAACTGACGGTCGAGCGCCACTTCTCGCTCCATTGGTGGCGGTAGCCAATCATGGCGCCCCAGGCGGGGAGCGTGTGGAGGTTGCCCTCGGCATCCACCACTGCTCCGCTGCCGCTGGGCAGATCCTGGATGTACCGGCCAATGCCCTGGCCGTAGCTGAAGCTGGCCAGGACGCTGTCCGCCTCAAAGACCTTCCAGGCGCCGGAAAGGTTCAAGCCCCAACCCACTGCGGTGTCGGTGGGCCCGGTGCTGTTGTCGTAGGCGAGACTTCTCAGAAGCCCGCCGACTTGCACGTGGCCCGGCTTGCCTTCCCAGCGCCAGTTCGCTGCGAAATCCGGCATGGTGTTGCGTCCATCTGCGCCCTCGGGGAGGTTGCTCAAGTCGCTCTTGGGCTGCTCAATGGCCAGAGCCGCGGACATCGCGTTCTTGAGGATCGGGAGAGTGTAACGCACTTCCGGCTGTCGGACAACGGGCAGCACGCCCGGCCCCTCGAAATCCAGAGTATCCGGGAAGGCATCCGGGTCGTAAAACGTGCTCCAGGTCTGACCGACAGTGACGTTGGCAAGCTGCCCGTAGAAATGACGCAACCGGTAGTCCATGGAGGACTCGGTGTTGTTGTTGAAGAAGTCGTTTTCGTAATAGATCTTCAGCGATCCAATCGGAGTCGGGGATCGCAACTCCAGATTAATGCGAGTCTGCTTGGCGTGCAGGGTGAAGTGTTCGCCTTTGCCATAGTCAGTCTCACCTTCGACCGGAATCTTGCCGGTGACAAACATGTTGGGGTTCCCCACCTTGGTGGAGTCGGTGATGGCATCGAGTTTCGCGTAGCCTCCAAGCTTGATCCACGTCCTGGTGCCGAAGAGTTGCATGAAGCCCTGGTAGGTCGGGTCGAGCGGAGCGTTGCCGAGACGCGGAGCACTCACATCGTCTTCCTTGATCGAGTCCTGGTAGGGTATCTGGGTGACGCCATCCGCGAGGTCACCAGGAGGTTGGGCCTTGGGTTTCACGTCGGCACCCGGGTGGGTGGGAGGCGGGACACCGGGGGTGGGCGGCGCCGGCGGCGCAGGCTGGATATCCGGCGGGGTGGCCCTGGGTTGCTTCTCCAAGTCCGCAATCCGGCGGTTGAGTTCCTGGATGGTCTGTTCCATCGACTTGACTGCCGATTTCAGCTTGTCCAGTTCGGTGGCGTCTTGCGCCGGGGCGAGTCCGGGAACACCGACTGCCAATAGGGTTCCGCTCAAGGTGAGAGTCTTCAGTAACGAGTTTCTTCTCATAGTTGGAGTTCCATGTTTTTGTGAGCAGCTTCAGATCAGATTGTGAGTTTCTCTCAAACAGGCACTCGGGGCGTCCGTGCAGCAATTCTACGTTATCCGCTCGCGTGGCTCCCAACACAGGTAGCAGGCTGCAGCCAGCCCGGCGATGGGGAACCAAAGGGCTGAATTATGGCTGCGGTGAGTCGCGAGCGCTCCAAGACCGGCCCCGAGAGCGAAGCAAAAGCAGATTGTGCCGAAAACCCAGGCTTCACGGTGAGCCTTCGGTTCTTGCCTGAAGAACGCGCCCGCATACAGACTTTCAGCAAAGCGACGCAGGTTCCCCGTGGTCATTACTGAATTGTAGGTCCATGATTCCACGTTGGTGAAAATGGAGTTTTGTATCGCTGCGACCAAGGCAACGGCCGGCACCAAAATGGCGGACGGAAATGACTTGGGCAAAACCGACACCAGTGTCAGGAAGGCGATTTCCAGTGTCAGACACAGCAGCGCCGGGCGGCGAATCCGCCGGAGGAAGACCGGGTGACGCACCCGATACGCCAGGAACACGCCGAACATGAACGCCAAGATTGTCGGGACGATTTGCAGCGCGGACATCCACTGTGCGGACGCGACAAACATGGCCAGGAACACCACGTTGGCGGTCATGGTATTTGCAAAAACCCTCCCGTGGCCGACATAGGTAAAGGCATCGAGAAACCCGCCGGTGGTGGTCGGCAGCAAGGCCACGGCCAAGGAGCGTTCCCCGACCGGGGGCACCGGCAACCCCGGCACGATCACATCGAGGGTGCTCCTACGGGACGGCTCCTGTTGGTCTTCCAGCTTCATATTGGGCTAGAACTCCGATCCGAACTTTGGTAGTTGCGCTGGCCGGCGGTTGGTTTGGTCCCCGTGATTGCTGAAGTGACAGCGGGTTGTTGACATGTGTTCTCTGGTTCTCCGTTTCGCACGCCTTCCTTACCGTGACATCAGGAGCACAATCACCGATCCCCACGTCGTCAGGAGCACGTGCCCCACCGGCACCGCGCCGGTATAACCTAAGACGGCAATGGTGCTGCCGGATTTCTCCTGCACCGCCGCCAGGCCGGGGGTGAACGTCTGCGCGCCGGCGAGCGCGCCCAGGATCAAGAGCGGGTTGGCCTTTAACACGTAGCGACCGAAATAGAGCCCCGCGATCTGCGGGACCAGGGTCACAAACATGCCGCCAATGAACAGCCCGAGACCCGCCTCGCGGACAGCGGGCAGGAAGTCGGGTCCGGCCCCCAACCCAATCATCGCAACAAAGCCGGACAGCCCGATTGATTGCATGAACGCCACCGCCGCGTCCGGCACGCGACCGAAGAGCGGCCGCACCGAGCGGATGTAGCCGGTCACCACCCCAGCCAGCAACGTCCCCACACTGGTGCCGAGGAATATCCTGGTGCCCCCGACCGGCAGGTAGAGAGTGGCGCCGAACGCTGCCCCGAGGAAAATGGCCAAACCCACGGCGACGAAGTCGGTGGCGTCGAGTGGACGCACAACCGAGCCCAACCGCTTCGCGACGCGGTCCACGGCCGACTCCGGGCCGACCACGCTGAGGACGTCACCTCGTTCGATCACAGTCCGGGTTCCAATTGGGATCTCCTCCGTGCCGCGAGTGATCTTGCGCAAAAACACACTGTGGACCGTGTCGTCGCGAGCGATGCTTTCCAGGGTGCGTCCAGCGAATTCCTTGTTGCTTACAAAGACATCGAATGACGCGACCGGAATGTCGAGCAGTTCGCGGTCATCCACTTCGGTCGCCCTCTCGCCCAGCACCCGAACGAGCACTTCCCGCCGGCCGCTGATGGCCACAATATCGCCGGGCTGCAAGACCGCTTCCGGCGTCGGTTCCAGCAATTCTTGCCCGCGGCGAATGCGCTGCACAAACAACCGCGTCTCCGACTCCAATCGCTCGGCCGCCGCCACGGTCTGACCGGCAATCCGGGCCGAGGCGTCGAGCCGGTAGGCGCGCACCTCGAATGGCTGCCAGGCAGAGGCGATGCCGGCCTTGGTGCGCACGACACCGAATTCCGCCTCGACCTTTTCGGCTTCGGCTCGAAGGTCAATCCCCAAGAGCTTCGGTCCCAGGGTGCCGCAGACATAGATAACACCGAACGCGCCGAACACGTAGCAGAGCGCGTCCGCCACCGCCACGTGGCTGATCAGCTTCTGCTTCACCTCGGCCGGCATCGTCAGCGCCTGAATGGCCTCGCTGGCGGTTCCGATGGCGGGCGATTCGGTGAGCGCGCCCGACACCAGCCCGCCGGCGAAACCGAGGTCGAGCTTCAGGATGCTGGCGACCGCCCAGGCGGTGACCAGACCGACGACTGGGACAAAGGCCCCGATGACACCGAACCGCCAGCCCTGGCCCTTCATGGCTTTGAAGAATTTCGGCCCGACCGAGTAGCCAATGCCGAACATGAACAGGAGGAACAGGACGGACTTGGCCATGCCGGCGACCGGCACTTTGACGAAGGCGCCAATCAAGATGCCGGCAAGGAGCGATCCGGTCGCGCCGCCGAGGCTGAACCCCCGGAACGTCCGGGTGCCAACCCAGTATCCGATCCCGAGCGCGAGATAGACCGCCAGCTCGGGATTCTTGGTGAGCAGTTGGGTCAGCCAGGCCATAGGCGAGCGATTACTTGGAGAGCAACATGGCGAAGTAACCGAACACCGTCAGCAGCACGCCGGACACCGCGTAGCCGACCGGGAAGCCCACCCACGGCACGCTGCTGCCAATCTCCTTGGCCGCTTCGCGGCACGGTCCAGAATGGGAGCGCGCTCCGGCGACGCCGCCCATGAGCACGGCCGGGTTGATTTTCATGACGTGATAACCGATCGCCCAGGTGAGAATGGGCGGGATCGTGCTGGCGATGAAGCCGGCCAGGAAGATGAACAACGCGACCTTGCCCGTGAGTTGCGCCAGCAGCGTCGAACCGGAGTTGATGCCGACGATGGCAATGAACGTCACCAAACCGAGGTCTTCCAGGATGTTACGGGCCGCGTTGGGCGTGCTGCCGAAGAAACGGAGGCGCGACACGATGGACGACACGAAGATACCCGAGAGCAGCAAGCCGCCCGCGCTGCCCAAACCGACCTTGAACCCCCCAACCGGCACGTTGATCAGCCCGATGAGGAGGCCGAGAATCATGCCCAGGGAAAGGGTGAGCAGGTCGGTGGTGGTGCTGGGACGCGCGACCTTGCCGGCCAGGCTGGCGAGCTTGTTGACGGCGCTTTTGAGGCCCGTCACAAACAGGACGTCGAAGCGCTGCAACTGGGTGTCCAGGCCAAGCGGAATGGGGACGCCGCCGCGCTCGATCTTCAGCAACTGCAACTGGCCGGCGAAATCCTCGTTCCGGAATTCCTTGAGGGCCTTGCCCTCGATCTCCTTG